>Ga0308160_10006818_pt1 | contig 11507 bp, 13 predicted proteins | sample PhyFR1_FD_201036 | JGI IMG/M metagenome (GOLD analysis project Ga0308160, IMG submission 201036) | Phyllosphere microbial communities from UC Gill Tract Community Farm, Albany, California, United States - DLSLF.R1 | ecosystem: Host-associated > Plants > Phyllosphere > Unclassified | place: USA... | reverse complement strand
TCGGACCTCTGTCTCTCCTCCATAAGAGCACCCATCTCTCGCTCATGTTTCAACCTCATCTCTCCGAGCTCAGTGATCTTGGCCTGCAAATCAGCTCATCTCCTAACTGCAACTGCCACTTACCTTCAAGTCCTCGGTAGCTTTGCTTTGGGCGATGAAGGATCCGGGTCCGACAGATCCTCGAGCAGGTACAGATCTGGTACTACTGGTAGCAGCTGGAGGGCCCATGCTTCCTTTGACCACAGGCTTCGTAGTTGTAGGGAGTGAAGCTCGGGGTTTGACGACCGGATTGGCAGCCACGTTGCTTCTGTTGGAGATGGTACTGGCGTTACTCTCCCTTCGAGCCACAGTCGAGGTGGATTTCTGGCTATCCGAAGTGACTCGAGAGGTAGGGACCGAGCCAGGCTTGGAGGAAGCACCACCTACGGAGGCTCTTGGGGCGACGCTAGTCCTGGGTCGTACGGTACTGGTGCTTGCCGAGGGGCGGACGGTGGCCGAGCTCACGGAAGATGCGAGAGCAAGGGGTCTGGTACCGGATGTCGAAGTTCCATCTGGCTTGGTAGCAGTGGTAGCTGGTTTGGCGGCAGTAGAAACGCTTGGTCGACCTGCCTTGGCAACACTAGCAGTGACGGCCGGCTTCGTAGGTTTGATCGTGGTCGACGTCGTACTGGACGATAGCTTGGAAGCAGCAGGTCGAGCAGGGGGTACTGGAGGTTTGGTGCTGGTCCTAGGTGGCCTGGTGGGTACAGGAGCGGATTTAGGGCTGGATCCTGATCATTAGGTTTCCGCCTCACAAGGCGTTCGGACCATCCCTACCAAAGACCCCAGATTTCAAGACCTTCTTGACGCTATCAATCTTTTGGCCCATCTTCCCATCTTTACCGAAAGTACTGTTGGCACTCTTCTGCCTCTCCCTGCCCTTTCCTTTGGAATCGGTGAGCTCGTTGACTCCATCCTTGGAAGGCGAGTGGGATGGTGACGCATTGACCACTTCCCAATCATGTTTCTCCTCCCCTTCAGCAGGTACTTCAGGTAGTTTCTGTGATGTAGTCGCTGGAGTAGCCGGTTCCTTGGCTGGCGCAGGCGGGACAGAAGATTCGGTTTGGAGTGGGACATTTTCTTTGTCGAAGATCTGTGCGTGGGGTTGGGGGGAAGGTTGGGGAGTTGTCTCGGAAGTGTCCTCGACATCAGATGTGGAGGTGACTCCCGGCGGGACAGGGGACGTAGATGGTTTCGGACTGGCTGACATGGCTATGTGAGATGTTATATTATATATGTATGGATAGATGCAAAGTGATAATGATAGTGAGTTGAAGGAAGAGAAGCTAGTCGAGTGTAGTTGATTGAAACGCGAAAGGGACGTGTTGAATGACCCTAAAGTGGTCTGTGCACATTATAAGATTTGGGGTACAACTAATCCTCAGTCAACGTACCGGATAACCACTCAGTCGTCCAATGAAGATATGCCTAGGACCCCTCCTTCAGCTTGCGATATCCTGCTAAGTTACTCTAGATCTCTAGACATGGCTCTGACACGCTCGTGGTGCGACGCGTTACGTATCATGATCGACAATTCCGCAATAAAGATTGTGCCTGTACAAATTGGAGGAAATCCTTGGCAACAAGTGGAAATTATGCATGCCCGCCAGGGGTAGCACGTCCTCCGCCTGATGATCCTGTACTCAGTCTGACACTAGTGGTATAGGCTGACTGCACTCAGATAAGCCTGACCAGATGCACTGACGGTCAGTAAATATGCAATCCAGGTGATGGACGTTGTACTTACGTCAACTGCCCATCGGCGATCGCAGGCCATACGTCTCCGAGGCCCTCGCCATTCGAGTAAGCGTATGCGTACACTCTCGAATCCTCCTCGAATAGTTTGACGATATCACTGATAAATTGATCGATCTCGGTTTGGTCGGTACATGGAGTCCAGCTCTGATCTTCCACACATGCAAACTGCCCGTCAATCGGTATCCATCAGGAGTAGAGGGCAACCTACTTCGGTGACCCACATGGGCTTATTGTAGGTGTTCCAATAATAGTCTAAATCCGTCTTAACACCGTCCATATCTTTCTTGTTGATATGTAAGTTGGTAACATCCCAATCGGTCGTGATGAGCTGTTTGAATGGTGTCAAAAAGGTCTCGGCAGCTTGGTGGCACATGGATGGGGAGATCAAAAGCGACCCTTCAGCGCCATGAGGAGCAATAAGCTCGTTCCAGGTAGACGCCGCTGGATCATCAGCTTGACATCACGAGCTGTATGTTGGAGCTCACATGATTCTACGCTCATATCTGCTGAACCGCTTGTCGAGCAGTCTGGTTCTTCGAATCCGATAATATACGCTGGCGAAGTAGTGAGAGCCTTGAATGCTGCAAATCGAGAGGCGTCATTCTCGTCGGAACTAGACCCATCTCCCCAGAGCATCGGGACCCCGACCATGCCAGAGGGCGCTGAAGGACTGGGTGTCCAGTCTACCATCAGCTCATGTGGCCATACGATTAGGTGACATACCATAACACCAGCCAAGCTTGCCTGAGAATTCGTCTATTCCGGTGCACAAAGTCATTCCCGCCTTGATACCATTGGGAGTCAGGGCAGCTTTTCCATCTGCCGAAGCAGTCGCATTGGTCGCGATCGAAGTTGAAGCGACAGCCGAGGCAGAAGCGACGGCAGCTGACGTGGTGATTGAAACGCTAGATGAAGAGGCGGAGTAGGCAGAGATGGCGGCATCGGCAGACGACGTGTTTACGATTTCCGCAGTAGCCGCCGTGATAGCACTGGAGACGATTGGAGAAGCCGAGACAGTCCCGGTTGCCTGTCTATCAGCAACGCCAGAACGTCTGAGGGGTAGTAGAAGCTGCTCACCTGAGCGTCGAGTCCCAAAGAGGAAGCGGATGCAGTAGTCGAACTGGATAGAGAAGAAGTTCGGGCTTTGCAAGCCCTCTTTCGGATCCCGTCATGTCGACCTCTCCTCCCGAAGTCACCGTGCTTCAGCGCATCACCTCGTCCAGCGAGAGAGGCGGATTGGCTCGGTGCAGCCAATACTGGCAGAGCAATCGCGAGGATCGCTAGTAGAGCGAAGAAGGAGGTGTACATCTTATGATCGTAGGTTACTCACCAAAAAAGAGCGTAAAGCTGCGTAGTCAGTATCTGTCATATGTAGGTTCATACGAGACACTCACCGGTTACTAGCCTATACAATTCGAGCCAGTCGAACAATAGCCTTGTCTTGCTGTTGAAGTTTGAGGTATAGTACGTGCATATAAGCTAATCAACAATGTCAGACCGACAGTGGTCAAGAGCATAGTTTACGCAGGCGCACGGACTGCGGTTGGTCAACAAGAAGATCGTAGTGTTCACTCTGTATCCTTTCTCCTTTGGTGATCGTCAGGGTGGATTGGGCAGACGAAACAGGGCGACAATCTATCTTTGGCATGTAGTACGTCGCGAGACTTTTTCACTGCGGTGAGCGCAGTCGTACCAGTAGTATGGCGTCTTTGCATCAAAAGCAGATCCCGTGTCTTCAGGCCGTAAAGACTTGCTGTTGTGTCCCAGCCGAGATGGGCAGGTAGTATCCTATGGCTGCCTTTCCGCTTGTCACTTGCACTCCTATATCCTCCCCTCCAATCCACATACGACTGCCTTGTGCATATGCTGAAGCTCGTCTGCACGAAGTACGCCAGGAATTTGACCACGCAAGAGAGAAAATGGGGTTCAGCATCGCATTCCGCAATCGACGCGTCCGCGACCTTCGGACTAATTCGTTGTGTGTTTGTGTGTAGCTCCCCATCCTTTCAAAGCTTCTTTTCTATCTTGCCGAGAAGGTAGTCCCTCCCCCGTATGGAGACGAACACCCGGTCGGAGCGTATCAACCCCTTCATAATAGTGCAAGTATAAGGACGTGTTGTGCAAAGCAAGAAGAGCCTGGGCGATGCAAGGTGTGATTCAGCTTCCATAAAGGGTAAAATCACGTAAACAAAGAGAGTGCAGCAATCGCCACCGGAAGCCTAGACAACCGAGCACTATCGATGAGGTGCTTATCTTGCAATCGGCATCTGTATAGGTAGGTAGTCAACAGCAATCAGCCTACATCCATCGTCTCTTATTCATCGTAGTACATCCCAGTAGTAAGAGCACTGGGTGCATAGCCCAACTTCCATTGTCTCAGCTGTCGATCACAACGTTCACAACTACCCGAGTCGGCCGAAGATCGCGTCACCTCCCCTCTTTCAATACTCCCGCATAATCATATCATATATTCACCAAATCCGTGTTCATGTCTCTGCATATCTACATCGACTCGAGTCGAGTAGAATTGTAGCATCGAGCCAGAAAGACTCATTGGTCATTCGACTGGCTACCATACCCCATACACCTCGGCTATCATAACACATATTCACCTCGACCCACCGCATACCTACCTTTCGCGCCGATCCTGAGGTAGAAAGGACATCACAGAAGTCACCACCACCAACACCACATTCGTAATCAGCTCCGCGCCCTCAGGCGCACCACCAACGAAGCAGTAGCTACTCGGCCAAGAAGGCCTCACTGGCCAAACCGGCCGCAATCACTCCACCTGTACATATCCTGAATCAGCAGCTTCTCAGCTTCTTGTTCCCACGCACGGACTCCCATCCCTCACTCCACATCCAAGGAAAGGGCCCCACGCTTCGTCACCTATACAACGACCTCACCGGCTACTTCTCCCTTCTTCCTGTCCTTTGACACTGGTACTACTTGATCATCACCTTGGTGTGATCTCGTAACATCATGCCGCCAGATATGGGCACTCAGCCTGGTCAAACTAGGGAAAGGGTGGATAAAGAAAGGGAAAAGGAGAAAGATAGGAGCTCGAAACAAGCTGAGCAGGCTTCGGGCAGTAGTTCCAGCTCACTCCGAGTCGGGAATTACCGGCTGGATGGAGAGATTGGACGAGGGAGCTTTGCAACTGTCTATCTTGGCTACAAGTCGGTATGTCTGCCATCACAGAGCTTTGGGAGTCAGCTGACCTTGCTCTCTCTTTCATAATCGATCTGTCAACCTTTACCCCATTCATCCATCAATCCGCAATCATCTTCGCATCGATAGAAATCCCGCACTCCGATCGCAGTCAAGGCAGTATCTCGACAGAAACTCACAGCAAAGCTCCTCGAGAATCTGGAGAGCGAGATCAATATCCTCAAATCAATTCATAACCGTAACATCGTAGCCCTACTTGATTGTTTCGTGAGTCACCATACTCGTCAGTACAGGGCAGGCTGACGCTATCACAGAAGAATGACACCAGTATATATTTGGTGATGGAGTATTGTTCCGGCTCCGACTTATCTATATATATCAAGAAACGAGGCAAGATCTCTTCTTTGGAATATGTACCTCGGGGATCGCTGGGCGGAGAAAAGGTATTTTGGCCTCATCCAAACTCTGGAGGGTTGGATGAGAGGGTCACAAGACACTTCCTAGGGCAGCTTGGTGAGCTTCATGATTCCTGGAGTCTCGCGCCGAGCTCACATTCCAGCCATCGCCCTTCGATTCCTCCGAGGTCAGAATCTGATCCATCGGGATATCAAGCCACAGGTAAGCTTCATTGTACATTGTGATGGTACCACAAGCTGACAACCAGAATCTCCTGATGCAACCCGCAACGTCAGCAGAAGTAGCTGACGGACACCCTCTCGGTATCCCCGTACTCAAGGTGGCCGATTTCGGTTTCGCCAGAATCCTGCCCGCAGCTGCAATGGCAGAAACCCTCTGTGGCTCACCATTATACATGGCCCCCGAGATCCTCCGATACGAAAAGTACGACGCCAAAGCTGATCTCTGGTCAGTCGGAGCGGTACTGTTTGAGATGGTCTCTGGCCGACCCCCGTTTCGAGCCAACAACCACGTCGAATTGCTACGAAAGATTGAAAAGGGTGAAGACCGGATCAAGTTTCCTGACGAATCAGCTCGTTCTGCAGAGAAGGAAGGGGTGGAGCAGGAAGCAGTAGTACCTGTATCTACCGACATCAAGACCCTCATCCGAGCTCTTCTCAAACGACAGCCTGCTAATCGAATGAGCTTCCAGGACTTTTTCGGTTGTGGGGTATGGGATGGATGGATGGTCGACGAGGCTGAAGGGATGGGAAGTACCAGCTACGAGGTTTCGACCAGTAGCTCTGGACTGGAAGATAGTGGTCGATTGAGAGAGATGGTCAAGAGTTCCGAAGGGTCGCACACTAGGGTCCAGCCGACTCGAGCACGACAGCCAATGTCGGATGATCAAGCTATGAACCCGCAACCTGCTCCTCAACCTTCTGCCCAGCGACGACCTTCGGTCAATCGGTCACAGCCCAAATACTACGTCAGCGAAGAGTCGCCTGCTGCGGCACCCCCTCCATCCGCTTCCATCACCAAAGCCACCTCACGGCCTATCTCGATGCAGGAAAGGCGAATGTCGGCCAGGGAAAGGGAAGGATCATCTGTTGAAGATCCTGTTCCCCTGACGCCTGGAACTGCTCCTGGTCCAACTATCATGCAGCCTCGACATCGGACCACGGAAGGATCACCATTAGCTGCCACTCCGCCTCTTATGCCTAGCAGGGCCAAGACTGGGAAGGATGAGAGTGCGTTGGCTGAAAGCGATTCTTTGAACAGAGAGTATGTGGTGGTGGAGAAGGGTGCTGTCGAGGTCAACAAGCTAGCAGATGGTACGTGTCGACTGATACATAAGCTGACATCCCAGACCTCGAACAAGCATCTCGAGTACCTGCTGGTCTTGCTCGACGACCAAGTACTAGGACCTCGATCGTTACTCGACCTGTATCTTCATTTAGGCCAGTCTCGGGTACTGGCACCTCACCCACGGCTGCGACCAATCAAGCATTGGTCCAGCTGTCGTACTCGCCGCCCTTTGCGTTATCGTCTACCCCGCCATTCGCCATACCATCTGCGGCTCGTCGGCCATCCACATCGCTTTCCCGAGCCCCGTCGATACCACAAATGAACGCTTTCCCGCCTTCAAGTGGCTACGTGCACGATACCTATCATCGCTATGGCTCCTCACCGACATCTTACCAGGCTGGAAGCGCTCTCGCTAGGGCTTTGACAAATACCGCCATCCGGCTCATTGGCTCATCTGCCAATTCTGCAGCGACCGCTCTGGTGAGGGCAGCATCCAAGCGTCGACCCACTATTCACCGTACCACCGAAGTCAATGCCGCCGAAGACGATCTACTCAAGCGGGTCGAAGATCTTGCTCGAAAGGCTTTCGTCTTGTTCGAACTGGCCGATAGTAGGCTTGTCCGATGGCAAGACCTTGGATCAGCTCTACCCAGCGGATCGGCCCATACTCATACCCCACCTTTCACTAGCTCGTGGAGGCGAAAATCGTCAAGCTCTTCAGCGAATTCAGAGCTGGCGGTACTTCGTCAACAGGAAGCCTCTGCTGGAGAAGCCGTCTTGCTCTACGCTAAAGCCATGTCATTCATCACCCTTGGAACCCAATGCGTCAAGACTTTTGTTGATGATCATCGAGGGTACTCGGACGGGTTGTTGTCATTCGATAACACCAATCCCAGTCCGGAGCTGGTAGAGAGTAAGCTTGGTTCCACTCTCTGGTACCAGAGCTGATGATCAGTCGCTAGCTGGCTTCGTCATCGATTCAATGAATGCCTTGAAAAGATTGAATGGGCCAAAGAACGATGTGCCGATGAACTGCCCTTTGTGGATCGAATCATCCACGACAAAGCCAAGGAATATGTAAGCTACCGCTAACTGCCAAGTAAATTAAGCTGACAATCAGTCTCGCCACGCAGCCTTAGTCGAGCTTGAAGGGGGATACGCAGCAGCTGAAACGGGGTATGAGAATGCCTTGTGGTTGCTGCATGTCTTGCTTGATGAGCATTTCTACGACGACGGCGGGATCAAGGATGAAGATCGAGTAGGGGTCGAGAAATGTGAGCTCGCCAATCCAGTCTGGCTCTGGCCAAGAGCTGACCAAAAGTGATCGTTCCTATCAAGTTCCGACTCGAGGCCTTGAGGAAGAAGATGGAAGCTGGAGCTGTACCAACGTAATGGCGGATCCAGGCAGACACCGGTGAATGAGGTCAGTCAGCTTCTGCTGTCCAGATGAGCTGGAAGCTGATCGCCAGATACCCTCTCATTGAAGCGCAAGAAACAAAAAACCAAATCAAACAAAACAATAAAACCACAAACACAAATCATCGATCGCATCTAGATCTCTCAATATCTTTCCACTTTTTCACGGATTCGTCCCCAGTATCATCACTCCATTCGCACCGCACCGCACTGCTCGCTCCCCAATATCGTTACTGTATGTTGATCTATCACTATTACCACCACCACTTTCCAGCACCACTTTCACTATCACCCTCTGTTCCACTTGTTGTTCAAAGCTGTAATACCATGTGAAGGAAGTCACGAATCGTCCTTTAGAGTGAACCATGTTTCCGTTCTGTAGTCGAGATGCATTCTCCTGCGCCCATTTGCGAAGTCGTTATGCTCACTGACTGACATAGCTTTCACCAAACCCACTAAATGCGGGGAGCAAATAAATTCCGCCTTTCTTGAAAATTCCTCCTTCACTGTGTGCTCCTGACATCTCACTGTCCATACACCTATACAAAATGGCATCCATCGGTACAGTAGCACTCACCCTCACAACCCCACCCTCGGGTTACTCCAAACCATCATCCACCTCCAAACTATCCTCCCCTGTCCAACTACCCGTCTACCCCGCCGGACCCTCTTTCATCGGATCCGCACGACGACAAATCCTCCAGAGGACCTACGAGCAAGACGATAAAGCCGTCACTGCTTCCCGCGAGGCTCAGGCCAAGCTCCAGAATGTCGGTGGAGAAGGCGATCTTTACCCTGGTCTAGGAGAGGAGGAAGAGGACAAGGCATTGTTGATGGCCGACGCTAAGGAATGGAAGAAGCAGGATCATTATGCTGTTCTTGGACTTGGCAACTTGAGGTATAAAGCTACCGATGATCACATTCGAGTTGCCCGTAAGCTGCGCAGCCAGGTACCCTTGAACAAAGCTGATGAGTAGACCGAAGGAAGGTGCTTAGACATCATCCCGATAAGAAGGCTGCCAGTGGTGGTGGAACCAGTGATGACGCTTTCTTCAAGTGTATCCAAAAGGGTAGGTTCCCCTTGTCTTCTTCGGCTGACCTGTCGCTGATTTTTAGCCAACGAGACATTGACCAATGCCGAGCGAAGACGTCAATTCGACTCTATCGATTGGAACATTGAAGACGAGGTTCCCGACCTCAAGTCAATCCCCGCCGACAAGTACTGCGAGACCATCGCTCCCATCTTTGCTCGAGAGGCTCGATTCTCCAAGACTCAACCCATGCCTGCTTTCGGTGGAAACGACGCTTCCAAGAAGGAAGTCGAAGGATTCTATGATGCTTGGTACAACTTTGACAGTTGGAGGAGTTTCGAATGGCACGACAAAGAGGCCAACGAGGGTTCCGACTCGTATGTGTGTCTCATGGTTCGACGTGGACAAGTAGCTGATCAACAGGCGAGACGAGAAGCGATTTGCTGAGAAGAAAAACAAGTCTGAGCGAGCAAGGAGAAAGAAGGATGACTCTACCCGACTCCGTCAACTCGTTGACGATGTCCTCGCCAACGATCCCCGAATCAAGAGGATCAAGGCTGATGAGAAAGCCGCTCGAGCTGCTAAGAAGGGTGGTGCTGCTGGTGGAGCCGCCAAGCCATTGAGCGCTGCCGAGAAGAAGAAGCTCGAGGATCAGAAGAAGAAGGAAGAGGCCGAGAAGAAGGAGGCTGAGAAGAAGGCTTTGGAGGCCAACAAGGGTGATCGGGAGGCCGCCAAAAAGGCCAAGGAGGCTGCTAGGAAGAACTTGAAGAAGTGGAAGAAGGTCCGTCTTTACCTGTTTAGATAACGTGCAATACTGATGACCAGGCCATCTCTGCCGTCATCGCTTCGTCCAACTACTTCCAAGCCGAGGGTACTTCGCCCTCTCCATCCGTCATCGAGAAGCAGCTCGCCGAGCTCGATGTACTTGTCGAGACTCTTGAGCCTGAGGAGGTCAAGGATCTCAAGGAGAAGGTCGAAAAGGCCGGTGCTGGATCTGGTGCCAAGGCCGAGCTTGTCAACAAGGTCAAGTCTTTGGGTGACAAAGGAGATGGCAAGTTTACCGAGTTTGCCTAGATACTAGATTAGCATAGCGAATGCATTGCCTCTTCTGCTTCTATTCATACCGAGCACAAGCGAATCATGATACATTATGATATGGTACAAATGATACTCTACTCTCTATGGTCTATGCTTCGGCGGCTCTTGCCTGACTGTGGAACTGTTCATCAGTCAAAGATCCCAATCGTTGAGGTGGCCGAACTCACAATATCTTTCAATTGCGAATTTGCCTCGTTAAACTGCTTTTCAAGGTATTTAGCCTTCTTGACCAATTGTTCCAAATCATCCCCTATCGTCTTTTCCAATTTCAAGTTATCACTGTCGAGTGTATCCCTCTCTCTCATCACGAACCTCCTCATCAGCTTAGGCTCTTTCCCCATGACAGACAATACCTACATCTTTCCGACTCCTTTATATAGCTTGACTTCTGGATCATCTTTTGGTATAGCTGTGATCTCCCTCATTGTCAGGTTCAAGATCTTGCGTTCCTTCTCTTTTGATTGTATCTGGGCGCGGACGAGGGACAGTGCTCGTTGGGATGCGATTGCCTAGCGATGTCAGCGCACTGATGTAATCTGAGGTGTCGTAGCTTACTTGTCCCTGTATCTGCTCGAGGATCTGGAATGTCAGCTTTACTGTCTGCCGTCAGAAACATGCGACTCACCTTCCTCAGTGTATCATCTGATAAATTTGACATTATGGTCGCTCGTTGTTAAAGTATCGTTGCTCGCTGTCTAATGTTCCATCTTAGTTGATCCATCTACTACACTAATCTACCGTGGGAAAGTAAATAGAAGGACCGCGTGCCACCAAAAGCCCGGATCATGTTCTTCACCCTGTAATAAAGCCAAGAAGGGGCCAATAAACGCTAAGGGTGATTCAAAGCATACACTACACACTGCATACATACTCTAATATCATGGATCTGACCACAGTGAACTTGGACGCTTTCCTCGCAGACCCAACCTCAAAAGAAGGGTTGGAGGAAGCTCGAAAAGCAGCCGAATCACTTATCTTGACGGGGGCGCTTATCGTCAAAGATTCGCGGGCACCCAAAGAGTCGAACGACAGGTTCATCGATTTGTTCGAGGACTACTTTGCGCAGGATAGGGAGGTGCTGCAGAAGGATGAAAGGCCTGAATGGGGTTATCAAGTTGTATGTCTCGGCGACGTTGTATTGACTGATCATAGGGAGTCACACTTGAGAATACAGAAAAGCCCAAATGTGGGAAAGATGATGAATGTCTGAAGATCATTTCAGACTTGGAAGCTTCAGAGAGACCATTGGATATCTCTGGGAATGGAGCCGATCCAAAGTGCAGGCAA
>Ga0308160_10006813_pt1 | contig 11519 bp, 14 predicted proteins | sample PhyFR1_FD_201036 | JGI IMG/M metagenome (GOLD analysis project Ga0308160, IMG submission 201036) | Phyllosphere microbial communities from UC Gill Tract Community Farm, Albany, California, United States - DLSLF.R1 | ecosystem: Host-associated > Plants > Phyllosphere > Unclassified | place: USA... | reverse complement strand
ACAGGACCTCCGGCAGACCTTGAAGATCCTTCACCATTCTGCTGAACACGATTTGCCAGAGCCTTGGTGAAGCTGGTCGACTGAGTAGGGGGAGCAGGCAGATCATGAACTGTCACGAGGAAGAAGGATCGATCAGTCTCTAGTCAGCTCTAGCGAACGAATGGGATAGCTCACCTCTGGCTCTCGCAGCGATGAGAGCTAATCGTACATTCTCATCCTCAGGAGGACACCATATAATTCGACCATCATCCTCGTCTTCAACTCCCATTTCGATATCTTCCATGATGATGTCGGATGCCCTGTGGAGTGGTCGGAGATAGGGACTTGATCTCCGACCTTGATGACAATCGTATGCAGAAAGGGGCTGTCTTCGCAAGAGTCTAAAATTTGCAGAACGATGTAGTGATCAAGATTCCGAATAGCGATCGCTAGCTCGATCAAGGGTCTCCTTGAACGAGAGATGCTACGGTCGCAACATCAGGACGTTACGCGTTACGCGACTTTGACCTCACGCGATCCAGATCTACTTGGACATAAATAAGGCATGATCCTTGTTTTGCTTCAAACGGGTCGGCCAGGCAGGATGATAATAGACATGATATAATCCCAAGGACACGTAATCACAGTAATATGATACAGAGATGAAACGAGTCGTTCTCATTTCGCAAGTTCTGGCTGATACAGGCGGTCTCGCCGGGTCGTCAAGAGTGTGAGTCAGCTCCGCAGAAAGTCTTCGCGTGTTCGTCGTTCGAGTCGTTGGTCGTTGATGGGTCCGTTTTGAAACTAAAGTCTATATTTCCTTGCCGATAATTCATTTCGATCGAAGGGAAGAAAGTGCGTCCCGCAAAGAGTAGTCGTCATACTATACCTCGTCCATGTCTTGGTTGTTCGTGTCATTGCTAAACTTGTAGTGTTCCCCGGTTCGACGAGATCTATCAAATCAGAATGGGCTCTTTAGCTGTCAATGGCTCTTTGGAGAAGTTGCAAAAAGTCATCGACAGCTCGAGCCCTAGTCTGAGCAGCCTCGTGTGACTGATCTGGCCAATTTACCGCCGCTTGACCGGGTTGCATTGATGTCCCCGTAGATTCCGCCCTACCATTCTCATCAGAAGGCCCCGATTGCCTGCTTCCGTTGGCGTAGTCGCTTACCGGCGAAGGCACCTCCGGCATTGCTAGGATGGCTTGCTGAAGGGTTGGATGCGCAGAAGACGATGGCGACAAAACAATGTTGACCAGTTTCAAGAGATCCTGAGCTGTTTAGTCAAACGAAAGAGCAACAAAACTTCAGCCTATCAACCTGGCTGTGGGCGAAGCTGGGAATGAGCATCGCTGGATCTTGATGCAGTCTTTGTCGAAAGACAAGCTCGCCCCGCTGCCCACCATGTCGAAGGAGTCGGGTATATTTCTCACGAGTTGGGACAACGTCTCTTGACATATGCAAGTCCCCGCAGGTGTCATCTGCACAGATACCCCCTCCAACCTCATATTTGCAAAGTAAGAAGTTGCGCCTTGTTTCGTGTATCCTGCTCCATATGATCGAATCCAAGATCGAGGGGTCCAATTTTCCGCCAGAATCGCGATGAAGAAAACTAGCACCGGTAGCTGTGCTACTCCGAGTTCGGATCTTTACCGGTTGAGCCGCCGTTAGAGGTATGTTGTTGGTAAGTGTTTCATAAGGTGTAAAACGACACGCTTGATCCGGTTCTGGAGAATTCAAACTCGAGCCTGCATCCCGTAAGGTAGAATGGTTTCTAGATCCGATGATTTCTCTGCTATGGTGATGCGATATAGCGAGCTGGGGCTGATAATCTCGGACTTCAACACACAATCATAGAAGCCATCTTTGATCACGGGTCAGGAACTTACTCCAGCATCGTCCTCATCTTTCACTTCGTCTCGGTCAAATGATATAGGACCCGGATCTATTGCCATGTGTGAACTTAGAGACTGTTTTTCTCCGATTCTAGGATCACTCAAAGCTTACCCTGCGGGGCGTGGGTTTCGTATGAGGAAAGTGCGAGCGCTTCTCTGAGCATTTCAGCCTCTGTCTGCTCCTCGTCTGCGTGTATCATTTCTACATCCTCTGATCCTGCGTCGATTTCTGCAGGCATTCGTAGATAATCTATGGGCGAGACAGGCGTGTCAGTTATCGTCGACGCGAAAGCATGCGCCTTGTTTACCTTCGGTGGGGGTAGCATCTTGCTCGAACTGATTCAATGAAACTGTTTTAGGATCCTCAATTACCGGTTGAAGTGGCGTGTTAATGCCTACTGGCTGAGAGGGCTGAGAGTCTATTTCCATCGCCGATCCTTGTGTCGAAAGTTCCGGGACATCTACCGCCATAGCATCCGGCCCGCTGACATTGGCTTGTTCCGTCTGAAGGGGGCCTTTCGATAGAGACGCTGCTTCATTCGCCTGTCGTATTGGGAGGGGAGACTCTCTTTGTCTTTTCGCTTGTTTCCGGGCCTCCATGGCCGCGATTTTCGCTTCGATGGCAGCTCTTGCAGCCAATTTCTTCTCAATCTCCCTGCTGAGAGCTTCCGCATTGCGCCTTTCCGTCTCCTTGACGGCTTTTAACGCGCGAGCTAAAGGAGTATCCTGCTCGTCTTCGGATTCAGAATCGGTATCTAGATTGATGACGAAATGTTTCGGATGAGGAGGGGCCAGTGTAGTCCGTCGGACTTGTGTAGATCGGGCTTTGGTAGGGAAGTAGGAAGAAGAGTCCGCCACGACGGCTGGTTGGTCAACCAAGTCGGAAAGCTTTGCACGATTTGTACCATTACGCGGACGTCTCTGAATGAGATTTGGCGAGACGGAGGCCGGCGCGGAGGCTGCCTTGACATCAGTTTCAAGATCGACAACGGGACCAGGTGATGCCATCTGTAAAAGCTGCACCAAAGTGTCTTCTAGTTCCGGCGACTTTAGTTCCGGCGTTCTTGTTGCAGAAGAGACAGGCGGTACACTCGAGGATGCGACTGCTTTGAGACGGCTCGTAAACGCGCATTTCCGGCTGCGAATAAACAATAGAAACACGCACCTGCACCTTCCTGTAGTTTTCTCATACGAGCCTTAATCTCCTTCTGCTTCCGCAATTTCGCTGCTAATAGCTTTACCCTGATGGTAGCTACCTCACTAGCGTGACGTGCCTCTGCTTCTTGATCTTGACCCGAAGGCATCTCTTCTTTGTCGCCGATCGACCGTTCCAATGCGGCCTGGTTTTCGCGCTGGAGTATCGTGTTACCGTGCAATGGTGTCTGAACGTGACCCCGAGCTGTAGTCATCGTTAGAGGAGCTGGCGTTTCATTGATACTGATGGCACGATGGAGTTGAGGTCTGATTTCAGGAGACGGGGTCGGAGTTGCGATATCCATCTCGACGGATGAAGCAATCGAATCACGTCTTGACCGGTCACGCGCCATAATTGCGGGTGGTGGAGGCGGCGGAAGCGCAGAGGAAGGTGGAGGTGGAGGTGGGGTTGAATCCGCGGATCCATTCGTTTGAATGACAGCGTGAATAGCTCGCAGGAGACTGAGCGGTACTCCTCGTCTTACAAACTCGGTTGTAGGAACTCCCCATGATTTCAGCTGTAGTAACAGTCGCACCAGTTCACGCATTCCTGTTCCGTCGACTGTAAAGAAGAATCATGGAGATTAGTAAGAAATTCTAAAGGATGTTGCAGACACGGTCTTACGTCTGCGCTCATGCCTGGCGGACTGTTCCTGAGCCCATTTCCTAGCTTGTTCTAAGCCAAGTCTATCATTCTCCGCTACTGCCTGCTCTGCAGCTGCGATACGATTAAATTCAGTTTGTGGGCGGGATTACTTCTGAGCGGGACAGGCTGTTACCTTGATCATCCACATCCTCATCCTCATCACTGTTCAATCGATGGTCGTTGTATCGATTGTACTCCACGCCGCTGTCCTGCGATTTTAGGCTACCGTTCTCAGGTTCCGCTTGTTGCTCCAACTGGTAAGGCGCAAAGGGACTGTACTGCTGGTAGAAGTGCGGTGCATACGCATATGCGTGGGATTCGTTTGGTCCAGTTGTAAGGTGGTGAGGCGAGCCCTGAGCAGTCATGCGTTGAACCACTGCGCCGGGCGCCCAAGGGGTCAGATGAGAAGAGTAGGGTGATGATCCCTTTCGGCCAAGGGGGTTGCTGCTCTGCTGGGGTGTCGGTTCGGCATATACGTCGTCGTAGGGCAATCCGGAACTGGTGTCCTTAGGTCGGGTCAAAGCATGGTTGTTACTAGCTGACATAGAAGCTGCCGTGACAGAAGGAGCGAGTTTCCTAGCCTTCTGCGAGGAAACGGTGGCCTTGCCACCGGCTACGGTCCGAGGGGCCATAGCGTCTCGGTCGACATATCGCGGACGACGGATGTCCGCAGCTGGCCTCGTAGGGATCGGGTTTGGGATAGCTATCACTGGAGCTGCGGTTATGACGTCCTCGTCCGTCAATTCGCCATCCTCTCGCTCAATCGTTGCCTTGGCAGCGATCGGCGATGGCACAGCGGCCAGAGCATTCGGTATAGCCGAAGCTGTCGTGACCTGAACCCGGCCAGCGTCATCCAGATGTGCATTCTTCCGAGGACGGGCGAGTACTACCGGTTCAGTGACATACGCAGAAGTAGCTGCGGCCTTTTTGGACCGTTTGGGAAGAGGCTGGCTCGACTGATTGTGTTGTTTCGATTTTGAGGATCCAGCGACGGTGTCGTCGAGCAAGGCGGAATGAGGTCGTTTGGTTGACGATGGTGCAGGATTAGCAGGCTTTGCAGATTTCGACTTCTTCGTCTTCACATTCACTCCCGGCGAGCGATGTTCGGTGCTGGGCACGGCCTCATCGTCGAGGCCTTCCGCTCGGTGCCCTTGCTCACTGCTAGAAGAGTTCAGCGGCGGGCGATCTGCAGAGGGATGCCTGGATTGTCCAGAAATAGTCGTGTTCTCAGAAACAGGTTCGTTGACCTTGTTACTGATTCCTAAAGGAAGCACAGATTGGGTCGATGGCGGGTCCGTCGGTGGCCGTGATGGCCGGCTGTATCCGATCCCCATGGTCTTATGAGGAGATCCAGGTAGGGAGCCACTCTAGATTATCAACATGTGTCACGATGGCGATGGTCTAACGTATGCGAAGTATGTGTTGGTACTTGGTGAATCAAGTGGTTGCTACAAGGGCCTGCGAATTCAATCGACCAGGATCAGTGATCTTGATCACGAGATCTGGCGATGATCCTTTTGTGCAGTGACGTACTGTACAGGCTCAAAGCGAAGAGCAAGCCAAACTGCGAGATGTGGATCCTCAGTATGCGCAGCACTGATCCAAAATGCACTTCAAAGATCGTTCACGATGTGCAATTTGCATGAAGCTTCGTGACTGAGATGTTCGAGCATTCGACCGGTGCGTTATCTCTCGATCAATCAGTTAGAACGAAGTGCATGTGCGCGATGGCCGGGTCTCGCTCGCGAGCCAGCGAAGCGCGTCCAGCGTAGAAGCGCAAACCTTGCTGGCTGATATTGAGTGCTCCGTTGTTCATCAAGGTCGATTACAACATCGACTGCGGATATCCTCAGACGGTTCTGTTATCGATGTGAGCCTGCTTCAGATGCAGTCACAGATGGAGGCAATTATCACGACTCTACAATCTCTGTACGACATGTCATCTAGTTGCAGTTACTCCTCATTCAGCTTCCTCGGTGCTCTCAACCTTGTCCTCTTCCAAAATTTGCAAGTCATCGTGAGGCCAGAACCTAGAGTCATTGTCCTCGTCCGGCCAGATTGTTTCCCAGTAAGAGCTGCCATCTAGTGCCGAATCGATCACGCCGAAACCTAGTCGAGGGGTAACGAAATCGACTTGTTGGTCTTCTTCCGCTTGTTTCCGTCTCGTCAGTTCGTCCTCGTCTTCCTGTTGCGCATTAGAACGGGCGTGAACACGCAGTCAGCTACAAGTTCACGACCACGGTAAATCCTGACGTACCAGATCGAACTCATCTTCCCTCTCTATGTACTCGCGGTTTTCCTCCAGCTCTTCAAATCCAGGTGCGAACGCGCTCCATGCTTCATTTGTCGTAGTCTGCCAGATATTGATTTCGCCCGCAGACGTGCACGACGCGATCATTGGTCTAGAGGGACTCCACTATCGCTCCAATTTGTTAGCAGTTGTAGCTCTTGACGAGGGAGGAAAGGACTCACGTCGCAATCATCCAGCGCGTCCTTCGGACCCTCAAGTACTTTGATCAAGACCCCTGTCGACCGATCCCATACATATATATGGTGCGAGGTCTTAGTTCCCGCTCCTCCCATCACATACTCTCCATCCCCACTGAATCCGACCGTATTCCAAGGCGTCTTTCCAATCGTATCCTGAAATCGATGCAGCTCGTGTATCGTAATGGGAACCGCTTGGGATCCGCCCTCTGCTTCCGCTAGACCGGGTATGATCACGTACACCCGGACGGCTCGATCGCTTGAGTTGATGACCATATACCGGCCCGTCCGATCGAACGCTATCTGCTTGATAAGGCTCGTGCAGACCTTCTGTCGCCAGACGATCCATCTCGTCCGAGCGTCGTATATCCACAGCATACCATCTCGAGTACCAGCGTATATCCGGTCCCCGCTTCGGTCGAATGTAGCGAAAGTCAAATTCGAGCTGTCGGAAAGATCTGCTTAGTATGCCTTGGCGAACAACCTAGTCTGTCGTCCACAGGTACTTGCCAGCATTCGGCACGAGGACCGGGGGCCTCCGTGACATCACTCTCCTTCAAATCAGGCTTCCGCTCCGAAGATCCACTTGTCTCGGCTTCATCTCCATCGTTGTCGATCTCAACGGCGCCTGCTGCCTTTTGCTGAAGGTACTCATCTCTGCTCCAAGGGTGAAGGTAGAGTACTTCGTGCCCATCCGTGACCTTCCGTCGTTTCCGAGGCCTGTCTCCCTCGCTCTTATGAAATTCGCCATCGTCGTCAATCGCCTCCCGGTTGAGAGGCGTTTCTCCATCCGAGTTCTCAGCCACTGCACTCAAACGGACTACGACGACCTCGTTCACAGCGGTCGTGACCAAGAGTACACGGGATGTCCGTGGATGGAATACCGCGTTCAATAACGGCGAATCGAGGGTGAGGCTGTAATGCACTTCTGATGTTGGATATGAGCTGCATGTAGATGGACCTGCCGTAGGTTGATGTCGGACATCGGGCATGTTATCAGAAGTGAATCCAAGATCCCAGATGTTCACTCTCCAGTCTTTTGAAGACGTCGCTAGATATCTTCCATTACGAGACCAACTACATCATGGTATGCGTGATTAGACCTGCACTCAGAAGAAGATCCGGACGGACTCACCTTAAACTTTCTACAGCTTTGACGTGCCCGTCAAACATCCTCACCAACGCTCCATTCGTCATTTCCATGTCCCAGACTTCGACCACGCCATCCTGGCCTCCTGTGGCAAGCAAATTACCCGCCCAAGGTCCTTGAACATCGTTAAAGCGACATCTTTGAGCCGTAGTCTCATACGTGTGGTCGATAGTCTCTGGATAATCTTGAGCAAATGGATCTGTCATGGCACGAACACCGATTAATAGCAGACCTATCGACCTATCCCAGAGCATCTGGACGAGACTGACTTTGCAGCTGCTGAGCCATGGTTCAGATCACTCAGCAATCGCGTGAAAGGTCGCACTACGAGTATGGCTGTATGATTGCGTCAAGCCTGACAAGGGACTGTTAAATCGATATGGGCTCGACAGACCAAGGCCAGAGAGAAGCTTGAATAGTGCGATATTCATTCACCTCGAGATTTCCTTACGGCGTAGGTGTTAGGCCAAAGCAGGGTTGTTTACTTTGTCGGTCTGGCGATTATTGACGGCCGACCGGGCGTTCGGGCAGAGAGAGCCTCGGCATGTAGCTTATCAAGATTGCAAGATGACATGCTTCAGACACTCTTCACGAACTCTGCTGTGGCAAGTCGGCTGGTCTGTAGCAATAGACCCCAACAAGAGGACATTCTAGCAGCACCATGTCCCAAGAAGAAGTATGCCTAGACTGTGCGCCTGCTTGTGATCTTCCCCAAGCGTCAACGCCATCAGCGAACCAACCCGCACCTGAACAACCGGAAGGGCGAGGCGAACAAGCTCGAGAAGAGGATGTGACGGACCCAAAGACGTTCTCTCCTCCGTCAATGATTACCGGTCCCAATATATACATCGAATACTGTGACCGGGTGAGTGCTTATATCAACCGATGCCTTGACGTCACGCTAAGACGTTTGATCACCCTCTCTCGCAGTGTCGATGGTGAGCATCGTGACAGACTTCGATGCGTTTGAAGACAGCCTGACCCGACTTGGTCTTTATTTAGGGCACCAAGAGCGAGTTGGACTCAGACCGAGCTCTTCTTGACCTTTCCCTCACCGACGATCCGGAGTATCACCTTGATGCCGACGATGGAGAACGGCGGACGATTCCGAGTCTGGGTAACAGGATTGACCCGCGCACAAGCTGAAAAAGCAGCAGCAGAGGGTGGAGAAGGCGACAAGGATGGTTGGGTCTTGGTCTGGGACCGCAAAGTAGAGGGAGGATTTCCCGAGGTTGGTCTTAGCCTTATCGCTTTTCCCCGACCCCGAGTCAAAAAACTGATCTCCCGTTATGGACGATAGTTGAAGGTTTTGAAGCAAAGGATCAGGAACATCATCCAGCCTGACCAAGGGCTGGGTCATTCTGACAAAAAGTTCTCGACGCCTCCGACAAAGCAGGATAGCTCGTAGCGAAGACGATGAACAGACGTGTATATCTTGCATGATCTCAGATACACCAGCAGGCGATCGATCACCGCAAGCAACGCTGAAGCGTAAGGCGTAAATTCTACTATCGTGCATGCTCTCCAAGAGCTCGTTAAGATCGTGTATTTGATTGTACAAGAGAGAACTCGCGGTCAGTTGCTGAGCTGGATTCAGTCCTCAGAACTCTAGCAGCCCATTCATATCGAGCTTCAACGCAAAGTTGTCGTTGGGATCCCATTTCTCGAAGTATTCACACCCGATCGGATTGACAGGTCCATCCTCTGAGCAGAACTTCTGAATGGGACAGAGTCCGCAGGGCGCCTCGCTGACCGGCCATCTGAAATTCGATTCTCGTACGGCTCGGTAGACCACATCCTTGTCGATGAAAGGATCGTAATTGTCGTGGAAGTTGAATCGTCCACCCATTCCATCCTGCATGTTCGTCAAGGGATCCTCGGCATCCATGTAACTACCAGGAGGCAGTTCATCCTTTGCTTTACGCTTCTTTCCGCCCGAGCTTGAGTCCGAGCCGCTCCCCGATCCCGAGGAGTCAGAGTCCGAGTCCGAATCGCTGTCACTGTCGGAATCTGAATCAGAGTCGGAGCTAGAGTCGGACGATGACGAGCTGTCAGAATCCGAATCGGACGAATCAGAGCCCTTCTTCTTGGTCCGCTTCTTCTTCTTCTTGTCGACATCCTGGACTGAAACTAGCTGATCGCTGTCGTTGCCGTCCATTTCAGCGTCGGATCCTTCCGTCTTGGTTTTGGATTTCTACAGCGATGATCGAGAAGAGACCATAAGCGAAGTACGCGCTATTCCGATTTGAGGCAAGGAAACATACCTTCTTCTCCTTTTCCTTTCGCTTGCGTTTCCGCTCTTTCTCCTTCTCTTTGCGTTTCCGCTCTTTCTCTAGCTTTCGAGTCTTCTTCAACTCTTTCTTCAGCTTTGCCATCTTCTTCCTCTGTTTCTTGTCCTTTTCCTTCTCCTTCTCTTTCCGTTTTCGGTCCTTCGCCTTTTCTCGCTCCTTGTCCTTCTTTCGACGCTTTCGATCTCGCTCTCCACCAGATTCAGAGCCATCGTCGCTATCGTCGTCACTTCCGCTGGCACTGTCTTCTGGTCGAGGTCGTTTTTTGCCGACCTTTTGCCTCTCTGCCCTCATTTTGGCTGCCTCGTCCTCGTCCGCGGCTCCACCGTTCTCCTCCAAATCTGAATTCCAACCTTCCTCGTGCATCTTCCTGATCGGCTTGATAATCTCAACCTTCCCTTCGTAAACCAACATGCTCATGATCTGAATGATATGCTCCACTCCCAACTTGATCTTGCAGATGTCGTGCTTTTCGAAATAGCTGAGAATCGCTGCTGGGCCGGGCAGCTTCGAGGTGTGAGATGGGGCGTAGATTGGATTAGGAATGTAGATCTCCTCGGGGATATTTCGCTTTGGTATCTTTCGAGGAAAACTCTGGATCGCGCAACGAAGAGTGGACAAGTAAGCCAATGGAACGGTCATAAGATCTCGCATTTGTCCAGACGAACCTTTTCTTGGACAAATCTCATCGCAACATTCGCAAGATCTCCAATGAGGCCAGTATCGATATTATGTCCATCGTAGAAAGGTCCTCCGGTCAATTCCGCAGCAGGGGTCACGCCGACACACATGTAAAGCTTCTTCGTTGGAGCCTGTGTCAAATTCATGACAGGATCAGCATCATCTCGAGGGAAAAGACCGGGAGCATCCTATAACTGACCTTGATACTCTTGACAGTCTTGATCAAGTCCCGCTTCTCCAAAGCTCTTATGACCTTGCTCAGTACAGCTTGAGGAAGATTTGTCTCTGTCTTGATGCTTCTGATCCAAATACCTATATCACGAACAGATATCAGCCTTACATGCTCCAAACGTGTGCAGGCCGATGGCTTGTACTGACCCATGTTTCCAGATGACTTGATACAGTTGTACGCAATCTGCTCGTTCTGGTCCAGAGCTCCAGTTCTTGAAGACAAAGGGTGAGAGTAATCTATCAGCGACGAAAGCTTGCGATAGCTTTACGGCTTTTGGCTCACTTTTTGGCTTCATCCTTGTTGACCGCTGTGAAATAGGTTACACCTCGTTCGCTGTTCTTTACGACGATCAAGCTCTAAAGATTGGAAAGTTCCCCCATCAGCCTGGGACAGTCTTCGATGTAAAGCCTAGGGATAATCTCACCTTTGCCATCAATCCATTCAGAGCTCCCAAGACTGCACCAGAGTTTTGACCTTGCTGCAACTCGGTAGATGCCATGGTCTGTTCGCAAGAAACGAAGAGGCATTTGAGGTATAGACCGGTGGCCATGGACTGTAACCGTACTCACCGAGTCCCTCGCATTCTTGAGCTTCTTCCATAGCTCGTTCTCGAGGCTTGTCAGCCTCGAAGCCATAGCGTTCGACATGATTCCGCTCGCAGTCCCCTCGACGTCTTGATTATTAGGAGACTAGGTCGAAAAGGGTCGGATAGAGGGTGTGCCAAGAGCGCTCGACAGGGCTCTTTCCCTTCGATCCAGCCCTTTTGTTCCGAAACGAACTTCGTCAGTTGTTGCCTAATGCTGGATAGGGGTACGACCGGTCATCCAGGCCAATTTCTTGCTGATCCTCGATAATTTGTCTAATGGCTCGGCGATTCTCTACAGACGTGAGCGCGATGCTCGAGCTCGGAAGACGCGGACATCAGCTTATAGTGATCTATGCATCACGAGTCGATGTCCGCTGCCGGTG
>Ga0308160_10006812_pt1 | contig 11523 bp, 18 predicted proteins | sample PhyFR1_FD_201036 | JGI IMG/M metagenome (GOLD analysis project Ga0308160, IMG submission 201036) | Phyllosphere microbial communities from UC Gill Tract Community Farm, Albany, California, United States - DLSLF.R1 | ecosystem: Host-associated > Plants > Phyllosphere > Unclassified | place: USA... | reverse complement strand
AAAGGCCCTGTTCCTATTACTTTCTTGGTAGATGGAGCTGGTGTACATCGTTCTTCCCCCTCTCCTGCTCCTATCGCAAGAGAAGGGCTAGGGCTAGGAATGCCTTCAACCTCTTTGATGGGTCGAATCAGTCCAGGAGGAGGAAGTCCAGGAGGGGGAGGAGTAGGAGCTGGAATAGGAGCAGGACCATACAACGCTCGCAGAGCAGCTACTTCTCCGCTGGCAGGGGGACAATCGCCTCGACCACATATCCTTGGACCAGACCCTGATTCGAGGTTCCCATCGTCGAGTCCCGGTCCAACTCCTGAAGTTAAACAAACGTATACACCCGTCACTGCCCCCGCATCGCCTGAAATGAGTAATACAGCCCGTATGTCTGCCATTTACCCGCGAAAGGTGAGATCAAGGAGTTTCGGAGCTACAATGGCAAGAGCCATGGGCAGAGGAAAGAAGGATAAGGAGAAAGTCCCGGATATACCACTTACGATCGACACCAAGTCCGCCCAAAACGATATTGGGAGTTTGAAATCTGCTCCTCCTATCGGTGGCTTCAGTATAGCGAACATGCCTCCTTCACCGGGATCGAGCTTTTCAAGTCATGTACCCCCCTCCCCTGGATCTACGCATCGGAATCAGATATCGTCTTCTCCTGGATCGACCCATCAACGGACTAGACGAGCTGAATCGCCAATTTCAATGCGGAATGGTGAAGTCCCACAACCTCGTAAAGCATCGGCACCCGCGATCATTCATTCCGCACCTACAGCTCCCGGTCCTCCGGTATCAATACACGACCTGCCCCCGCCTATCCCTTTGACCAAAACAACAACGATTGATTCCCAGAGATCATTGTCCCCATCTCTTCAACAAACTCAGTCACGTACCCCTTCATTCAACAATAAAAAGAAGAGCTCGGCAGGAATTTCTCATACCGATTTCGCAGAGGCTACCGTGAAAGCAGATGGATTAGATTTCGAAATCATTCAACCTCCAAAAAGGTCTTTATTATCGCCCACCTCTCCTTCGAGTCCTTTACTGGATGAAAGGCCTGGGATGAAGAGGAGTGATACGGCGCGAAGTGATATTAGTGGGGTTTCCGCCAAGAGTTTGCCATTGCCGGAAACGGACGAATGGGGGTTCTTGAAGGATATGAGTCCTACGCCAGAGATTTATATGAGTAGGAACACGGGAAGTGATCATCGTGTGGCAGAGGGGAAATGGGTATGTGACTCCCTTTTTGCGACCCCTCCCGTGCCTTTCCCCCTCGAAGGATTTGCCTCTTCCCTCTTCTCTCATAAGATGGTCGGATGGCAGGGTGAGAAGCTGATAGATAGTTGTCGATAGTGAGCACCCCTCTTCCGTCCGATGGAGCGCCCAAGAAAATCCGAAAACTAGCGTCTGAATCTGGAATCCCGGCATCTTTGAGGGGTAAGGTGTGGGCATGGTTCCTTGGTCCACTCATGCCGAGGCGTGAGGCGGGGAGGTTCCAGGAATTGGTCAAGGATTGTGGCGGACTGGATGAGCGGATGGAAACGGAGGTCAACCGGTATGTCCCTTGTCCCGTCTGGTGACTTGTTCGAGCAGGCAGCTGACAGCCAGTGTTTATTCTGATCACTCGGCTTTCGCCCCTTCCCAGACGCAGTCAACAGGCCTTCAAGATCTTCGATCACTCTTGTCCGCCTATTCCAACGTCCACACATCACTGCCACCTAGTCTACCAATCATAGCAGGCCTACTGTTGATTCATTGTGTAGCTGAGGACGCTTATTATCTACTATCGGGAATAGTAGATGGATTAATGAAAGATCACTTCCACGGGAATGGGGTTGCTATTGATGCAAATGTCTTCGCCGCTGTATTAGGGGGTAGTGAGAAGGCTTTGAGTCGGAAATTCAAGGATTTGGGGATTCATCGTGAGTCTTTCATTCTATTTCTGTCCTTCACCACATCTCTGGCTCGGATCATGGGCTGATATCAGCACGTCAATTCCTGACTAAATGGTATAATCAGCTATTCATTCGATGTCTACCCTGGCCAACTGCTTTGAGGGTTATAGACGCTCTCCTAGCCGAAGGTGAGTTTCTTCGCAGGTGATGTGATTCGTGCAGTACCTGACGACAGGCCCACGTTTCCTATTGATAGCATCCTTGTCTATCCTTACGCTTTCCCGGGATCGGATCCTAGCTCTCAACACTGCGGAGGAAGTACTCAAGTACCTCGACAATCTACCTCAGGACGCTTTACTCCTTCCCGAGAATTACATGAAGGCTTGTATGGAGGTTAGGTTCAAAGAGGAAGATTATAAGCGTCTGCGGGCGGGCGTGAAGGATTAGCGGGATTCCGTGGTAATTCGAGTCGAAAGAGGAGAGAGGATCTCTGTATCAATAAATCAGCATCACATAGCATTGTCGTATCATTACCATTGCCATATTGCATCATTACCCATAACATGCATTGAATCCAGCTTTAAGGTGACTGCCACAATCGACCAAAATCTCGGTTATCCCCGCTTCTCCGCCTCTCGCTCTCTGTCTGTCTATCAACGCGTGAATTCGCTATACAATATACAATAGACTCGGGCAAGATGGGTAAAATGGCAGAGATCCAACGTAGGCTCCTAGAGGTATGTTCTTTCTACTTCGGATCTTGAGCTTGCTTGCTGATGGAAAGCAAATGATGGGGCCCGAAGCCATGGGTATTAAACAACAGAATTACGAATGGTGGGATGAGAAGATCTGTAGGAACTTTCTATTTGGCACTTGTCCACATTTAGTATTTGGAAATACGGTATGTCCTGACATCTTCATCCACTGAACGAAAGAAAGTCGGAGAGCTGAACAAGTCAGAAAGTCGATATAGGCCCATGCCCAAAAGTACATTCCGACGCTGTCCTAAAACAGTTCAAAACCGCCCTGGAAGCTACACCGAGAGATCCACGTATAGGGATGTTCAAGCAGGAACACGAGAATCACATTTATGGATTCGTAGATGATTGTGATAGACGTATCAAGATGGCTCAGAGGAAATTGGAGAAGACTCCTGAGGAGAATAGAAAGACGGTGGATTTGGTAAGTCTTGAGTGTGGAAGCTTCGGCTTCGGCTTCTGCTCTGGCCTGGACTTGGGCCCTTGCGAATGAGACCTCTGTGCTGTTCAGGTTCAGAAGCTGGCCGGTGCCGATACAGACAATACAGCCGAAGCTACCGCTTTGACCTGCAGAGCTTGACTGATGGATAGATGAAAGAAATTGGTGAAATCGAACTATCAATTCAAGGTGGAACGGAAGAAATCGAGGCTTTGGGAGAAGCAGGAAAAGTGGAAGAATCAATGGAGAAGCTCGCTGCTGTCGAAGCTCTGAAAGGATTGAAGGGGGAGAAGGAGAAGGAATTACAGAATCTGAATGAAACAGCTGGTGCTAGTGGGCATCAGAAATTGAGAGTTTGTGAGACTTGTGTAAGTTCGAGGCCGTCTGACCGTATCAGTGGTCTAGATGTTGGACTACGCTGACCAAAAGGGAGCCATGTTGTCGGTTCTGGATTCCGACAAGAGATTAGCAGATCATTTCGGAGGAAAGGTTTGTCTTTCTCCCTTTCCGCAACCAGCTTCAATACTAATTACAGATGCACTTGGGATACCACGAACTACGTAAACTCCTATCTCAATTCGCAGACGAACGAATGGCAGCTCGTCAAGCTCAATCTCAACAAGGTCCAACACAAGGCGCATATGGCGCACCAAATGCCCCCAGTGGTCCAAATCAATATGGTCCAAGACCACAAGCACCCCCTACAGCGCCTTCTGGACCTTCTTCTCGATCTATGGGTCCTCCTGTTCCTCAAACTCCTGTGCACTCGCAGGTACCTCCCGCGGATGAGATGCCTCTTGTTGGACATGGGGATAAAGTCAAGCGTGAAGCTGGAGAACTCGTGGAGGATGTAAAGGTTGAAAAGGAGGAGAGGAGACATAGGAGGGATGATGAGAAATATGAGAGGTGAGTTTACGTTGTTTCGCCGGGAGAGGGGTGGAAGGAGCCGATTGTAAGAGGAGTAGCTGATGATATAGTAGGAGCAGTAGGTACGATGAGCGCGATAGGGGAGATAGGAGGGATAGGGAGAGAAGTGATAGAGATCGTTCTGATAGGGGAGATAGGGAGAGTAGCAGGAAATACGAGTGAGTTCCCCTTCTCTATACATCCAAGTGCATGATTGGACACGCTGACCAATAGTGACGATAGAAGAAGGGATAGAGATAGATCAAGATCACCTTCATCGAAACGTAGAGTTCTATAACGCTGGCCATATCAGAATTAAACAGTCTAGTCCTGGGTTATGGTAATGCATCGTGCATAGCATAGCATGTATGTGTAAATGAGGAACAAGGAATATATGGCTACACAAGTATCTGTCGGCCCACTAGCTCGGCAAGACAATGGGAATGGGAAACATCGGTCCTATATGACGAAAAGACTACGAGGAACAAGAACATTGGAAACCCAACATGTCTTTTGCTCCCAAGCCACATAATCTCTTTTCTTCAGGACCGACTTCGGACCAGTTTATGAAGGGGCGAGTTGACATCTGAGGTCAGTCAGCTTCTGCATCGGATAAGAGGGACGAGGTGGCAGGGTGAGGGGCATCTGAAGTGGGAGAGAGGGGTGAAAAGATGGAACAGGATGGAACAGACGTACATCCAATACCCTAGCCAATTCTTTCCTACCCTCTTCGATCCGTTCCACACCTGTTTCTTCCAATTTACTAATCAACTCCTCCAACACCCATTGACGTAATACGAAAGCAGGATTCGATCTCAACATCTCCACCTCCCTTTTCTCTTCCCATCCACTATCATCACCACCCAGCTTGATTCCTCTCCTATCTCCTTCAACCTCACATACTTCCCACGCTTCTCTCTCTTCAGACTGAGAGAGACGAGCACAATATCGTTCGAGGTAAGGGATGAAATCCCTGGATGCCTCTTCGATCTTATGATCGGTCGGATTTGGGATTGAAGCTGAAAGCATTTTTTGAGCGAACGGTCTGATTTGTTCGGGAGTGGATGATGGGCGGAGGAGGGAAAGATGTCGGAGCGAAGTAGAGAAATCGGCTCGGTGGGTATGAAGGTGAGTTAGGAAATCAGAGATGATATCGCGGTTATCGGCATTGGTAAATGTTTTCAGGCCAAATCGCTGTTCGTCAGTTGTTGTCCTAATTGAATGATTCATCCGGAGCAATAGTCAGAACTGGGGCGATCATCGAAGCTGGCGATATAGTGGTCGAGCAAGCGGAGGAGGTTAGGAATGAAAGAAAAGTAAAACATACCTTCATCCACCCAACCCTCTCACCTTCCTTCTCGACCTTCATAAACTCCTCCTCGAAACCCTTCATAACCTCCAATCCCTTCTTACTCCATTCTTCAATATCGCTCACTGATTTACCTTCACTGAACCCTTCCTTCAATCCTTCATTGATACTCTCGTATCCGATAAGAGGGGAGACGGCGGTTACGAATTTGTCAAGTGACCAGAGAACTCTGGATGGTTGATTTTTGTATGAATATAGCCCTGATGGATCCGAGTGGTCTGTACGTTAGCCTTCGTCTTTTCCGTTTGGTACGTATACACCGTTCAGACGGGTGTAGAGTGGTGATAAGGACAGCCTGATGACTACTTACTACAAATATGCTGTTCATCCCATACATCCATGAACGCGAATGGCCCATAATCGATAGTGAGACCGAGTACACTGATATTGTCGGTATTAAGAACACCATGCATCCACCCGTAGACCTGCTGTCAGCATCCTGCCGATTATGCACCTGAGCGCACTACCCGATCAACTTACTTGCCAACCCGCAACCATCTCCGCATTCCTCCTCACTACCTCCCTCACGAACCCTTCTACCGTCTTCTCACCCATGATACCTTGGCACCAGGCAGTCAAGTCTCTTAAACCCTCTAGATTCCCCTGGCCTCCGAGAAGACCTTTATCCTCACCCGCTTCACTCCCTTCATCGTGCATCCAACCTTGACCACCCAGGAAGAATTGATGGTGATTATGCCCCGCTTTTCCTGGATTTAGAGCTTCGAAATGCCCTATACGGATGAAGGATGGTGCAACTCTTGCTAAGAGTGATGGTGGTTCTGGACCGTTCTCGCGGGCTACAGAAATTGAATTGTCGTGTGTGAGGAGAGCTAGAGATCGGGTCGTAGGGATATCTAACGCTGCCACCGCTATTTGTCAGCTTGTCTCTCTGCGTTCTTTGCTTGATATAGAAGGTAAAGATGCTTACCTTCAGCACCGAGGAACTCTCTAACTCCAGATCGTAAAACAGCAAGTCCATCAGCTGTCCTAGAGAATGGGGTTCGACCAGCTCCTTTCAATTGTATCTCCTGTCTCCCTCCGTTTTGACTTTCAGTTTCGAGTAGTGAGATAGCGCGCCCATCTCCAAGTTGACCAGCCCAATGACCGAATTGATGTCCGCAATACCTGGTTGACCATGGTCCATAGTCTTTTGATTGAATGATCTTTCTTCCCGAGATGATATCGATTAAAGAATCCCTTGCTTCGTTTCCGTCGTCTCCTTTCGTTCCAGCAGAAGAGCATAGTGATTCGGCATCCCCAACGTCGAGATGTGGTAAATTATCTTTCAGTGTCGCAGCACTGATCCCAAGTAATTTCGGTTCAAGTTTCATCCTGATATCTGATGTGCCCACACTCAGTCCCCCGCCATTCTGCCCATTTGAATCGGGACTGACGTCCCATCTCCTAAGGACATCATCAACGCTGACCTGACCTCCGGCATCCACATCAATCCCCATCTCCAATAACTCCTCTTTCGTCACTCGTAAAGGCCAAGGTGACCATAATGGATATACTCTAGCCCACAGTCCCCGAGTGGCGGGATTGAACGTTGTCGATCGTCTTTGACTGACTGGTGTATCATCTAGTTCGAGTGGTTTGAGAGTGTTTTGAAGTGTACGAGAAGGCAAAGGGAGGGATTGAAGTGGGTATTGACTGGTCATTGCTGGTCGTAGTAAACGTTGAGTCTGTCTCATAAGGTATGGTATGGTATGTATTGCATGACAACACCAGTGAGCAATCCATGAATCCATAATCTGATTACCGAAGTGGAGGTGTTGTCTTACGTAAGTCAAATCTGGATTTTCACAATCAGATCACACCTCCTGTTGTACTAGACTACCGTCCATATACAATACACCTATACACCATGTCTGTCACCGTCACTCCAGCTCAGATGAGCTCTCTTGAAGCTACACTACTCAATACCTCGGGATCTACACCGCTTCACGAACGATTCAGGGCTTTGTTCATGCTCAAAGCGGTTAACAATGATGAAGTAGTAAGAATCGTCGCAGAGGGTATGTCGATGTCCCTTTCTATCCATGTGGACCATATAGCTGATATGTAGGTCTCAACGATCCATCACCATTACTCAAACACGAGCTAGCATACGTTCTTGGGCAATTGCAAAACCCCAAAGCGATCCCAATCCTCGAAAACGTTCTCGTAAACCCCACAAATCAACACTGTTCAATGGTCCGACATGAAGCTGCTGAGGCTCTTGGGGCACTGTCTAGCGAGAGCAGTCTAGATCTACTCAGGAAATATATGGGCGAAGGAGAAGAGAGTAGAGAGGTCAGAGAGACTTGTGAGATTGCAGTTGGCAAGATCGAGTTTGATCATAGTGAGGAAGGATTGGCTAGAAAACAAAAGTGAGTCTCTATCTGGGTCAGCCCTTTCAGCGGACGGCTGCGCGAGTGTCAAACCTTTCGATTTCTAAGATGCTGCCCATGCCGCTCGCTAGTACAGGCTACTAGTCGCACTGTCCCCTAAATTGCGCCAGTAGATGCTTCTCACACAATCATCCTACCCGTACACCTCACCGAAAGGACTCAAACTGATATCAGCCCCGATTTCCCAACAATAGACCCAGCTCCTTCTTCCCTACCGCAATCAATCCCAGATCTACGAACCGCCCTCCTGAATACCAAATCACCCCTATTCGAGCGATATCGAGCCATGTTTGCCTTGAGGGATTTCGGAGCTGGATCAAAAGATGCTGTTTTGGCTCTAGCTGAGGGATTTGGAGATGCAAGTGCTTTGTTCAGGTATGTCCACTTCACCCGCTCGCCATTTACCGATTACCATACTGTGACCGTGATCGGCCCTCAGCATAGCTCGGAATTCAGCTGATTTTCAGACATGAAGTAGCATACATCTTTGGTCAACTCTGTTCACCCCATTCAGTGCCTTCTTTACTATACGTCCTAAGAGACCAGAAAGAAGACGATATGGTCCGACATGAAGCTGCTGAAGCTCTCGGAGGGATTGCATCCGATGGAGCGGAAGAGATCGAGGGCGAGAAGGGGGAGGATGTATTGGCTATCTTACGAGAATGGGCAGTCAAGCCCGAAGCTCCTGTTGTGGTTAGGGAGAGTTGTCAGGTTGCTATCGATATGTGGGAGGTGAGTTATGTCTCTTGTTCACCCCTCCTCTCCTATCCGATCGAAGTCTATCATTCCTCTCGCCATCGGTCACTCAATCACTTCTGTCTCCTGGAGACTGGGGAACGCTGGGATCCAAGTATGACGACGGGAATGAGGGATGTAGTACGACGTTATGCTGACTTTTAGTACGAGAACTCAACAGACCAATTCAACCCCCTTGATAAGCTGGAGGCTAAAAGTAACGTTACGGGTATGGAACGTTCAGCCCAAGCTGCAGTCGCAGCTGGCATGTAAATCGTAATACATACATCCACCACATCCCCCTCGACGCACATCATAGACATCGTTCGACTCATTGTACATTCTCTTCATGCAGCATAATATCTATTCTTTTACTTCTTCTCCCTCTAATCGACCCCTCCTCACTAAATCGATCTCGTGACATAGTGCAAACTTATATGAAGGCTTGACCGTATCGCCTACAAAGCCTCGATCTCCTCATTGAGATCAATCAATCTCTTTTCTCCTAATGCCTTGGCACGTTCACTGACGAGGTTACGAGCAGTTTTGATATCGCTCTCTCTCAAATTCCCTTTTGCCGATTGGGAACACAACTATCTATTAGCTCTCTTCAACATCATCTCGAATCCCTTTCATGGCCAGCCAACCCCAGTCTCTGCCTTCCATTGACATGAAGGTTGAGTGACAGATAATGGGAGAAAGGGAACGGAGGAGAGAGTACAAATGAGGGGAAACTTACCAGATTACCTAAAGCGATCGAAGCTCTGTAAATCGTTTCTGAATCTGTCTTTTCATTCTGTAGTATCTATTCATCAGCTACATCCACATATTTCAATTTCAAGAGAACTGACATGGACGATTATCGCGGATAGAGAGTTGAGATATTCAACTGAGTACTCATCATTCACTGCTAAAATTGAGAAACTGACATTAGCTCAAATCCACCTGTGACATGTTTTCCCGAGTGCCTACTACCTCTTACCCTCGCGGTGGGATGGGAGAGCATTGGGGAAGAAGGAGATTCAGTCAAGGACGGAAGAGAACTCACTTGAGGACGATAGTAACAAAAGGTAATTTCCTGCCTCCCACCTCCTCCCAATTCCTCTCCCTCCTGAGCGCATCCAGCCATTCCTGGACTTTCATACCGGTCATATTCTTCCTTCCCGCTGAAGTCGTGAATAGATTGGCAAAAGTCCTGAATGCCAGTAAGGTATTTGTGTCTTTCACTTTCGAAGACGAAAAGGGTAGGGACCAATCACACGATGTCAAGAGGGCGTCCGGGGTACATGTTGCTCCGAAAGAAGGGGAGATGGTCGCTAGAATTCGCGCTAGGTCCAGGACTGATATAAGCTTCGATCGAAGGGAATTTGGGCATGCTTGAAGAGCGGGAAAGAGGCAAAGCGAGAGCAGGAGAGACAGAGTAGAGGACATACGCGGGAACCTCTTTTCCTCAGGCCACTGCTGGAACAATAAACAGAATTGAACAGGGTCAAACCTCTCACCACCCTTTTTGGCCACAGAAGGCGAAGAGAGGATATGGTAGATCTCATCGAGATTTTTCTGGTCTTTATCCGATAATGCCAGACCGGGCTAGTTATCAGCTCATACTCCGAGACGAAACCAGTGTAGAATGGAGAAGAGGAGAACGAGGAGGAGTGAACATACACCTGATTCCTCTAATTCCTTTGCGAATTGAGCAACCTTAGTTTGGACAGCTTGGAGGTTGATTTGCTTGAATGACAAATATTGCTTGACTGGAAGGACTGATGTAGATTTAGGAGCGGGCGGAGGAGCTGGTGTGGAGCTATATGCTGATCCACCTTTTCATTAGCCCATTCATTACAGTCGAAAGGGCTGGCATACCGGTAAAAGGGTCAGAACCACCTTGATGTGTCGATGGACCTGTTGACCCCGTATACCTAGATGAACCAGTATAAGGGTCCACATAGGTGTTCCCGCTTTCCTGACCGAGCGTAGCTCCATTTGTGTTCTTGTGGATGAATTCAACTACCTGATCGAGATATGATGCGGGTAATTCATTCTTATTTAAGAAAGTCTGAGCGGCCATGAACGGATTGTCTATCATCAGCTTAGACCCCAAATCCGAATGCATATGGGGGACAGCTTACCTGAGATATTGTAAGGTAGTTTCAATGGAGGAACACCCTCTGCCACATCTACGTCAAATACGTAGTCATATTCCTTGCCTTCGTACAACTGCTTTCTGCCTTGACCGATCGCATCGACAACCTGGCCGATTTGCTGCCATGTACTGGCTGATGTTGACCACTTGCATTAGCTATAGCATCTCGAGATGACTTACTTGGTAGGCTTCGACTTGATCGTTGTTCTTGATCATCATGACTTGACCATCAGTCTTGCCTACCCATCAGCTATTGCCTTCATTACACGCAACGGGCAGCTCACCTTCTCGGCCTAGAGCTTCCATTCCAGGTAGATCGCTATGCTTGACATCACCAACCTGACTCCTGATTATCAGCTACATCCACGTCATGCGCCAAAAGTAGCTTACTTGTCGAGCGCCCTAGAGCTGACTTGTTTATCCCATTCCTCCCTCTCTGCTTGTGGGGCCTTGAGTCCCTCATCCTTGGTGAAGAATCGGATAGTAGCGTCATTCGCGGATGAGGCGATATAAGCATTAGGACCGCTCATACCAGGTACGATGGCTGATGACCATATTGAGTTCGAGGAATGGGCGATAGTCTGTACTAGCTCGGTATCTGGGATCAGGAATGATAAGAGAGAAGATGGATGGACTTACTAGACCATACTCTCATTGTACCGTCTTCCCCTGTGCTGATCGCTCCTTGACCATCCGGGAATGCGACTACCGAGTAGACAAATGACGAGTGGCCCGAGAGTGATGCTTTAGGTTCCTCTTTATCCAATGAGTAGACATTGACCAATCTGGTCATCAGCTCGTTCAACAGGTTGATGAAGCTTGCTCACCCGTCATTACCACAACTCCAGAACCCTTTTCCTCCAGGCTGTAAACTCAGTCCTCGGACTGGTTCTG
>Ga0308160_10006811_pt1 | contig 11523 bp, 12 predicted proteins | sample PhyFR1_FD_201036 | JGI IMG/M metagenome (GOLD analysis project Ga0308160, IMG submission 201036) | Phyllosphere microbial communities from UC Gill Tract Community Farm, Albany, California, United States - DLSLF.R1 | ecosystem: Host-associated > Plants > Phyllosphere > Unclassified | place: USA... | reverse complement strand
GCGGGCCCGACGTCTCGGAACAGCGATCAGGAACCGGCGCATGGCGTTCTCTCCACTCGAAGCGTGGTCACACGATTCGGTGACACAGAGCAGAAGCGTGGCGCAGGCGCGTGAACCGGAAGTGGCACCTGCGTGAACCGCTGCCGTACTCGCTGCTGCTGGTCACAACGGAACCACGCCGGGTCCATCGCCGAACAACAGAAGAGCCTCAGCTCCCCGTCTGACCGGGGATCTGAGGCTCTTCTGGATGGCGGGTCGTTTGCAAGTCGCGCGGAGGCCGGAGTTCATGGGCATCCGCGGTGTTTGGTCTGCCGCTGCCAGCTGGGTTTCACCTGGGTCTGACTCGATTTTCCCTCCTCAGAGGAAACCCTGGTCAGTCCTGATCAGCATCGGTCGCCGCGCTGTCGGACTCGCGCGCGATGGTGCTGCATCACGCTGTCCGCTCCGCAGAGGTCGGAGTTCATGCGCGCTACGTCGTCGGGTACCGAGTTCCACGAGCTCTCGGAACACCGACGCCACGCGCCTTGACAATCGGTACCGGCGTAGGCCGCTGTGTGACGGCTCTATCCCTGTGCGCCACGGCGGTCCGACAGCCGAGGAGCGTGACGCGTTGCGCCGGCGTCGGTTGACCGCAGACGAACCCCACCTGGCGACATGGGGACTGACTTGGAGGACGGAGTCGGTGGCGGTCGGAGCGGTTGAATCTGCGCTGCTTCTCACGTTCATCGGCTCTCGTGTTCATCGCGGCAAGGGTGAGGTCAGTCGGTGCACCTTCGCGCACGACAACCGGATGGCCGGTCAAGGACGCTGCGGACCGATGTGATTCAACGTCTTGTCGAGGTCCTTTCTGACGGACCACAGCTGTGTTGCGTAGATGATCGTGCCTGCTGCCATCGCGAGGACGATGGTGATGAGCGCCCAACGCGGCCCACAAGTGGCAATCAGGGCCGACGAAAGCAGACCGCCGAAGCCGAGCGCACCGTATGCGAAGAAGCGGTAGACGGCTCCGACTCGGCTTCGCATGTCGGCGGACGCTCGGTGCTGGCGCACTGATACCGCGATGACGTTGTAGACGACGAGCCCGGCACCGTATGTGAAGAAGACAACCACGATGGTTGATCCGCTCGTGACGGAGTGCCCACTGACGGTGATCAACAGGAGGGGTGCGAGCGTGGCGGCACCCATCCACCCGAGCATCGTCGCCGTGGGGCGCCGCGGGCCACGGCCGCGCATGATCGCTGCTGCGAGAACAGCTCCCGCCCCAGATGAGGCAAGGAGCAAACCCAACATGCTCGCACTGAGGTCGAGTTCACGATTCCCGTACACCAGGAAAGTAGTGATGAGCGCCTGTTCGAGCAGGTTGAATGCGGTCCCCGCAGCGAGGAGACGGACGAGCACCCGATCGCTGAAGCTGAACCGGATTCCCTCCCACAGACGTCCGAAGACGTTCGGCCGAGAGCCTCCGGTCCGTTCCGGTCGGGGCGATGCGGCTCGTGCCGGGGCGAAAACGGCGCAGGCAATTGCGTACGTGGCTGCGATCACGAGAAGCGCGACGAACGGCTGGCTGAGCCCCACGAGGAAGCCAGCCAGGGACGGCCCCACGACCTGCGCTACGGAGTACGTGAGTTGCACGCGACCGTTCGCCGCGATCAGCCGGCTCGGTGCAACGAGTTGCGGAACGATCCCTTGAACGGCGACATCGAACGCCGCGGTGAACGTCCCCGCCACGAACACACCCGCGAGCAGCACCGGCAATCCGAGTTGGTCGATCGCCGCAAGCCAGCCGAGGATCCCAAACACCATTGCCCGACCCGCATGGCCGACGAGCATCGGAGTCGATTTCGATGTGCCGTCGATCCAGGCCCCGAACAGCAACGTGAAGAGCATCACCGGCAAGAATTGAGCGAAGGAGATGAGCCCGATCTGCGCGTTCGGGATGTGCATGGCGAGAGCGATCAGCGGCATCGCGGCCTCGCCCACACGAGCGGCCATCTGCGAAGCGGATTGGCTCCAGGCAAAATGCCCGAACGCGCGGTCGACCGTGGCGCGGGGCCGTGCGCCCATCACTCGACCGTGATGCGCACAGCTCGGGCAAGCCGCTCTGCTCGCTCCGCGGCCTCATCCGCGCTCGCCGCCGCGACGACGACACGACCCGCCCGAGAATCAGACGTGAGCACAGGTGGGACGCGGTCACCCACAGCGACGGTGACGACAATCTCCGCGTCGGCGGGCGTCGAGGGCAGCGTGATCCCGGCCACGTTGCCAGCGGACGCGACAATGAAACGGACGGCAGCTGCTGACGATCGGCTGGGCCGAAGGTCGGGGGCCCCACCCAGCGCTGTGTTGATCGTCTGCTCGAGAAGATCGACTCCTGTGGACATCCGAACGAGGTCACGGATCTTGTCGCCCCCGATTCGATCATGCGATTCGATGATCCGCGGGCCACGGTTGGTGAGTTTCACTTCAGTGTGCGATGGCCCGGTCTGGAAACCAACGAGCGTCAAGAACTCGCGGACGTAGTCGACCATCAGCGATCGATCGGCATCAGTGATCCGGGCTGGGATGACGTGAGCGACTTCGACGAACGTTTCTGCGTCGGTCTGCTTCTCGGTCACGGCCACGACATGGTGCGTCCCCTCGACGGTGAAGCCTTCGACGCTGAACTCCGGACCGTCGAGGAACTCCTCCACGATCCACGGGCCGTCCCCGGTGTCCGTCATCCGGTCCCAGACCTCCGCGAGGTGGTTGTTACTCTCCAGGCGCAGGATCCCGACGCTCCCCGATCCGCTCACGGGTTTAACGATGAGCGGCGAGCCGGCCTCGTCCGCTGCAGCCTCGAGATCCGCTCGACCGTCGACGTTCCAACTCCTCACCGCGAAGCGTCCGTCAGCTACCAAGCGCGCTCGCATCGCCGCCTTGTCGCGGAGCGTCGTCCCGACGCTCGGCGGGTTACCGATCACTCCGAGCTCGCTCGCTAGCCGAGCTGCGAGGACCAGCCCGGTCTCGGTGAGCGAGAGAACCGCCGCAAACGGCTCCTGATCATGGGAACGTCGAACTCGCTCGACGATATCGTGCTCATCCGCCTCGATTCGGGCGAGGACCTGCCCCAGGTGTTCCCTCTCGCCGTCCGCCACGACGGCGAGCTCGTACCCGCGGTCCGCGATCCGGGCCTCGAGTGCTGGAGTGCCAGCTACGACGAGAACCCGCGTCACGCGGCTCCTCCCATTTGGTGGACGGCTCGGAGAACGTCTTCGACGTGGTGCGAGGGATCGTCATCGGCAACTAGCACGTCGACGACGACGCCACTGACGATCAAGAGCGTCACACGCCGGTAGAGCACGGAACCCTCGAACTCGAACGTGGCAAGTCCGAGTGCGTCGCGGAGCACCAGTCCCGTGTCACTGACCAACGGGTACGGCAGATGCAGGCGGGATGCAGCCTCGAGCTGATAGTCAGTCGTCTGGGTGGAGCACCCCACCACATCCCACCCGATGCCAGCGAACTCGTCGCGGAGATCCCGGAACGAGCATGCCTCGGCAGTGCACCCCTTCGCCCCCGGGATCGCAGCCCACGCCGGTGAGTCCGATTCTGCAGGATCGCCGGTCCTCGGATAGACGAAGACGACACGATGAGCGCCCTCATTCGATCCAAGGTCGAGAAGACCGCCGGACGTTGACTCGAATGACTGGGTGGGTAGCCGCCGGCCGATGAGATCGTCACGACTGGTCATACGAGGGCCTCCGCAGGCTTCCGGTCCGGGATTCGTTCAACTTCTAGGCGGTACGCCGCCCGGACTTGTCGGATCCGGTCGTTCACGGTCGCCGCCGATGTGTCCGGGACGTCGAGAAACACGATCCCGGTTGTCGACGAGCTGTGCATGCGCGAACTGATCGTGTCTCCGACAGAGGCGTGCATGTCCACGAGTCGAACGCCGTCGATGTTCGCGAAGTCCTCGGCTGTGGACAGTGCAACAACCCTCCCGGGCTCCGTCGGGAGGCTCGTCCACATCAACATCGCCGGGTGGGACCCGTCAGCCGTGAAGGAGACCGGGCGTCCGAGTGACAGCAGCATGAAAGCTTCCCACAGGTCGACCCCAGTCGAGAGTCGCGCGCTGTCGACCACGCCTGCACCCCCGGGGCGGCAGGCGATCTCCCCGAGGAGAATTCCGTCGTCGGTCACCAACGCCTCCATGTGTGTGACAGCGTCTCGCACACCGAGAACGCTCACCACCCGCTCGTGGAGTGCTCGGACCGCGCCGGAGCGGCGGTCAGTGGAACTGATGGTCGAGGCACCCACCATCGTTCCGATACCCCCGATAAGTGGTGCGTGGTACTGCGAAGCGATCGCGAAGCGGACCTCGCCGTCGATGATCACGCCGTCGCAGGTGATCTCTTGCCGGACGGGCAGGAAGGCCTCCACGGCGAGGAGCTTGGGAGGATCCACCAACACCCCGGCCGACTCTGCGTCCAGCAGTGCGTCGAGGTCCGCTTCGGACTCGAGCACGTGTGTGTTCATCGAACCGGTTCCGAAGGCGGGTTTCACGATCACCGGGAACCCGAGCTCCTGGGCTGCCGCACGTAACTGCTCGGCACCGACAGCGCCGCGGAACGGGGCGACCGGGACGCCGGCAGCGAGCAGGCGTTGTTTCATGGCGACCTTGTTGGTCAGCAGGTTCGCGGTCTCGAATGGCACGCCGGGGAGGGAGAGGATGCTCCGGACGAAGCCGCCAGCCGGCATGCTCCGTTCCGATGGCGACACGACAGCCCGGACGCCGTGTTCAGCAGCCAGTTCGAGGACTATCTGCAGGACGGCGGCCGCGTCGCCGACGTCGTGAACGAAGTGCAGTGGGGTCGATCCGGGGTACAGGTCGCGGTACGCCACCTCAGTGATGACATGCACCGAACCTGCTGGGACGTGCTCCGTCAAGCGGCTAAGGGCCTCGACCTTTCCGGTGTTGATGAGGACGATGACGCCGGCGCCGGCGCCGGGTTCACGCTCATGCATGGACGGACTCCTTATTGGATGTGTTTCGATCCAGAGCGCCCAGGCCGCGTTCCAGGAACCGGAGCGTCCCGACCATCGTGCTTCCCCAGCTGTTTCGACTCGGTAGTGCTTCGGGGTACCGAAGCCACCCAATCAACGCGTTGGCGGCGCCGATCAAGAGCCGAGCTCTCGCGACATCGAGGTCCACTTCCCCGATCGACGCGATGCGTTTCACGAGGCGATCCTCAAGCGCAGAGATCCGTTCCGAGTCAGGCGGGGCCCCCTGGAAACGCACCGTCCCGTCTTGGACATCGAATGCGTGGAACGGTGTCCGATCCGAGCCGGTCTCGACCGCTCGAAGTACTGCGCTCATCGGCCAGACGCTGTGGAACAAGGTCGCGAAGTCGTACGCAGGATCGCCGCGCCCTTCATCAGGCCGGCGATTGCCGTCCCAAACTGTCCGCGGGTCGATGAACACGGGTTCACCACTCTCATTCTGAAGCAGATTCTTCAGGTGCGGGTCACCGTGCACGATGCTGTTCCGTACGGGCATGATGGCCGCAGTTCGGCGCAGCATCGGCACCAATTCGTGGAGGCCTCGGAGACGTTCGCCGTCCGGACCGATCCACGGATTCGCCAGCAGCGTGTCGAGGTTGGTCTCGGGGAACGCTCGCCGAGCGGCCTGCTCGAATCCGGGATGCTGTGGGATCGTCTCGAACCGCTCCTGGTACACGTACTTGGCGACGAAGGGCTCACCAGGAGCGTCCGTCGTTTCGTGCAGCGATGCGAGTGCCTCGATGAAGGGGGCGATGATCGTGTCGCTCTCGGCGTTCAGTTCGGTGCGGTCGTCGTCTGCGAACAGCGCCTCGTCGAGCGTTGCTGGGCGAGCGGCGTCCATGAAGACCACCGCTACCGGCGGGTCCACGATCATGCCTGCAATGGTCGGAAACAGCGAGGGGCCCTTTCCGAGCTCGTCCCCCACACGGCTCATGAAGGCGACCTCGGAAGAGACGATGTCGGTCGGGCCGACCTTCGCGACGAATGCCCCTCCGTCGGTTTCGACCCTGGCGATGAGGGCCGAATCCGCACCGGGACGGTACCGGTCCGAAACGCAGGCAATGCCGAGTCCGCAGCCGGCCGCCCAGTGCGCGAGCAACGCGTCTTGGACGGTGGTCACCACCTCGACGTCAGGAACGCGGGCAGACCAAGACCACCGGCCCACCAGTGAACGATCGGGCGCGATCAGCACACCCCGATGACTCACGGACCCCTCACGCCCTTCGACCTCCGAGTGTTCCCAGACGGTTCCTTCCGGCATGCGGGCGACCGAGACCTGTGCACTCCCCGGGAGGTCTCGCGTCGAGGCGACCGCGACCTCGACGCCGAGTGCGCCGAGTTCGACGGCGATCGCGCTAGCCCAGGTCTCAGTTGATCGGCCGGCTTCGGTGACGACGTCTCTGGTCTCGTCCACCACCACGGCAGCCAAGACCAGTTCCCACGTCTGATCCTTCTCCACCTCAGGCCACCGGCTCAGGCAGTCCGAGGGACGCGGACGCCTCTGTGGCGCTCTCGATGATCTCGGCCGCACGGTGAGGCATGAGGCTCAAGAGAACCTCGCTGAAGCCGTGAGTTGCTTCGGCGTAGCCCTGGAGGAAGACCTTCGGGCCGTTGAGATCGGTGGTCTGCACGCTGTAGTCCCGGTTCAGCTGGTACCGACCGGCGTCGTCGGTTTCAAACAGGTCGGCAGCACCCTGCAGCAGTGGGAGGGGCGTCGGGTACCGATAGCCCGTCGCGAGGATGACCGCGTCGTAACGCTCCGAACGCTCCGCCCCGTCTTCGACCGAACGGTAGCGGACCTCAGCATGTTCAGGCGTGGAAGCCCCACCGACGTACTGGACGAGGCGGTCGAAGCGGTAACGGTCGCTCCCGACGACCCGTGCTTCGTACTGGGTTCGGTAGATCCGCGGAATGAGGTCGTAACTGGCACCCGAGTGGGCGGCTGACGCGTAGTCCCGCAGCACCAGCGCCCGCGCTTCCGCGGAAGTCGAGTAGAACCAGTCCGGCATCTCGGGGGAGAACAGCTCATTGACGAAATGGGTGTCGTCTTCGGGCCGCATTGCGAATCCGCGGAGGGACACCGTAATCGATGCTTCCGGGTACTGACTGCTGAGGAAGACGAAAAGGTCAGCGGTGGTCTGCCCCGCGCCGACGATGTTGAAGCGGTAGGGCGCGAGTCGGTCCGGGAACTGTTGTTCCAGTCGTCGTTTGCTCTCCGACGCGTGGAACAGCCGGTCGCCGGTGGCCGTGCCCTCGGGCAGATAGGGCGTTCCTCCGTCTGCCACCACCAGGTTCTTCGTCCGGACCGTCTGCTCGAGCCCCGTTGTCTCGTCTCGAGTCGTGACGTCCAAGCGGCCGCCTGCCGCTGCGACGATGCCCACGACCCGGCTTCCCCACCGCACACGGTCGCTGAACTGGTCGGCGACCCACGCGTAATAGTCGTTGAACTCCGTGCGGGACGGGTAGAAGGTGCGCAGGTTGATGAAGTCAGGCAGGCGCCCCTTCGCCCGCAGGTACTCAAGGAACGAGAAGGCACTACGGGGATTGCGCATGGAGACGAGGTCCTTGAGGAAGGACACCTGCATCTCCGCCTCGGGGAACATCAGGTCCGGATGCCAAGCGAACGACGACTTCGCATCGTGAAACTCCACCCGGAGTCCGGGCTGCAGCTCAAGCCCCGCAATCGCCACCGAGATGTTCGACGGCCCGAAACCGACCCCGACCAGATCTACCTCTCGCATGAGGTCCCCTTTCCTCTCGCAGCGTCGAGAGATCGGTCGCACCACTGCGCCTCCCCCGAGACGAGCCGGTTGCCACGACATGAACAGAAGGTGAACGGCTCGCAAACGCAACCGTAGCATCGTGTACAGAACGATCTGTGCCTTAGACGGCTGCTGTCAGGTCTCTCAGCATGGCCGATGCGCCTCTTGCCGGCGCTCTGGCACCTGCCCTCATCCGCGGGCAGAGGCGCAGCAGCCCGATGCCACTGGGCGACGGAGCCGTCGTCCAGGAAGCCGCTCGGATCGAACGCTATCGCTTGAAGGGGGCGCGCTCGACGAGGTTCGATGATGTGTGCCCGCTCGCCGTCGATGACGAAGACAGCCCAGGACCCTCCCGGCCGCTCATCGGGAGTTCAGGGCGATCACAGGTGACGGCACGCACCGCGCTGCGCGGCGACGCCGCAGTCGTGACGTACCCGCGGCCCACGCCGCCCAAGCCCGACGGGCGGACGCACACGACGGACAGCGCTGCCATCGGCACCGCGCTCGAGCAGTTCCGTTCACGCGCACCCCTCCGTCAGAGCAGCACGACGGCGGTGAACGCCAACCCGTAGACGGAGAGGAAGCCACACCGCTACGCATCGAAGCGCTCGAAGCCGATTGGACGTTAAGGCGTCCGCGTAAGAAGTCCCGCTACGAGGCCCTCCCACCCGATGCCGTCTACCTACAGGCAATACGCAAGGACCTCGCCGCTGCAGTAACCGACACCGGCCCCACTGCCGAGGATCTGTCATGGCGAGATTCTCGCAGAGATCGACTGCCTCAGCGGCTGCCTGCATCCGCAGGCATACTCAGTATCAGGTCACTTCAAGTGATGCGACTCACACCAACGGTAATGGCACTTATCACAACTTCTCGGCGTAGGCCCGGGTAGGAGAATCCGTATATTAAGACCCAGGGACAGCACGCCTTCAACTGCTCCGATCAAATACCATCGGGAGGAGAGTTCCAACCACCCTTTTCAGAGAGCTCGCTAACGCGTGGCTTCCCCTTCTTTGCGCCGCTATACGATAAACGGAAGCTTCTCGATACGCCCTTTTCATCTTGGAACGTCAGAACCCAAGGAACACCTTGCGTAGTTCGAGACTTGTTCCAAGCTCGGAACCCACCCGACAGCCTTGAGACCGTCCACCGCCCCACTTGCCCGCCTTGCTGCCACCAACGCACGAGGTCCGAAATGACAAACAATGGAACGTCGCCTGGACGGTAATATCGACCATCCTCAGTTTCAAGCAATGAGAGTTTTATACCCTCGGCCGGTTCGTCCCCCTCGGGTGCACCCGCTTGGCCCGAAGCGTCTTCCGCTGTAGGTAACTCTGGAGACGCCAGATCGGCCCGTACTGCCTCGTTCATCGTAGTCTTGAGCTCGTCGAAGCCCGCGGCCACCGTCGATGAATAGTCGACCGACCGCTGAGTGAGCAAACTCAGCTTACGCAACAGCGTCGCCTGGTTGCCGCCTTCCAAACGAGCGGTTTCTTCTTGTACTACAAAAATGAGCAACGCAACGCCCGCCGCCGCGACCGTTGCTGCACCAAACACCAATCCCAAACCATTCCACAGCCAGTTGGTGTTCGCGCGCTGAAACAGAAGGTACCAGGCGGCAATAGCCAGAACCACCGCCGCCAAGATGAGCAGCACGAATGCCGTACCACGGAGCCACTGCCTCCCTTCGACCGGCCGGGAATCTTGCTCCCGCGGAACGAGTGCCGTACGCCCACCCCTCCCGGAGAGCTTTGTGACAACGCCCTGCTCAAGCAAAGAATTACGAGCCGCCCAGTACTCGGAGTCAGACAGGCCGAGGGCCTCTCGGAGTTCTCGGTTGGTTCGAGGAGTGCCATCTGCGGGAAGTAGTTCAACCAAACGGTCAGAGATGGCCTCCTTGCTTGACGCTCCCGTCTTCCAGAACCCCTTACCGCGCCGCTTTGTTATCAAACCGCTTCCCCTCCCAGAATTAAGACATAAAAATGCGTTCCTCATGCCTATCACGAACCACAATTCCTCGCGGAACGATTTAGCATTGCCGCCGCGACGACTCGCTAGCAGCTAGACAAACGTTTCAGTGCCGAAGAGTTTTCGTCACTCTCGCATCCAGCACACGCGGTCGTCGCCAGCGGCCGACCTTGCCCATGCGAGCATAGATGACGCACACTCATTCATGGACCGGGGCATACCCGGCACGAGGGCGACGAACCAGATAGACGGCTCGGCACGGGAACAGTAGAGCTTTGGGGACGCCCTGAGGTTGCGGTGGCTCACACCTGCCACGAGAAGCTCCGTTACCGCCTGGTTACCGGCAAAGCCGCCGGGGCGAAGCGAAAGAGCCCCAGATGCCCGTCGTGACGGGGATCTGGGGCTCTTCGCGTTGGCGGTACCGGTGGGATTTGAACCCACGGTGGAGTTGCCCCCACACATGTTTTCGAGACATGATCCTTCGGCCGCTCGGACACGGTACCGGGAAAGAGTTTACACGATCCGGGAGGCCCGTGATGACACCCCGGGTCGGATCGCCCTCCACAGGCGGTCACCTGCAGGGCTCTCCCCACACCCACAGGTCCCCCTCGTCTCCGGCAAGACCGGCGGGCGTACCGTCCACGGCATGAGAACCCGCACGCTCATCGCACTCCTCACCTCCGTCATCGGCAGCCTCGGCGTCGTCGGTGCCGCAGCCGTCGGTGCCCGCGCTGGCGTGAAGGGCCAACGGGCAGCGGCGCAACGGGTCGTCGACATGCTCCCGATCCACGCCGACTGGTGGCGGGAACGACAGCAGCACGAGGGGCAGCTGCTCTACGTGGCGATCGGTGATTCGGCAGCGCAGGGCGTCGGCGCGACCGCCCCCGGCCGCGGCTACGTGGGGCTCCTGACCCGGCGCATCCGGCACCGCTCGCACATGTCCGTGCGGGTGGTGAACCTCAGCGTCTCCGGTTCGACCACGTGGGGCGCAAAGCGTGACCAGCTGCCGAAGCTCCGGCACTACGCGCCCGACATCTGCACGGTGTCGATCGGGGCGAACGACATCGCCGACTTCGACCCGGACAAGTTCGAGCGGAACATCCGGGCGATCTACGGGGCGGTCCCCTCGCACGCAGTGGTGGCCGAGTTGCCGTGCATGTTCGTGCCGGACCGGGAGCGCAAGGTGGCGGTGGCGAACGAGATCGTGCACCGGGTGGCCGACGAGTTCGGGCTGACGGTGGCGCCGCTGCACACCATCACGAAGCGCGTCGGTGTCCGCCGCACCTTCTTCAACAGCTACGGCGACCTCTTCCACCCGAACGACCGCGGCTACGAGGTCTGGGCGAGCGCGTTCGAGCCGGCGGTCGACGCCCGGGTCGACACCGTGGCGGCGATCCGGCACTACCTGTCCGTGCGCGAGGCCGAGAACCTCGGTCGTGAAGCCGGGGCGGTGGCGAACGCCCGCGCCGAGCAGGACACCGACGGCGCCGAGGCGCTCGACCACGCCTCACGGCAGGCTCCGAGACCGGTCGAGCGCCTGCGCCACCGGATGACGGGGTCGATCGCGGTCCCCGAAGACGGCGACGAGTCGGGCGGACACGGCGGACCGGACGAGCCGGGCGACCGCGCCGGTGATGTCGGCCGTACGGCCTAGCCTCGACGACATGGCGCGCCCGCAGTCCCTCTACCGTTGCACCGAGTGCGGCTGGACCAGCATCAAGTGGGTCGGCCGGTGCGGTGAGTGCCAGACCTG
>Ga0308160_10006810_pt1 | contig 11524 bp, 11 predicted proteins | sample PhyFR1_FD_201036 | JGI IMG/M metagenome (GOLD analysis project Ga0308160, IMG submission 201036) | Phyllosphere microbial communities from UC Gill Tract Community Farm, Albany, California, United States - DLSLF.R1 | ecosystem: Host-associated > Plants > Phyllosphere > Unclassified | place: USA... | reverse complement strand
TCGGGTCGACCGTATGGCAGGCGGCGCAGGTGCCGACGGCGGCCAGGTTCCGGCCGCGCTCGACTGTCGCGGCGTCGAAAGCCGGTGCCTGCGCCTGCGCCTGCGGATCGATGGCGGGGCGCCACATGATGGCCCAGGCGGCAAGCAGCACCAGCACGAGCAGTGCCAATACAACACTGCGTCGTCTCGACCTGCGCTTGCGTGCGGCTCGGTTCATGCGTGGCTCCCGGATGGTGGTCGCAATTATGAACCCCTTTATAAAAACACATCATTTCGCGCTGGTCTATTGTGCGCGCGTCAATACCCCACGGTAGCACCATGCCGGAATGGCAATTCTTGCCCTCCCGACATATACTGGCCGTTTAGCCCTCAGACCGCCCGCCACCATGATCCGCCGTCCCCTGCCCGTCCTGACCCTGATGCTGTCGCTCGCCTTCGGCGCACCCGCCGTACATGCCTTCGAGACCGCAACGGCGGCCGATGCGCCCGCCGCCCAGCGCGACCTGCGCGAGACCTACACCAAGTACGAGTACCGCATCCCGATGCGCGACGGCACCCGCCTGTTCACCGTGGTCTACGTACCCAAGGACAGCGCGAAGAGCTACCCCTTCCTGATCAACCGCACGCCCTACAGCGTGGGCGTGGTGGCGGACGGCGAGCGCCACTACGGCGCGGACTGGTTCCCGCGTTCGATCGGCCCCTCGAAGGAATTCGAGGACGCCGGCTACATCTTCGTGAAGCAGGACGTGCGCGGCCGCTACATGTCCGAGGGTAAGTGGATCGAGATGACCCCGCACGGCAAGGACTTCAAGCGCGCGCCGAGCGAAGGCACGGAAAGCCAGGACATGTACGACACCATGGAATGGCTGCTCAAGCACGTCCCCAACAACAACGGCAAGGCCGGCATCTACGGCATCAGCTACCCGGGCTTCTATACATCAAGCAGCATCATCGACTCGCACCCGGCGATCAAGGCGGCATCCCCGCAGGCGCCGGTGACCGACCTGTACATGGGCGACGATTCCTATCACGGCGGCGCGTTCATGCTGGCGGCGAACTTCGGCTTCTACGCGTCCTTCACGGAACAGCAGAACCCGACCCCGCTGCCCAGGACGCGCGGCGAATTCGACTACGGCACGTCGAGCGGCTACGACTTCTTCCTGCAGCATCTGACGATGCAGAACATCCTCGGCACCTTGAGCGAGAACCAGCGCAAGCTGCTGGCGCCGACCATCGACCACGATACCTACGACGCGTTCTGGAAGAGCCGCGCGATCGCCCCGCACCTGAAGAACATCAAGGCGGCGGTGCTGACCGTCGGCGGCTGGTTCGACGCCGAAGACCCGCAAGGCCCGTTCACGATCTACAGCGCCATCAAGAAGAACGGCAACCCCGGCATTTTCAACGGCCTGGTGATCGGCCCCTGGGTGCACGGCGGCTGGGCCGGCTATGAAGGCAAGCGCCTGGGCCAGGTCTCCTTCGACCGCAAGACCGGCGAAGAATTCCGCGCCAACATCCAGTTCCCCTTCTTCGAACAGCACCTGAAGGGCGTGAAGCCCGCCAGGCCGATCGCCGAAGTGACCGCCTTCGAGACCGGCTCCAACGTCTGGCGCCAGTACAGCACCTGGCCACCGGTGCCCGCCAAACCGCGCACCCTGTACTTCGGCGCAAACGGCAAGCTGAGCTGGCAGCAGCCGGCCGCCGGCGGCGCTTATGACGAATACGTGTCCGATCCGAAGAAGCCGGTGCCCTACGTGGCCTATGCGACCACCGACGTGCCGCAGGAATACATGGTGTCCGACCAGCGCTTCGCCGCCTCGCGCCCCGACGTGCTGGTCTACCAGAGCGAGGTACTGGAAGAGGACGTGACCATCGCCGGCCCGGTCACCCCGAAGCTGTTCGTCTCCACCAGCGGCACCGACGCCGACTGGGTCGTCAAGCTGATCGACGTCTACCCGGCCGAATACCCGGCAGGCGAACAGCACGAACGCGGCCGCGACGTCGGCACGCCAGGCTCGCCGATGGCCGGCTACCAGATGCTGGTACGCGGCAATCCGCTGCGCGGCAAGTTCCGCAACAGCTTCGAGAAGCCCGAGCCCTTCACCCCGGGCAAGGTCGAAGCGATCAGCTACCACCTGGGCGACGTCAACCACACCTTCCGCCGCGGGCACCGTATCATGGTGCAGGTGCAGAGCTCCTGGTTCCCGCTGGTCGACCTGAACCCGCAGACCTTCGTCTCGATCCCGAAGGCCAAGCCTGAAGACTTCAAAAAGGCGACCCAGCGCGTGTACCACGCGGCGGAAACGCCGTCCGGCCTGCAGGTGCTGGTAATGCCGCAACCGTAACGCCTGCGTAGGGTGGGCACCCCGTGCCCACAATGCACGTCCCAACATATATAGAGAAGCCAGCTTGAAACCTACCCCCGCCCGTATCGCCGTACTGCTGTCCCTGTCGCTGGCCTCGATCGCCGGCCAGGCCCAGACCACGGCGCCGCTGAAGACCCAGGTCGCCTCCCGCGTCGACGCCATGTACCCATGGCTGGACGGCGTCTACAAGGACTTGCACGCCCACCCCGAGATCGCGTTCCAGGAAGTGCGGACCGCCGGCAAGCTGGCCGGCGAGATGCGCAAGCTCGGTTTCGAAGTCACCGAAAAGGTCGGCAAGACCGGCATCGTCGCGGTGCTGAGGAACGGCGCCGGTCCCACGGTGCTGGTGCGCACGGAACTGGATGGCTTGCCGATGGAAGAAAAGACCGGCCTGCCCTATGCCAGCCGCGCCCGCACCCAGTCCGGCGACAACTTCGTCACCCACAGCTGCGGCCACGACGTGCACATGGCCAGCTGGCTGGGCGCGGCAAAGACGCTGGTCGAGTTGAAGTCGCAGTGGCACGGCACGCTCGTCTTCATCGCCCAGCCGGCCGAGGAAGTCGTCGGCGGCGCCAAGGCCATGCTGGCCGACGGCCTGTTCAAGCGCTTCCCGAAGCCCGACTATGCGTTCGCGCTGCATTCCTGGCCGCTGGCCTACGGGACCGTCGGTTTCAACAGCGGTCCGGTCTCGTCGAACTCGGATTCCCTCGAGATCCAGTTCAAGGGCCGCGGCGGCCACGGCTCGGCGCCGGATAAAGCCATCGACCCCATTGCGATCGCGGCGCGCTTCGTGGTCGATGTCCAGACCGTGATCAGCCGCGAGAAGGATCCGAAGGAATTCGGCGTGGTGACGATCGGCGCCTTCCAGGCCGGCACGGTCGGCAACATCATCCCGGACAACGCGTTGGTGCGCGGCACCATCCGCTCCTACTCGCCGGAAGTGCGCGACAAGCTGCTGGACGGGATCCGCCGCGTCGCCAATGCCTCGGCGGCGATGGCCGGCGCACCGGCGCCCGACGTGCAGATCATTCCGGGCGGCGCCGCCATCGTCAACAATGAAGCGCTGGTCCTGAAGACCGAAGCGGTGTTCAAGGATGCCTTCGGGGCCGACAAGGCGCAGCGCATGCCGGCCATGACGGCCAGCGAAGACTTCTCGGCCTACGCCAACGAGGGCGTGCCGTCGATGTTCTTCTTCACCGGCGTGTATGCGCCGCAAGACGTGGCGGAGGCGGCCAAGCCGGGCGGCAAGCCGGTGGCTTTCAACCATTCGCCCTACTATGCGCCGGTGCCGGAACCGTCGATCAAGACGGCGGCGCAGGCGATGAGCCTGGCGGTGCTGAACGTGATGCGCCCGTGAAGCGGCGTCAAGGCTTGCACGCCCGGGTCGCCAGGAAGGTCGGCAGGTAACGGTCGATCACGAAGCGCGGATGCGGCTGGCGGTCTTCATGGAAGCCGGCCAGCACGAATCCCGCTTCCAGCTGGCCGCCGATCTGTTCGGCGAGGCTGTGGCCGAACACCAGCGCTTCCCCGCGCTCCCGCTTGCCGGCCAGTGCGGCCGCATCCAGCTGCTCCAGGTCCGAATACGGCACCGGAAAGCACGGGCGGATCAAGCCCTGCTCCGCATACACGGGATCGCGGTCGCCGACGAACACCACCGGGTTGTAGAAGCTGCTCAGCAGCGCACCGCCGCGACGCAGCACCCGGAAGCATTCGCGCCACACCGGCCGCACGTCCGGCACATACAGGTTCGAGATCGGGTGGAACACCAGGTCGAAGGCCGCATCGGCAAACGCCGACAGGTCGCGCATGTCGCCCTGCACCACCTCCAGCGCCAGGCCGTCGCGCCGCCCGACCATGCAGTCCTGCTCCAGTTGCGCGTCCGAGGCGTCGAACACGGTGACGATCGCGCCCGCGGCGGCCAGGATGGGTGCCTGCTGGCCGCCCCCGGACGCCAGGCACAGGATGCGCCGGCCGCGCACGTCGCCGAGCCATCCCTCCGGCAGGGCGCCAGGGGTCAGCCGGACCTGCCAGCTGCCGTTGCGGGCGGCAGCGACTTCCTCGGCGCTGACCGGGCGTGACCATTCGCACTGCTGCGCCGCCTGGCGGTCCCAGGAGGCGCGGTTGTGGTCGAATACCTCGGTTTGATCCATCGCTGTTTCAGGCATGTGGTTTTCCTCACCAGATCGGCGCCCGGTCCTCGGACGCCAGGTACATCGTGTCGCCCGGCTTGACGCCGCACGCCCCGCAGAATCCCGCCTCGTGATGCAGCGCACCGTCGAGGCGCGCCCTGGAGGATCACACGGCTGTCAGCGCTTGAGACCGGCCAGCACCTGCAAGAGTTTGTCGCGCGCGCCCGTCCAGCCGCTGCCGGCCAGTTGCGGCGCGCATTCGGCGCAGGGTTCGAAGGGATTGCAGTCGTGGGCCAGTTCGACGTACAGCGAGCCGGTCACCAGCTTGGCGGCATAGGCGTCGACCCGGCCGCCGCCGGTTTTGGCGCCGGCGGCAGGCGCCTCGCCCTCCTTCGGCATCCATTTGGCAAAGGCATCGAGCGCGACGCCATTCGGCACGTACCAGCGCTTCTTGCCCGGGTTCCAGCGGGCGCCGAGGGCGCGGGCTTCGTCTTTTTCGGCGTAGGGGACGTTCAGGAAGTTCATGGCGATCGGATGCGGTTGCGGCTGGGGCGCCGATGCTAACGTATCCTGTCCGAACAATCAAATCGCGGGCTCGCCGGTGCGGCATCGGCTGCGTTGACATTTCGTCAAACCGGGCTTAGGATGAGTTCATGAACCATCGCGCATACCCGACTACCGCCACGACCACGACCACGACCACGACCGCATGCTGCGGGCCGTGACGGTGTCCTGCGATTGAAAGGAATGCGTCCCGAAGCCCCGCCAGACCGACGGGGCTTTTTTCTTGTCTCCGTCCGATGGCGCCACCAGGAGATGAGAAGTGCAAAACCACCCAGCAAGACGCCCGGCCCTGTTGATCATCGATATGCAAGTGGGCCTGTTCGAAGCCGCCGCGCCGCCGTTCGAAGGCGAGCGCGTTCTCGACACCATCAACGGCCTGATCCGGAATGCTAGGGCCGCCGGGGTGGCTATCCTGGCCGCCCGCCATACCGGTCCGGCAGGCTCCCCCCTTGCGCCCGGCAGCCCGGCCACGCGCCTGGTCGGGCGGCTCGAGGTCGATGCCGGACGCGACTTCGTCTTCGACAAGACCCGCCCGAACTGCTTCCACGGGACCGCACTGGGTGGCGAGTTGCAGCGCATTGGCGCGAACGAACTGGTCGTCGTCGGCATGAAAACCGAATACTGCGTCGACACGACCGTGCGGGCCGCGGCGGACCTGGGCTTGTCGGTGGTCTTGATCGAGGACGCGCACACGACGACGGCTAAGCAAGCCTTGAGCGCGCGCCAGGTGATCGACCATCACAATGCGACGCTGCAGCCTGTCTTCGCCAAGGTCCTGCCGGCTGCAGCCTATCGCTTTGCCTGATACCGCCTAGCGCTGCATCCCCCAGCGCCGCACGGTGATCCGCTCGACCGACTGGAACACCAGGTTCTCGAACAGCAGGCCGATCAGGATCACCATGGCCAGCCCTGCGAACACCTTGTCGGTGAACAGCTCGTTGCGGCTCTGGAAGATGTACCAGCCGAGGCCGCCCTTGCCCGAGGTGGTGCCGAACACCAGCTCGGCCGCGATCAGCGTGCGCCAGGCGAAGGCCCAGCCGATCTTCAGGCCCGACAGGATGGCCGGCAACGCCGCCGGCACCAGGATGTGGGTGAACATGCGCGCACCGCCCAGGCCGTAGTTGCGGCCGGCCATGCGCAGCGTGTCGGGCACCGAGCGGAAACCGGCGTACATGTTCAACGCCAGCGGCCACATCACGGAGTGCAGCAGCACGAAGATGAGGCTACCCGTGCCGAGGCCGAACCACAGCAGCGCCAGCGGCAGCAGCGCGATCGCCGGCAGCGGGTTGAACATCGCCGTCAGTGTTTCCAGCAGGTCGCGTCCGATGCGGGTCGACATTGCCAGCGAGGTGAGGAGGAAGGCGCCGAGCACCCCCGCCAGGTAACCCTGCAGCAGCACCCACAGCGAAACGCCGACATAACGCGGCAATTCGCCCGAGGCGACGCCCTCGACCAGCGCGCGCGCCGTCTGCATGAAACCGGGCAGCAGCAGGTCGTTGTCGGCCCAGCGCGCGAGGGCTTCCCACAGCGCGGCGATGACCAGCAGCAGGATGCCCTTGCGCAACCAGCCCTGGTTCCCCAGGCGTTCGAGGACCGGCGACGCGGGTGCGGCCTGGCTTGGCGTCAGTGCGGCGGCGGGCGCCAGCGGCAATTCGTATTCGGGCCGCACCGGCGGATCCCATTTGGTGGCGGTACCGGCACTCATGACTGCATCGTCCTTCCCGGCCCGGCCGATTCTTGGTGCGCTTCGGCGCCCGCGCCGAACAGCAGGTGATGGATGCGGCTCGCGGCCGCCTGGAACTCGACACTGCCCGCGCTGTGCAGGCCGAACTGGTGGCTGTTGATCTCGGCGCGTACCCGCCCCGGATGCGGTGACAGCAGCAGGATGCGGTTGCCGACCACCAGCGCTTCCTCGATCGAGTGGGTAACGAACAGCATCGTGAAGCGCGCCTCTTCCCACAAGGCCTGCAATTCCTCCTGCATGCGCCGGCGCGTCAGCGCGTCAAGCGCCGCGAAGGGTTCGTCCATCAGCAGGATCTCGGGCTGCATCGCCAGCGCGCGGGCGATCGCGACGCGCGCCTTCATGCCGCCTGACAGCGTGTGCGGATAGGCGTCGGCAAAATTGCCGAGACCAACCTTGGCCAGCCAGTGCAGCGCACGCGCCTCGGCTTCCTTCTTGGCGGTGCCGCCGGCCAGCAGTGGGAACATCACGTTCTGCTTGACCGTCTTCCACGGCGGCAGCTGGTCGAATTCCTGGAACACGACGATGCGGTCCGGCCCCGGCTTCAGGATGTTCCTGCCGTCCAGCTGGAGCGAACCGGCGCGCGGGGCGATGAAGCCGCCGACCGCCTTCAGCAGCGTCGACTTGCCGCAGCCCGAGGGCCCCAGCAGCACGAAACGGTCGCCGCGGTAGACGTCGAAGCTGACGTCCTGGGTGGCGCGCACGGTGCCGCGGGCGGTCGGGTAATCGATGGTGACGCCGCTGGCGCGCAGCAGCGGGGCATTCTGGTTCTGGATGACTTGAAACGGCAGGACGTTCATGTCGGCTCCTCAGCTGCCCTTGGCCAGAGCAGGATGCTCGAAGAAGTAGTCGCGCCAGCCGGCCGGCTTGTTCTTGATCGCGCCCGCCTGGTGCAGGAAGGTGGCCATGCCCTGGGTGTTCTGCGGCGCCACCTTGAACTGGATCTGCGGGTTGGTGATCACCTTCAGCAGGAAAGCGCGGTCGATCTTGCCTTTGGTGACGCGCAGGTAGGCGTCGGCGGCCAGTTCGGGGTTCTTGGCGATGATCTGGGCGGCTTCGTCGAGCGCGTCGATGAAGGCGCGCGTGGTCTTGGGGTTGGCCTTGACGTATTTCTCGGTGGCGTACAGCACCGTCGACGAGGCCGGGCCGCCCTGCACATCATACGAGTTCAGGACGACGTGGGCTTTCGGATTGCCGGCCAGTTCCTGGTCCTGGTAAGGCGGCGTGGCGAAGTGGCCATTCAGCTCGGTCTGGCCGGCGATGACGGCGGCGGCGGCGTCCGGGTGCGGCACCGACTGGGTCAGGCGGTCCAGGCGCGTGAACCGGCCAATGCCCCACTGCTTGGCGGCGGCCATCTGCAGGATGCGGGCCTGCACCGACACGCCGACCGCTGGCAGTGCGATGCGGTCCTTGTCGCCCAGGTCGGCGATGGCCTTGACATTCGGGTTGGTGGAGATCAGGTAATACGGGAAGTTGCCGAGCGAAGCCACACCCTTCACGTTCTGGCGCCCCTTGGTGCGGTCCCAGATGGTGAGCAGCGGGCCGACTCCGGCGCCGACCACGTCGATCGAGCCGGACAGCAGCGCGTCGTTGGCGGCATTCCCGCCGGAGAGCTGAACCCATTCGACCTTGATCGGCACCCCCAATTTCTGGCCATGCTTTTCGATGAGTTTCTGGTCCTGGGCCACGTTCAGCAGCAGGTAGACGACGCCGAACTGCTGGGCGACGCGCAGCTGGCCTTCGGCGAAGGCGGTATTCGCCGTGAGGGTGGCGGCCGCGCCGAAGGCGAGCGCTGCGATGGTTTTATTCAGTGTGAAGCGCATGGCGGTCTTTCTTCTTCTCGTTATTCAGAACGGCACGTCGCCTTCGATGGTCGTGCGGTACAGCTTGCGGCGCTGGTCATCCGGCGTGCCTGCGGCCAGGTGCATCACCGAGCGGTTGTCCCAGAACACCATGTCCTGCGGTTCCCACTTGTGGCGGTAGATATGTTCGGGACGGGTGCTGAGGTCGAACAGTTCGTCGAGCAGCGCGCGGCTCTCGTCCTCGGGCATGCCGACGATGCGCGTCGTGAAATGCTCGCTGACGAACAGCGCCTTGCGGCCGGTTTCCGGATGGGTGCGCACCACCGGGTGCACGACCGGCTTCACCTCGTCGATCTGGGCCTGGGTCAGGTTCGGACGCCACGGGCTCTTCTTTTGCAGGTCCGCGTACTTGCACAGGTAGCTGTGCTCGGCCTGCGCATGCTCGACCGCGGTGCGCAGGTGGGAGGGCAGTTGCTCCCAGGCGGTGTGCTGGTTGGCGAACAGGGTGTCGCCGCCGATGGCGGGCAGCTCCTGCGCGTGCAGCATCGAGCCCAGGCTCGGCTTTTCCTTGTACGACAGGTCCGAGTGCCAGTAGTGGCCAGCATCGCCCAGGCCGATCGGCTGGCCATTTTCGCGGATGTTGGACACGATCAGGACTTCCGGATCGCTTGGCAGCTGGAACTGGCGCAGCACGTGGATCTGCAGCGGGCCGAAGCGGCGGCTGAACGCCACCTGCTGGGAGGGCAGGATGTCCTGCTCGCGGAACACCAGCACGTGATGCATCAGGTGGGCGCGGTGCAGGCGCGCGAAATCGTCGTCGCCCACGGGCAGCGACAAATCGAGGCCGATGACTTCGGCGCCGAGGGCGGCGTCGAAGGGTTTGATGACGAACTGTTGGCGGGGTTGCAGAACTGCGGACATGGAAGCATCACGGTTGAGTCTAGATGCTCACAGGGTAAGGGTGCACTGCTGAAGCGGCAACGAAGGTTTTCGAGGATCGTCATGCGAAAATCGTTGGAGGCACCATCGGCGTACCATGTCCTTACAAGCATGTTTTACGGTCATGGAGGACATGATGGACACCAAGAGCTTGATCCGTAGAGGCGCCGCCCTCGCCTGCGCCCTGTGCGCCACCGCCCTGCCGGCCACGGCCCAGGACAGCGCGCGCAAGGGCGATTCCGCGAGCCTCAACATCCTCAAGAAGGAAATCAATGCCGCCTACGCCCAGCAGCAGGCGGACTGCAGGCGCAAGAGCGAACGCAGCCGCGCCAGTTGCCTGAAACAGGCCGGCCGGATTTATCGCCGCGACATGGCGAACGCGCCCGCGCTGGTCGCCCGGGCGCCGACCTCGGAAGTGCGGGAAAAAGTGCTCGGGCCGGTGGACAGCGGCGCGAGCGCCATGGGCAGCTCGTCCGGCGGCGCGACCGGCTCGGACGCCGGGACCGTGCACGGCAAGGACGACACCTCGCCGCCGCGCGGCGACCCGTCCAGCGGCCTGCCGCCGCCGCGCACCGAACCGGAGTTCGAGCCGAACCAGGCTATCGAGAACCTGCCGCCACCCAGGCGCTAGACTAGCGGCAGAGCGCCTCCATCGGCATCGGCGCATCCACCGCCGGCACACCGTCCAGCGCAATGCCGGTGTCGCGCGCCCGGCGCTCCATCAGCATGCCGTTGCCCGAGCGCGTGCTCGGCGCGCCGTAGGCCGCGTCCGCCTGCGCCTGTTCGAGGGTGACGTAGCGGGCGCCGGACGCGTCCAGCCTGGTCATCACGTCGGGCAGCGTGGCCGCGCTCCAGGCGCCCAGGTGGGTCAGCAGCACCTGCGGGACCATGCGCCCATACACGCGCTGCGACAGCGCCCGCGCGCGAGCGATCGCCTGGTCGATGCGCCGGCCGTAGTCGCGCTTCATGGCGGCGATGGCTTGCGCGTCTCCCTTGGCCAGGCAGCGCGCATAGGTGTCGGTGTAGGCCCAGTCGTCGAAGCTGATGCTGACGTCGGCGATGCGGTAGCCCTGGGCCTGCAGCCATTTCGCCGCGCCGTCATGGCGTTCGCCCTCGCCGCCGCCGTCCAGGAAGGGGTAGCGCAGCACGCGCCAGTCCTGGCCCGCCATGCGCGCGGCGATGGCCGCTTCGCCGGCCTTGACGTCGTCCAGCCAGGCCTGCAGCGACGGCGCCTGGCTCAGGCCAAGGTGGCTGGCGCTGTGGTTGCCCAGCGGGTAGCCGGCGCGGCGCCAGTCGTCGAGGGCCGCTGCGCTGGCGGGGTGCTCGGCCATCTGCCTGGCGTTGACGAAGCCCCAGGCTTGGGCGACGCCATGGTCTTTCAGCGTGCCGAGATACGACCGGGCGATGCCCGGCCAGCTCGTGCCCGCCGGCAGCGGGCCGTGCACCGGCAGGTCGTCCACGGTGATGGCGAGATCGAAGCGGTCCGGGGTGGCGGCCGCACAGCCGGCGGCAAGCGCCAGCGCCGCTGCGAGCAAGGGTGTTTTCAAATGCGTCTCCTGTTGACGGGGCCGAAGTCGGCACGGTAGGATGAAATCGATTTCAATAATACAATATCATGGAGACGAGATGACCCGAGCCGACCGCGGATTCCGCACGCTCACGCCGATCGCATTCGCAAGCCTGCTGGCCGCAGGCGCCGCGACGGCCGCCCCCGCCATCAAGGTCAACCAGGTCGGCTTCCTGCCGGCCGCGCAAAAGCTGGCGGTCGTGACCGACACCATCGCGGCGCGCTTCGCCGTGGTCGATGCCGCCAGCGGCAAGACCGTGCTGGACGGCGCCCTCGGTGCCCCCGCCACCTGGGACGCTTCGGGCGAAGCCGCGCGCCTGGCCGATTTTTCCGCGCTGCGCACGCCCGGCCGCTACCGCCTGCGCGTGGCCGGGGTGTCTGACTCCCCGGTGTTCGCGATCGATGCCCAGGCCTAC
>Ga0308160_10006809_pt1 | contig 11526 bp, 17 predicted proteins | sample PhyFR1_FD_201036 | JGI IMG/M metagenome (GOLD analysis project Ga0308160, IMG submission 201036) | Phyllosphere microbial communities from UC Gill Tract Community Farm, Albany, California, United States - DLSLF.R1 | ecosystem: Host-associated > Plants > Phyllosphere > Unclassified | place: USA... | reverse complement strand
GAATGGGGATGAGAGCATATTATCGGAGTGGTGGTTGTGAGGTGTAGTGGGTACACGGGGTTGACTTTGTCTCGATCGATGCTGGAATAAGCTAGGGCTCTGGAAGGCGACGCGGAGTAGCTTACAAGAGAGAGCAACAGTCCATTGGGTCTGGCATAATGTTCTCCCCAATCTCTCCTTAATTCCTCCTGATCCATCTCGTCATCCTCGTCTTCGCTCTCAGTACTAGTGGGTCCACTACTCCTGAAATCCCTAGCTGTTGCCTGACTACTAGGCCCAGATGACTTGAAAGGACTCGATCCGGGAGGTTGATGTCGAATAGGGGAGGAAGACATGTGATGTTTGAATTGTGGTCTTGATGGTTTCTGCGCGTAGTGAGCGGGGGAGAAGTACCCTAAATCTTCGTTATCGGGATGGAGGCGATCGTGAATGCCAGGTGGGGGATGTGAGGGAGTCTTGAATAGAGGTGAGGTGGGTTGGGGTGCATTCAATAGTTCCCATTGTCTTGCTCGTCGTTTCTCCGCGTACTGTGACGACATCTCGAGTTCGTGTTCATGTCCGTTTCCGCTCGCATATCCATTTCCGTTTCCATTTGGCGCGTGACCATTCGTTCCAGGTTCATATTGTAGTGCTGGAAGGTGTTGATCCTGAACTTCAATCTGCTCTAGAACGCCACCGATACTCCGACCAATTCGTTGGCGCTTAGCAAGAACATCGACCGTTGGTGAAGTCACGAGACCGATAGCAGGCGAGTTGCAAGGCGTAGCGAATGTATCGGAAGGAGGTGATCTTTCTCTCTTTCGAGATTGGTAGGCTGTAAAATACATCGTGGGATGGAAGGTACAGTGTGATGTGTCGAGTTGAAAGTGAACTTGTATCTGAGGTTGAGGTCGGTGGCCAAATAAGGGTCCGGTGTGAGACAAGGGATGGATTTTAGGTTACTCGTACTCGGGTTTCGCTGACGTGTGGATATTGTCAAGTCATCTTGTGATGACTAAGGTTGCCTTGAAGGGTGAGGATGGTATATAGTAGAGTGGTAGGAGTAGGTGTTATGAACAGTGATTGACGGTACCACTGTATGTTAATATGACGTGTCAATGAATCTTCAGGAACAACCATTCAATCTCAAAAGTTGAATCAAGTAAAGTCAAGGTGGAGGATGACCACCTACACTCATCTTGCTTGAATATATACCCAAGCAGTCCTTGGAAGGAACAAGATGGATCAAGACTTTGTATCATTCGGAAGATCTCCATCACCCGCCCCATCAACTTCCACTATCCCCTCAACGACGACATCTCAAAATGCAAAAGCAGGTCCATCTCGATCAAAACCTCAAGAAAATGGTGGAACTCCAAAAGGTCCAAAAGGCAAGAAACGCCCAAGGAGCAAGGATGATGAAGGACCTGGACCTAGGAATTTGAAAGAGGAGAAGAAAGCTAGGGATAGGTCTGCTCCATGGTGCGAATTGGTAGATTGGAGTGGATGTCGTGATCCCGCTGAAATGTGAGCTCCATCTGGAAACTGAGCATACGAGTAGGGGCTGACGGTATAGGCTGAATCATGAGATCACCGCATTTTATAAACACATGTCACCAACCCGCGAAGAGTTCGAAGTGCGGTTCCTTGTGATTGAGCAGATTACGCGGGCGATTCACGCAATATGGCCAAGCGCAGATGTCACACCATTCGGATCATGGCAGACTCAATTGTATCTACCTCATGGGCAAGTCGCTGACAAACTCATAGGAGACTTTAGCTGATGATCAGTGACATCGATCTGGTGGTGACGAAACCGTTTACGGAAAGCAATAAAGTCAGGACATTATCTGACATGGCGAGAGCGATGCGTCAATCCAAAATCGCAGATACGGTCGCGATCATCTCGAAAGCGAGGGTACCGATCATCAAATTCGTTACCAACGAAGGTAAGCTCGCGCGTTGAGGAACTCCTGGGCGGTCAGCTGATTGTAGGCAAACTGAACGTCGATATATCACTGAATCAAGTCAACGGAATTGCAGCTGGGAAAATCGTTAATCAATACCTGGACATTCTACCCGGAGCTCGTCAGATGATTTTGGTCGTCAAGGCTTTCCTAAGTCAGAGATCAATGAACGAAGTTTACTCAGGTGGACTAGGGAGTTACTCGGTCATATGTCTCGTCATATCCTTCCTTCAGGTATGTTTAGGTTAATCGTCTGGATGACTGAGCTGATGTGAAGGTACATCCCAAACTGCGCCGGAATGAGATCGATCCAGAACAGAATATGGGCACGCTATTGATGGAGTTCTTTGAGTTATATGGAAAACACTTCAATTACGATGAAGTTGGGATATCGATACGTAAGGGCGGGTTCTATTACAGTAAAAGATCGAGGGGATGGTATCGTGGTGGTCAAGCATATCTTCTCTCGGTCGAGGATCCACAAGATCCAGGTACGTCCAGTTGAACATCGTGAGGAGAGGGCTGATATCAGATAACGATATTTCGGGAGGATCGTTCGGGATCCGACAAGTCAAATTGACGTTAAATGGAGCATTCAGTATGCTACAGGAAGCACTATGCCAGAGGGCAAGGACGATGGTGGGGGATAAAGAATGGTACAGAGCTGGAGATGACGATCCGGAGGAATTGACTATTCTCGGAAAAGTAATGGGCGTCACAAGAGAGGTAAGCCACATACTCAAATAAGTTCGGTCTTGGCTGATGGGACAGACTGCAAAACATCGTCAAGAACTCCATCGATTGCATCGTGAAGGACGACTACAGCGTTTACTGGACTTATCACCAAACATTCCATTCTCAAAACATTTCCCGGAAGCTCAAGAACTTCGTGATGCCTCTACACTTGATCACTCTCGTAAAGACAAGAAGTCAACATCATCGACAAACGGTCATACGAAATCGAAACACGAGTCCACGCCTCGTCGGGATCGACACGATAGTCCGGGCGTCGGTGCTATCGAGGTAGAAGATGATGAAGTTGAATTCGATGATTACTCAGACGCATTCGATTCGGAAGATGACGCCAACGCAACGTTCAGTGAAGGGAGCGATAATGATGATATCGAAGAGATCTTTCCTCAGATCATGGGAGCATTGAAGAAATCTGGAAAAGATCGATATCAGAGTGTATCGGAGGATAGTGATGAGGATGATATCAAGATCCTATCGCAGGATGAAGAGGAGGAGACTCGATATAATATAAAGGAGAAAAAGCTCAAATCGAAGTCAAATTCCAAATCGAAAGACTGGAAGACGAATCTCAAAGTCGACACCGAGTCCGAAGATGAGGATGGGGAGATTCACGATACTCCACCCGTAAAGAAAGTGACGGATGGATTATCGAAACAACAGAGAAAAGATAGGAAAGCTAGTAGAAAAGCTTTTTGGGATGCTAAAGGTGTTCCAGAGGCTGAAGATGAGGAAGAGGAGGAAGGAGAGGAGGGCGAGGTTGTCGAGTAGGGTCTCATTTGATCTTGGAGTTGGGTTGGGCGTTAGAGGAGATCAGATGTATGGCTGCGCCACATTTGAGATTACAGGAGCGTTACTGAGCTGTGATGGCACCGGAGAGCGACGAGCACTGTGACATGACATGCCGCCTCTCGAGTTTATTAAGCACTCCTACCACGTCAGACTGATCATTTCCGGCTCAATACCTTCCCGAATCTCGAACATAGTTGAGTCCACCGCTCGACTTGATACTTATGTCGAGGAATCTATCCATCTCAGTATCTGTTACAGCCCACCTTGTTTGAGATGTTCCCCTGGACAAAAATCGCACACTCCCCGCAGTACTCGTGCACTGGCATCGAGGATATGGAAAAGTCTATCAAACCTTCTTTATCCAGGGATCAGAATCCGCACTTACTCGTCTGATTGTCTCGCATGGCTCAAGAGTCTTTGGTCAAAGGGAAATGACGGTGAAAGCGACAACTCGCTTGGACCGTGGTAGCTAGCCACAGATTGATATGGGTCCAGTATCGTCATGACTCTGAGTCGCAAGTCCATTATATATGGGACGGTAGCGATGCATTATCGAGCACCTCGCGTAGCTGCGCGTATCCACTGACGTAACCCCTAGTAGACTATCCTGGATTATCTTCCGAAGAATCGGGGCCGAGCCGCCTCGGATCAAATTCAACTTTGAGCTAAACTACACGTTCCTGGTTCCTTCTTGTACCTGCTTTGTCTCGCATCAAAACAGCTTGGGCCCCCTACTCCTCTGCCCTCTTGCCTGGCCTTGGCTTTACGTTCCAGAATATGTTATACCTGTGTAAACAAACTTGCTTCATATGGCTAGTTCATACTGCGCACCTCAATCTGCTTAGAAAAGAACTAACACAGGCTCCCGAACTCACGCGATCATGATATTTTGTCCCGATCGGATCAAGGCACATCAGCATCAAGTTTAACCGGCGATTGGGTCCGAAGACGCCTTTTTCACTATCCATAGAGGTATATCATTTCTAACACACACTCATTTCATCTTGTCAACACCGTCCAAGCCAAAGGCACGAGCAAGGGGCCCAAACGATTGTTTCAGAGGCTGGAATATCTGAAGACCATCAGAAAAGGAGAAGGTGTTGTTTGCAGGAGTACACACATACAAGCCACATTCTGGTCCGGCCGGCTGTTTACGCTTGTCCCCGCTTTTTTTAACGCATACCCCGGAGCCGGTCGCAGCCGTTGCCCTCTTGTTCAGTTTGGTAAGTTGGTGTTTTGAACCTTCTTATTTCACTTGGTGTTGTGTGCATACTGATTGTGTATAGCGTATCTCTTTACGATCTTTACCCCGCCCGGCACCCCCAACATCCAATTCCAATTCCGAAACGAAACAATATAATTATATCGTCATCTGAGACCACTATCAATTAATTATCGACCAAGACCGGCAGTTTCATCTTCATCAACAAGATCCATCCGTCAATCCCGACTTCCTTGGTCTGAGGAGAAAGTTACTTTGATATCTCTCCTTTGATACAAACCCCCCTTCAATCACCCCCCGAATAGATTGTTGATCGGCGGATTAGTGAACCATCAGAAGGTGAGTCTTGTTTAGATGAATGAAAGAAAGGAGTAGTCGTGGTTGTATGCTGATGCCGTCAGTTCATTCTTGATCCCCATCTTCCCATCTTACCCCTCAATCGAGTAGATCCTGCATCGCATCTACCTTGGCACTCCATTCACCTCTTAGGACCCAACTGTTTGGATATAGACATGTCACTCGCATCACCTTTGTCACCTTCTTCTGCCCGCTCCGAGTTACATTTCGCAATTGACGATATGCCAGTCCCACAACGACCCATTGAACGAATGTCTTCGTACCCTTCCCTATCCCACTCGTCCACAACCGCCACCTCGGACGACGTCCACGATCAATTGAATGCCGCTTTACTCACTCCTACCGACCTTGTTTATTCGGTCGATATCGGAAAGAGGGATGAGGTCGAGATCTTGTCACCAGTCGCAGAGAGGAAAGGTGGTTTCAGAGGTCTGACCAAGAGTATGCAAAGCCTTCGAGGGAGGGCAAAGGCAGACAAAGAAAGGAGTCGTTCGACCAGTAGGGAAAGGCCTCCTATGCCTATGCTCGAACCGTATGTCCATCATCTGTACTGTAGAATAAGCTGATGAGTAGTGCAATCAGAATCAGTCCCCCACCACAAGCACAAGCACAAGCTACCAAGCCAGTGGCGATCCCACGAAGTGCAAGCTCTAATGCAGTCCCCGCTCGACCTAAACCTCAGCGATCCGGATCATCATTCTCATCCTTCATCAGGAAACTCACTGGTGGCAAATTATCTAAACCATCACCACCTAGTCCTGCTGTTGTTGTTCCCCACTCGATGCCAGCGCGAGCATCCACCATGGCACCTAGGGAACCTCTTCGAAAGCCGACTTTAGCCATCAACACTACTGCCAGTCCACCTTCGCGACCACCTGTCCTCCGAAAGACTTCCCTTCCACTTGAAATCATGACCACTAAGCCCAGCGAATCGGTCAAGCCCGCTCTCGCTCCCACTACCAGCGAAGCGTACATGACCCTTTCAATGGATCCACGTACTGTCCCTCTTCCTGATTCGCCTCCATCGCCTGCTTTGATGGTACCGGAAGACGACGCCCAGGACTTTTCCTTATCCCCATCATCATACGACCAAGTCATTGTTCCCGGACCTTCCACCCTAACCTGCGCGGCAAGCTTAAAACAAGTCAAGCAAATCGGCAAGCTGAGGCTCGAGGATATCGATACCTCCTCAGCTCGAAACGCCAACGCCATCGAAGAGGAAGGATCCGAGGAAGAAGAGGAAGATGATGTTGTGCAACCACTTCGATCAGCCCCTTCACAATCTAGCCGAAGGATGGTAGATTCCCCCGCTACTGCTTCTACATTCGGTGATGATGTTCAAACTCCCACTTCCCCTTCTTTTAGCGATAATGTCGTTATTCGACAGTCTTCCAGTAGTCCACCTCGATTTAGTAGTTCCCCTTCTCAGCCCGAGGTGAATGCCCCTCGAAGACAGGAGGGTCTGGGTAGGAAAGAATCGAAATGGAGGAAATCAGTCATGAACCTTTCTGGAGTAAGCTACCGTTCATTGTTTGTAAGATTTGACTGACAAAGTAGACATTGAGTGGATCGTCATCCAAAAAGGTTTCGCAAGCCCCTCCAACCTCTTACGATAATTACCTAGCCCACCAACAGAGGATGGCGAATCACCGACGATCCTGCGCCCCCACTCTCCACTCTACTGCGAGTGTATCCGCAGAGATCAGGCAGATTAAGGATAAAGAACAGCAGGATGTCGCTGATACTTTTTTCTTGTCGTAGATGTCAACGGACAGTAGTGTCACTTGTAATATCTCCTTTTTCTTCATTATCGTTCTTATCTTTTTGTAATAGTAGTGTCTATCATTGCAGTCTAGGTGTATGTATATGACCATAGCATGCAATATTGTACAGTGTGAAAAAGGAGGGTATATGCTGTGCTGAGATATATCGCCTAGCTGGTCATAGGATACTCACTCGGGCTGGCGGCGATAAGATACCGCGTCGATCCCTGAACAATGAGTTAACCGGTTTATTGTCTATGGTTTTGCGTTTGTGCAACTGTACATCATCATGCCCCTGCTCAGACCTAGCCCGAGGGCTCAGGTCCTCTTGGCCATACTACTACTCCTTACATCGACATACTTGATCGCATCCTACCCCCACAATCCTGCTTTCCCCACTTTCAAACCCGAACCTGGATTCAAATACCGATCCGATGTGGTTGAGGGGGAACCAAAGAGGATAGCTATAATAGGAGCTGGAGCTAGTGGGAGTTCTGCGGCATGGTTCCTATCCCGAGCGGGGGAGGTCATGAAGGAACGTACGGGTAGAGAGGTGATAGGGGAAATAACGGTATTTGAGAGAGACGAAAGGGTCGGTGGACGTGAGTCCAATCTTTGATTCGTAGCTGGAGAAGTTGATGAGACTGATGCGAAGGGACTACTACTGTATACCCTCATGGAGATGAGAGACTACGAGCACAGGAGGCTGGAGCTAGTATCTTTGTTGAGGCGAATCGACATCTGGTCAAAGCTGCCAAGGTATGCCTTCTCACGTCCCACAACAATAACCATTGACGTGAAGCACTTTGGTCTGGAACTCGTCGATCCTGATTTCGGAGATGCAGGACTAGGTATCTGGGTATGTCTATGCCCTTGCCAAGACTGAATGAGCTGATAGGCAGGACGGAACCCAATTCCTATATACCACTTCAATCGATAAATCCAGATTATCAAATTACTGGGATACCATCTCCGCTATCCGTCGTTATGGTCCCCTATCACCTCTAATAACGAATAGAGCAGTATCAGCCCTAATCTCGAAATTCAAGAATCTCTACAATCCAAACTTCCTGTCAAAAAGGGGTGCGGTTGGAAGTATCGAGTCATTCGCAGAATCCATAGGACTAGGGAAAGATCTGACTACGCGATATGGAGTAGATTGGGCTAAAGGGGCTGGAATGAAAGAGAGGTGGATCAAGGAAATTATGGAAGCTAGTACCCGAGTCAACGTAAGTCATAAGAGGGATTAAGCCTGATGATAGTATGGTCTGAATATGGATCAGATCCATGGTCTAGGCGCTGGGGTTAGTATGGCTGCTAGTGGATCTCACTCCATTAAAGGTGGGAATTGGCGAATCTTCAAAGAGATGCTGGATGAATCGAAGGCTGGCGTGTATCTCAATACAACGGTAAGCTGACTATCCGCCCCTGAACTGATGTCTAGGTGACGGACATCATTCCTGTCGAATCTGATGAGGGAATCAAGTTTACGATCCTCACCAACTCGGATGTACATGCCAATGGAACCGAGTATGATGCTGTGTTCTTCGCTGCCCCTTGGCATCTATCACCAATATCCAAGTCTATCTCCTCTCACTTTGAGGAACAGATCCCGTGAGTCCATTTACCTGAATACGCAGGCTGGGTGCGACCGAGCTGACTCTCAGGAAACAACCATATATCCACCTACATGTCACTTTCCTAGCTACCTCTCGCCCAGCACCCAACCCAGCATTCTTCAACTTACCCCAAGACGCCAAAGTCCCAAATGCGATCCTCACTTCCTCTTCTTCTGTCGACCCAGGATTTCAATCAATAACATGGCATGGCGAGACCTATCCCGACTCGGGGGAATATACAGTCAAGATCTTCTCCATGGCTCCTCTTGATGATACTTTCATTCATCGTTTAATTGGAGAAGACCCCAGCTGGTTATATAGGAAAGAATGGGATAGTTATCCACAACTTGCTCCTATCTCTGCCTTTGCCCCGGTAGAACCAATGAAGGGGTTCCATTACCTCGGAGCAATGGAGCCTTGGGTTTCGACGTATGTCCCCCTTCTCTCACATCTGAGATGCTGATGAATAGGATGGAGACTCAGACCATCTCAGCCAGGGAGGCAGTAGCTCGGCAAGTGCAAGACTGGTGGGGTCTAGGATTGGGGGAATGTAGAGGTGGCGCCGATGCCTGGGACTGGTCTTGCGAGGAGTAATATCACACCCGTACTGGGTTATTCTTGTTGTACTATTGCATGCAGACATGATGACGACGATGCACGTCCTTTTCTCCAGTCCATGACGACTGCCTGGTCGTGACGTACGAGCTCGTTCCCCACAGCCTGGTTGAAGACGCTCGGACCCTATGCTCGCGGAACCGGGGTAAATTCGTCATGTTACGGTTCTTCCGACCTCTCATTCTACCACCCAAAACTGCAACATTATCCTCCACCAAAAACTGCAACAATCTAATCTGAACTTTGACTGAAGATGTCATCTGAAGCTGGACCATCTAAATTGAGAGCACCTGCTCTAGCTATGCTTAATGATGCCGAGCTTATCAAACAAGGTGCAGAAGCGGTATGTGCTTTATTCCTCCTCATCATATTATTACCGTAAATACAGCATACTAATTCTACAGAGAGTATATAGCCTTCCATCACTATATCCAGCTCCATCTACATTCCCTTCCTCCTCCTCCTCCACCTCCTCCCAAGGGGGACCATCAGTAATCCTAAAATATCGATTCCCAAAAACATACCGACACCCGACCCTCGACGCTCAACTTACAAAAACAAGGATATCATTCGAAGCACGTGCCCTCGCCCGATCACTCAAGGCGGGAATAGCAGTTCCAAAAGTCTTATTTGTAGATGAACGGAATGGAGTTCTAGCACTAGAGAAGATTGAGGGATGGTCAATAAGGGAAGTTTTGGGAGGTGGGGCTGAGGGTGAAGAAGAAGATCTGGAAGGGGAATATGAAGAAGGTTGGGAGGAGGCGGAAGCAAGGGACCCGAGGGAAGAAGTTGTGAGTGAGGGATTGGAGGCGCTGTACAGGATTGGGGTATCGAAAGGTGAGTCCGTGCCCGATCACATCGCGTTCATGTGAAATTAGATGGAAGATGCTGATAAGATAGAGGATCTAATGGGATCGATAGGGGCTATCCTAGCTCAACTACATGGAACAGGGATCATTCACGGAGATCTAACAACATCTAATATGATGTTACGTCTAACACCAAATTCATCTTCTGGAAAGCCGTACGAAATCGTAAGCTATGACCTTCATACCGTCCAAGCTGACATGACAGGTCCTAATAGATTTCGGACTCTCCTCCCAAGCCCAATACGCAGAAAACTACGCAGTAGATCTCTATGTCCTGGAAAGGGCTTTCGCATCTACCCACCCAGCTTCAGAAGGTCTACATGCGGGGGTAAGCTGGCAAATCCGGGGAAGGATAAAGCTGATATCAGGTGATTGAGGCTTATGGAAAGGGATTGGGGGAGAAGAAATGGAAACCTATTGAAGCTAAATTGAAAGAAGGTCAGCTGGCCCTTTCATGTGGTTGGAAGTAGCTGACAAGTAGTCCGGTTGAGAGGCAGGAAGAGGGATATGACTGGTTGATCGCCATGGGATTGATGCAACCATCACCACGACTATCTTCCGATGGTACTGATGAATAGTAACACTCAACTAATAGGCGGAGCGGAATGGAGATTGAAGATTGACATAACCCAGTAATGATACATTGTGACCAGTTTCTAATTTAACGACATTGATATCTACAGTTACCTCCAATGGGTGATGATTCTAAGGTGAGCTAATATACATATATAAACAATGAGCTGAACGCCCAGGTGATATTCTTTGAGGCGAGCTCGAAAGCTGCTACCTAAGCTCGTAAGCTGGACTTCCTTTAACGAGCTTCTTAGGCGCAGGAAAGACGGCTAAAAACTCATGAGGAAAAGAGCTGATAGAAGCAGGAGTCGATACCTCGAAGTTGGTCAAGGTAGGCGACGAAGAGACGGTAAGTCCAAGGTCGGACAAGGCGTCGTACTCGAATGCCGGATCCACCTCAACGACAAGGCGGCCAGTTCCCGTATTCGACGGTCGAGAGGATACGGCTTCCAGGGACATCGTTACTGTAGGAGTCGACGAGGAAAAGAGAGTAGGATCTTCGGAGGAAAAGGAGGAAAAGGTACTCGAAGAAGAATGGTGTTGAGAGGATGGAGAATAGGCGGAGCGGGATGAATGGTATATCTCCATGAGTATTTCGGCGGCTGCCACGGTCTCGATACTGTACATGGCAGGAGAAGCACCAGAGGACTCGTCGACGGGGGAGGAGGCGGGAGGAGAGACTGGCTGAGAAGTTTCCACTCGGCCTTGGGCCCAAGCAGCGAGCTCGTAATGGATAGGCGGTCGATTGTAGTCTCGATCAGTTCGAAGGATAAAATCGCGTAACTAGTCGTTAGCTACCAGAATGTATCGGTGACGCAAGGACTTACGGAAATTCCGCACTGGTTACAGGCATCCCTTTCTTTCCCTTTCCACATTACCTTCCTCCATTGCGGGGTCTGTTGATTAGCTCCAGCAGTGAATGGGGCGGTGAACTCACCATATGACACCTACAGACAACGCAACTTCGTCCAGTATTCGCTGGAGCGGTAGCCTTTCGTCGCTTCTGGACCATATCGTGAG
>Ga0308160_10006808_pt1 | contig 11527 bp, 9 predicted proteins | sample PhyFR1_FD_201036 | JGI IMG/M metagenome (GOLD analysis project Ga0308160, IMG submission 201036) | Phyllosphere microbial communities from UC Gill Tract Community Farm, Albany, California, United States - DLSLF.R1 | ecosystem: Host-associated > Plants > Phyllosphere > Unclassified | place: USA... | reverse complement strand
CTCGGCTTGCCCTGGAAGTTCTTCACCAGGCCGTCCGGCGTCTCGTTGAGGAAGCCGGCCACCTGCTCGATCAGCAGCATGCGGCCGTTGGGGGCGACGATGATGAAGTCGACGTCGCCGTACACCGAGTAGCCCTGCTCGACGTTGGTCCAGTGGACGCCGTGGTAGATGCTGTAAGGCGTGTCGCTGAGCCGCTGCTCGAGCAGGGACAGGGTTTCGATCTCGCGGGTGGCGGCACCGGTGACGGACATCTCGCGCCAGCCGGCAGGATGGATTTGGGCCATGATCGACGCTTCGCAGATGATGAAGATGACAAGATTGTAAGGCTGTTCATAGGAAGCAAACACACTATTGAAAAAGAAGGCGCCGTGCATGCCGTCTCGTTTTGTACTATCATAAGTTACATGAGACGCGATTCCCGACTTTCCTCGATCCTGCACCTGCTGCTGCACATGGCCCACAGCGAGCGCCCGCTCACCTCGGAGGAGCTGGCCGGCTTCCTGCACACGAACGCCGTGCTGGTACGGCGCACGCTGGCCGGCCTGCGCGAGCGCGGCTACGTCGGCTCGGGCAAGGGCCATGGCGGCGGCTGGGTGATCACGGCGGATCTGAAGCAGGTGAGCCTGCGCGACATTTATGAGGCCGTCGGCGCGCCCACCGTGTTCGCGATGGGGAACCGGGTCGACGATCCGGCCTGCCTGGTCGAGAAGGTCGTGAACCAGTCGCTGGCCAGCGCCTTCGACGAAGCCGAGGCCCTGCTGGTGAAACGCCTGGGCGAGGTCTCGCTGGCCGAGCTGTCCGAACGCTTCAATGCACAGTACGCACAACACCTGGGAGAACACCATGCACACCAGCACACCTGAATTCGACGCCATCGTCATCGGCGGCAGCTACGCCGGCCTGTCGGCCGCAACCCAGCTGGCACGGGCAAGAAAGCGCGTGCTGGTGATCGACGCCGGCCAGCGGCGCAACCGTTTTGCACGGCACTCACATGGCTTCCTGAGCCGCGACGGCGCTGAAGCGGCCGCGATCGCCGCCACCGCGCGCGAACAGCTGCTGCAGTATCCGACCGTGAGCTGGGCCGAGGGCACGGCGGCGCAGGCGCAGGCCGAGGGAGAGGGCTTTGCCGTCACGCTGCTCGATGGCGCCACGTATGCCGGCCGCCGCCTGGTGCTGGCCACCGGCATGCGCGACGAGCTGCCGCCGATCGCGGGCCTGGCTGAACGCTGGGGCCGCAGCGTCTTCCACTGCCCCTACTGCCACGGCTACGAACTCGATGCCGGCTCCATCGGCGTGCTGGCCGTCGGTCCGCTGTCGATGCACCACGCGCTGATGCTGCCGGACTGGGGCAAGGTCACCTTCTTCCTGAATGGCGCCTTCGAGCCGGACCAGGATCAGCTGGCGGCGCTGGCCGCGCGCGGCGTCACCCTCGAGCGCACCGGCATCACGCGCATCGACGGCGAGGCCGAGGTCGTGCTGCGGGACGGCCGCGTGCTGCCGATGGCCGGCCTGTTCGTGGCCACGCAGATGCACGTCGCCAGCCCGATCGCGGCGCAGCTGGGCTGTGAGATGGAGGAAGGACCGATGGGCGCCTTTGTCCGCACCGATGCGATGAAGGCGAGCAGCGTGCCGGGCGTGTTCTGCGCCGGCGACATGGCGCGCCCTGCCGGGAACGTCGCCTTTGCCGTGGCCGACGGCGCGATGGCGGGCGTGGCCGCGCACCGTTCGCTGATTCCGGGATTCGCCTGAGGCATGCACACAACATAAAATCATGGGCGCATGAGCTTGCTGAGCTAGAATCGAACTCCCTTTCACGCGCAGTGCTCACCATGAAGTCCACAGCAGCAGGCTTGAAGTTCGATGGACTGAAACACGTCCTGTCGGATGCGGTACGGGGAGCGCCTTACGACGTGATCCTGCAAAGCCTGCTCGATGAAGCGCGGCGCCTGATCGGACAACAGGCCTGGGCCGCGCTCTACCTGCTGGCCGCGCCGGCTGACCGGCTTCACATGGCGGCATCGGCCGGCCTGCCCGCCGCGTTTGCCGAAGCCCTGGCGCTGCTCCCGGTCGGTCCGGAGGAAGCGTCCTGCGGCCGCGCAGCCCACAGCGGCCAGGTCGTCGTCGTCGAGGACGTGCTGGCCGAACCGCTGCTGCAGCCCTATCTGCCGCTGGCGGCGCAACACGGCGTGCGTTCGTGCTGGTCCTTCCCGCTGCATTCGCCGGGCGGGCGCGTGCTCGGCACCCTGGCCTTCTTTCATCCGGCGCCGAACGCCCCCGACGCAGCCCTGGCCGGCGAGATCGGCTACTTCACCGACCTGCTGGCCCTGCTCACCGAGCGCCACCTGCGCGAGCAGGAGAACGCGGCGCGCCACGCCGCCGCCGAACGCGAGCTGGCCGCCATGAGCGAGGAATCCGAACGCCGCCGGCGCCTGTACGAGACCGTGCTCTCGAATTCGCCCGACCTGGCCTACGTGTTCGACCTCGAGCACCGCTTCACCTATGCCAATGCGGTGCTGCTGCAGATGTGGGGCCGGACTTTCGAGGAATCGGTGGGCAAGACCTGCCTGGAACTCGGCTACGAGCCCTGGCATGCGGCCATGCACGACCGCGAGATCGAGCAGGTGAAAGCCACCAAGGCGCCGATTCGCGGCGAGGTGCCCTTCAACGGCACCTTCGGACGGCGCATCTACGACTACATCTTCGTGCCCATTCTCGGACCCGACGGCGAAGTGGAGGCGGTCGCCGGCACCACGCGCGACGTCACCGAGAGAAAACGCTTCGAGGAAGAGCTGCGCGACAGCGAGCTGCGCTTTCGCACGATCACCAACGCGTCGCCGCAAATGGTGTGGACCGCGCTACCCGACGGCACGATCGATTATCACAACGACCAGTTCTACCGCTACATCGGCTTGCCGCCCGGCGCTGCCGAGGGCAGGACCTGGGCCGAGGACATGCTGCACCCTGAAGACCAGGAACGCGCCCGCGCGCGCTGGGCCCACTGCGTCGCCAGCGGCGATGCCTATGAGATGACCTACCGCACACGCCACCACAGCGGCGAATACCGCTGGATCCTGGCGCGTGCGCTGCCGCTGCGCAGCGAGAACGGCGAGATCGTCAAATGGCTCGGCACCGACACCGACATCCACGAAGCGAAGCTGAACGAGGAAGCGCTGCAGGAAGCGAACCACCGCAAGGACGAGTTCCTGGCGATGCTGGCGCACGAGCTGCGTAATCCGCTGGCGCCGATCAGCGCCGCGGCACAGGTGCTGCGCCTGGCGCCGAACAATCCGGACAAGGTGCGCCAGTACAGCGAGGTGATCTCGCGCCAGGTCAGCCACATGACGACCCTGGTCAACGATTTATTGGACGTCTCGCGCGTCACGCGCGGGATGGTGCAGCTGGAAAAGGCGCCGGTCGACGTGAAAAGCGTCGTCACCAGCGCCGCCGAGCAGGTGCATCCGCTGATCGAAGGCGGGCGCCACACGCTGGTGCTGCAGCTCGGCTCGGCGCCGGCGGGCGTGCTGGGCGACCGCGCGCGCCTGATCCAGGTGACGGCCAACCTGCTGGCGAATGCCGCCAAGTACACGCCGCCGGGCGGCCGCATCACGCTCTCGCTCGAGGTACGGGACGGCACCGTGCGCATCGCGGTCGCGGACAACGGCAGCGGCATCGAAGCGGGGCTGCTGCCGCACATCTTCGACCTGTTCGTGCAGGGCAAGCGCACGCCGGACCGGGCGCAGGGCGGCCTCGGGCTCGGGCTGGCGCTGGTCAAGAACATCGTCGGCATGCACGGCGGCCAGGTCGGCGTCCACAGCGACGGCCACGGCAAGGGCAGCTGCTTCAGCGTCGAACTGCCGGCTGCCGGTCAGTTGCCGCATCCCGCAGCGCAGGCGCCGGCCACGTTCGGCTCCGCCGCCTGCGCGCGGCGCATCATGCTGGTCGACGACAACCTCGATGCCGCCGCGACGCTGGCCGCGCTGCTGGAGGCGGCCGGGCATTGCGTCCGCACCGTCAACGATCCGCGCGAGGCGCTGGCGCTGGCGCTGGCCGATCCGCCCGAGGTCTTCATCCTCGACATCGGCATGCCGCTGATCGACGGCCACACGCTGGCGCGCCAGCTGCGCGCACAGCCGGCGCTGGCCGGCGCGCTGTACGTGGCGCTGACCGGCTACGGCCAGTCGAGCGACCGCGAATCCTCGCGCCAGGCCGGCTTCGACCGCCACTTCGTGAAACCGGTCGAGGCGGCGCGCCTGCTGGCCGCCCTGGCCGAGGTGTAGGCGGGAGAACTGCCGGGTTGCCATTGGTGCTAGACTGCTCGCGCCCTCTAACGATTGTCCCTATACAGCACTGCCCCGATGCGCGAATCAAGCCTGTTCAGCAACCTGACCGCCAGCTCGGTCGTCACCGCCACCTGCATCCTGGGCCTGCTGTACTTCGGCCGCGACGTGCTCGAACCGCTGGCGCTGGCCACGGTACTCAGCCTGGTGCTGGCGCCGCTGATCCGTTCGCTGCGCCGGGTCGGCCTGCCGCGCCTGCCGGCGACGCTGGTCTCGGTGCTGCTGGCCGGAGCCTGCGTGGTCGGCGTCGGCACCGTGCTCGCCTTCCAGCTGGTGGCCGTGACGCGCGACCTGCCGGAATACCGCGCGGCGATCAAATCGAAAATCGAACGCGTGCGCGAGCTGACCGAGCGCCCGTTCGCGCGCCTGGAAGCGGAGCTGAGCGCCGTCGCTCCACAATCTCCCGTCGCGCCGCCGCCGCCCGTCACCGTGCGCCGCGGCACGCTGACCACCAGCGCCAATCAACCGCTGCCGGTCGAGATCCGCGCGCCGCGCGCCACCACCCGCGACACCCTGGCGCGCCTGTTCTCGCTGGCCTGGGGGCCGATCGGCGAGACCGGTCTGGTGCTGGTGCTGCTGGTGTTTATCTTGCTCGAACACGAATCGCTGCGCGACCGCGTGATCCGGCTGGCCGGCCAGGCCGAGATCAGCCGCACGGTGCGCGCGCTGTCGGACGCGACGCGCGGCGTCTCGCGCTTCTTCCTGTCGCAGGCCGTCGTGAATCTGACCTTCGGAGCGCTGGTCGGCGTGCTGCTGTGGGCCTTCGGCGTGCCGCACGCGCTGCTGTGGGGCGCCCTGTCCGGCCTGCTGCGCTTCGTGCCCTACGTCGGCATCATGGTGGCGGGCGTGCTGATCGCCATCTTCGTCGCCGCCATCGACCCGGGCTGGACGATGGCGCTGTCGTGTCTGGCGATGTTCGTGGCCCTGGAGCTGCTGGTGGCGAACGTGGTCGAACCCAAGGTTTACGGGCACAGCTCGGGCCTGTCTCCGCTGGCGGTGATCGTCTCGGCCCTGTTCTGGGGCGCGATGTGGGGGCCGGTCGGCCTGCTGCTGTCGACGCCGCTGACCCTGTGCCTGGTGGTGGCCGGGCGCCACGTGCGCGCACTGGAGCCGATCACGATTCTGCTGGGCGACGTGCCGAACGTGAACGTGGCCCAGCGCTTTTATCAACGCGTGCTCGCAGGTGAGACACACAGTATCATTTCCGACGCGCGCAGCTACCTCGACCGCCACAGCTTCGCGCGCTACTGCGATCAGATCCTGCTGCCGGGGATTTCGATGGCGGCCGCCGAGCAGCGCACCGGCCACCTCGAGACCGCCCAGGCGGCCCACATCCGCAGCACGATCGCCGAGGTCGCAGCAACGCTCACCCCGGTATCGAGCGAACCGCTGCGCAAGCGCCGCAAGGGCCGCGTGTCGTTGCTGGACGCGAATGTCGGCGCCCACCTGCGCCAGATGCGCGAGGCGCGCCTGGGCCGCTGGCAGGGTTCGCTCGACGTGCCCTCGCACTCGATCGTGCTGTGCGCCGGCCTGGGCACCGAACGCGACGACCTGCTGACCGAACTGCTGGTGCGCTCCCTGCGCGAACTCGACGTCGACGCGCGCAGCGTGGTGGTCGGCGCCGACCAGGACAATCCGGGGCCGGACAAGGCCGACCTGATCTCGACCGTGTTCATCATCTACCCGGTCGAAGCGACGCTGGAGCAATGGACGCGCGTGGCCGACGAGCTGCGCGCCGGCCTGCCGAACGCCTTATTGGTGACGATCCGCCTGCCTTTCGGCGAGACGGCGGCGAACCAGGCCGTGGTGCAGGAGCACGTCGACATGGTGCTGCGCTCGTTCGAGGAAAGCCTGGCTTTCGTGGTGCCGGAACGCACCGAAGCCTGAGCTTGCGCTAGCGCTTACACAGCCTGTGTATGATGGAAGCGCCATGCGCTACCGCCTCGCCATTTTCGACTTCGACGGCACCCTTGCCGACTCGTTTCCGTTCTTCATCAGCGTCTTCAACCGGATCGCTGACGAACACGGCTTTCGCCGCATCGAGCACGCGCACGTCGAGCGCCTGCGCCATTTCGGCACGCGCGAGATCATGCGCCACGTCGGCATGCCGGCGTGGAAATTGCCGCTGGCCGCCGCTTCCTTCAAGACCCTGATGCGCGAGAACGCGGGCCAGGTGCAGCTGTTTCCGCAAGTCGAACATGCCCTGCGCGAACTGGCGCGTGGCGATATCCAGCTGACCATTGTTTCTTCGAATGCCGAAGACAATGTGCGCCGGGTGCTGGGGCCGGACCTGTCCGCCCTGATCAGCCAGTACGAGTGCGGCATGTCGATCTTCGGCAAGACCGCGCGCATCCGCAAGGTATTAAAGCGCGCGGCGACGGCGCCGTCGGCGGCGCTGTACATCGGCGACCAGGCCACCGACGCCGATGCCGCCCGCCGCGCCGGCGTCGCCTTTGCTGCCGTGCACTGGGGCTATGCGCCGATCGAGGTACTGCGCAAGGTCGCGCCGGAACACGAGTTCGACTTTCCCGCCTCGCTGGCGGCGATTCCCAGCCTGCAACCGAAACACCCCGCCGAGCCGTAATCCGCATCGCCGTCTGACGCCTCCCTCTCGTTTCGTATGTCGGTTACGCACGCCGACACCGTGTAACTTGAAAGAAATTACTTCGCATGCTAAACTTTTAGATTCAAACAGTATTTTTATGAACTAATTCATGAGCCTATCGGACCAGACCCTGAGCAGTCTCACCGCCGCCCTCACCCTTTCCTCGCGCGTCTACCGCGCCGCCGCCGACAAGGTCGCGGCCGACTATGGGTTGTCGCAGGCGACCGGGCTGCCGGTGCTGGTCATCAGCCGCTTCGGCGAGAGCGGCGTGCGCCCCGGGGTGCTGGCCGAGACGCTCAACCTGGAGCCCTCGTCGCTGGTGCGCGTGGTCGATCAACTGCTCGAGTCCGGTTTGCTGGAACGCCATGACGACCCGAACGACCGCCGCGCCAAGCTCCTGCGCCTGACCGACGAGGGCCGCAACACCGCCGATCTCATGGACCAGGCACTGCGACCATTTCGCCGCAAGCTGTTCGGCGCCTTTGCGCCGGCCGACGTCGAAGCCTGCCTGCGCGTGCTGGCCGGGCTGCCCGACGTGGTTGCCAACCTCACCCTGGAGCAAGCCGCGGAGCGCAAGAGCGCATGAAGCTGGCTTCCCGGACGGAGCTGCTGTTCTCCGTCAAATCATTCGCGGCAGCGATGCTTGCGGTGTACATCTCGATGCGCATCGGACTGCCGCGACCTTTCTGGGCGATGATGACCGCCTATATCGTCAGCGCGCCGTTCGCCGCGCCGACCCGATCCAAGGGGTTTTACCGTGCGGGCGGCACGCTGCTGGGCGCCATCGCCGTCACCTTCCTGGTGCCGCAGCTGGCCAACTCGCCCGAGTTGCTGTCGCTGGCGCTGGCGCTGTGGATCGGCGGCTGCCTGTACTTCTCCCTGCTCGACCGCACGCCGCGCTCCTACCTGCTGATGCTGGCCGGTTACACGGCCGGCCTGGTCGCCTTCCCGGCCGTGAACGAGCCGGGCGCGATCTTCGACATCGCCCTCGCGCGCGTCGAGGAGATCGTGCTCGGCATCACCTGCGCCACCGTGATCCACAGCCTGGTGCTGCCGCAGTCCTTCGGTCCGGTGCTGCTGGCACGCCTGGACCATGCGGTGCAGGACGCCCACCACTGGATCCGCGACGCCCTCAACCCGCTAGGGGACAAGCGTAGCGCGGGCGAGCGCCGCAAGCTGGCCGCCGACATCACCGAACTGCGCGTGATGAGCACCCACCTGCCCTTCGATACCTCGCACGTGCGCTGGACCGGCAAGGCCGTCAATGCCCTGCAGGAGCGCCTGGCGCAGCTCGTGCCGGTCGTCTCGGGCATCGAAGACCGCCTGACGGCGCTGCGCGAGATGGGCGCCACCGAATCGTCGGAACGCTGGAGCGCCCTGCTGCACGACGTCACGGCGCTGGTCGACACGCCGAAGGACGCCGTGCTGGAAGCACCCGCAGCCTTGCTGCATGCACGCATCGACGCGCTCGCGCCGCAGGCGAGCCGTGGCCTCGGCTGGAGCGGCCTGATCGAACTGAACCTGGCGGCGCGCCTGCGCCGGCTGCTCGACCTGTGCGTCGAGACCCGTACCCTGCGCCGGCACATCGACTCCGGCGTACACGGCAAGCTGCCCGATGCCGTGCGCCGCCTGCCGGGCGTGCCGCCCAGCACCCTGCACCAGGACCGCGGCATGGCCCTGCTGTCGGCCTTTGCGGCGATCGTCGCCACCCTCGCCTGCTGCGCCTTCTGGATCCTGTCCGGCTGGCCGTCCGGCGCCGCCGCGCCGATGATGGCCGCGGTGCTGTGCTGCTTCTTTTCGACCCAGGACGACCCGGTCCCCTTCATCAAGGGCTTCCTGGTGTATACGGTCTATTCGATCCCGGTGTCGGCGCTGTACATTCTCTGCATCCTGCCGGCCATCCACAGCTTCGAGATGCTGGTGCTAGTGTGCGCGCCAACCTTCCTGCTGGTCGGCGTCTGGATCGCGCGGCCCTCGACCTTCGGGCGCGCCATGCCCTGGCTGTTCGGCCTGTGCGGCACGCTGGCCCTGCTCGACACCCACAACGTCGACATCGTCTCCTTCACCAACGGCACGCTGGCGCAGGTGCTCGGCCTGGTGGCCGCCGCCGTCACCACCAGCGTGCTGCGCCGCGTCGGCGCCGGCTGGACCGCGCGCCGCCTGCTCAAGGCCGGCTGGAGCGAGCTGGCGCGCCTCGGCAGCGGTGAACGCGTGACCTCGGCCGAATTCTCGGCGCGCATGGTCGACCGCGTCGGCCTGCTGACGCCGCGCCTGGCCCAGGCCGAAGCGCAGGCAGATCTGCAGGCGGCCGACGCGCTGCGCGACCTGCGCATCGGCCTGAACATGACCCTGCTGCAGGAAGTGCGCAGCCAGCTGGGACGGGGCGAAGCCGCGATCAAGCCGCTGATGACGCAATTGTCGCGCCATTTCGCGCTGCGCCCGCGCGTCGACAGGGACTGCGAATCGCGTCTGCTCGGCACCCTCGACAACGCCCTGCGCGCGATTCTTGCAGGCACCCGCGACAGCGCGCAGAACGAAGCGCTGGCCGCACTGACCGGCATGCGGCGCGACCTGTTCCCGCAAGCCGCCCCTTACGAAAAGGAGATCCGATGATCGGCGAAGTCAGCATCTACGGCCTCTACGTTCCTCCGCTCCTGCTGCTCACGCTGGCGGCGCTGGTGGTATCGAGGCTGCTCAACCTGGTCCTGGCACGGACCGGCTTTTACCGCCTGGTGTGGCACCCGGCGCTGTTCGATTTTTCCCTGTTCGTCATCGTGCTCGGCGCGCTGACCTACTTCACACGCAACTGGTCCTGACATGGCTTTGAAAATTTCGTTCCCGGCGCTGGGCCGGATGGGTATTACTCTGGCGTTCGCCGCCGGCGCGGTGTATGCAGGCTGGCAGCTGTGGCGCCATTACGAGGTCGAGCCCTGGACCCGCGACGGCCGCGTGAAGGCCTATGTGGTGCAGGTGGCGCCGGACGTCACGGGCCAGGTGACCAAGGTGTACGTGCACGATAACCAGCACGTCGCCATCGGCGAACCGCTGTTCGAGATCGACCGCGCGCGCTTCGAACTGGCGCTGCGCCAGAGCCAGGCCCAGGTGGTGGCCGCGCAGGCCGCGCTGGCCCAGGCCCAGCGCGAGAACCAGCGCAATACCCAGCTCGACGACCTGGTGTCGCAGGAGACCCGCGAACAGGGCCAGACCCGCACTGACCAGGCCCGCGCCGCCCTCGCCCAGGCCGAAGTCAACCGCGACACCGCGAAGCTGAACCTGGAACGCTCGCACGTGGTGTCCGCGGTGGACGGCATCGTCACCAACCTCGACCTGCGCGAGGGCGCCTACGCAAGCGCGGCGCGTCCGGTGATGGCCCTGGTCGACCGCACCACCTTCTATGTCGAAGGCTATTTTGAAGAAACCAAGCTGCCCGGCATCCAGATCGGAGATAAAGCCGAAGTGATCCTGATGGGTACGCGCCAGCCGATCGCCGGCCGCGTCGAAAGCTTCGCCGAAGGCATCGCCGACCGCGACCGCAGTACCGGCGCCAACATGCTGCCGAACGTGAACCCGACCTTCAACTGGGTGCGCCTGGCCCAGCGCATTCCGGTGCGCATCGCGCTCGATCCGGTGCCGGCCGGTGTGCGCCTGGTCGCCGGCCAGACCGCGACCGTGAAGGTGCTGCCGAAGGCTGTCGCCACGACTGCGCCGACTACGAACAAACGATCATGACCCGAACCAGATCCATTGCGTATAAAACCTTCACGCTGACAGCGCTGGCGGCGGCAGTTGCCGCCTGCACCACGGTCGGCCCCGACTACCACGTGCCGAAGGAGGCCGCGGTCAAGCGCGACGCCGCGAACGCCACATTCATGGGCGCCACCGAGCAGCCCTACGCATCCGAACCGCTACCGGCCGACTGGTGGCGCCTGTACCAGGACCCGGTGCTGGACAAGCTGGTTACCAAGGCCTTTGCCGCCAACGCCGACCTGCGCGTGGCCGCCGCCAACCTGGAACGCGCGCACGGCGTGCTGGAAGAAGTCGAGGAAAAGAAGCGTCCTGAAGTCGAGATGAGCGCTTCTCCGGTGTACGGCCGCATCGCCGGCGCCTCGATCGGTCTCCCGGAACAGCTGCCGCGTACCGGCATCTATGACGGCGACATCAAGATCGGCTACCTGCTCGACATCTGGGGCCGTGTCCGCCGCGCCGTCGAGGCCGCGGAAGCCGACCTCGAAGCCGCGCAGGCGGCCAGCGACCTGACCCACGTGATCGTCGCGGCCGACACCGCGCGCGCCTACGCCGAGGCCTGTTCGGCGGGCTACCAGCTGAAGGTCGCGCAAGATTCGGTGGACCTGCAACACAAGTTCGTCACGCTGACCGCCGAGCGCGTCCAGCGCGGGCGCGGCATCGCCATCGACAACAGCCGTGCGCAGGCCCAGCTGGACCAGCTGCGCGCCAACCTGCCGCCGCTGGAGGCGCACCGCCGCACCGCGCTGTATCGCCTGGCGGTGCTGACCGGCGAAGTGCCGAGCGCCTTCCCGGCCGAGGTGGCGCAGTGCGCCACGCCGCCGCGCGTGAGCGCGGCGAT
>Ga0308160_10006807_pt1 | contig 11527 bp, 18 predicted proteins | sample PhyFR1_FD_201036 | JGI IMG/M metagenome (GOLD analysis project Ga0308160, IMG submission 201036) | Phyllosphere microbial communities from UC Gill Tract Community Farm, Albany, California, United States - DLSLF.R1 | ecosystem: Host-associated > Plants > Phyllosphere > Unclassified | place: USA... | reverse complement strand
GAGTCACCACCCCGGCAGGAGCAGCGAGACCCTGTGCGGCGGAATGGGGGCTGGGCTGCGGCATTGGGCGTGTGCCCGCGGTGCTAGCTTTTGGCTGGTATGTAAAGAGAGGGGGCTGAGATGAGCTTGGGCCGTCCTATATCCACCGCGGACCTGCTAGACCAATTGTGATGCACGACGACTCGAGCTCGTGCTACTCGCCGACCGAACAGCTCGTACCGCCACGCGCGACGCACCTTTTCGTCCTGGACTACCCCTCTGCCGCCCCACTTGCGTCCCCACCATCCGCCGCCGCTCCCATCGACACTGATTACCCTTCGAGGTGCTTGAGTAGGGTCGTTGGGATTTGTGACAAATGTGACTTTTGCCTTTGGCTGTTTCCGCCCGAACAATCCATGACTCGTCGGCTCAGTATACGGCATCCCGGCGTTGAAAGCAGCTATAGCTGGGTCAGGCATGTCAGGTGGTGTCAGAGGGAGTGAAAAATCGACGACCAAAGCGTTCATAGCCCTCGCTACCGCACAAGACCTCATCGCCTCGTCGACCCATCACGACTGATGCATGCCTGAACAGAGCGAGTGTGTGTTGATGGCAAAGATGGCAAAGACGGGCACGCTTTCCGCTTTTCACCGGCGTTTCACTTTACCGGTCACTTGTTACCCACTCGCCCAAAACGACCAACCCTTCCGTCTATCCCGGCATCGACTTCCTCTCTGCACACACAACGCACACGACTTGACAGCACAATGGGAGCAGAAGAACAACGCAAAGATGGTGGAGGTTTTGGAGATGTGCGCTCGGCACTCCCGCTGGACAAGCTGGAGCCGTACCTCTTGCAAAACGTATCCGGGTGGAAAGGTCCGCTCGAGGTGAAGCAGTTCAACGTGGGTTGCCTTCGGGTTGGGCGTTTGCGGCGGGATGTGCTTTCCGACGCCCGTGGTGACCTCCCGCTGACCCCAGTTCGGCCAGTCCAACCCTACCTACCTGCTCATCTCACCGACGCACAAGTTGGTTCTCCGGCGACAACCGTCCGGCGCGCTGTTGTCCCCCACGGCCCACCGGATCGACCGGGAATACCTCATTCTAGACGCTATCAACAAGTACAACCGGAATCTTGGAGGGAATGGGGATAGAGCAATCCCAGTCCCAAAGGTCTATTGCCTGTGCATGGACAAGGCCGTGGTGGGCGCCGGGTTCTACGTCATGGAGTTTTTGGACGGGCGGATCTTTACCGATGTCCGCATGCCCGCGTGTTCAGCGGACGAGAGGACGGCTTTGTGAGTTGCTCGCGGCGGGCCGGGCAGAACACCCCTGACAACAGGTGGAAATCCACGATAGAAACGCTCACCCGCCTTTCGACCATCCCGCTCTCATCGCTCGACCTCCCGTCGTCATTCGCCCCGCGGCCAGAGGACAAGCCGTACTTTTCCCGCCAGGTCGCTTCGTTACTGAAAGTTTCCGCGGCGCAGAGCAAAGCAGCGACTAAAGAGGGCAAGGAAACGGGCGAGATTTGGGGAACGAAAGATTTGAGGCCGTACTACGATTCCGGGGCAAAGCTCATTGCCGACGATGAGAGGCGGCGAGGGGTAGGCGGAGTGGTGCATGGAGATTTCAAAATCGACAACTTGGTGCGGCATAGTCATACCGCCAGAGAATCTGGACTGACGAAAGATCTTCCACCCCACTGAAGCTCGCGTGATTGGGATTCTCGACTGGGAGCTGTGCACCCTTGGCTCGCCGTTGGCCGATCTTGGTAATCTCATCTTGCCATTCTCCATGGCTCCTATCACCGACGTCAAGCCGTTTGAGAAGATTGCCGGACCGTCGGGTTTGACTGGCTTGCTGGTCGGATTAAAAGGATTGCCGAGCTCTGAAACCGGCATGCCGACGCGTGATCAGATCGAGACGTGGTGGGTCGACGGGATGAACAAAAGCTTGGAGTGGCACGCAAAGGAGAGTGGGGAGAGGATGGACCGGTGGTCGCTGCCAATCAACAATATGGGGTGGGTTGGGCTTGCTGCGTCTCGCGCTGACTTTAGATGGGTCCGGTCATGGATTTTGTTCCGCCTGGCAATCATCGCCCAAGGTATCGCGGCCCGAGCGGCGTTGGGTCAAGCCAGCTCTGCTTCTGCTCGTGCAGACGACACAATCTTCAACTTTTACGGTAAAATGGCCTGGGAGGCGAAACGCGACGCAGAGGCAGAATCAAACGGGCCAAAGGCAAAATTGTAGTGCGACCAGTGTAGCGATGCAAATGTACAGTGATACCTATGGCTCTGCTTCGTCCACATGCCCTACTTGTCGGCGGCCTTGCCCAGCCCGGGCCACTCGACAATCTCCGGCCAGTCGCCCTTCTTCACATCCTCCAGCGTCACACCTGGTACTGGCAGCCCCGTCACGCCTTCCTCCAACCACGAGTCGGCATCCTTTCCTGCCCTGAACCCGTCCTCGGCCTTCCACTTGACCTTTCGGATCGCGTCTGAAACTTGGATATACTGATCATCGACGCCCGGAACGTGGCCTCGCACGTAGATGAGGTTTAACGCAAGGTCGATCCGGTGGACAAGGAGGTTTTGCGTCGTTCGGAACTTTCCGCCCATTCGACCCGCCATCTTCTTGCCCTTCCACACTCGTCCCGGGTCCTGCTGGTGAGTTGGGTCGAGAGGAAAAGTGGCTACGGCCTACCTGGTTAGCACCGATCGCACCGGGTGATCGATGTTTCAGCGATGTACCGTGCGACGCCGATTGACCTCTCCATCCGAATCGCTTCATCACACCCTGGAAACCTTTTCCGATCCTAATGTCAAAAGCGCTCCCGACTGAAACTCACGTCTTTGCTCGCACATCGACGTATTGTCCCGGGACAAAGTGCGCCGCGGACAACCACGATCCGACCGGCATGACGGCGTCTTCTGTCACTTGGAACTCTTTCAGTCGGTACTTTGGCGTCACTCCGTTCCCCTTTGATCGGAAGTGCCCCTTCATAAACGAAGTGACCTTGTCCCAGTCCTTGTTCTTCGCTCCGATTTGCAGTCCGTGGTATTGAGGTGAAGACTCGTGTGGTGGTGAATGCTGGATCACTTGACATTCTTGCACCTGCTGTCAGACAAAGACTCCTCGATCCACTTCGCACCTGCAGCACTGTCACCGGCCACCGACGCCCATCTTGATCCCACAGCGCCGTCATGCCTCTTTTCCGCGCGAGCAAACCGGCTCGTTGAGTGAAAGGCGTGAATTTGGCCGGTTCGGTGGGTTCGGAAGGGGATTCCGTCGGCGCAGATGTCGATGTCGAGGCCTCGGCGGTGGTGGCGAGGTATCTCGCAGTGGTCGGCAGCCTCAGCCGCGATGGCATTAATGATCTGAGAAACGACATGCTGTGAAGGGTCAGAACAACGAGTCACCGTCGAAATGTTGAAAGTGAGAAAGCGTGAAATGTATTTTGATCCCGCGATCTCGCCCAAAAGCCCACCCCTTGTTGGGATACGGTACCACTCCTACCAACCCCCAACGGCAAGACCGACACGCCAGAACGACCTGACGACTTGACGACGAGAACGAAACCACCCAACAGCCCCGACGTCGCGACACCGACTGCCGACCAACCCACCACCCTTGTACAACCCTCAAAATCAGCCCGTCGGCACTCCCCACTCCGGCCGTTCCGGCATCTGTGTTTTCATCTCTCTCTAGCGACCCGACTGCGACTGCGGCGATCTCACACGTAGAGACAAACAACGACCATGGCGCAAAGCTACCACCAGGGGCAGGGCCACCCGTCGAGCATGTACATCGAGGACGACTCGGATGCGGCGTCTGCGAGGCATTCCCGCGTGGTGTCGCAGCCCGCACCGCTGCTTGATCAGTGTGAGTTGGGGTTGGGGAGCTGTGGGCTTTCGAGCGGAGTTCTCGGTGTCCAAACCCCCGTGGCAACGACTAACCGCAGCCCACCTGCGACCGGGAAAACAAGCCGCGCTGCTCTCGCACGACCGCACGCTCGAGCTGTACCGGGAGAATGCGAAAAAAACCAACGACCCAGAGCTCATCTTTGAATTCGCAGTGTTCATGATCGACGCGGCCAAGTCGATGGTCGTTCCCGACGCCAACGATCCAGCTGCCAACCCCGCCCAGCCCGGCGTGCGTGGCTCCACGACCGCCGCCGCGGACAAGAAGGAGGAGCTCACAAAGGAAGCCACGACGTTGTTGAAGAAGCTGGCGGATCGAGGACATCCAGACGCGCAGTACTTTCTCGCGGATTGCTATGCCAATGGTATCGGAACGGTACGGGGTCGACAGGATTTCGACCGGGCATTCCCTCTCTTCGTCCTCGCTGCGAAGCACGGTCACCCGGACGCCTGTTACCGAGCCGGCACGTGCTGTGAGCACGGATGGGGGTGTAGGCGGGAGAGTGCAAAGGCGATTCAGTTTTACAAGTGAGCAGCGGAGTCTTCCTCGCTGAACATCTAGAAAAGCCGCAGTTGCGCTCCACCCAGGAGCAATGTACCGACTAGGCACGGCAGAGCTCAACGGCGCGCTCAACCTCACACGTCGACCAAAGGAAGGGGTCAAATGGCTCAAGCGGTCCGCGGAGCACGCCACGGAGGAGTTCCCGCACGCCCTGCACGAGCTGGCACTATTGCACGAGCGAGGGATAGAAAACGTCGTGTTTATCGATTTCGACTATGCTGCGGAGCTACTTGCCCAAGGCGCCGAGCTGGGCTACGCGCCAAGCGCATTCAAGCTGGGCGAATGCTACGAATATGGCAAGATGGCATGTCCCCAAGACGCCGCGCTCTCGATTCATTACTATGTGAGTTGTAAGCCTTCTCCCCGTGCTGACGGCAGAACATTGCTGCTCAGCAAAACCACCGAGACGCGTGTTTCGCCCTCACAGCGTGGTACCTCGTTGGCTCCCCTGGTGTCCTACCCCAATCCGACACCGAGGCGTATCTATGGGCCAAAAAGGCGGCCGAGATGGGCCTCGCCAAGGCTCAATACGCCGTGGGATACTTCACCGAGGTGAGTCGTTTACGTGATCGCGGCAACACTAACCCCAGACCGGAGTAGGAGTCGACGCCGATGTCAACGAGAGTCTGAAATGGTACAGACAAGCAGCCGAGGGCGGGGACAAGCGCGCCACAAAACGTATCGCCTCGACCAACCGGACGGGCAATCACGCGCTGGATCGAAGGGTAGAGATCGAAGCGATGAGGGATGATGATCACGGGATCAAGGGGGCTAAAGGGGACAACTGCGTGATCATGTGAAATGGTTCATGATTCACGGCAGGCGGGCGAGTTGCATAGATTTGTTGGTTCAGGTTCATGTCGGATGGTTTGGATGTTTGTAGTGTAGTAAATAGCGCAGAACGATTCATACATGACGCACGATGAGGGTTGTCTGGTTGGGTCTGTGCGGTGATGAGGGAAGGATTAGAAGCACCGCGTGGGAAGATGCGATGTGCGAAGGCGAACCCGTCGCGCGGGATCGTCGAACCGGGGGCTAAGCGGCTTCGTCGTGTCGATCAGCCTTGAGACCTTCGAGCGTGTGAACCCGCCAGCGACCCTCCCGTCGCTCGGGTCGCGGTCACTCGGGAGACATCAGCCTGCCACGTGAAGACGTTGCACAAACCGACCCAACCTGAGAGCGACCCATGCTCCCGACATCAATGCATACGCAAAAAGGTCGAGAAAGTGTGGCTAGACAAGAATGGCGGAACCGAGCGATTACTCGTAGATCCACTTCTGCTCGTCCTGCTTCCACTGCTGGATGCCCTCCCTGCAGGTTAGCCGGATCCCCATCCTACCAGCAAAACACTCACGGGAACCAGAGACCGATCTCTCGCTGGGCGGAGTCGACGGCGTCGGATCCGTGGCAGATGTTTCGGCCAGTCTGGATGCAGAAGTCACCACTGGGTATTAGCGGCGGTCCCGGGGATAACAGTCCGAAGAACAGTCTGCGAGCGCTCGTGCCATCTACTCACCGGATGGTACCCGGTTGAGACTGGATGGGGTTGGTGGTACCGAGGATGATACGGCCGACCTTGACGGCCTCGAGACCGGTCCAGACCATGCAGACGACGGGGCCGGATGCCACTGGTGATTAGCGCGCGGTGGGAGGTGCGGTGGGGAGTACGGTGGCTCGACAAAGAAACCGAGCCCCAAAGAAATCGAGCCCCGCTTGACACAACACTCACTGTACTCGATGAGTCCGGGGAAGAACTTCTTGTCCTTGAGGTCCTCGTAGTGCTCCTCGAGGAGGGCCTGGGGTTAGCGACTAGTAGCGGGCCGAGCGGGTCCGGGGGTGCGTACCTTGGTAGGGGTGAAGAGCTTGAGAGCGGTGAGCTGGTAACCACGCTTCTCGAATCGGGCGATGATCTCGCCGACGAGTCTGGGGTGAGTTGTGGAGAAGGTGGATCAGGACAAGACATACCCTCGCTGGACACCGTCGGGCCTGGGGTTAGCGGGCGAACGGGGAGTTGGATAAGGCGGTCTCGGCGACACGCGAAGAGCGAGCGCCGTGTTCCTTGCACTCACTTGATCATGATGTAGGTCTGCTCGGAGTTGGACATTTTGTGTGGGTGGTTGGTTGGTGGAAAGTCAAGTACAGCTGGAAACATTTCGACGTGTCGGGGTGGGAGAAAAAGTGCCACATTCCACCCGAGCGGAGGTATCGGGAGTGGGTTTCCCACGGTGGTGTCCAGTGGCGAGGGTGTCTCAGTGGCGACCGCCGAGATCTAGGAACGTTGACACATCCGCGGCGTTGATGCCATAACGCTGCTCCGCACTTCGGGCAATCAAAGCCAAGATATTGGGCATTTGCAGTGCTGTGTCTTGAAGATCTCTTACACGCACACCATACTTCTTTCACCCATGTCACGTCGCTAGTCCCACTCCGCCAGAGCCGCCGATACCGAGCATATATCTTACCGACTGGAATCAGCTCGCTCCAGTGCTGGACTCGCTCCACCTCTGACATTCTTCAACGCCGATCGGTCATCCACGACCATCTTCTCTCCCCGCCAGCCCCTCAACCCGCCCGACCGCGCGCACAATGACCCACCTCACCGTCGAGACCAGCCCCAACCGCCAGCGATCCTCGTCATCCGCTTCCTCTGTCCCGGGCGACAAACCCACCCCGCACTCGCCAGACCACGGCGGGGAACCGTCGAAATCCACCCCTTACGCCGAGGTGGATGCGCATCCCAATACAAAGAAAACGTTCCACTTACCCCTCGCCCCGCGCAGCCCTGGCGCATCAACCCCGTTATCCCCCCGCATACCCAACGATCCGGAACGGCAAGCTCTCCTCCATCCGACGGAGACGAATCGGAAACGGTTGGCGTACCCAATAATCCTTGGAATCATGGCGATTGTTGTTCTGGGGTTTTTGCTTGGCGTCGGTGGATGGGGATTGAGCCAGGGGCAGGGAAAGGACAGATGGCCGGGCGGGCCGTGAGATTGGCCCTTGTGCAGCCTTTGCTACGCTGTGCTGGGCTTGCCAGGCCTCAGTCATCGCGATACCGGACGAGCCTAACATATACCCAAACTTTCTAGACTAAGGCTCGTCCCGCCCAGACCCAGGTGAGCAGACTACCCTCCTCGAAGCGACCCGGCTATGGCCCCTCCTCGCTGATCCTTCAGACTATTCCCACACTGCCCGATATACCCAGTCACGCATCCATATTCGTGTATGTACAAGATCATCAATTCCGTCTATCGCTGTGCACATCTCGTGCTTCGTGTATCATATGTTCGTATCGGCGATCGCATATCAAGGTCGTGATCTAGCGTCAGGGTGGTCGGTGGGTGGTTTACTCACTCGTTTCTCGTCACCGCGCTGTCGCAACAAATTCAGCCGTACGCCTACACCTGCCTCGCGGCCAAAGTCTGTATGCGCTCTTCCGTCTGGTTCGGGTGCATGTCGGGTCTAGGACCGGCGGACGCGGGCGCTTCGAGGGGAGCCGTCGAGTCTTGGCCCGGGTTGATGTCCCTGGGCGTTAGTGCTGACCGGGTGACTTGAGCACAAGCTCACCAATAGTGGACCGCTTTCAGCAAGAGGTAGAAAACGGTGGAGAGGACAGCTCCGAGCGTTGGCCCGACCCCTGGAGTCAGTTGGGACGATATGGGGGGCTCACAATAAATCCAATCTGCCCGTTTCCAGCCGATAATGCAGGACGTGCCGAATGCGCGGGCCGGGCTGGGGTTAGTATGAGCCTTGTCGCGCTATACCCACTTTAACGCGGCGCCGGTGTACTGCGATGCCCAGAGTGTGAGCGCGCTGATGCTCGCTGCGAACCCGGTCGGCGCCATGGGCGTCATGAGGTGTTTTTCTGTTCTCAGCGGGGCGGACTGGCGAGGGTGATATATGGTGAAGGACGAAAACGCAACTCACCGGCACCAAGCATCAGTACCGAGAGCACCAACAACGCCGTCGCGAACATCTCGATGAACAGGCCCTGCGCGAGCGATACGTTTGGTCCGAGGCTGAGTTCCACCTGCAGCTTTCCCGGCGATAGACCATGGAGGATGGCTGTCGCGCACACGGCCGCGACGAATTGAGCCGAGCACACCACTGAACATCAGCGAGGCCGTTCAGAGGAGAGCGGCACGCACGTATAAAGCGCAATGGCTTGACCGACCCGATCATCAGTAGCGAGAGGCAGATGGCGGGGTTGAAGATTGATCCCTGAGATGAGCTGTGATATCTGGCCACGTCCCGCCGCGCCACTCACTGTGAAGCGGTAGAACACCGTCGCGGTGCAGTAAAGCGCGAGACCAGATGCGGCGCTGATGTAAAAGTTGGCCTGGTGTGAGCGGAATCGTGGGGTCAGCTCACGATAATCTGCGCCGCAGGGGACGGGGCGGTATCCTTGCTCTCTCCGAACTGCTGCATTACGTTGTTTACATTTTGTACCGCCTGCCAGTCAGTGCATGTCGTTGTTAAGTAATCGAGGTGTAGCTCGACACCGTCGGCCTCGCCACTGTCAGCGGGAAATCCCGACTCACGCCAAGCGATACCAGCAGAAACAATACCTGCTCTCAGCTCACTCCAACATTGGCCCGACCAAACCTACCGTCCCTATAAACTCGCCTACCGTCGCGATCAAATCATGTTCGACGTGATCGAACAGACCTTTTGTCGTGAACGACGGGAAGTTGAACGCCGTCTTGTCGAGAAAGCTCTTCTCGCGCTTGAGCAGCCCAGGCATTTGAGGTGCCATGGTGGTTGTGGGGGAGGTTGTAGGGATGGGATAGATGAGGCTGGGTAGACGAGGGTGGAAGTTGTGTAGGATCAAATATGCGCAGAGAAGTCGAATACAGATGAACGAAGACACAAAACAGCAACCCTACACCCCCAAGATGCCAAAGAGACGACCGTCAGAAAAGTCGATGTTGTCAACCCAACTCCACCGGACACAAATCCCTATCGCTCTATCGCCATTATACAACGTCATTCCCTGGGCTGGTGGCTTCGGATAACACCGCTTACCCTGGAAGACCGAGGAAGATTTTTCAAACTTGATTCCAAGGAACCGTCCTTCTGTCAGGCACGCGCGTGCGCGGCTGACGCAGTCTTTGCCGCCGGGACGCGGCGATACCGCCGGCAACCTCGTTTAAACCTTCGACCGAGGGGTGGGCATCATTAGTGCATGCATGACATGATTGCAGAGGGTTTCATGGTAATGTGTTCCGCATACAGTGGGAGTGTCCGGTGTGATCGAACTGGACCGAGCAGGTTGAGGAGACTGAAGCAACAATGGTCTCGAGAATCGGATGTCGGTCTCGTTTTCCGGACGCCTTGCCTTGGCACGCTCGGCCGTAGCGACAAGCTGAAACGGGGTCGCGCGAAACATATCTCGTCATGCGTAGTTTCTGATGATCATGCCTCGGCCCCGAAATTGCCATGGCCGCGATCAGGTGGCCAGACGGGTCCAGGTGGCCAGCCCGAGGCACTCGATTTTTCGAGCCAAGGCAATGTCGCCTTAGTCATATCACGCGGGGACACTTGGCACGCATCGGGGTCACAAAAGCAGAAAATAAGACTCTCCTTCTGTCCAGCCAAAGCAGCTTCGGGATTCGCGCTGTCAAGCAGATTTGACAAAGGTCGAATTCCGCTGGCCGAGTGCACGTCATCTATTTACCCGTCGTGCTGCAAGTATCCTGCACAGGTCTTCCTCAAAGCCACCTGCTCGGAGCACTTTCTTCCCTTGAAGGCAGCACAGCCAAATGCTGCCCAGTCCGACATTCACGGCGGGTCAAACAACCCATTCAAGCTCGTGAGAAAGCACATTGCTCCAGGAACAAAAAGTGCCTGGTGCTCCTCACCCTCAATTCTAATGACGCACGCACGCACCGCAGTCGCCCTCGCAGTCTCGCAGTTGGGGGTCTTTCCCCGGTGTTGCACGTGGGGACGTGCACACGCAGGGTCGAATTCGCCAGGTTTACCGGTAATTGCTTGTTGCAGATGATAAAGATTCTACGGTGTACTCGACAACCACGCAGCCTCCCCCCTAGACCTCCAACTTCCTCTCCCTCGACCCTTCCCTTGACGCTACAATGGTCTTCTCGCTGAACGGCGTCTCTCCGCCGCCACGACTGGTGGTTCGGGCGAAATCCGAGCTTAGCCCCGTTTCTTCCGCTGGGACACCCGCTTTTTCGTAATCTCCCACCGGTCCAGTCTCTTCCTCCTCCATTTCGGCTGCCAGCGCCTTTGGACCCCTGTTCAAAGAGTATGACTTCGTCCACAAAGTCAACTGTCGTCAGCATAGCCACTTCACACCGCGCTCAACTCACGATAAGACATAACGCAAACAACGCGCAAGAAACGATCCAGCACACGCCCAACGAGTCGGCGAAAGCGCTTAGCACGGCGTCTTTGATCGGTCCGTCGGGCAGCTGTTGAAGGGTTTGATAACCCGCTGCTGATTCTGGAACCTCGAACAATGTACCGTACCCCTCGAGCTTTACAAAACGAGATCGCAGCTCAGTGTTCAATATCGCCGTCATGATCGCCAGCCCGATACTCCCGCCCAGGTTCCGCGTAAGGGTCCACGCGCTAGTCGTCGCGGCCATTTCCTTCAGCGGCATGGCGGCTTGAAGGATGAGCATTGGGACTGAAAGACAAAACCCGACACCCAGTCCGCCGACGACCATGATGCCTTCTTGCAGTGCGATCGAATAGGGGTAGCGGTATAGTCCGTAAAACAGGCCGAAACCCAGCGACGATAGGGCATAGCCGACCCAGGCGACGGGTCGGATGATACGTAGGCGCGAGTTGATCTGTCCGGCTGGTTGTCAGCGGGGAAATCAGAGACCAGCTGCTTCACTAACCGATGATCGTCCCGACCGCTACCAGAATCGAAAACGGCAGGAGCTCGACACCCGACATGAGGGCGGACGACCCTCGCACGCCTTGGAAGAGTTGTGGAAGAAGATAGTTTGACGGAATGAACGCCAGTGCGTGAATGAGCGACGCAATGAGGAAGAACAACGTCGTGCGGATCTTGAACATGCGCTGGGGTCAGCGG
>Ga0308160_10006805_pt1 | contig 11534 bp, 12 predicted proteins | sample PhyFR1_FD_201036 | JGI IMG/M metagenome (GOLD analysis project Ga0308160, IMG submission 201036) | Phyllosphere microbial communities from UC Gill Tract Community Farm, Albany, California, United States - DLSLF.R1 | ecosystem: Host-associated > Plants > Phyllosphere > Unclassified | place: USA... | reverse complement strand
TGCCGATCATTGAAATCAATCAGTTGGTGCGGTGACAAGGAAATAGATGAACAAGCGCTTGCCCTTAATTTTGAGCCTGGTCGGCATGATCCTGCTGGCGGTCTCCCTTGCCTACTGGATCTTGCAGCTGTATCAACCGCCGCAACGGCCGCTGGCCGCCGTGCCGCGTAACACGGTGTCGGAACCGCCGATCCAGGCAGCCGCCACGCTGTTCGGCGGCCAGGTCGCGACGGCCAGCGTCACCAGCTACCAGCTGACCGGCATCGTCGCAGCCGGCCGCGACAGCGTGGCGATCATCGTGGCCGAGGGCTCGCCGCCGAAGGCGCTCAGGGTGGGCAAGGAATTGGTGCCGGGGATCACGCTGGCCGAAGTCCATCCGCGCTATGTGATGCTGTCCGACGGCGGCGTCCTGAAGCGCATCGACCTGGCGCCCGACGCCAAGGCGGCGGCGCCGATGGGTGGGGCCGCCAACGATGTCAACGCCCCGACGGCCGCACCCATGCCGCAGGCGCCCGCGGGCAATCCGGTGGGGGCGCCGCAGCTGGCGTCGCCGGTGCCGGAAGGGCCCTTGCCGCCCAGCGAGAACACGCCCGAGCCGCCGATGTCGCCGGGCGCCGTGTCGCAGCAGATGCCGGGAAGCAATCAAATGCCCACAAGCAATCAGATGGGCCCGTCGGGCCAGGCGCCGGCCCAGGGCAACGTACAGCCGCCGGCAGGGCAGATGGCACCACCGGTGCAGACCAGCGCCAGCCCCGGCGGCCGCGTGCCGCCGAATCAGTAAACCCGGTTTACACCTTGTCGGCTCAGCGGCGCAAGGCCGTGAATGCCGCGAATTCCCACGAACGGAAGCCGACGAGCAAGGTGAAGCCGTCGCGTTCCTGCGGCGCCAGGCGCCGGTCGTTGCGGTGCATGCGCGCCAGTTCCCCCGCCAGTTGATGAATGCGTTCCGCCAGTTCGGCCGCCGAGGCCAGCGACAGGCGCGCGGGCAGGCACATCAGCGTTTCGCCGGGACCGTCGAAGCGGCCTTCGAAATAATCGCCGACCACGTTGTCTCGGAAGAAGCGCTGCACGGGACCGTCCGGCAGCCAGCGGAAGGCGTTCGAGACATGCAGGCTGTAGCGGTTCAGGGGTTTCAGTTCGATCACGCCGAGACGGTCGAGTTCGACCAGCAAGCCGATGCATTCGGCCTGCGTCAAACGGTAGGTTTCGACCACTTGCTCCAGGCTCCAGTGGCCGAGGCAGCAGATCGCCACCAGCAGCAGGCGCGGATTGGCGACCAGCGCATTTTCCTGGACCAGCGTGAGGGTATCGGCCTGCGGCCGGGCATCGGCGGCGCGCCGCATCACGTCTTCCATGGCGATGCCGGCCGCCTGGCAGATCTGGGCCAGGCGCGACAAGGTCATGTCCTTTTGGCCGAACATGCGCTTGATGCTCGATTCACTCATGGCGATGCGGTCGGCCAGCATCTTGTAGGTAATGCCTGCAGCACGCAGTTCGGCGCGCAGGATGTCCAGCAGCATATCGGGAGAGCTCATGGGGTTCCGTTATTCGTTACCTTACGTTAACGAATGTACAGAAGATGGGCAGGGAGTTCAAGGTGCAACGCGGCCGTGGCCGCGTGCTTGGGGACGCCGCAAGGAAATCGCGGCGCGTTCGAGAGGCGCAATATATTACTCGTCTCCGGGTTCGAGCTTGACCTTCTTCAGCGCCCGCTTGGCGGCCAGCCGTTCGCTGGCCTCGGGCTTGTCGTGCGACCCGGCCGAACGGGCCTTGGCGAAACCCGCGAACGGGTTGCGCGGTTTCAGGGGCGGCGTTGGCTGGGCGCGCAGGCGCATCTTCTGCCGGGTTGCCAATGCTTTATTTGCCATCGCCGCTTCCTTTGCCTCTAATTACAACACGTAGCGCGACAGGTCTTCATTGACCGCCAGCGCATCCAGCCGCTCGTTGACGTAGGCCGCGTCGATCGTCAAGGTCTCGCCCGACTTGTCCGTGGCCGAGTAGGAGATCTCTTCCAGCAGCTTTTCCATCACCGTGTACAGGCGGCGCGCGCCGATGTTCTCGGTGCGCTCGTTGACGGAGAAGGCGATCTCGGCCAGGCGATGGATGCCGTCGTCCGCGAACTCGAGTGTCACGCCTTCGGTCGCCAGCAGGGCCTCGTACTGCTTGGTCAGGCTGGCGTCGGTCGAGGTCAGGATGCTCTTGAAGTCTTCCACCGACAGCGCTTCCAGTTCCACGCGGATCGGGAAGCGGCCCTGCAGTTCCGGGATCAGGTCCGACGGTTTCGACAGGTGGAAGGCGCCCGAGGCGATGAACAGGATGTGGTCGGTCTTGATCATGCCGTACTTGGTGTTCACCGTCGTGCCCTCGACCAGCGGCAGCAGGTCGCGCTGCACGCCGGCGCGCGAGACGTCGGCGCCGCCGTGTTCCGAGCGCGTGACGATCTTGTCGACCTCGTCCAGGAACACGATGCCGTTCTGCTCGACGGTGGCGATCGCCTTCTGCTTCATCTCGTCTTCGTTGATGAGCTTGGCGGCTTCCTCGTCGATCAGGAGCTTCATCGCTTCCTTGACCTTCATCTTGCGCGCCTTTTTGCGCGCATTGCCGACGCCGGCGAACATCGACTTGATCTGCTCCGTCATTTCTTCCATGCCGGGCGGCGCCATGATTTCCATCTGTGGAGCCGACTCGGCTACTTCGATCTCGATTTCCTTGTCGTCGAGCGCGCCTTCGCGCAGGCGCTTGCGGAAAGTCTGGCGCGTGGTGTCGCCATCCTTGTTGTCGGTTGCACTGACGTTGAAGCCGAAGTCGCGCGCCGGCGGCACCAGGATATCGATGACGCGGTCTTCGGCGGCGTCCTCGGCGCGCTGGCGGTTCTTCTTGACCTCGCTGGCGCGGGTCTGCTTGACGCCGATGTCGATCAGGTCGCGGATGATGGTGTCGACGTCGCGGCCGACATAGCCGACCTCGGTGAACTTGGTCGCTTCGACTTTAATGAAGGGCGCATCGGCCAGCTTGGCCAGGCGGCGCGCGATCTCGGTCTTGCCGACCCCGGTCGGGCCGATCATGAGGATGTTCTTCGGGGTGATCTCGTGGCGCAGCGGTTCATCGACCTGCTGGCGGCGCCAGCGGTTGCGTAGCGCGATCGAGACCGCACGCTTGGCCTTGCCCTGGCCGACCACGTGCTTGTCGAGTTCCGAAACGATTTCGGAAGGAGTCATGTTCATGAGGGTGTTCATTTGCTCTTTCAGGATCGAGACCATGGCTTACTCCAGCGTCTCGATGATGTGCGACATATTCGTGTAGATGCACAGCTCGCCGGCGATGGTCAGCGCTTTCTTGACCACCTCGCTTGGTGCCATGTCCGTATTCTCTTGCAGCGCCTTGGCCGCGGACTGGGCGTAGATGCCGCCCGAACCGATCGCGCCGATGCCATCCTCGGGCTCGAGCACGTCGCCGTTGCCGGTGATGATCAGGGTCTTCTCGCGGTCGGCCACCAGCAGCATCGCTTCCAGGCGGCGCAGCACGCGGTCGGTGCGCCAGTCCTTGGCCAGTTCGACCGAGGCGCGCAGCAGGTTGCCCTGGTGTTTTTCCAGCTTGGCTTCGAAACGGTCGAGCAGGGTGAAGGCGTCGGCGGTACCGCCGGCAAAGCCGCACAACACCTTGTTCTGGTAGAGCTTGCGCACCTTGCGCGCCGAGCCCTTCATGACGACGTTGCCTAAGGTAACTTGTCCATCGCCGCCCAGGGCAACCTGGTTGCCGCGCCGGACGCTGACGATCGTCGTGCCGTGAAATTGTTCCATATTTGCCTCGTGATTGATCTGCCCACCGCAATTGGGGGTGGCTCAGAAAATTGCAAGACGCAACAATAAAACGGTGCCGAAGTTCAATATTTGTGGGCGTACAGCCGGACCGGCTCGCCGGCGCCGAGCAGACGCAGCAGGGCGGCGACCAGATGGTTCAGGTCGCGCAGCTCGACCTTGCGCGTGCCGCCGTCCGTGCCGGTGGCCGCCAGCCGGCGCAGCCGGGTCACCAGCGCCGTGGCGGCGCCGTAGTCGATGCGCGCCAGGCGCGAACAGTCCAGCACCAGCGCGGCATGCTGGCCGGCATAGGCGTCGATCGCGTCCAGCAGGGCACCCACGCCGTCGCCGCCGATAGCCCCCGGCAGCAGGAAACGGTCGCCTTCGACGGCCGGGGCGGTGCCGACGCTGAGCGCGCTGCGCGCAGGCGGTTCGAAGGACGGCGGCGAGACTTCGAAGGTGACGCAATAGTCCATCGCCGTTTCTTCGAAATCCTTTTCGCGGTGCATCAGCAGCAGCAACTCCAGCAGCAGCAGCCAGGGTGCCTGGCTGGCGTTGCGCTCGCCGATGGCCAGCATCGGGCGCAGCACGCCGACCAGGTGGTCGGCCCCGGCCAGCACCAGTTCGCGGCCGCCGCGGCGCAGCGCCTGCAAGGCATCGAGCAGGACGCTACAACCTTCCGGGGTGGCGCTGGCCACCGCGCTGAACTCGAGCCGCACGATCGTGGCGGGCGCGGGCGCCAGCAGGCGGGCCAGCTGGGGCTGGGTACCGGCATCGAGGCGGCCGCTCAGGCTGGCGGTCGGGGTGACGCCGGAAAACACGCTGCCGGCAGCCGCCCCGCCGTGTGCCGGCACGGGCGGCTGCCAGGCCGGCGGCGAGGTTTCGAAACGGCTGGCATAGTCGATCGCGATGCTGTCGAAATCCTGTTCGCGTCCCGTGGCCTGGTACAGGTCGAACAGCATCCACCAAGGCAGGCGCTCGGCGCCGGCCAGGCTGGCGCGCAACGCCTGTTCGGCGGCGTCGAACTGGCCGTTGGCGTAGAGGATGGCGGCTTCCTCGGCCGCCGGCGCGCTGGACGGGCTGGCTACCGCGTCGATCAGGCTTGCCAAGCCGAGCAAGCCATCGGTGTTCAGGTCGACCAAGGCGCTGCTGGCCGCGTTGGACGCCACCGCGGGCGCACGGCGCGGGCTGCTCCAGGCGTCGTCGTCGAAGATGTCGGAGGCCATCTCGAGTTCGATCTCGTCGATCTTGGCGGCGGTGGCGCGCGCGATCTCGCGCTGGCGTTCGCGCTCGGCCTCGGTATCGAGCGGCATGCGCGTGCTGGGATTGCCGAGCACGGTCGAGGGATTGCGGTCAGCGGGGCGCGGGCCTGCCTGCGCCGCTGCAGGCGCATCGCTCTTTTTCTTCAGGAAGGAGAAAAATCCCACGTCATCCCTTGTCAATCGTTCGCCGGTCGAGACAGTAGCACGGCGGCGCGCAACGGGTGATGCGCGCGCCTGCGTTGCGTCAAGCATCCCGCAAGCCGCCTCTAGTGTATCCCATGGGAATTATTCCATAAAAAAAGCATGCGGCAAGCGCATGCTTTTTTCGAATTCCGGCGTGTCCTATTGGAAACGCAGAATGATCAGTCACCGTAGAGTTTCTGCTTCAGCTCGCGGCGCTGCTGGGCTTCCAGCGACAAGGTGGCGGTCGGACGGGCGATCAGGCGCGGGATGCCGATCGGCTCGCCGGTTTCCTCGCACCAGCCATATTCGCCGGACTCGATCGAGGCCAGCGACTGCTGGACTTTCTTGAGCAGCTTGCGTTCGCGGTCGCGGGTACGCAGTTCGAGCGCGTGTTCTTCCTCGATGGTGGCGCGGTCGGCCGGATCCGGCACGAGGACGGTTTCACGCAGGTGTTCTGTGGTCTCGCCAGCATTTTTCAGCAGCTCTTTTTCGAGCTCCTGCAGGCGGTTCTTGAAGAACGCCAGCTGGGCCGGGTTCATGTAGTCGTCGTCGCTCATCGCCCGAATTTCTTCTTCCGTCAGGAGGCGTTCTTCGGGCTGCGCAACGGTATTCGGTTTCGTTGTTTTAGTCATGACTTCACTTACCTTTGATACGACAGAGTTTCCATTTTATCAGCTAACTCAGCAGTTACCACTGAAGCGGTGCACGCTGGCCGGCTGCCGTAATATGCAACACAGAACCGATGTAGTTTATACCAAACACTGTTCCAGTCCGCGGATAAACACATCTTTCGGTAAATTTTTACCAATAAAGACCATCTTGCTGGCGCGGGTCTCGTCGTCCGTCCACTTTGCACCCAGGTCGCTGCCCATGATTTGATGCACGCCTTGGAATACCACCTTGCGCTCCGCGCCAGCCATCGATAACACACCCTTGTAGCGCAACATGTTCGGTCCGAAGACTTGAACCATGCTGCCGAGGAATTGATCCAGGCGCTCGGGATCGAAGGCACGCTCGCTCTTGAACACGAAGGCGGCGATGTCGTCGGCGTGGTGGCCGTGGTGGTGGTCGTGGCTATGGTCGCAGGCCTCGGTGTGCACGTGGTCGTGATCGTGATGATCGTGCTCGTGCGCTTCCTCGGCGGTGAGGAAGGCCGGATCCAGTTCCAGCTTGTCGTTCAGGTTGAAACCGCGCAGGTCCAGCACTTCGCTGATCGGCGCGCGGCCGAAATCGGACGTGCTGATCGGTGCGCGCGGGTTGATCCGGCGGATGCGCGCCTTCAGCGTTTCCACGGCGGCGGCATCGACCAGGTCGGTCTTGGACAGCAGGATCTTGTCGGCGAACCCGACCTGGCGCTGGGCTTCTTCCTGGCGGTCCAGCTGGTCCATGCCATGGCGCGCGTCGACCACGGTCACGACCGCGTCGAGCAGGTAGTGGGCGCCGACTTCCTCGTCGATGAAGAAGGTCTGGGCCACGGGGCCGGGATTGGCCAGGCCGGTGGTTTCGATGACCACGCGGTCGAACTGGATCTCGCCGGCTTCGCGCTTTTGCGCCAGGTTGGTCAGCGCGACGATCAGGTCGCCGCGCACGGTGCAGCAGATGCAGCCGTTGTTCATCTCGACGATCTGTTCGCTCGAATCCTGCACCAGGATCTCGTTGTCGATGTTTTCCTGGCCGAATTCATTCTCGATGACGGCGATACGCAGGCCGTGCTCTTCCTGCAGGATACGGTTGAGCAAGGTGGTTTTGCCGGCGCCGAGGAAGCCCGTCAGGATGGTGCTGGGAATCAATTCCATATGTCGCTATCCGTTCAATAAAGCCGCATCGACTGCGGAGAATCGGAGGATTATGCCGGAATTTACGAAATGCCACCACCCGCCTGCTCGTGCCCGGCAAGCGCGGATTCCGGATACGGGAGCCCGGCCTGGACGCCTATTTGGCCTTGGCGCGCGGATGGGTTTTATCGTAGACGGCCGCCAGGTGCTGGAAATCGAGCGCCGTATAGATCTGGGTCGATGTAATGCTGGCATGGCCCAGCAGCTCCTGCACGGCGCGCAAGTCGCCCGAGGATTGCAGCACGTGGGACGCGAACGAGTGGCGCAGCACGTGCGGATGCACGTGGACCGGGGTGCCGGCGCGCTGCGCATGCGCCTTCAGGCGCAGCTGGACCACGCGCGGGCTGACCCGGGTGCCGCGCTCGGACAGGAACAGGGCGCCGCTGCCGTCGCGCGCGGGCGGACGCACCGCCAGCCAGGCCGCCAGCGCCTCGCGTGCCGGGCCGCCGACTGGCACCCGGCGCATCTTGCCGCCTTTGCCTGTGACGATGACTTCGCCGCCTTCGAGTTCCAGCCAGCCGAGCGAGGCGGCCTGGCCGTCGCGCGCCGCCACGTGGCTGACGTCGAGCCCGGCCAGTTCCGACACCCGCAAGCCGCTCGAGTACAGCAGTTCGAACATTGCGCGGTTGCACAGTTCGGCGGGTTCCGGATGGGCGCTGGTCTGGCTTTCCATCAATTGCACGGCGTCGTCCACGGCCAGCGCCTTGGGCAGGCGCTTGGCGCGGCGCGGTGCACGCACGCCCTCGACCGGATTCGCGTCCAGTGGTGTCTGGCGCGACAGCCATTCAAAAAAGCCGCGCCAGCCGGACAGCTTGCGGGCGATCGTGGCCGGCCCCTGTCCTTCGGCATGCAGCTTGGCGGTGAGACGGCGGATATCGAAGTGGGTCAGGCGCGCCCACTCGGTGTGGCCGGCGAGCTGGGCCAGTTCGGCCAGGTCGCGCCGGTAGGCCGCGACGGTGTGCCCGGACAGCTGGCGTTGGGTGGCCAGCTCGGCCAGGTAGCGGCCGGTCCAGTCGTCGGCGGCCGGGGTGTCCATTTACGCCTTCAGTGGGGCCAGCGCGGTGCTGGCGGTCTCGCCGATGTGGACCAGGAAATCGGTCGCCATCGCGGCGTTGAAGCGTTCCGCGTCGGGCGAGCCCAGCACCAGCAGGCCGAAGGCATTGCCGCCGGCGCGCAGCGGGATCAGGGCGGTGGAGCGGATGCCGTCCGCGTCGCCGAGCCAGCGCACCGCTTCGAAATCCTTGTTCGGTCCGCAATACGGCGCGCGCAGGCTGTTGGTGAACAGGCGCACGTCGTCGCTCACCCCAAGGGCGAAGGGCGCGTCCGCGTACGCCGGCGCCACGCTCCACAGGCGCAGGCTGGCCTGCGGCACCATGAAATGCTTGACCAGGCCCTGGGCCACGGCATCCGCCCTGGCGCCGGGTGCGTCCGCGCGCAGCAACTGCTGGGTCCAGCCGTGGAAACGGTTGGCGATGGCGGTGTTTTCCTCGCCGCGGCGGATCAGCTCGGCCATGCGCAGTTCCAGCGCGTTGTACTTGGCGCGCATGACTTCCATCTGCCGCTCCTGCAGCGACACCGCGCGGCCGGTCAGCGGGCTCGACAGCTTTACCTCGCCCAGCAGGCCGGCATGCTCTTCGAAAAACTGCGGATGGTCGAGCAGGTATTGGGCGACGGCGGCGGAATCCAGGGGGGCGGTCATGAAAGGTCTTGCGAAATAGGTTAGACCGCCCATTTTACCTGACCGCAACGGCGGGGCGCAGAGAAAACGGTGGTTCCGCCGCCCCACCGTGGCGCAGTTGCAATGTCAGAAGCGGTGGCGTATGCCCAGCTGGAAGGCACGTCCGTCGTCGCCCGGCGCCTTCGTGAAGCCGCCCGGGGCACCGGCCGTCGCCGGACTGTACTGGGCCTCGTTGTCGTTGCGGATGAAGGCGGCCACCGCATACAGGTCGGTGCGCTTGGAAAAGAAGTAGTTGTAGCCGAGTGCGAACAGCAGGGCGTCGCTGTCCGACGCCGTGCGGTCGCTCTGGTGCGCCACCGAGACCATGATGCGATTCGGGCCGATGCGGTAGTGCAGGCCGGCTTGCACGCTGGCTGCGTCCTGCTGGCTGTTGACGGTGATGTTGTTGACGAAGACCGCACGCAGGGCGGCGGCCGTGGCCGGGCCGAGCGGCGCGATCTGCGGCGCGATCTGCGCGTCCCAGCCGGCGATATAGGTCGGCAGCAGCGGAGAATTGCGGTTGCGCTGGTCGTGCCAGCCGGCGAAGAATTTCCACGGTCCCCAGGTGTAGGAACCGCCGACGGTCGTGGTGCGCAGGCTGGGCCTGCCTTGGGGATCGTAGGCGTGGTTGTGGCCGACGCCGATGTCCCAGCCGCGCGCTTTATAAGTGATGGCGGCGCCCCAGAACTTGTCGTACAGGCCGAGGTAGCCGGAGCCCTTGCCGGCGATCATGGCCGAGCCGCCCAGGCCCGACGGCAGCGCGACCCGGTATTGCAGCGCGCGCTGGGAGCGGATGTCGGCGCCCAGCACCGTGAAGCCGCCGGTGCCGCCGGTGATGCTGCCCCAGGTGCCGCCGGTGCCGACCTCGAAGGTGTCGGCGGCGGCGAACACCTCGTAGCCCGGGGTGTACATGCGGCCCAGCAGGACGGCCCCGAGCGGGGTGACCAGGCCGACCATGCTGGTGCGGTCGAACAGCGCGCGTTCCGGGTTCACGGCCGGTCCGCCGAGTGGCTGCAGCGCCGTGCGCACCGCGGCCAGGACCGGTGGCGGCAGGGCGCCCATGCCGCGCGTCAGGTACAGGCCCTGGTTCTCGTTGACCAGGGTCGGGACCTGGGTGCCGGTATCGAGTTCGACGCGCGCCTCGAGGTTGAAGATCGCCTTCATGCCGCCGCCGAGGTCTTCGGTCCCCTTGAAGCCGAGGCGCGAGCCGTCGGCGCCGCCGCTGATCACCTTGACCCGGCTGCCGCGCTGCCACATGACGCCGGCGTCGGCGATGCCGTAGAGCTGGACGCTGGACTGGGCCAGCGCAGGCGTGGGAAGACAGGCGGGAATGCATGCGGAGGCGCCGGCCAGCGCGGCCAGCAAGTATTTGTTCATCGCATCTCTCCATGGTTAACTGCATTTGCAGAGGCGGCATGAGGCAGCCGGCTCAAGCGTTGTGCGAATCGCACAGGGCCCAGATGCAGCAAGGGCGGACCTGGTTGCCCAGGCCCGCCCTTGTGGATACTTAACCGAGCGGGAGCAAGTCCCGCGTCAGCTTAGAACGAGTGGTTGACGCCCACGTCGTAGTGGTTGACGGTCGGCGTAGCAGCCAGGACGCCGTTGGTGCCAACGATGTTCTTCTTGCGTGCTGCGTCGATGTACAGGTAGGTACGCTTCGACAGGCTGTACTCGTAACCCAGCGAGAACTGCTTGGTCTTCGGGGTGTCTTCCAGCTGCTTCTGGCCGTAACCTGCCAGGAACTTGCCCGGACCCATGCTGTAGGTCGCGCCCAGCAGCCATGCCTTGGTTTCCGAGAAGACCGGGCTGATATGGTCCTGGGTCTGGCGGGAGTAGGTACCCATCAGTTTCAGTTCCGGGGTCAGCGCGAACGAAGCGGCGCCCGAGACGACCTTGCTTTCAACGGCGTTACGCTCGTAAGCCAGCATTGCAGCGGCCGGACCGTTGTTGTAGGTCGCGGCAACCGAGATCGGGTTGGCCGAACCTTCGGAGTTCGCAGGGTAGGACGCGCCGCCGTTACGGCCGGCGACTGCACCGCCGTTGCCTTCCTTCGAAGCCCACGAAGCGTTGACCTGGAAGCCGTTCGCCACCGGCGAGTTATAGAACACGGCGTTCGAGATACGGTTGTTGTTCGGCGAGCCGCCGCTGGTGTTGGTGTCCAGCGGTGCCGAGTTGAAGCCGGCGACGCTGATGTCGGTGTAGAAACCAGCCGGGGTCGGCAGGCCGTGGAACGGCTCGAACGAACCGACCACTTCCTGGAACGGGGTCAGGCCACGGCCGATACGGACCATACCGAAATCACCCTGCAGGCCGACGCGGCTCTGGCCCTGGAACAGCGGACGGCCACCGTTTTCGACGGTACCGGTATCCGGCTCGTAACGGATTTCCAGCTGGAACAGTGCTTTCAGGCCATTGCCCAGGTCTTCGGTACCCTTGAAGCCCAGGGTATTGGCAGCACGCTTGCCGATCGCCAGGGTTTGGTCGGTACGCTTCACCAGGCCGGCGTCGACGGTACCATAGATCTGCACGGCGGTCTGGGCGTGTGCGACGCCGGCGAAGGCGCCCAGCAGAGCTACTGCCATGAGTGATTTTTTCATCTAGTTCTATCCTTTTTAGTTGAATCGAAAGAATCCAGAGAGTATTGAGATTTCTTGTAGTTTCTGAACACTCGGATGCTTGAACCTTAAATGCTTGGCGCGTCAAGGTTGTCGGATTAGTCAATTATGACTGTTTCACTTGG
>Ga0308160_10006803_pt1 | contig 11536 bp, 13 predicted proteins | sample PhyFR1_FD_201036 | JGI IMG/M metagenome (GOLD analysis project Ga0308160, IMG submission 201036) | Phyllosphere microbial communities from UC Gill Tract Community Farm, Albany, California, United States - DLSLF.R1 | ecosystem: Host-associated > Plants > Phyllosphere > Unclassified | place: USA... | reverse complement strand
ATCGGATGCTGTCGATCGTCCCGCGATAGGCCGATATTTGGTTGATGTTTACTCTGCATGGCCCGATCGATCGCTATACCCGTCGTTCGTACGCTTCTTTCTAGGGACATTCATGGGAGTCAGGGGTCAGGTGCCAGGGATCTATTGTAGTCGCGTCGAGCAAGACGTTGGCAATGCTATCGGACAGATGTGTCGGCTGGGCAATGCACGTCGAACACTAACGTCAGAAAGTCATAATATTGTCATCGTGAGGTGGCATTAGAGAAGCACGTGGTCATACAGCTTCGTGAATATTGGTTGTCATCTATAAGGCCGGTCCTTAAGCATCGTCTTCCAGTACCAGCTTTGGCAGGATATTCATGCCCATAAGCTGTGGGAAGAAGCAGACGATCAGTGTCGAGATCTGGGTATGCTGAAAGCCAAGGTCAAAGCGTCACGAACCTCCTGCATCAAAAGTTTGGCAGCGTAAGGCATCGTCAAATCGACAACGTTCTTGCCGCTCTTGCAGCCTGGGCACCATCCGTTGTATCCAAGCAAACCGCATTTCTCGCAGACATTGGTAACAAAGGCGTCCGACGAGATCATCAATCGTTCCAGCAGCAGCTGCGTTGCACCGTAACCGACCAGGCTGGAAGGTGGGAAGAGTTGAGCGTTAATGACAGCGGCTTAATCTCGACTCAAGGGGCACTGACCAGTCACGCTCCATCTCTCCGAGTCGTAGTCCACCGTCTCTTGATCTACCTTCGGTAGGTTGACGGGTAAGCAATGCACGCGGACCCCTACATCAGAAAATAAATGGGTCAGATCCCTGACCGAAAGGACCAATGACTGTGCCATTTTCTTACGTCGGCCGAGCATGCATCTTGTCGACAACCATATGCTTGAGTTTCTGATAATAGATCGGGCCAAAGTACGTATACGCTTCGTGCGGCTGCCCAGTGATCCCAGACGTGAGCATGTCCTTTCCACCGTAGTTGAATCCGTTCTCAATGAGCAATCTAGACATGTCTTCCACTTTCGACCCTCCGAAACAAGTCTGGCATTCGCATTGGACGTATCAGCACGAGGTTGCGAATCGCAGCACGTTGTAGTACCACTTACTCCGTATTGAAGATTGCCGGTGAGGACTCCAGCTTTTCCGGCCAACAGCTCGATCATCTTGCCAACCGTCCTGTATGCAGCCGCCGACATCAATCTACCGAATAACAACGAAGAGCAAGGTGTGACGTGGACTTACATTCGACTCGGGAAACCATGAGGGTTCATGATGATGTCGGCTGTATTGTAGATCAGTGATCGGAAGCCGAGTCGATGGAACAAAACAGCAAATGCTTACGACAAATGCCTTGATCGTTGAACGGCATATCCGCCTGAGGTACGATGAGACCGCATACACCTTTCTGCCCGTGTCTCGACGAGAACTTGTCGCCGAGCTCCGGTCTTCTTGTTTGTCGCAGAAGCACCTTGATCAGATGCGTTTCGTTCTCCGTGTGAGTGATGAGCACCTTGTCGACATATGTCCGGAGTGGGTACTTGTTGGACATTGGTGCGTTTTTCCAGGCGATTCGACCGCTTTCATTTGGTCCAGTCGTGGTGGCCGGAGTTTGTTTGTTGATATATACCCATCCAGGTTGCAAAGGTGCGTTTGCGCCAGGCAAACCATCCGATTCTATCATTTGGTATCGATCGGCGTTTTCCCAAACACCAGGCGTACTTTCCACTTGAGGAGGATCGGCCAAGCGGTCATGACTAGGAGCAGAAAGGTCATGAGCTATATCCCTGGTCTCGCACCTAACGGAGGGAAAGAGAAGCTCACGTTCCGTTGGGATACTTGCGCATCATCGTGACAGCTTTACGGAAGACTTGACATCTTCCAAACCCGCGGTCAAGAGACGCCTGTATGCGCACTGATCAGCGTTGTGCGCTTCGAGTATGAGTAAGCTCGACTTACAGAATTGAGAATCAGAGCGTCCTCGATATCATAACCTGAATAACTCATGACAGCGACCGTGGCGTTTTGTCCAGCAGGTAGCTTGTCGTAGTTGATCAACTCGATCGTCCTCGACTTGACCATGGGTTGCTGTGGATAAACCATGAGATAGAGGAGGGTGTCGATACGCTCCAGCTGATTATAGGCAATGGCTCCGATGGCTTGCTTTCCCATGGCGCATTGATACGTGTTTCGAGGGGATTGGTTGTGATGAGGATAAGGGATCAGACCAGCGACAGCGCCCAAAATGGTGAAGGGTTCGATCTCCAGATGGGTCGTCTTGAGTTCAATGTCTCGTTCGTACAGCGCAATCAAGGAGTCGTTCTCCTCGTTGCAATCCAAGTATTCAATCAGGCCTGCTTTGAGGAAATCCTCGAAAGTGGCTTTTCCTTGCTTCAACAGTTTGATATGTTCAGTAGTGACGCGCGCCTTGGAGTTTTCGACGATGATCATGGGTCGACAGATCCGACCACCATCGCACGAGATGTAGATCGTACGTTGGCTGTGGTTGATGTATATCGAGACGAACTCTGATGTTCTTCCACTCCGTCTAAGCTTTCGGAAGCTCCGCACGAAGCGTATCGGCGCGTGCGTAACCCCGACCAAGCCACCATTGACGTTGACAATATACACACCGGGGCGGTAAAGTTCATTTCCCGAAACGAGCGAGACGTCTGCAAAGTCAAACCAAGTGAACATCACAAGATCGAGAAAAGGATCATCGCGACGTACCTTCAGCGCCGAGCAAAAAGGCAAGCTTGATTATGGGTTCCTCTTCGACGCTCGTGGTAATATGCGTCATGAGAGCGAGATTTTTCACTAGACCACATGCTTCTCCTTCAGGCGTGTCGCTCGTACACAGCATACCCCACTGACTCGGCTGTAGAGCTCGAGGACCAGAGACTTTCCTCGTTTTCTCAAACTGAGAACTGATTCGCGTCATCATCCCTAGTGCTGCTACGAAACTCAGTCTGCTGAGAACATGCGTAATTCCAGCTCGTTCCATTCGGAATCGTTGAATGTTCCAGTTTCCGGTAGAGAGTGCCCGAGTAAAGGACGCCGTGATGATATCACCATGCATGATGAAAGTATCCATAGGGTCAAAGTCCTCGGCTCGGTTTGGCTTCATAAGAACCTTGTCCACACGTTTCTTCAGGTCCGCATTGAACGTCTTGAAGCTGTCCTCGAATAGCAAGGATAGGAGCTGACCAGCCCTGATGAAGAAAGCGACAAAAGGTATAAACATCTACATCAACAAGATCGAGTGATTTGCTCACTCACAATTCGAGTCGTTTGTTTCCTACATAGTCACGATCATCAACTTGTTCTGGATCGACCATTGCCATCAAGACCCGACGCGTCATGGTTGCAGCGTAGATCGCTTTCGGTCGAAAGTCTCCGTGCTCGACGGGAATGTGACAAAGCGGAATCGACGCCAAGCATTCCAGTGCATTTTCAACGGGTGTAGGCTTGTTTCCTGTCTGCTTGACAGCGGTAGGCTTGATACGAAGCCCAATCCAAGCAAGGGCTTGCTTGTGCGAATGGACATTCAATCTGTGAAGCTCGATCAGCGTCGGAGCGATCTACACAGCGTATGATGAGAGAGATCGAACGTACTTGAGCGCTTCCTCTAGCGACATCATGAACTTTTCTTGATAGGGTTCATCGCTACCACAACACAGAAGCATGATCTCCTTGTCACTGCCGCAGCCCATCGCCTTGAGAGCAATGACAATCGGGATATCCTCCGTGAAACAATTTTGCCGCAGGTAAATCTTGTTGTTTTTGGTTGCAACATAACTTTTAGACTTTCGGTCGTTTGTAGAACTGTACATGCCGCCTGGATCAGTACAGCTCTCGTAGGTCAGACGAGCGAACTCACGATGTCACCACAGCTTGAACGCCTCCCTTTCGCGAGTCGGTCTCGACGATGATACGATTGTTGCTCAGTTGCTCTTGCACCAAGATGACTTTCTCTGTGCCCCGAACGATGAAGATTCCCGAAACATCATAGGGACACTCTCCCAACGATGCGAATTCTTCCGGAGTTTTCCCCTTGAGCACGCAGCGATCCGACCGCAGCATGATTGGCAGACGACCGATCGGTACATTTCTTCGAGTGGTTCTTTTCCGGCCCTTCAAGAACTCGATATCGACGAAGATCGGAGCGGCGTAAGTTATATCTCGAAGTCTACACTCGTGCGGCGTCAAGATGTGATCACGTTGATTGTGATTGGGCGCGTCAATACGAGTAGGCCTGCCGACCCTTACATCTAGGTATCGCAGATACCAGCGAGGATCAACATCGCTATTGGAAGGAGATACGGTAAGCCAGATGTCTGCAACGAAGCGATTGGGCGATATCTACCTGGTAACTATGTTGTTTGCCATCATAATCTGCTTCATTCCGACATCGGTAAAATAATTAAAGCTGTCGAGATGTTGCTTTCTACGATTGGAACAGAAGCATGAGTGGGGGGGCACCATCTGATCCGATCCGATCGAATCTTACACCAATCCTTTTGTCCTCAGATACTCAGGCAGTAGAAGCCATTTATCCTGAGAATAATTGCTCAGTCTGATTCACCTGAACTTGAACGTTTGAACATGCTCACCTCTATTGTCTTGACACTGTCGGTCAAGCCCAGCTCTCTTTCTCCCTTGCCGTGTTGCTGGCGAAGGAGTTGAGCCCAGGCGCTTTCCTCAGGCCCAAGCATGCCCTGTCCTCCAATCTCTGGCATTGCATCAAGAGCCTTCTGCTTCATTGCCAGATCCGCCGCAGATGGTGTCGCCGCAGGCTTCGGCTTCTTTGCCCGTGAAGCAGCAGGGACTCGTGTTGCGGGAGCCATGGCGTCCGTCTATCGTCTCAGAATGCGTAACAAGATATAGGAGGGGACTAGGGCAGGTACCGCTTTACCTATAGTCAGGACCCGGATTATAATTTGCTAGATGTTTGCGAAAGCGAGAGCGGTCCTGCCGAAATTATGGATTAGAAATATGGTCCAGGTTGACCCCGGCTAGTGCCATAAAGTGTAACGGGGCGACGTTTATGTATCGATTGCGCTATCTAGGAATCACGTGACTTGAGGACGGGATGCGTAACCGGCGTTTCACTCTAGTTCAAATTGCGTCGTGATTAGGATGATATAATACAACGGATGAAGACACTTCAACCAAGCTTTGAGGCCGTGAAGTTTCGAATCCTGACGACTCTGACAGTCACGAACGCAGCTCTATCTAATGGTGGCGCCTCTGTTTGTAAAGTGCTTCGTTGCCGCAATGACGGCCACTGTATGCCGATTATTAACCTGACTCTTCAATCACCTGTCTGATCTCAAGCATAGGATGACCTGGGCTGCCGTAGAAGCGACGCGTAAACGTTTGCCCTTCCTATGCGTGAGGGACCCATTCTCGCCAAGACTTTACGTCTGCCGGGACCTGGCCTTCTTGGTACCCTTCGAGATCACCCGCAGCCATTTTGGCAGCTAGGGTTTCTACCCACAGCAAAGCCAAATTGGGATTGGTCATCAGAGCGATACCGAAATCGACAGCATTTCTGTAATGACAAAAGTAAGTTAGTTGCCGCGCAGTGACCACCGAGCAAGCCTGAACTCACCGTCGGGCAACGTAGTTTTCGTCCAAGGTGTTGGGTGCTCGAGATCGACACAAGTTGATGACCATTTGGATGCTGTTGACGAAGATTCAGAGTCAGTGATCCGGAAGGGGCGAATACGATTCGGAGTGACAGCACTGACTTTGCGTTTTCAAAGGCCTCATACAACTTGCTCTTGTCCTTTACCGGGAAGAAGATCTTGGAAGCGGACTGCAGGAGAACAAGCTATCAGCGAACCTTTCTACGATAAAAGATGCTCGTAGGTGAGGGATTTACCAAGTATGGAATGGAGTTGAGATGTTCCTCTACGGCAGTGCTGGAACAGAAGATCTTGAAACCGAGGTCGGAAAGACCCTTCGCAACGAGACCAAGCTCGGGCCTGTCAATATCACCTCCAACAAGGACACCAGAACCAGCCTTGGGTAGCTTGAAACCGTTCACCGACATGGTCGCATTGAAAAAGGCTTCTTGCACATTTCGTCCGAAAGCCGCGACCTCACCCGTCGAAGCCATTTCTACGAACAGTCATGTGAGCGATGTGTGCTAGCGACGACCGATCATGTGGGCTTACCGACTCCGAGCATAGGATCGGCACCTCCTTGGTTGCCTCCCAATCGGGTCCAACTGAATTGGGGAACCTTGATAGCCACGTAATCTCGCTTCTCCTTCATGAGGTCCATCGGTGCTGGTACGTTCTGGTCCATGATGGCCGCGGTGGCAGTGTCTGTGATTGCGGTCACTGGTGAGTCCCAAACACGGGCGAAACGCAACAACGACTGTCAAACATACCAATGAAGTTGTGTCCCAGAACCTTGGACACGAAGCTGTAGAAAAGACCACCTGGTGTTATGACGCAATTTGTAGAGATCGGGATCCGGTCTTCCACTTACGGGAACGATCGGGAAGCTCGCAAGTTGCACTCGATGACCTTCAACTCGGCGGGCTTGCCGTCGACAGGCGGCTTTCGAATGATCTGTGGCAGAGGGTCGTTGAGCAACCAGCACAAATAATGCAGTAGGCTCGGTCGCAGAACGCACCTGCATGTTGTAAGGGCCTGAGATCTCCCAAGCCTTTCCTACTTTCTCAGCAATGACCTTGAGACGGTCGAGGTCCTCTTCCGACAGCGAGAAAGGTGGTAGGACCAGGGTCGCATCTCCTGAATGTACTCCGGCGTTCTCCACGTGCTCTGAGACAGCGTGCACGATGAGCTGACCTTTGTGGGCGACGGCGTCAACGTCGATCTCCTGGGCGTTGTCGATGAACTTCGTGATGACGACGGGGTGGTCGGGGGAGACATCGGCAGCAGCTGACAAGAAGTGATCCATCGTCGACTCGTCCCAAACAACGTTCATGGCCGCACCCGACAGCACGTATGACGGCCGGATGAGAACAGGGTATCTTTGAAAAGGAACGATGATTCAGTCGGCGTGTTTCTTTCTCTTCCTTTGTAGCAGAGTAGAAAGCTTACCCGACTCGAGTAGCGAACGCCTTCGCGTCGGCCAAAGATGAGGCTTCGGTCCAGTCCGGCTGGTCAACACCAATGCTATCCAAAATGGAAGAAAACTTGTGCCTATCTTCGGCATTGTCGATCTGCTCAGGATCGGTTCCGAGCACATTCACCCCGCTGTTCTTGAGTCTCAAAGCGATGTTTTGAGGGAGTTGTCCTACGCGAGCACATGTCAGACGGTGAACAGAGGTTGGTATCCGGCGAGGTGCTTACCTCCTACGCTGACAACGGCGCCCTCGGCTCCCTCGAGCTCGTAGATGTCCATGACCCTCTCGAATCCAAGCTCCTCAAAGTACAGCCTGTCGGCTTCGTCAAAGTCGGTTGAGACGGTTTCAGGGTTGTAGTTGATCATGATCGTCTTCTTGCCTAGATCTCGGACGGCACGAGAACAAGTGACAGCGCACCAATCGAACTCGACACTACTACCAATACGGTAGACTCCGCTTCCAAGGACCATCGTACCATGCTCGTCAAACTCGACATCATGCGTCGAGGCGTTGTAAGTGGTATAGAGGTAGTTCGTAAACGCGGGGTACTCCGCTGCCAAGGTGTCGATCCGCTTGACGAAAGGTGTAATGCCAAGGGATTTTCTCAGAGCTCGGACTTCGTCTTCCTTTCGACCTGTCAGATCGGCAATTTGAGTGTCCGAGAAACCGGTCTTCTTGGCCGACATCATCATGTTGTAGTCGAGTGCTTCGAATTTGGTGGCCTTGATGGCTTTGTGCACGTTGACAATGTTCTCCAGCTTGTACAAGAACCACTTGTCAATCTGCGTCAAATCGTGGAGACGATCTACGGTGTAATCAAGGTTAAGCATGGCGTGAGCAAGGGCGAACAATCGCCTGTCGTTGTTGTTGGCGATGTAGTAGTCCAGCTCTTCCGGCTTCCAGTAGGCCTCGAAACCGGAGAATCGAGGATCAACCTGCCGGATCGCTTTCTGCAGCGATTCCTCAAAGGTTCGTCCGATGGCCATGACTTCTCCTACAGACTTCATGGCCGAACCAACGAATCGCTCGACGTACTGAAACTTGGCCAAGTCCCACTTGGGGATCTTCGTGACGATGTAGTCGAGCGAAGGCTCGAAACAAGCGGTGGTGGACTTGGTCACAGCATTTGGCAGCTCTGGGAGGGTGTGACCGAGGGCAATTTTCGCGGCTGTGTAAGCCAAGGGGTATCCAGTCGCCTTCGAGGCCAATGCACTGAAAGCCGATACCGAGAGGGCCATGAGTGAGAGGTCCTGCTTTGGGCTTCATCGCTAGACACTCACCTAGATCGAGATAGACGGGCGTTCATCTCGATAACCATATATTCGTTGCTTTTGGGATTGAGAGCGTATTGAACCTGCAAATTCGACGGAATCAGCCGGTCAGCTTGCGGACAGCGAGGGCGATCATAAGCGAGACTGACGTTGCACTCTCCTACGACTCCAACGTGTCTAACGATCTTAATGGCAGCACTCCTCAACATGTGGTATTCCTCATCCGTCAAAGTTTGCGAGGGCGCGACGACGATGGAGTCCCCGGTGTGCGTCCCGAGAGGATCAAAGTTCTCCATGTTGCAGCAAATGATCGTGTTCTTTCAAGCATGACCGAACCGTCATATCAGCTTGCTGAAGCAGACAGACGCGGGGTATTATGAGTAACTCACGTCGGCAGCATCTCGAACGACCTCGTATTCGACCTCCTTCCACCCCTTAAGACTCTTCTCGACAAGAATCTGAGGACTCAGACTGAGGGACTTTGCACTCAAATTCCTCAATTCCTCTTCATCGTGGGCGAAACCTGAACCAAGACCTCCCAAAGAAAAGGCCGATCGAACGATGATAGGGTATCCGATCTGAGCCGCAGCATCCAGAGCGGCCTGGATCGATGATACCGCTACCGAGTGGGCGGCAGGGATGTCGATTTCTGTAAAAGTTTCTCAAGCGGTAAGTGTTGGATGATCGAAACTCTCGTTCGAGTGCACGACTTGCCATTCAGAGCCTGCACGAACAGATCTCGGTCTTCCGAAACTTCCAATGTCCTGATGGGTGTACCCAAGACCTTGACCCCGAGTCTCTCGAGAATTCCCATCTTGTCCAATTGAATACCGACATTCAGAGCGGATTGACCTCCAAAAGTCAGAAGGATTCCATCCGGTCGCTCCTTCTCCAGCACGTAGGCAACGTAATCGGCGGTGACAGGCAAGAAGAAGATGGTGTCCTGAAAGTAGGTTGACAGAAAGCTCGAGGAGTTCAGCCACGCCGCTCGAGTCTTTTACCTCGATCGCTGTGCAGTTGCAGACTCACAGCCAAATGATGCGAAGTTTGAATTGTAGCGATGTTGGGATTGATGAGGATGGTGTCGATGTTGGATTCTTTGAGAGCCTTGATAGCTTGCGAACCTGTGTAGTACGAAATGAATCACATCAGTAACCCGCACAGCATGTCTCGGCAGCACAACGTCTTACCAGAGTAATCGAATTCTCCGGCCTGACCGATACTCAGACCACCCGAACCTACGACGAGCACCTTTTTTACGTCAACGGGAGGTAATCGAGGCAGAACCTGAGCAGAGATCCTCCTCGCGATCTCGCTGGGGCTGTTCAAAGTCGGACCATCTGTGCTGGGCGAGTAGTTTCCGACAGCTGGAGCAGCAACAGCTCGCAAGACCGACGAAGTCGCGATACTTCGGGCGTTGAACGAGGTGAAGGCAGGCACGGTCCTAAGCTTTGAGCTGGTCTGACCAGCATAGGTAGACAGCCGAGCGACAGCCCTCGAAGAACGCAATGATGACCGGAACATGACTAGATGGACTTCCAAGGATCAATCTGGCTTGGTCGCGGTCGCAAGGAGGTTGAACGGCGAGGTCGTCGAAAAAAAGAAAATGTTCAAGCTGCTTCTACAAGCTCGAGTTTTCGGGTCCGACGAGCTTTGATGGGTTTGCTCGCGTCGAGACGTCCTGTCGTTTATGGCGTCTGTAATCAAGAGAGGAGTCGAAAGTCCAGGAGAGTATCCCTGATTTTGTCCAAGACTGCAGTAGACTTTTGGAAATTTCGCTCTACTTGCTTTCCTGCAACTACGATAAGACGAGCGAACGCTAGGGTTTGAGAAATGACTTGACCGCAGGGACGAGCTAATGAAATGCTAGGCCGAGGTTGATTATTCGTTTGGAAGCGCTTTTTTGGGGGCACGAGCACGGGGAAAGCAAGAGCAGGAGCGCGAGTCAGAGCTTCGGGAGAGACTGGTCGAGATCCCGCGCGCACCAATGAGCAAGGTTGCCGTAATACAACGGATGCGGATAAGAACACCGTTAGCGTGACGCGTACAAGCGGTCGCGTCCCGCTCTGTAGCCGCAATCCGCGGTGTCCGATCTTGGCAGACGTTTCATGCCCGCCCGGTCTCATGAAACGGCTGGCTCTGACTCGAGCATAGCAAGAGTATGCTGGTCCTTTCCTTCTCAATCAGCGTTCAACATTGGATTAAACCTTGTTCCATTCCATGAATGTTAATCATCGATGACGCGACAAAATCAAATTTGATTCAGACCACGAGCCGCCTATTCAGATCAGCTCGATCGCTCGCTTCGTTTATGATTACGAAATACCGTTTCCAGCCTGTCATCTGCCTTCCGAGTTCTGGTAATTTTCCTTACATCCAATATTGACGGAAAAACTAATGGTAGCGATCTTGCTTGAGTGAGTCGGGCGAGCATCTCATTCTGTCTAGAGACCTAGCTTTATCCAAGGCTTCCCGGTGTTCAAGCGACATGCTCTTCCACGATGAGCCGCCCGGCCATCCCAGCCAAGACTTTCTCATAGTACTTTCACCACTCACCATTGAGCTATAGTGATATCGGTGCACATGCGTCTGGAGGTCAGTCTTCCGTGTTCCGGCTGACGTCTGACACAGGCACGGCGTTATAGGTCGTTCGCGTCGAGACGTCTGGAATGGGTATATGAGCCGATGAGCCGGGATTTCAGGTGCACAGGATGGCAGCATTTAGATGCTTGTTTAGTGCCTTCATTTGCCTAGATTGAGACGCGGCGATCATCAGAATTCGGAGGCCAGGACCAAGTTGCTGGCGGAGGCGAACGTGGTGTTGATAAGTGCCCTTCTCGCAACTCCTATAGAAAGGATGTCGTCGAAACCGCTAAGCTTTTAGATAGCTATCTTGAGCAGCCTTTCCCATCCATTACTGATCGTTGAGCCGGTGTGTTCGCAATTTCATTGAGATTTTGCCTCGCCTTCAACTCATCTTTGTTGTTCGGTATACAGAAACTTTGATAAGGACAACCATGCAGCTGGACAGATGTAGCCTCGCAAATGGTCGTCTATCAGAATTTCTGCATATTGTGTCTGGTGTTGCGATCATGACAATCGATGCAGTCAACCTTGGCTAGATGCCCGAAAATGATGCATATTTCAACCAGGCCAGGTCTCGAGTCG
>Ga0308160_10006802_pt1 | contig 11537 bp, 17 predicted proteins | sample PhyFR1_FD_201036 | JGI IMG/M metagenome (GOLD analysis project Ga0308160, IMG submission 201036) | Phyllosphere microbial communities from UC Gill Tract Community Farm, Albany, California, United States - DLSLF.R1 | ecosystem: Host-associated > Plants > Phyllosphere > Unclassified | place: USA... | reverse complement strand
TCCTCTTTGCAGCTACTAGTTTCCCACTTAGGAGTGTTATTGCTTCCTCGAGAGGGTACATCAACATTGTGTTTGCCTAGTATCAGCATCAATCCGACTGATAACAATGGTCAAGCGAGACTGCTCAGTAAAAGAGACGGCCAATACAGGAGATGAGAAGGGATAGATGTAAGTGTAGAAAAGAATCAACTTACCCCTAACCAGATCCCGACCTCTCCAGTCTCTTCAACCTCAGCCTCAGCAAATAACGTATCATTAAGCTCAAACAACGTTTTCAGCGGTTCATCCTTCTTCCCCTCATCATCATCCTCAAGATCATCATCAAGATCATCTTCACCATCACTCAACACCTCCTCTTCTACTTTCTCTCCTTTTGATTTCAGTCGCCTATTCTGAAGGAATTGGACGACTGTTAAAGTCTGTTGAATATCGGGTATCTTTACTTCTAGACCTTTTCGACGTTGTTGGAGGTTGACTTCCATATATCTGTATTTCCTGCTTTATTAGTCCGTGCCCTCTATCTCCTTCTTTTTCTTTGGTTCTCTCAGACGTGAAATGGATAAACTCACGCGCTAGTCTCTTGAAACTTCTTCATGGTACTATCAATCTCACCCTGTGCACCCCCGACGTATGCTTCGACATTATCCTGCACATCAGTACCTCTTCACTCGCATTGTGAAGCGGAGGGACGTACGACGAAAGGAGCTTTGGGGATACCTCGTGGGTTGACCTCCATTTGTTTACTACTCGAGCTAGAAGCTACTGTTGACATCTTTCCTCTTGTATAGATAGTGAATAGCTGGACTACGGTTGATCCATCACTTTCTGTACTTACACTGGTACTCGCGACGACGGAATCAAATATGGAGTGACAGTATCATTATCCATAGATATCTACAGATAGTAGCAGCAGCGACTGGAAAGCAATATAAAAAGCAGATCTACAGTAGTAATGCACAGCAATCCACCATTCTCCCACTCCTGTCCGAACTCAATCAAACTTATACCTAAACAAACTGGAATCGGAAACCTAGTAAAACACAATCTCTCCCTTAACCTAGAAGTTTGTAATCTTCAATCCTCGACTCGCATCCTCGTCTCTAGCTATACTACCCGCACTACCTGTCCTCTGATGAGATGGGATAGGCATTGGTGGTGCGTGATCTTCATATCCGGCATATGGTTCGTCTGCAGCGAACGCATTAACCTGATTGGGATCAAAGTAGTATCCATTACTCTGCCTGTCCCTTGTTGTGGGTGCGGCGAGATTTGTATCGGTAGTCATGACATTGTATGGATCATCGGCATATTGATGATGTTGTTGAGCAGCATCATAATGTGTTTGCGAGGCATCATATTGCTGATGATCACCGTATTGTTGTTGATGTTGAAGCTGATCTTGATGTTCGTAACCCTCTTCACCGGTATATGTTTGTTGAGCGGAATGAGCGCCGAAACCGGCCATACCAGCTGCGGTAGCCGTCGACATACGGTCCCCGGGAGCAAGACCATTGGCATAATGATCATATCCGCCGGATGGGTCTTCGTAATCGTAGTCCATCCTAGGCTGGGGGTGATCGAGTGTCTCGATACCGTTTTGAGATTGATAATAACCACCATATTGCGTCATGGCAGGTCCTTGATCATCTTCATCATCGTATCCCTTGTGATGGGATGCGGCTCCAGCAGCAGCGGCCGCAGCAGCTACATCTCGATCCAACCTCTGCCTCCTTCGTCGCCTGAGCATGAAGAATGTAAACGCGATGATTCCGGCGGTGATAACGAGACCGACAGCTACAAAGGTACCTGCGACAGCACCAGTGTTCTCGAGGAAGGAAGTGTTGCCGGCAGCAGCAGATGATTGGCCAACATTGCCATTCCGGACAGTCTGGGTAATGGTGTAGACGACACCATTGGCATCGGTGCTGGTGAGGGTGTTTGTGAGGGTGGTGGGGAGGGATCGTGACTCGGCCGAAGATTCGGTGGAGGACGCTACCACTGACGAGGTGGATGACTCGACGACAGCAGCAGAGGAAGCTGGAGCGGCAGAGCTTGCGGGTGCGGCGGATCTGGCGATCAGTGACAGGTCATATAGACTCGTTGATCCTGACTTACGAAGCAGCAGCTTCAGAGCTGGAAGGGACAACAGCCTCGGAAGAAGGAGCAGCGGCACTAGACTCTGGAGCGGCAGAGCTCGGCTCGGGAGCCTGCGAGGAAGATTGCTGCTCGGGCTGCGACGACTGAGGTTGCTCCGAGGAGGTCGGTGCGGCGGATTGGGAAGGTTCCTGAGAAGGCGGTTGGGTAGTAGGTTGTTGGGTAGCACTAGGGGATGCCGAGGGCTGTGCCGCAGAGGAAGGAGCTTGGGTGGGTGCGGCAGAAGTAGGTTCCGCAGCTGATGAAGCTGGGATTTCCGGCGTGGTAGCGTCGATGGAGGGGACGATAGCTGTTGATGAGAATGGAAATGAATGTCGGAATGTCCAGGTCGTTGGGAATGAGGTGATATTCATTATGTAGATCGTGGATGGGCAAAAGAAGAATGTGGTTAGCTGCCATCTCTTTCGTTTACGATGGGGATGAGAGGTAGAACAAAGGATGATCGAGATTATGTCCTTTGGACGAGGGGTGATGGCGAATACATGTGGATCACTTGACACGAGTAGAATTTTACTTACAACTCATGATGTTCTACTATCCGTTATCTGTGGAGTAGAAGTATATCCTGTTCTATCCTTCTGGCGGTGTTGGATGGTGGAAGTGTTGTTTGGTATCCAGGAATCGAAGGGAGGAAGTAATAATTCAAACGCGTCAACAGTTCCAGACCGAGACGTGTTTCGTTTGTTTATATGTCTTATGTGAGGTTGATAGATCGGTGAAGGGAGTAAATGAATGTGATTTGTAGTTGATATAGTATAATAGGTAGTTGAATAGGATGGGATGTCGGTGAGGTTATAGAGTTATAGAAGGGGCGAAGTATGAAGGTTGGAAGGGGGCGTTTATATTGTTTCAGCATTCTCTTCTCTCTTGTCTTGTCTGTGAGTATACGCGCTTTGATCTTTCCTCTCCTCTGGCCCCAGATTGATTTTGATTCAGGCACACAACTTGGGCTTGGCTATACTTGATTATGTAATATACCTTACAAACAGAGAAATGCCGGATTACAACGTCACCGCTAAGCAGAGAAAGATGAAGTAGCTCATATCTGTACATAGGAATTACTTGTACATACATATACGATACACAATGCCCACTACAATCACTCCTCCATCCGCTACGGAAGTCAAGAAGGAGGTTCAGAATGAGGCCGTAGCTGCTAAGAACGAAGTCAAACATCAAACCAACTCCGTTTTGGAGAACGGAGAAGAGGTCTTGGATGAGCTCGTTCATGAGAATGGTATGCAGAATGGATTGGTGTAGTGGGCAAAACTGATATTATAGCGGATACTACCGAGTCCAACATGCGATATGGTATGTATCGCCCTAGGGAACCTGGGGGTAGCAGCTGATGTTTTAGCTGCTTACTTGAGGCGTATAACGGATGTTGCCAGGGCTGGGTCAAGATATACCGCCTACAGTACGTTTCAATGGTTGAATTGTACTGATGTTAGCGAGTGATATTGGAGAAGCTTTCCGACCTGTCGTTCCGCCTTGGGCCGGTGAGTTGGTTCCCCAGGTAGCGGGTCAGAGCTAATATCAGTTACTGCGGCATATGGTGTTTCCTGGGCATACCTGATTGGAGATGTATCTTTCACAACCTACAAATCCTCCCAACTAGGCCCATCTCCACTGGAAGCTGCCAACATGTCGGAACCTACTCGGTTAAGTATGGTAGCTGTCAAAAGATCCGTTTTCCAGGGTCTCGCATCAATGGCACTTCCCGCTTTCACGATTCACACTGCCGTTCGACAAGCTACGAAGCGATTGGCAACTTCTCCCAATCCAGCATTGAAGCGATGGGGTCCTACCGCTGTCGGATTGGGTATTGTCCCAGCTCTGCCTTATCTGTTTGATGAGCCTGTACGTCACCTTTTAGTAATATGAACAGGGCTAATGATAGGTTGAACATGTAGTAGATTATGTATTCGACACTGCCGAGAATAAATTCTTTAAATCTAAAGCCGACCCAACCTCGCCATTATAGATAGTTAATAGAAGGTATGTATACTCCGCGCCCTTTCCGTCTCCGTAATTAGCTGACGCCCTTTAGAATTCCTGCCAAGGATGTGTGTTATGTATGTGTGTGGAACAATAATTATTGGATCATTCAACCCTCAGCGTGGTATAGCGCTTGATAACATGCATCATCATTGCATATCCTTCTTGACTTCCGGAATGGACTAAATCGATTCTGGCTCATTCAGTTGTGCAATATACTCAAATCTAGGTCATCATGAAACGCACGACCCTATTTACGATCATCCTCGCCTGGATCGGTATAGTCAAGGGGGCCGTACTGAGTGTCCGGCAGAGACCAAACAACCCCAATAATTCATCGACTTTCCAGTTCGGCTCAACAGATACACCCATGAGAGGAGTAAATGCTGGTGGATGGTAGATCTCATCTTACAACATGTCAGTCACACGAGCTAACAAATAGGCTAGTCTTGGAAGTAAGCTTGGCAGTACGAACAGAGCTGACAATAGCCATGGATAACACCATCACTATTCGAGGATAAGCCAGAATGGGTGGTCGACGAGTGGTCTTACGGGGCATATATGCGTTCACAAGATGATCCAATGTCTGAAATCCGAAAACACTGGAATGAATGGATTACTTACTCGAACCTTGAAACGTATGTTCGCCTGATCTAGAATATGAGGAAGTTGCTTGGTCTGATGGTAGTATGAAAGCGGTGGGATTGAATACTGTTCGTATACAGATCGGCTGTAAGTTTCTGCGGAGAGTGGAAGAGGAGACTGATGTCAGTCTGGTCCATCATCCCACTTGCAAATGGTGAACCATATTTGGAAGGGGCATATCCGTATCTCAAAGTCGCTGTAGATTGGGCTCAGACACTAGGCTTGAAAGTGAGGTTCTGTATATCTCATCACCGGCAGAGAGCTGATGAGAGGTCATGATTGACTTACATGGTGCTCCTGGTTCTCAGAATGGATTCGATAATTCGTATGTTCCTCATCGTCTTCCTTCTACTCCCCGCTCTCCCTTTACACAGCATTCTCCCGGCAGGAGCGCCTAACAGATAGAGGGCTCCGCTCAACTCGCGAATGGTTTCGAAACTCTACCAACCTCGACCGGACAATCGCAGCCCTCTCAACCCTCTCCTCGGACTTCACAGATGCCTCCTACAACCGGACAGTGATAGCAATAGAATTGATAAACGAGCCATTCCCTCAATCCCCTGATGAGGTGGGTTTTCTGAGGGATTTTTATCAGAGAGCATATGGGGCTGTGAGGGGAGCTAGTAAGGATACGGATATGGTTGTTACTCTTGATGCTGCTTTTCAGGGATTGGGAGTTTGGGAGGATTTCATGACTCCTCCTGATTTTTATGAGGTAGCTATGGATACGGTACGTCAGGCGGAGTCTAGATGGTGATGTCGTGCGGTAGCGAGGATAGGTAATTACGGTTTGGCTAATGAACAGCATATCTACTCAATGTTCGACCTCAACCTCCTGACGATGGGATATACAGCGAATTTGAAATGGGTCTGCGATCAACAACCGGCTTTAGCACGATCAAATAGATTTCACTGGACGATAGTAGGTGAATGGACCTGTGCGTTTTCTCTCCTTATCCTCCTTCCGGACATCCTTTTTATTGGCTAGTAAGTGAGACTGATAGATAGTGGCACATACAGATTGTGCCAGATGGTTAAATGGCAGAGGAAGAGGAGCGAGATGGGACAATACCCTAACTTCAGTCGACCCGTACGTCCTTCAATGTTGCCGATTATGATGTCGGAACCAGGAAGGATATTCTGATAATAGACTCGAATTTCCGGGGAAATGTTCTGATAAGACTGGGCCTAGCGCGAAAGGGTTTAGTTCGGACTATAAGGAGTTTCTAGCGAAATCATTCGAAACTCAGACATATGTCTATGAGCAAGCTGTGCGCCTCTTTCATCTCCCTCAAAACCCTCACTTATACAGTGTGAATGCAGAAGAGCTGATAAACAGTCTGGGTGGATCATGTGGACTTGGAAAACCGAAGAAGCGGTTGAATGGTCAATGATGGCGGGAATCACTAATGGTTGGATACCTACTCCCATTGACGCTAAACCTCATGGGTAGGTTCACTTGGACCAAACAGACAAATGTGTCAGTTGACGTGTAGGCAACCATGTCAGAACCGGTCTACTGCCGTAGCGGCCGAGTCGGGATCTGGGCGATATCAAGCCAACCTCCCTTTTGCACTACTCCTCACTTCAGCCGTGCTCGTAGCGACAGGATAGCCAATGAAGGGTCACGTTCGTTGTAGTCCGATCCATATACATATACATACCAATGCATGCAAATCATCTATTCAGCGCTAAGCTGTTTTCTCTCCAATTCCTCTACCTCTTTCAAGATTTCGCTCTCCCTGACTCTTCGGCGGATCCTCTCTCTCCGCTCTTTCCCAAAGAGGGCAGCTTCTTGTCTCGCTTCTGCCAATGCGTGTGACGCACTACATATCAGCTTTATGACTTGTCGAGCTTGTCAGCTTACTCAAGATGCTGTTTTTCAAGTAATTCAGATCCTTGATCTTTGACTACCATGAACCTCTGGAATTGGGCCCATCCCAAGACTACACTCTGGATCATCAGCTCATCCTCGTGACATGGCAAGTTTAAGTGACGAGCGACTCACAATACCAGCAATCATACACAGAAACTGCATATTACTCATATACCTCTCCTCCCCCGTTCCCCCTTTAGCATCAAACTCCCCCGTATCGTACGCTTCCCATTTCCCATCCCCTCCTCTGAATCCCCCAAATGCACCCCGTCCACCATCGGAATCACCATACATAGGTCTCCCATCTCCATACCTAGCTCCACTAGACCATTGAGCAGCACCTCTACTGGCTCTATATCGGATTTCGGCTCGCATACGATCTTCGTGAGTCGGAGATGATGATCCTCCGGAAGGGGACCAGCCGTATCCTGTTTGAACATAGGAATTCCGACTCTGAGGGTTCGAAAGGAGTGTATAAGCTTTATGAAGGGATGCGAAATGTTCAGGTGATGAGGAAGGATGTGAAGAATCCGGATGAAGGAGGAGAGCCAATTTGTAATCTAGAGATAAGTCTCTCTCTTAATGTCAAGTAGGTAAGGTGACATACACTGCTTCTTCACCTCTGACTGAGATGATGAACGATCAATCCCCATAATCTCAAATGGATCAGGTTCACCACCACTCCGGCCTGTCTTGGGAAACCTATACCCGTCATCTTTCCCTTTCCCTTTGGTATCCGCAGGGGGAGTAGAGGTAGATCGGCGATAATAATTCGATGGACCAGCATTTGAGCTCTGAGAATCATCGGATGATTGAGCAGCAGCGTGCGCTGATCTTTTGGAAGACTGGGCTAGGTATATGGATCGGCAGGAGCATCGGTGCCGGGCTAGGAGTGTCATTGTATTCCTGTGGTATGGGTCTAGTGATTATGCAAGTAGATTCATAGACTGATTAGATGACGCCGATCTCCGTTTAAATACGCTTAAACTACAATTATCAACCTCCACTTTGGATGTCCACCTTCAACATTGAGGAGATGCTTCAACCCGCCTTAATCCGTGCTTGAGTACGGAGTAATTATACACTCATTACATCCACCTGATACATGATGCCGAACCCCTACTCTTTTGGAGAGATCCGGCGTCCGTCTCAGCCTATCGAGCACATAGCATCCCGCCCGGCACTCAAGAAACAGATGTCAAAAGTCTGGTCAAGGTGTTTATCCATTAATAAAAAGAATCAACCTCGTCCAGATACAAGGAGAGTGAGAGAAGAGGAATTTGAGAGTGTTTTAAAATCGGGGAGTGAGAGGAGAGTGTTTGTAGAGAGGGGCTATGAGGTCATTCCGAGGATCACCTCAACCCATCTAGGAAAGAGTCAAGGGGGGTTTGGGTTTAGGGAGGTTGAACAGGTCTGTCATGTTTCAATGAGTCATCTGAAGTTGATGAATAGGATATTGACAGAAAATACGGATCTCTGTCTGGCCTCCCAAGTACAGCCCGACTGCCTTATTACTCCCACCCCCTCTCCGAATCAACTCAACGCCGAAACAACCTCCCCAGACGACCTAGTGTGATCCAACCAAAATTATCCAGGGGACAGATTGCGAGATTCCGAACCGCGCCAGGCGGGAGTCAAGCCTCTTCTGGCAGTACAGTAACAGCCCGTGCATCTCGTCAAGAGAACTGTCGACATCCTCCTAGTGGGATCATATCGTCCGAGGACCAAAGACCCGTGTATCCTCCTACCCCATCTCGCGAAGGGTCAATTATCACCTTCGGACGTTCTTCATCCACCTCGACGATTCCTGCTGGTAGCGACTCACCGTCAACCTCTCGAAACGATCGGAACAAGGAACTCCCCCTTGATACCAAGCCAAGACGGCACCTTGCATCCTCCCGCTCAACAGCCGAAATGAAAGGTCGATCATCTACCCCTTCCTCCACTCCTACACGTCGTCATGTACCGACGCAGGCCGAATCCGTTTCATTTCAAACCTCCACTCCTAAGCCAGGTAATCGAGTTCGATACCCATTCGTTTGTCCCGACCGACTTGTTCAGCGCACTAACTCCCCGCGGCGAGAGGTGAAGAAAGAGGAATTGACCCCGACTTATATGTATCCTCGACCTGCGCCCTTACCGCCAATATCGATTACCGACAATGATGTCCCATCGGCTCGAGATCTAGCGAGGATCATGTCGTATCAATCCACCTCTGCCACTCCCCACCCCACTCCAGTAGATCCAGAGACGTTGGAGAGATTGTTCGATGAAGTCCTCCAAGCTTGTCGGACTGGTGATATCCCATTTACGTCCCCCACCAATTCCGGTGAATCCTTGTACTCGAACCCAGAGGATACACCCTTCGAGACCCCTGGGGATAGCTCCATGGATTCTCAGAACTCCATTGAAGCCATCACTCCTAAAGTATCTCGACAGCGAACAAGCGAGATTTGGTCGCCTAGGTTTGAATTCGATATTGATCCCCCGGTTCCAGCATGTCAATCACCGTCTTTGCATGTAACATCCAGATCTCGTATTACCACGGCCACAACGACAGAGTCGAAACGATTTATACCTTCCGGTCGATCTTTTGAACCACTTCGAACGATAAATTTACCGAATACCGCCGTATCATCTGGGCCTACACGGGATAAGTCATATAAAGGATCAGCGAGACAAGGAAGAGTGAAAGAGGCAATAGCCAAATTTGAGAATGTTGCTGTTGCGAGAGGGACCCCGCCGACAACACCTATTCGAGGTGAGTCTCACCACTTCAACTAGTACTGGACTGATTCATAGTAATTGGAGAAATACTTGATCGACCTACGAGTACACTTGCTGATTCTCATGGATTGAGAAGAGAGTCGAAGGCTTAGTACGTCTTCTTGCCGGTGTAGGCTGATGTAAGTGTTTGAAGCGAGGATGAAGCGATTACCGAGGTAATGTGCTGTGCTATTATGTCTGTTGTAATATGTGTCATTCTTGTCCAAGGGTCCGAAGATTCGTGTAGAATAGAAGCGTGTTGTCTTTAATGTTTTGCATGCAGTTCGTCCATGTCGTATCGTTTTTTGTCGTTATTCGTCTTTCTCTCGTAGCCTATTTGTCTTCAACTCCAAGGACATCTTTTGCCCATCGTCTCAATAATCCTCTTCCGCGATTATGTACTGGGAATCCAGCTGGATCCCTACCCATCAGCTCTAGCTCCGGTGGTGGGAGAATCAGACAGCTTACCTGACGATGATGACGGCGTGAGAATTGGTTATTTCAGGGTACCAAGTCAATACCTTGACCCATGGGAGGTTATTCAACCATATAGCCATTCGGAGTTGACTATCTTTCAGAAACACCTTCAATGCCGGTCCTGTATCCTCTGTCGTGCCGTTGGTCAGGTGTTGTTCCTTTTTGTTGAACACTTGAATCGGATCATCAGGTGGATCGGAGGAATCGATAATATCTGATTCGATTGACCTTTCTACTCGACGAATGACTTGTCGGAGGGAAGTAATGGATAGACCTAGAGCCGAGGGGATAGGTGTTGATGTCCCTGAATCGGATGGGATAGGTAGACTAGTCTGAGCTAATTTTTGGAGTCGAGCTTGACTGTCCTTTAGCTCTCACCCCTTTCTAATCTGTTGAACATACGAGCGTCGCGTGTCAAGTAATGATCGGGAAATACTACTCATCAGCTCTGTCTGACGAAGTCGTGTGACGAAGCCACGTACGTGAGTACCATGATCAGAGGTACCATAACAGGCATCAACAACATTATAATCTACCATCAGCTTCACTTTCCCATTGGAGAAGGAAACATACATAATTATATGGGAACCGATATTTCAGTACGGGCGGCAAGTTGCCCAATTTACTAGCCCATCCTTTTTTCACTGGTCTCCTCAATTCCTCATTCCGGGACCAGGAGGTCATTATCCCATCAGAATCTGAAGACACTTCGATACCTTGTTCTTGCCATTCGGTAAAATGGTCTGTAGTATCAATTGCTGAAGAGGGGTAGGGGACCGTGTCATCTTTGATCCTACGAATTAACTCGTTTCTTCAACTGGGTAGCAATGCGTTGGCTTACGCATTCCCGTATATCCGCAGTCTATCGAATTGTTCCAGACCTTGTGAAAAGATTTGATCTGCGATCAATATGTTTCAGAGTCAAAGGAAGGGATGGGACATACTGGGATCAGCCATGATTTCGAGTAAAGGTCTCGTATCTTGATCGGAATATCGGTCTGTGACGTATAATTGTTCTCCAGATCTTGAAAGTAATTTGGATCCCAACCAGACTAGCGATGTGGATAGGAAAGTATCTATCATCAGCAACTACTCATCACTGTCAGACATGGAAGACGGACTATAGCGTGGTATACCTAGATGCTTTTCATCAGCTTTGACCAGGTGATCAAGGGAATGGAAGCTTACGGGAGTTGCGATTGTAGAGAATGAGACGGGATGATGAGTCTCGAAGAATGATGGTGTTCTCGAATGAAGTAGTCCGACCAAGTATCGAGCTACCACTAGACAGTCAGCCGCTTGGACACCAGACATGTTATCCATTACAGAGCTGAGATATGGGACTTACGCCCTCCAAGAGAATACCCAGTCTACTATCAGTATTGAACGAAATACAGAAGAAGGACATACCACACTAAACCTAGTAACTTTCTTCCCCTCCTTCTCTAACTTCTCAATCTCCTGATCAACCTATAATCAGCTCAACCTCACCCTCGTATCATAAAAAGGGGAAGGGGGCATACCTCCCAGGCGACTCTACTTGCACAAACGTCAATTCCATCATATGTCAATTGACTAGTCATTCCCCCAGCTATCATTATCGCTAGCTCCTCATCTCCTC
>Ga0308160_10006801_pt1 | contig 11537 bp, 18 predicted proteins | sample PhyFR1_FD_201036 | JGI IMG/M metagenome (GOLD analysis project Ga0308160, IMG submission 201036) | Phyllosphere microbial communities from UC Gill Tract Community Farm, Albany, California, United States - DLSLF.R1 | ecosystem: Host-associated > Plants > Phyllosphere > Unclassified | place: USA... | reverse complement strand
TACACCACGATAGCGACTGAAATCAGGATCTAGTCCGCGCGTGAACTCACTGAGATCGCCCGCAATGTTGGAAATCATGTAGATGTACTTGATATTGCCGATGTTGACGGTGTTGTCGATTGCGTTGATCATACCGGGGAGATTCGGCGCAATGGCCACAATCAAGGCTACATAGGCGCGCCAGTTCCAGCCGCCGGAGAAGCGATAGATACCATCTGGGCGGTAGAGCTGGTAGATATCGACGCGTCGGTGTTTGACGACGAAGAAGTCGATGGCCAGTAGCGCGGCCAGTGGAGCGAGGACAATCGAATACGACGCCATGAACGTGAGGAAGTTGGCGGCAGTCGCCAAAACTTTCCAGGGTGCGAAGCCCCAGACGCCGATGGTCACGGCGATCAGCTGACCCCGCTTGATATCGATGTACTTTGGAGCGAGCGAAGTCATGTCGTTGGCGGCAGAGATGGAGTTCGCGGTGATGTTCGTCGTGACGTTCGCCAGTGCCCACGCCAGTGAGGCTAGGAACATGGCAGCGCGTCCGCCTGCCGAGGTATTCCACAACGCCTACATCAGCTCAGCCAATTGGCTACTCACGACGACGGCATAGGGTTGGTAATAAGCGCTAGCGTCGCCATAGACTTGAGCGGTACATGCGGCGGTGATCGCTGCGAATACACTCATCAGGGCGAAGATGGTGGGCACGACGAAGATCTGAATGTAGGCGGCGGATGGTTTCTTGCAGTATCGCGAGAAATCTCCGATGTTCAAGCCTGTAGTCAGCTTAGCTGCAGACTGGCGTACTCAGAGTAGCCCATGTGCCCTGACAAGCCGTGACAGAGTACATGAAGGCGATGAAACGGGGCGAGCCTGGAGCGGCACGATTGGCAGGGCTGGACAGCGCTTCGGACGCGCCGGGTCCGGCTTTCTTGACCGCCTAAGATTAGCTTAGCCGATAAATTACCTACCCAGATCAACATCCCGACCGCCACTATGGGCACAACGATGGCTTTGATGTTGAACATCCACTTGAGTTTGGACGGGTGGATGAAGACGAAAGGTAGCTGAAGCAGCCTACGGTCAGCCAGCTTTCCTCGATCGTCCGCGCCCGTCTACACCCCTCCATCCTGGTGCCCAGCCTGCTGCAGTGTTCCGAACACTCACCAGAAGAGGAAGAACGACAGGAAGTCTTTAGAAGTAGCACCTTGACTCGTCGGAATGCCGTTTGACAGCCGCGCGTACTGTGGCCAGATCGCTTGGATCATGAGGGAGACAAAGACTCCACCCTGGGGTCAGCACTGTCGACATTCAGACTCACGCTCCAAGAATTGATGGACAGCCAGAAGCAAGCCTAACCCCTTAGCCCAAACTCGTATGCGTTGTGCTCACCACGACCATGCGGGAGAAGACCACGAATTTCGATCCCCAGTACCCAAAGACCGCTCGCGAAGTCACGGCAAACGGCGTGTGAAGCTGTCGTCAGTCTAGATAGTGTGATTCGTCGTACAGTTGCTCCTATGATGCCGTTTGCTGTGGTCAGAAAAGCCACACACAAGACGAACCTGTGATAACGATCGACACCAAGGTTCCTCCTACTAAAATGGCGAGACAGCTCTCCCACCAGGTGAGTCCGAGCGAGACAAAACTCGCCACGGTGGCCCAGGTACCCGGATTAACCAAGTCAGAGATCCAATCTGTGGTCAGCCTTATCGTACAACCACTCACAAGACACAAAGGTCCAACTAGTCCATCGCCTGAATTCCGCCGGGGTTGGATCCATGTCCTTGTTGCTCCACACATCATCTGGGGCGATACACGAGCTCTCCTTGGGTAGGACCCACGCCGACCTGCTCGTGGCTCTGTGTTTGAGTGTGCTGGCGATGGTCATGGTCGAATAGAGACGTCCAATGATCGCTGGGAATATTAAAGACAAATCCTTATCTGGAGTCGTACGGCAAAACTACTTTATCCGAGCAGGCCTGGAATTCTCCAATAGGGCCACCCGTAGCGAATCTCGCCCGCGATAAGGTGTTATGACCGATAAGCGTAGTGGCATAAAGCATACAGCATACGTATTATATGGCCTACTCTACGTAATTACTATCGGCCCTAGGCGTTTACGGCTGGTGCAGAATATCTCTGCCAGAGCGCGTAGCCGGTATTCATCAGAATGTACCGATCGCCCAATCGAGATCCGTCTCAAAGACGTTTTGCAAGTCGTTGTCCGAGAACAGCAGCCCACTCAGATCGTACTGCGCGTTGTCAAGAGGCCCGTCATCTGTGGCAAAGGCCCATCCTTCGTCTCGGGGATGCGGCGAAGATGCCATGAGTGTTTGGTCGATGGCTCGCTCGTACAGGCCGATGGGCGGCCTAAGCGCCTCTTGGGAGTCAGCTCGCATGACTTTGACACGCCAATCTTCCCCTATCGACGTCGCGGCGTCTCGAGGCCGGAGAGCGTCAAGGAGTGCGGCGCCCCTTTGCGCTAGCTTGGAGAACGATGCTAGACCGTCCAAGATGATACAGACTGTGTCGATCGTGTCGTGGATTTCCTGCCGTTCTGTATCGTTCGTGTTGTGCTTGTTGTACAGTGTCAGAAGCAGGGACGCCGCGATGACATGTATGAGCACGGTCCTGTGGTCAGTCAGATCGTGCCCTGAAATACGCACCAGACCTTGCGAAAGGAGTCATGAGGATAATCAAAGAATATCTGTAGAATCTTCTTCGAGTGCCGCAGGCAGATCTAGTTGTCAGCCTGGAAGCATACTCACGAACCTCTTTTGTGTCCGCATATCGTGCATCGCCGCGGAAAGCAAGCCCAACCCATGAGCGATGCACTACCAAGACCTAGGTGTCAGAACCAACCGTGTGGGTCTCGATGTGGGGAATGGACGGACCTTGTGGCTGGCGGAGATCTATAATTAGATACGCAAAGACAGGACTCACCGAAAGGGCTCGACACTGAACGTCTGGAGGATGCTGCACGGTCGCCATGACGTGGTGGTCGCTAGGTTCGATCGCCGGCAAGTGTTCGAGGAAGATATCCATTTCTACGCTTGCCTTTTGCACCAATTCGTAGCTCGGCTTTTCTCCAGGAGACACAGATGCGTATAGTCTGCGGTCGGCGTGGATTCTGGACGGACTCACTCATACACGATCTTAGCCACTGCTGTCAGTTGCGCCGAGATTTTGCTTACAGTCGAGGAGATGCCAGATGTGCGTGACCACTGGGCTTCTTCCTTCTGCGCCCATCTCACCGTGTTCCTCGAGACGATCGGATGGTTTGTTTATAACAGCTTGATTGGCATGTATCGCTGCTGTACCCTGAAACGCGAGCGCAAACCAGTCTACAGTCAGTACAGCCCACCCGATGATCTACCTTGCATTACGAAGTGAGCCCAGACCCGCTTTCTCAGCTCGTGTTCGACGGCCGCCGAGTCCATCGAACCAATGTCCACCTCTCCAGTCGCCGGCGGCAGCTGGTGCATGTTCATCGACTGCGCGATCCTTCAGTCAGACTCTAACACCGGCGAGCTCACCGAATAGCCGTCGCTAGCAGCGTAAAGTATAAGTCGCCTTTGTTCAGATGATGCGCGGGCGATACAAGCACAACCACCGATTGCAATGCGTATCTGAGGTCAGACTGGCTATTAGCTCACTTACAAGCTACGCTTGGACATCCATCGGGCTTCGTACAATGCATCGACCGCGCCGTCAAAGTAGGTGTCCATGACCGATAGCGGGGATTCTAGGATCAGCGTTATACCGAAGCCGACTCACGATTCGGGAACAGCTGATCCAGTACGTTCTTCGGCATGTGTAGCACTGCGGACTGTCATGAGTAGCCGAGAAGTAAAACCTACCGCACAGATGGCGAGAAGTAATGAGACCAAATGCCAGTCTATCGTCGTCTCCAAGAAGTCGTGGTCGCGCAACAGCCAGAAAATCTCGCTTTCGGGCACTGCTGTCAGATCGACTCTGATTCAAATGTACAAAGGATTTTTGGCGAATAGCAGCTGAGGTCAGCTTCGTCAACGATCGCCTCACCAATGTAGCCAAAGACTGAATTGCGCGTCGTACGCGAGCAGCACTCTACCGAGCTCAGTGGAGGGGAGTTTGTGCAGTACGGCCCGCTGACGGTATCCCATCCTTTCTTTCGGCGATCTTGATTTCGGGGCAGCCATCGACAGAGCCAGTGCCTAATATCAGTCAGGTATAAGCTCGACCTACTTGAGCAGCGGAAGACGACGATTCCCATTCAGGCGATATCGGCCACGTCCCGTCGCGTACCCGACCAAGAGCAAGACTGATATCAGCGCATGTTACAGTACCGGCTCACAACTCCAAGGTGCCGATAGCTTCTGCCTCTAGATCGGCTTCAAGTCGTCCGCTCGGTTCCAAAGGAGGCAGTTGCGACGACGATGCACCCGGGGTTTGCGAGACTTGAAGGGTGTCGTCCGGGAGCTCTGACGGGAGCTTGACCTGTTGAGCCGGTACGCGGGCGTTCATCGCGGCCTCGAGCTCCAATACACGCGTCTCTAGACGCCGATTGATTGCCAAGACCTCGTCACGGAATGATCGTGCGCCAGCTGCCGAGCGTCTGAGCGTAAGTGGGATTCACGGGCGAACTTACAGCGATTTCGACGGAATGACTATTTCATTGCTGCAGCCGGCTCCCATGCCTCTACTCGTACTGATGCTTAGTCGAAGATACACTCAGAACTCACCAGTGAGAACATGGGATACTTTTGTCGCATCTGGTGGGTTAGGAAAGTCGTATGAGAGCGAGTTTCGACTGACTTGATCTTTCGTCTGTCGCGTCAGCTCCAAAATCGCGTCGCGTATGTCTCACCTTGTACACTCGATACAGCTGACACATGTCAGTACCTTTGCCAAGACATTCTCCTACCTCTTGGGTTGCCGTTGACTGACACGGGGCATGGCGCTTTCACGGGGTGATGAGATGAGGACAAGGTGTCAAGATGGTAGACGTGGTGCGGGTCACGTGTCGTATCTCGGCCGAGATAAGCTCGTCTCGCCCGCGTCATCGGAGAGCATGCCAGCCGTATACATATCGGTACGGCAGCTTGAGCAGCGAACCATCCTCTCCTTAGCGATACAGGAGATTAAAAAGAAGTTGCATTGTCCTTTGCGACCAAAATATAGATAAAATGAAGATGCGGCACTGGTCTAGTCGACTGCCTAGTATCCGCCAAATGAGCCGGTCGTCTGCAGTACAAGCAGAGCGCAATCCTGCACCACACCTCCGGTGACGACGTATTGTAGCTCCTGCTGCTTCAGAGTCTGCAAGCCCTGTACAGGGTCCTTGATGAGGAAGATCTTGGAAGACTTGTCGGCCAAGGAACAGATGGCGGGGTAGTAGACATTGTCACTGGTGTCGAATGCCAGGTAGACACCGGGGGTATCGGCCTTCTCATCCCAGTCTACGGTCAGCGCTGACAATTCGGAAACGATGCGGAAACTCACTGATCGGAGCCATCGTGATGAAATCAGCCGTTTTGGGTACATGCTGCTCGTCGTTCAGCCTCCATCGACTGACGCCGAGGATGTCCATCTCGTCGGGATAATAGAAGAAGGTCAGATCGTTTCCGTCTCCGACGAGGATGTTCTCGTCCGAGGCAAATGTCCAGTCAGCCGCTTCCGTAGCCGGAGCGAGGAAGAAGTTGCCGTCGTCAAAGTTGGCGAGAACCCAGCCGCCAGTCGAGTCGATCAGCGCGACATATTCGACGCCTGCAGCCTTCTCGTCGGCTTCCTCGGTGCCATTGAGCGATTGAGCGATACCGTCCAAGACATCGGGATCGACGGTGGTGTCGTCGTCATCGAAGTACGAGTCATCATAATCGCCCAGATCTCCGAAGTCCGCACCGTCCGTCGAGTTGGAAGGTGTCGCGGTGCTGTTTGATACGGGCCGAGACGTCATCGTGGTGTTAGACATGACAGTTTCATTGACACCCCTTTGGTACCATCGACGCTCTTGGACGTCCTCCTCGGCCGGCGCGTCTGACCCATTAGATTCCGAGCTTGGGTCGTCGTTTGGTTCAGACCCCTGTGACGGTTGGCTCGATCCGTCATCTTCCGGAGCAGGGTCGGTTCCCTCTGGGCTGGTAGACTCGCCGTTGTCCGGGTTGGCGGGGTCTTCCTCACCCGGGCTGCTCGAACCAGTGTCGGTGGGTGGGGTCGAAGGCGTGGTCGTTTCGGGGTCCTCGGTCGTATCAGGCTTTTCGGGCTTGTCATCGTCCGGCTTTTGCGGCAGGTTGTTCTTGGCTCCGGGGAGTCTATGATTAGAGCAGTCGCGGGGATCCACTTACAAGAAACATTTCGAACCGAGATTGTCATCCTCTCCAAATTTCACCAGGGTAATCTCCTTCGACTCGGTCAAGCTGAGAATGAAAGCATCGGTGAGACCACTGTTTTGTAAGCGATGTGAGCGAGATCTCGGGCAAACACCTACGCCTTGAAGAGGACACCACCGTTGCACGTTTCCTCCTCTTTGGACACGGTAATACCGACGGAAGCGCTGATCTCCGGTTTGTTCTTCAACGCAACACGGGCGTCGTACTGGATAGGATTATCGATTTTGACTCCGACCCCAATGGAGATGGGGGTGCTGAGACCGACCTTTGCCGCGACCTCTCCCGAGACGTCGAACGTAGTCTTGATAACCGGATTGAATCCTTTGGCGTACGAATTGGCGTCGTTCAACAAATCTAGCCGGGCGTCGAACTTGTCCATGGTAACATTTCCGCCAATTAGCATTTTGAACTCAGCCCCGACACTGGCTTGAACCTCGGCGTCCATGCTGATCGACACTCCGATCGCTCCGATACCGTTGATGGAGAAGCCAAGTCTCTAGCATAAGCAGTGAAGCAGTGAAACAGACTCCCACATACCGGGATCGCCTGGGTGAAGATATTCTTCTTCCACTTCTTCTCGTACTTGCCCTCGGCAACGACACCAAGATTGGCCTGAGCAAAGATGGATCCGGATAAGGACACTTCCGCCTTGTTCATCTTGAACGGAAGGAAATCGTAGTCGAGCTCGCCGGCAATGGTGGTAGATCCGATGGATTTGCAGTCAACGCAGTACAGAGAGATTGCCTTCTTGATTTCCGCCTTCTTCCAGCCTGCGAATAGGTCGGGCTCGTCCTTTTCGGTTGAGTAGATCATGACAGAGTTCGCCTTGCCGAAGGGGGAGTCAAACTGGGCTTCCGGCTTGGCGTTCATGTCAAAGGTTTTGTCAAACTTGGGGTTACCCGTTGCGATGGCGTAGCCGACCTTGGCGATGTTGACAGCGGCTCCCGGCAGCTGCGCGGCCAAGTCGACGAAGTCTTTACCAAACTGGGCCGCTTGTTCGGTTTTTTCAACCAGGAAATCTTTGGTTTTGGTCACAGCCTTGCGTCAGTGATGTTTCGCGGGTCGTACGTACATTACCGATGAAGTTGAAAACATCGCCAAGCCATCTGCCTTTGTGCTGGTGCAACGATCGCCTGACTGCCTTCTTGCGATCGACGCCAGGACCAAACTGTTCGCGATCGTCCTCGTTGGTGAAGTCCAGGAAGCCGATCTTGGCGTCGAGTAGGTCATCAAAGTCGTCCCCACACGGCGCGGTCGGAAGACCTTTGTACGATGCGGGCGGGTTGAGACAGGAGCTGTTACTGGATGGGACTGTGCCGTTGCTGCTTCCTCCACCGCTGGGAGATCCGCCGAGAGTACCGTTTAAGCCGCCATACTGACCGCCTGTGGAACCTCCGGGCAAGTTGTTCGACGGCGTTCCACCTCCACCCCAGCTTCCGCTACCGGTCGAGCTGCCGGGTGTACCCGATGACGAGCCGTCCCAGCTGGCTCCGCCAGGTTTGCTGCCATCTGGAGTGTATGTTCCCCAAACCAATGAGACCTAAGAGTAAGTAGCGCTCATTCATCCACCCACCTTGTTGTAGGCATCTTTGACGGCGATCTCTTCCGCAGACACCACGACCGCGTGGTTCTGGTCATCATATTTCAAACCATCGACCAGCCAGAATATTTGGGTACCCTCGGCATCCGCTGCAAGACAGTGGACATCGTCCGTAACTAGAAGGAAAGGTGTCTGCCAGTTTGCTTTGGCAAAGGCGTATGCTTTGTCATCGTTGAAAGACACCGCGAGGCCTGCCGCGTTACACGAGATGTTCGAAATATAGCCGGACTGGTCGAGGATGACTGTCGGGTATCGGTAGGTGATGTTGGCAGCGGCGAAGACGTATTCTGTAGACGGGTCGGGGGCGGTTCCATTGTGAGTCCAGACAACGGGGTTTTCCGGAGTTGGTTTGAGCACCTCAAGATCGTTGGGGTTGACCGATGGAGGAATGACTGGTTTCATGACCGGCAGCTCGTCACGGTGATCAACGGCTGGGTTGGAGAGGCCGTTACCTGTGTCGACCGCGTAGGCTGGAGCGTCATGGCTCGAACTAGTGTCATGGCTCGAACTAGTGTCATGGCCCGAACCAGTGTCGTAGCTCGAGCCAGTGTCATGGCTCGAACCAGTGTTGGTCAAAGATGTGTATGCCGGAGGCTGCACTGTGGTCACCGGAGTGCCTTTGGCATCAGCCCCACAGGGTAGGGGCAGGTCTTCGATGATGTACGCAGTCTGGGTGACGATCTGAGTGGTATGATCAGTCACCGTTACATGGTCGGTAACCACAAGATGAGCGGTGGAGGTGATGGTAGCCTGTTCGGTCGTGGTGACGGTGATACTGTCTCGCTTGACAGGGGAAGCGCCGGCTAAGAGCCCCAACAACGTCACACCGATGGTGAAACGCATGTTGTCGAATAAGGAGTGTGAGTGCCGAAGGGCGGTGGGTATTGAGGTGGAGAAAGGCTGAGACTGAGAGCTGATGTTGATATTCGACCATCCCACCCGCTCTTATAGGTGTTTGCGAGCGGAGTGGGCAGTTGACAACGACAGCAACATCAACAACAACAACAAGACCTTCGCAAGGAGGCCCTTGTGCCTGCAAGCCAGCTCGGTCCCGTCGGTCCCGTCCGTGTCACCATGGGGGGTGGGCGATACCACGTCTGAAGGACGAAGAGTCGACAAACTCGCGCGTTGTTGACGGCGCAAGACCCAGCTCGATCCCTGGCATTACGCCGTCCGCCGGATCCGACGGTGTCACTATGGTATTGGTGAGCGATACCACGCCTGAAGGACGAAGAGTCGACAAGCTCTCGCGTTGTTTACAGCGCGACACCCAGCTCTAACCTTCGCAGTACGCCGTCCATACTGTTTACTCCGGGAGTCGTCGACATCCTGCTGTCACGATTTTACTCGTGCCTAAACTCAGTTGTCTCCGGCAGTCTGATATCCGCAGCAGACCGCGCATCGAGAACGAGGATACCGTGATGTTCAACAGGGAATCAAGCAGCGATCTGCAGATCGGCGTACCTGCATTCCGGTCAACGAGACAAGTCGCAAAAGAGGATTTCGGATGCGAACCGGTTTACCGGTTTTCACGGTACGAGAGACGGAAGTCGACGCTTTTATTGTGAGGATCGGCATCCACCGGCGAACGCTAAGTTGCCCCGCCGCGTTCTTGGCAACGTGACACGTACTTCGGCTCCGAGATCATGATATGGCAGATCAGATGGATCAGGTGAGCTGCCCTGTTTTTGTCGCACGAAAAGAGCGCACAGGATGGAATATGACAACTCTAAAGGAAGGTTCAAGATTGCGTTAACCACACAACACGTATGAGCTAGGTACGATGCTGCTGGGCGATCTTACGCCGTTTTGGAAAATCGACACGCTTTGGCAATTCAGAAGGTGCGCACTCTCTACAAACGTGGACGACGATGCGCGGAGACGACAGCCCTTGCCTTCCTATGTTCTAGGCTTGACGCTGCGAAGCCACGTCCAATGGTTCAACACTAATGCATGAATGTGTTTACCAGACCGGCCAACCTCGCCCCTTGCCCGAGCATACGTGCGATGGCAAACAAGACCCTTGATGAACACGAGACCCGGTATGAACATTCATAGTGACTCTACAAAACCCTAAGCGCGGTGAACGGTGTGGTAGTCTTCCAACTCGGCCGCCTTATCCTCGACCGGCCTCTCCTGGTGTACAGTGTCGTGCTTGATATCCTCCATCGCCGCCAGCGCCTGGTCTTTGCTGAAGAGCAGGTCGATCGACTCGAGGGAAAGACCCTTGGTCTCTGGGTAGAAGAAGTAGATGACCGGGACGAATGACGCGTTGATGATGGCAAAGACGATGTAGAACTTGTAGCCGATGTTCTTGACACCGATAGGGGCGACTTGCACAATGGCGTAGTTGGTGATCCAGTTGCAAGCGGTGGAGATGGCCGATCCCTTTTGACGCAAGTTGAGGGGGAGGATCTCCGACGGATAGACCCAGACGACCGCTTGGAAACCAATGGTGAAGAGCCCCATGTACATGAACAGGGTCGCGATAGCGAATCCACCGGCGATCTTGCTGCCGTCCATTTGGGTCTTCCAGACCAAAGCGCTTTCAATGGCAAAGGCAGCGGCCATCCCAGAGATGCAGACGAGGAGCAGCTTGCGTCGACCCGCGGTGTCGATGAGGAACCAGGGGATGAACGAAGCGACAAAGAACCAGGTGAAAAGACCGCCGGCGAGGAGAGCGCCTTGGTCGCTGACGAGGGAGAAGAAGGTACCGGCGTAGAAGATGATGGCGTTGATGCCTCCGGCTTGTTGGAAGAATTGGATCGAACAAGCGATGAGGAGTCGTCGGCGGGAGCAGATCTTGTCTTCCTTGAGAAGGTCGGACCACTTTCCGCTGCCGACGGCTTGTTCGAGCGAGACGGCGTCCTGGATCTCGCGGTGTTGCTCGAGAACGTCGGGGTGGTCTTCTGACTTGCCCTGGATTCGCGCAATAACGCTGAGCGACTCCTCGGGTCGGCCGTGGGCGGCGAGCCATCGTGGGGATTCGGGGACGAGGAAGACAAGGATGATGATGGGCAGGATGAAAATCGCCTGGAGAGCGACGGGGATACGCCAGGCCTTGGTGCCGGTGATGGTGGAGAATCCGTAGCCGACCCAGTAAGCGATGAAGATTCCACAGTTCAAGAGAGACAACTGGAAGCAGACGAATCGACCTCGGGATGCCTTGGGCGACACTTCGGCTTGCAGAACGGGGACGGTCGAATTGATGAAACCCTGGGATAAGCTCGAGCGGCCGGATCAACTCACCATTCCCAGACCAGACACGACACGAGCGGCAATCATCGGACCCGGGGAGCTGACACCGGCTTGGAAACCGGCACCGCCCAGCATGATGATGCCTCCGATAAGAATCGACTTTCTACGTCCCAACATTTCACCGACAAACGCCGTGATGACTGCTCCGAAGAAACAACCGATTTCGTAGATTGAGACGATTGTGCCCAAGAGGTTGGTTTGCGAGTCGTTGAGCGTCTTCGCCGCGCCGGGGAAGAACGTGTTTCGGAAAGGTGGGTGATCGATGACACCGCCCATGACACCCTGGAATGAGCTCTGCCCTATTCATCCACACG
>Ga0308160_10006800_pt1 | contig 11538 bp, 8 predicted proteins | sample PhyFR1_FD_201036 | JGI IMG/M metagenome (GOLD analysis project Ga0308160, IMG submission 201036) | Phyllosphere microbial communities from UC Gill Tract Community Farm, Albany, California, United States - DLSLF.R1 | ecosystem: Host-associated > Plants > Phyllosphere > Unclassified | place: USA... | reverse complement strand
CGTGCAGGTGAAGGTGCTGCGTCCGCTGATGAGCTTTGCCGGCAAGCTCGAAGGCGGCCAGCTGGTGGGCAAGTGGACCCAGGGCGGCGCCGCGCCGCTCACCTTCAGCAAGGGCAAGTTCGAGGCGGCCGGCCTGGTGGTCGACAAGGCCACGCGCGACCGGCTCGAGGGTAACTGGTACGGCAAGTTCGGCAGCGGTATCGGGATCGCGTTCCGCTTCAAGGAAAACAAGGCCGGCAACCTGGTTGCGACCATGGACAGCCCGCACGAAGGCCGCAACGGCATCCCGGTCAGCGCCGTGACGCTCGACGGCGACAAGCTCAGGATCCGCGTCGACGGCGTCGGCGCCGCCTTCAGCGGCACCCTGGCGCCGGATGCGATCAGCGGGCGCTTCTCGGCCGGCGGGCAGGGCAACGACCTGAGCATGGCGCGCGCCGAGTACGTGCCGGAAGCGGTGCGGGTGCCGCCCGACCTGGCCGGCAAGCTGGTGGGCAAGTGGGAGGGCAAGACCGCGAATACCTACATGATCCTGCGCTTCAAGCTCAACGACAAGGGCGAACTGATCGCCTTGCAGGACATCCCCAACCGCCAGCTGTTCGGCCTGCCCGTATCGGAAGTGACGATGAAGGATGGCGCGCTGAGCCTGAAGGTCAGGGGCATCGCGGCCGAATTCAGGGGCAGGGTGTCGGACAGCCAGATCAGCGGCGACTGGACCATGCCGAGCCTGCAATTTCCGCTCAAGCTGAACCGCGCCACGCTGTAGCCGGCACGGTCTTCCATTTACTGGCAGGGACCTTCCGCGCACGGCGCGCGGAGGGCCCCGTGCAGCCCGCTTATCCCGGCTGCGCGGCCGCCGCGACAGGGTGTTTGACGGCCGAAATTAATTCTAAAACGTAACAACTTTGTAATAACTTTTGGTTACCTTTTCTAGGCGGCATCCGTTGTCCGAAGCGAAAAAAAGGGCAGGCCGCAAGCGGGCAACACCGCATCGACGTACCAGCGCAGCACCTAAAAAACACTTCCGCGCCGACCGCTTCCGGGGCGCGGGTCCAGACAAATTCTGCCAAAGCGAAACGCCTTATGAAAACCAGCTCACTGACGACGTCCGATAACATCGAACTACGGTATGGCTATGCCGTCAGCGATCTCAGAAAACCGTGGATCGTGCTGGTCATTCCGTTCGGCCTGGACGTCGCCATCGCCACCCCGTTTTTCGATTTCTTCAAGACGCACTACAACGTCTGCACCTGGGAAAGCCGCTCGGTGCTGGAAAATTCGGACCGTGCCTGCGGCGCCGCCGAGTTTTCGATCGACCAGCACGTGGCCGACCTGATCGCCGTCATCGACACCCTGAAGATCAAGGAAGCGATCCTGGTGGGCTACTGCTCCGGCGCCGGCGTGGCGCTGGCGGCCATCAACCAGGAACCGAACCGCTTCAGCCAGCTGGTGCTGGCGCACGGCGAGTACACCATGCTCGGCGAAAAGGATTGCGTGACCCAGTTCGCGGCCGACATGGACGTGCTGCTGACGCTCGCGGCCAGCAGCGACGAGCGCGCCCAGCTGGTGTTCGAAAAGATCCAGAGCGAACGCTACGACGCCAACCTGCCGCGCCCGGCCGGCCTCGACCAGCCCTTCGGGGACGTGCGCTACCTGAAGCGCTATGCCAGCAACTACCTGGCCTACAAGGCCACCGATTACCAGCAGCTGGCGGCCGAAGTGTTCCACCCGACCCTGCTGATGGCCGGCGGGCGCGACGTGCAGGTCAACGTCGCCAGCTCGGAAAAGATCCGCGGCCACATCCGCAACAGCAGCATCTTCGTCGATCCGGACGCCGATCACTACGGCGTGCTGACGCCCGATTCGGGCACCCTGATCGCCATCTGGAACCACATTCTGGAGAACAGCCATGCACGCGAATTCCACAGCCACTATTCATGACCTGTTCCGGCGCCGCGCGGCGGCCAGTCCGGACGCCGTCGCGCTGACCTGGGGCGCCGCGCGCTTCAGCTACGCCGAACTCGACCGCTTGTCGGAAACGCTGGCGGGGCGCCTGGAAGACGCCGGCGTCGGCGCCGGCGCCACGGTGGCGCTGATCATGGACCGCGCGCCCGAAATGTTCATCGCCATGCTGGCGATCCTGAAATGCGGCGCCGCCTACCTCCCGCTCGAACCGAACACGCCGCCGGCGCGCGCCATGTACTGCCTCGACGCCGCCGGGGGCGACCTGGTCATCACCGACCGCGACTGCCGCGCGCTGTCCGGCGCCTTCAGGAAGACCTTGCGCTTCCAGGCGCAGGAGCTGGCCGCGGCCCCGGTCCCGGTGCGTGAAGCGAAGGACGTGGCGGCGGACGCCCCGGCCTACATCATGTTCACCTCCGGCACCACCTCGGAACCCAAGGGCGTCGTCGTGCCGCACCGCGGCGTGACGCGGCTGGTGATCGACACCAATTACATCGCCATCGCACCGGCCGACGCCATCCTGCAGTGTTCGACGCCCAGCTTCGACGCCTCGACCCTGGAGATCTGGGGCGCCTTGCTCAACGGCGCGACGCTGGTGCTGTACACCGGGGCGGTGCTCGATCCGAACCTGTTCCGGCGCCATATCGTCGAGCACGGGGTCACCATCGCCTGGCTCACCGCGGCCGTGTTCCACCTGTTCGCCGAGAGCTGCCTGGACGCCCTGCGCCCGCTCAAGGTGCTGCTGGCCGGCGGCGACGTGTTGCGCCCGGCGGCGGTGCGCAAGGTGCTCGACGCGATCGAGGGCATCACCCTGGTCAACGGCTATGGGCCGACCGAGAACACCACCTTTACCTGCTGCCACGTGATGACGCGCGCCAACCCGCCCGGGGCGACGGTGCCGATCGGGCGCCCGGTCAGCGGCACCGAGGTCTTCATCCTCGACCCCGAGCGGCGCCCGGTGGCGGCGGGCGCGACCGGCGAACTGTACACGGCCGGGCAGGGGGTGGCGCTGGGTTACCTGAACAGCGGCGGGCGCGAAGGGGCGTTCTTTCGCGATCCCGCCCTGGCCGCCGGCCTGATCTACCGCACCGGCGACCTGGTGCGCATGAACGAACACGGCCAGGTCGAATTCCTCGGCCGCCAGGACAACGAAATCAAGCTCAGGGGCTACCGCATCTCGCTGGGCGAAGTCCGCTCGAACCTGCTGGCGCTGGCCGGCGTGCGCGAGGCGGTGGTGAGCTGCCAGAAAAAGGAAGGAGGCGACCAGTTGCTGGTGGCCTACGTGCAAGTGAACGAGGGGCAGGGGCTGGATGCCAGGTCGGTGCGCAAGCAGTTGAGCGGCACGGTCCCGCCCTACATGATTCCTGACCAGATAGCGGTCGGAACGGCTTTGCCTATCAACAAGAACGGCAAGATCGACAGCAAGAAGCTATTTTCCACAGCGGCTTAACTCGGAGGTGAGCATGAATGCAGCAGAGGTGAAGGAACTGATCGTATCGCTGTTCAAGGAGAGCGAAAGTTTCAGGAGTATCGGACTCGACGACGACTACTACACGCTCGGCGTGTCGTCGCTGACGGTGATCGGATTGCAGATCCGCGTCGAAGAGAAGGTGGACGTCGCCCTCGAAACGCGCGAGCTGATGTCGTTTTCGACCATCAACGAATGGATCGAGGCGTACACCGCCAGGTTGCACGACCTGGTCGAGCAGGCGTAGGCGGATGCCGGACATCCCGCCAATTCAAACAACTGGAATACATTCCATCTAGTCGGAGTTTTTGATAATGAAAAAGACGTTTAGTTTGACCGAAGCCGAACTGAAGGCGTTCAGGGAAAACGGGTTCCACGGTCCGTTCGACGTATATGATCCCGAAGAGATGACCGCGAACTACAAGCAGCTGCGCGCCGAGATTTTCGACCGCAAGCATGCCATCTACGACCTCGAGCACACCAGCCTGCTGGCCGGCTACGACCGCCACCTCGACATCGATTTCTTCAGCCGCCACATCATGCAGCGCCGCATCCTCGACAAGGTCGAGAGCGTGCTGGGCCCGGACCTGCTGTGCTGGCGTTCGGAGATGTTCCCGAAATATCCGGGCGACGAAGGCACCGACTGGCACCAGGCCGACACCTTCGGCCACGCTTCAGGCAACCCGCAAGTGGTGTGGCCCGACGCGGACTTCGGCGGCGCGCTGACGGTCTGGACCGCGGTGACCGACTCCGACCTCGACAATGGCTGCCTGCGCTTCATTCCGGGCACCCACGAGGAAATGTTCTACGACGAGACCAAGGAAATGAAGTACTCGCCGGAACAGATCAACCAGCTCGAGAAGAACGGCCAGAAGCAGGGCTTCTTCGGCTACGACTACCGCAACCTGCAGAAGGACCCGGACTGGGTGCCGGACGATTCGAAGGCGGTGTCGATGGTGATGAAGCCGGGCCAGAGCGTCATGTTCTGGTCGACGCTGATGCATGCCTCGTTCGCCAACACGACCAAGAACCGCACCCGCCTGGGATTTACGGCGCGCTACGTGCCGTCCAGCGTGCGCATCTATCCGGGCACCGACAGCATCCAGGAATACGGCAGCACCCTGTCGCTGGACAAGTACGGCGTCGTCGTGGTGTCGGGCGAAGACAAGTTCAGGCACAACAAGGTGCTGACGCAGAACGCCCGCGGCACGGCCTTCGCCGCCTGATGTAACCGGCGCTTCGGGAACGCCCCTGCGGCGTTCCGAAGCGGCTTTCGTAGTGTTAACGGCAACAGCGTCCGATTGGCTATCATGTCCGACTCACTCACCAGCTGCGTTTTCAGTAGCGCCAGCAGTTGCGCCAGCAATTGCACTCCCGAGGCGCCTGCGTTCCATCCGGCCCAGCGCCGCCTGTGGCGCATCGAGCAGGGCGCCGGCGCCCCATCGAAACCGAACGAGGTCCTTTGCGTCGACCTGGAAGGCGCGCCCTCGCGCGCCGCGCTGGTGGCGCTGCTGGGTCCCATCCTCGACGACAACCCGCAATACCATTCGACCCTGGACGTGCAGGACGGCCTGCCTTGCTGGCGCGCCGGCGCGCGCAGCGCCGTGCCGGTCTTCGAGGCGGCCATCGGCCCGGACGCCTTGCCCGAACCCCGCCACGACGAGCTGGGCGCCTTCATGGACCGGCTGTACCAGTCCGAGCGCGCCCATGCCTTCGACCTTGCCACCGAATTCCCGCTCAGGATCACGATCGCACGCCAGGCCGCCTCGGCCACGACCTGCCTGGTGCTGACCTTCCACCGCTTCGTCATGACGCGCGCCCAGCTCGAGCTGGTGTTCGAGCGCCTCAAGTCGGCGCTGACCGGCCGCGCCGAACGCGCCCCGGCGGCGCCCGGGCGCGGGGCCGCGACGGCCGCCGCCGGCTCCGGCTCCGGGGCGCCTGCCGCGCCGCCGCGGCCATCTCCGCAGCCGCTGCCGACCGACCGCCCGCGCGGCGCGCTGCAGGACTTCGCCAGCGCGCGCTACGAGTTTGCGATCGACCGCCACAAGATCGGGCGCCTGCGCGCCTTGCTCAACGGCGCCTGCCTGCCGCAGCAATTCGGCATCATGGCCCTGTTCGCGATCGGCGCGGCGCGCCTGGCGCGCTGCCAGAGCGTCCAGATCGGCGTGGCGCACCTGCCGCGCGCCGTCGCCGGCGCGCTCGCCGTCGAGACCCTGTTCGACCATTATCCGGTGCAGGCCCGGCTCGATGACGGCGTCACCTTCCTCGGCCTGGCCGCCGCGCTGGAAAACGCCTACGCGGCCCGCGGCGCCGTGCCGCTGGAGACCCTGCTCGAAGGCGGGGAGCATGATGGCCGAGAGGGCGCCAGCGCCTGCGCGCCGTTCTGCCAGCTCGCCTTCGAATACCGCCATCCCGACCTGTCGGCCATCTGCAACGACGGTGGCGCACCGAGCCGCCGCTATCCGCGCGAGCCGGCCAGCTCGGTGTCGCACAGCGATATCGAACTGAAGGTGCGCGCCAGCCTCGGCGGCGGCCTGCACTTCGCGCTGGAGTATGCGAGCGCGCTGTTCGAGCGCGCCACCATGGTCCGCTTCGCCCACGAACTGGACCGATTGCTCGGCAGCGTGCTGGCGAATCCGTACCGTGCCCTGGCCGAACTGGAAGCGGCGGATGCGCCTCCTGCACCTTGCGCGCCGCCTGAAACGCTGGACGGGCTGTTCCGCGCCCAGGCCCTGGCCACGCCCGACGCGGTGGCCCTGATCGACGGCGCGCTGCACCTCGGCTACGGCGCGCTCGAGCAGGCCGCCGCCGGCCTGGCGGCGCGCCTCGCGCAAGCCGGCATCCGTCCCGGCGACCGCATCGGCCTGTACCTGCCGCGCTCGGCCGACTATGTCGTGTGCGTGCTGGCGGTGCTGCGCTGCGGCGCGCTGTTCGTGCCGCTCGACACCGGCTTGCCGGTGGCCCGCATCCACGCCATCGACGGCGGCGCCGGCCTGGCGCTGGTGCTGCATGCCGGCGCCGCCGGCGGCGGCGGGCACTGGAAGCGGATCGACGAGCTCTCCGCGGCCGCAGCGGGCACTGTGCCTGCCCACGCCGCGCAGGCCGCCTACGTCATGTACACCTCCGGTTCCAGCGGTGCGCCCAAGGGCGTCATCGGCGGCCACGCCGGCGCGGTCAACCGCGTGCGCTGGGCCGGGCAGGCGCTGGGCCAGGAGCCCGACGACCTGTTCTGCATGAAGAGCGCGACCGGCTTCGTCGACCACGTGGCCGAAATGTTCCAGCCGCTCCTGACCGGCCGCGCGCTGGTCATCCTGTCCGAAGACACGGTGCGCGACGCGCGCGCCATGGTCGAGCGCCTCGCGCAATACGGCGTGACCCGCCTGACGGTGGCGCCCTTCGTGCTGGCGCGCCTGGCCGAACAGCCCGGCTTCGCCCGCCTGCGCGCGCTTCGCTCGGTCGCCTGCAGCGGCGACGCGCTCGACGCGGTGCTGGCGCGGCGCTTTTTCAACCTGTTGCCGGGTGTGCGCCTGTTCAATATCTACGGCCTGACCGAGACCGGCGCCGACAGCAGCTGCTACGAGGTGCCCGACGAGCCGCGCCACGGCTTGCCCGACCATTTTCGCAGTGCGGCCGCGGCCGCGGCGGCAGCGGCTGCGCGCACGGCCCGCGGCGGCGACGGCGAGCGGATCACGCTGCCGGGCGTCAGCCTCGACCAGCTCAAGGAGCGCTTCCTCGACCCGCGGGTGCCGGCCACGCCGGTCTCGGCGCAGGAATATTTCGCCTGGATGGAGCGCGACATCGTGCCTTACAGCGTCAACGTCGCGTCCCGCAAGTTCATCGGGCACATGACCTCGGCGCTGCCGGACTTCATGCCCGAGATCAGCGCATTGGTGGCGCGCCTGAACCAGAACATGGTCAAGATCGAAACCTCGAAGTCGCTCACCTTCCTCGAGCGCCAGACGCTGGCCATGCTGCACCGCGCGTTCTACGGCGAAGACGACTACAGCGGGCGCATCCAGGATCCGCACAACGTGTTCGGGCTGGTGGTCAGCGGCGGCAGCAGCGCCAACATCACGGCGATGTGGAATGCGCGCAATGCCGCCTTGCTGAAGCTCGGCTTCAGCAAGGCCGAGATCAGCGAGCAGGGCGCCTTCGAACTGGCGCGCCGCCGCGGTTACGAGGGCTTCGCCATCATCGCCTCCGGCCTGGCCCATTATTCGATCCGCAAGGCCGCGGCCATCCTCGGCATCGGCGAGCGCAACATCCTGGTACTGAAGCAGGACGCCCAGCAAAAGGCCGACCTGGCCGACCTCGAGGCCAGCCTGCGCCTGTGCGGCGAGCGCAAGCTGCTGCCGGTGGCGGTCATCGCGATCGCCGGCGCCACCGAAACCGGCACGATCGACCCGATCGCCGCGATGGCGGACGTGGCGGCGCGCCACGGCGTGCACTTCCACGTCGATGCGGCCTGGGGCGGCGCGATGATCTTTTCCGAGCGCTACCGCGGCCTGCTCGACGGCATCGAGCGCGCCGACTCGATCACGCTGTGCCCGCACAAGCAGCTGTTCGTGCCGCAGGGGATCAGCGTCTGCCTGCTGCGCGACCCGAAGGCGATCCACGCCAGCTCGGTGCAGGCGGTCTACCAGGGCCAGTCGGGCAGCTTCGACATGGGGCAGTACACCATCGAAGGCTCGCGTCCGGCCATCTTCCTGGCGCTGCACGCCATGCTGCACATCATGACCGCGCGCGGCATCGGCGCGCTGGTCGACCAGGGCATCGACGCGGCCGCCTATTTCGCCGGCCTGGTGGCCGCGCACCCGGCTTTCGAGCTGGTCGGCTCGCCGCAGATCAACATCCTGAATTACCGCTACATCCCCATGCGCCTGCGTAACAAGGAGGTGCTGAGCGCCGCCGACAACGCCGAGATCAGCCGCGCCGTCGCCGCCATCCAGCAGCAGCAGTTCTTGCAGGGTAAAACCTTCGTGTCGAAGACCGACGTGCGCAGCCAGCGCCACGGGCCTGAGAAGATCACCGTGTTCCGGGTGGTTATCTCGAACCCGCTGACGGGCGACCAGGACCTGCTCGACAACCTGGCCAACCAGCTCGAGATCGCCGACGCGCTGGTCGAGGGCCGCGCGGCCGACGGCCAGGCGCGCCAGTCGATCGCCCCGGCGCTGGCCGGCGAGCGCGCAGGCGCGGGCGCCGAGCGCCACCTGGTGCCGATCGGGCGCCCGATCGCGAATACCGAAATCCTGGTGCTCGACGGGGCCGGGCGCATGCTGCCGGACGGCGCCGAGGGCGAACTGTATGTCGGCGGCGCCGGGCTGGCGCTGGGCTACCTGCACGGCGAGGACGCCGGCGACGCTTTCGTCGCGCATCCGTTCAGGCCCGGCCAGCGGCTGTACCGCACCGGCGACTTCGGCCTGCGCCTGGCCGGCGGCGAGCTTGCCTACAGCGGGCGGCGCGACCGCCAGGTCAAGGTGCGCGGCGTGAGGGTGCAGCTGGCCGAGGTCGAGGCCTGCCTGGCGCGCCTGCCCGAGGTGGCGCAGTGCGCGGTAGTGGCCGGGCAGCGCGCCGGCGACGCCACGCTGGAAGCCTGGGTGGTGCTGCGCGCCGGGCGCGCCCAGGCCGGCGCGGTACGCCAGGCGATCCGGCGCCAGCTGCTCGCCGTGCTGCCGGCGCCGATGGTGCCGCAGCGCCTGCACCTGGTGGCGTCGCTGCCGCTGGCGGCCAGCGGCAAGGTCGACCGCGGGGCGCTGGCGGCGCAGCTGCCGGCCACTCCGTCCACCGCGGCCGCCGCCGGCGCAGCGCCGAGCGCCACCGAGGAACGCCTGCTGCGCCTGTGCCGCAAGGTGCTCGGGCGCGAGCAGCTGGCCATCGGCGACAACTTCTTCGATATCGGCGGGCACTCGATGGCCGCGGCCAGCCTGCAGCAGGAGATCCGGAGCGAGTTCGCGGTCGAACTCAGCTACCAGTCCTTCTACGTGCAGCCCTGCCTGGCCGACATCGCAGGAATGATCGACGAATTGCAGGCGGCGCTGGTCTGACGACCCGGGCCGCCCGCGACGACAACAAGAACAGGAGCACTTCATGCAGCAGGAATTCAAGGCGACACGCGACCTGGCCCAGGCCAGGCGGGACCTCGACGTGCACGGCTTTTGCATGGTCGACGGCGCGCTCTCGGCGCGCGAGATCGAGGCCGCCCGCAGCCGGGTGGTGGAACAGGCCAGGGCCGAGCAGGAGCACGGCGTCGCTTTCCGCGACGGCGGCTTCAACCAGGAAGTGCTGAACGCGGGCGGCCAGTTCCGCGAGGCCGCGGCCTTTCGGGAAAAGGACGGCGGCGTCAACCAGCGCCTGTTCATGCTGGTCAACAAGGGCCAGGTGTTCCGCGACCTGGTGGTGCATCCGCTCATCGACGAACTGGTCGGCCACGTGCTGGGCGAGGACTTCCTGCTCTCGACGCTGTCGGCCAACATCGTGCGCGCCGGCTCGGTCAGGATGGGCCTGCACACCGACCAGTGGTGGATGCCGCAGCCGGCCCGCGCCGACAGCGCGCACCGGCGCGCGGCCAACATCTCGCGCCATCCGGCGCCGGAATTCACCAGTCCCGATCCGGCGCTGGGAATCGCGCCGCCCGTCACCGTGACGGCGGTATGGCTGCTGACCGATTTCACGCGCGAAAACGGCGCCACCGAAATCGTGCCGGGCACCCACCTGTCGGGCGCCTACCCGCGCAAGGACGCGGCGCAGGACTACGCGCTCGTGCAGCCGGAAGCGCCGGCCGGCACCTTGCTGGTGTTCGACGGCCGCCTGTGGCACGGCAACGGCGCCAACCTGGGCGCGCCGGATCGCATCGGCATCCTGTCGACCTTTTGCGCGCCCCAGTTTCGTCAACAGGAGAACATGATGCTCGGGCTCGACGACAGCCTGTGGGAAACGATGCCGGAGCGGCTCAAGGCCCGGCTCGGCTACAAGGTCTGGAACGGCTACGGCAGGGTCGAATCGGCGTTTTCCGGTTTCGTCGGCCCCGCCACCCGATCGCACGGCATACTCGCGGGAGCCGGGCATGATCATTCGGCCACCTGACCTGCTGCCCGGTGCGCACGAGGCGCACGTCTGGTACGCCTGGGTCGAGCAATGCGCGGACCCGCGCCTGCTCGAGCGCTACCGCGCGCTGCTCAGCCGCGAGGAGCGCGAGCGCCTGGGCCGCTACGTGTTCGACTACCTCAAGCGCGAGTACCTGCTCACGCGCGCGCTGTGCCGCACCACCTTGTCGCGCTATGCCGACGTGCATCCGGCCGACTGGACCTTCTGCACCAACCGCTACGGGCGGCCCGAGATCGCCGGCCCGGCCGGCGCCACCGGCCTGCGCTTCAACCTGTCGAATGCGCGCAGCCTGGTGGCCTGCGTGGTCACGCGCGACGTCGATGCCGGCATCGACGTCGAGGAATCGAACCACGGCGGCGACCTGCTGAGCATTGCCGACACGGTGTTCTCGCCCTACGAACGCGCCCAGCTGCTGGCGTTGCCGCCGGAATTGCGGCGCCAGCGCTTTTTCGACCTGTGGACGCTGAAGGAGTCCTACATCAAGGCGCGCGGCATGGGCCTGTCGCTGCCGCTGCAGCAGTTCTCGTTCGACGTCGGCGCGCCCAGGATCGGCATCGCCTTCGCCGCCGAGATGGCGCAGGACGCGGCGCACTGGCAGTTCGTGCTGGAGCACCTGGGGCCGGACCATACGCTGGCGGTCAGCGTCGAACGCGGCGGCGGACCCGATTTCAGCGTCAGCATGCGCCAGGTGATTCCCGAGCCGGGCGACGACGCGCTCGGCAAGGCGGCGTAAGTGCGCTTGCTGGCGCATCCGCGCTTTTGCCTGTGGTGCGGCAGCGCGGCCACGCACGACTGGCATACCGGCTTCAATGCGCGCGTGGTGGTGTCGGGCCACCTGCACATGCCGTCGACCTGCCGCATCGACGGCGTGCGCTTCGAGGAAGTGTCGTATGCGTATCCGCACCAGCGCCACTTGGAAGCGGGAGGCGTCGACCTGTACCTGCGCCAGAAATTGCCGGCGCCGGGGTAATGCCAGTCAGTTAAGCGTATTGCAGAGCATTTTGGTC
>Ga0308160_10006799_pt1 | contig 11538 bp, 18 predicted proteins | sample PhyFR1_FD_201036 | JGI IMG/M metagenome (GOLD analysis project Ga0308160, IMG submission 201036) | Phyllosphere microbial communities from UC Gill Tract Community Farm, Albany, California, United States - DLSLF.R1 | ecosystem: Host-associated > Plants > Phyllosphere > Unclassified | place: USA... | reverse complement strand
CGCTTCTAGGTCAATTTCCTCTTAGTCTCTTCTCTACCTGGCGATACACAGCCCCTTCCCAGCGGAAGATTACAAGGTGTGTGTGTATACGACTCGGACGCTGCTCCGGGAAAGCTTGATATCCACTGGAGAGATCCATCGAGATCCACCTAGATCCGTCTCTGGGAACGTCAGGCTTTGCTGGACACTAGCTGACCGCTTGTCGTTGCTATATATCACCTGTTTGATACAGTTTCAGCTCGCAAATCGTTCACCCCGTGATCCCTTCAGCAGCTTTATAATCCAAAGCCTCATCCAACCCCCCCTGCGAAACCTCTTATCTATTCCCTACTCGGTCTACCATGTTCTCCAAGACCGTCCTCTTTTCGGCGCTCGCGCTCTTCTCTTCTACGTTGGCCGCCCCGGCCCTTGACTCCCACGAGGGACACAGTCACGTTTCTTATTCAAGGGACCAAGCTGCCGTTCGAGACTGGCACCAGGATCCCAACAGCGAGACCGCTCAGCTTTTCAAGCGAGCTCCCGGTACCCCCGGAAGTCCAGGTAAGCCTTGTTAGCCTCCTCCTCTTATATACATATTCCTGTCTGGGCACGAATCTATATCCAAGTTCGGCTTTGCTAAAACTGCGAATGGCTCGTTTCCCGAAATAGAATGGCAAGCTGCGTATCCCGCACCTGGTACGACCCCGCCTACCTCGGGGATCCCTAAAGCATGGCTCGACAGGCTGTACTCGGTCACCAACTCGTCTACTTTCCCCAAGTTTGGACCTACTCAACCTAACAACGGGTACCCTACTTACGCCAACGGGTTGACCGGAACTAGCCCCGAGGTCTGTTCGTTCACTTATGAATGTGTATCTGAGGAGGATCTCGTCAATGCTCCGGATGGTGTATTGGGAGTGAGTTGAGAATCTTGGTTCTGAATCTGCACCCACCTGGAGACCTGACCGACACTCGGTCGCGAACCGCAGCTCAACTTTGACGATGGTCCCACTCCATTCAGTCCCCCTTTGTACGACTTTATTGAGAAGAACAATATCAGTGCTACTCATTTCAGTGAGTTTATGGATTCATCTGTGTACCAATGGCTTAGGCTTACCGTCCTACCATCTCATCGTAATCCTCAGTGATTGGTGGTAACATCTACTACAACATCGAAAGCTTCCAACGTGCTGTCCGCGATGGAGGTCACATCGCTTCCCACACCTGGTCTCATCCTGTACGTTCAGTTCGCTTTCTTTGTGAAACGTATACCGACCCATCCTGACCCTCGACCGAATCGTAGTACATGACCACTCTCACCAACGAGCAGATCGTGGCCGAACTCGGATGGACTTCTCAAATCATTGCCGATCTCAACGGAGGCCGAGTCCCTGCTTACTGGCGACCTCCCTTCGGTGACGCCGACAACCGTGTCCGAACCATTGCTCTTCAAGTCTTTGGTTTGCGAACTGTACCTTGGCAAATCGGTCGAGACAGCCAGGATTGGTCCGTCTCGGACACTGCCCCGGGCAGGAACACCAGGCAGTCTGTTATCGCCGACATGACCGGTTGGTTGACCAGCCCCGCTAGGAAGGGATATATCGCGTTGCAGTGAGTTTGTGATGCCTATTCAATCATTCGAGCTCGAATTTTGGCTAAACTGGTCTTCTCTTTTACAGACGTAAGCTTTAAACGCTGATTATATATCTTGCTGGAGCGATCGAGGCTGACTTGCTCTGTTTGCGATCTTAGACGAAGCCAGTCAAGCCGATCTCGACATTTTCATGGCGATCTACCCTGTCATGATCTCGAACAACTGGACCGTGGTTAACGTGGCCGAAGCTAGCAGTGAGTGTCTCGCAGGATTCCGAGAGATTGTCACGGGAACTTAACCTTCCTCGCTGCAGGCATGTGGGATTACGTCAACGCTCAGAACAATGACTCTCCCATCGTTGGACCTACCGATATCATTCAAACCGCTGCGCCCGGTGCCCTCACTACTTACTCTGCTATGCAAGGCTCGATAGGATCAACCTCCGCCGCTAGCAGCGCTGCTTCTTCCAGCGCCGCCAGTAGCTCCTCAAGCATGGCCAGCAGTAGCCCAGTTGCTTCTCAATCGGCATCCGCTTCGTCGGCCGCCGCCAGCGTTACTCGATCAACTGCTGCTGCGACTACCCCCAGCACTGCTTCGAACAACGTTAACGGGGCTGGCGTCACGTCGCCCTCTAGTTTGACTGGGATGATGTCCCTAATCGTCTTTGCTTTCGCTTTGTTGTACTGAGGTATAATTCTTGAGTATAGTTTGGACAGGCTGCTCGAGTACAGCTAGGTGGCCAATGCAGGCAATCACGGACATTTGTGACGACTAGATGATTGAATGCTATTAGATGAAATATTTTCATTTCGCATTCCGTACGACTTTTTTACAATCCCGCTAGTGATACGTCTTGTTTAGGCGTCGTAAGTGACTTCAAGATATTTAGTCGTCCGGGCAGGACAGGACGCTCCAGCGCCTGGCCGGTGATCCGGTAGTGATGTCCACAATCATCGCGCCAACCCCCAAATTCAGAGCGCTAGGGAACTTCATCCATGTGGACTAGGGCATTAGTTGTTGAATCCAAGGATAGCGACTTGAAGACATCAAGCGAAGTGCCCACGAGAAAGGTCGAGCATATGATAGTTGGGTAAAATTCCGCAGGCGTCGCCGAATTCAAGGTGGTATCAATTCCACAGCAACCTTTAAATTTAGGCAAATTTACATCAATCGTTGGGAGGCACATCCCTTGAGAAGACTGCAGATACTCACGGAGGTATAACACCAGCAGATCGTCGGTCCAAAGTCCTGCGTAGCTGAGGAATTCCCAAGCCGTCCCATTCAGGCAACAATATGCAGCAACACGTCACCAGTGTCGTCCATCACCCGCTTCTTCGTCTCTTGAACATGAGAAGCCTCGATATAATCGGCTTTGGTCGTTCCTGCCTGTGCGGTTCATTGTCGAACGAACGGTTGATAGCCAGCCTTCAATGTCCCGCTGCCATACGATCGAGCAATTTTGCCCTTTGCTCGATCCAGCGTTTGACTCGTCCCTGTTTGCCGAGAGACTCGTCGATCTCCTTCAACATATCCAAGCATGTCAGCTGAGTATACAGCGCAGCTGTGTGTATGTCCGCTGAGTACGCCTCTTGCTCATGCCGTCTATCAACGTCGCGGCAGTATTGTAATAGCCTCGAAGCCTCGGACTCGGCCTTGCCGACCTGGACATCTTCGAGCAGAAGCTTAGCATATCGAGTCCTACTAGCTAGCAGCTTCTGCACTCCGTCAGGTGGAGGAGACGCCGACGCCAGATCGTCTTCACATAGGCGAATCTTGGAGGCCAGCAGGGCCAGCATTGTTTTGTGATCCGAAGAAGGTGTTGCTAGGATGACCTTATCGATGACATCGTGCCGAAAGAACGGTGAAGCGATGATAGTTTGGTCAGCCATTGCGAGATTTCTGTATGAGTGGCTAAGAAGCAGGATGGACCAAGCCGAGAGTTTATTGCTGAATTACTGGCCTACTTTTCGATATAAAGCAATTCAGCGGCCGATGCCCATCCTCAACTCATCATACACGCAGCATCACTGGTCGAGCGCGTCCGCGCCTGGATAACAGCATTCCACCTGGATCTCGAAGGCATCGTAAAAAAGGGACATCGCATAAATCGCAGACAGACTAAGATGTACAAACACGACACAGGCCACATAGCAGTATAAAAAGACTGAGAGCTGACACGCAGCACCCAAGGCGCGGTATCGACCGGATCCGATGAGAAGACTAGGAAGGGAGACAGGAGCCCTGATCGAGGTCCTTTGTCCCCTGCGCAGCGAGCCACTTCGCAAGGCACCGCCATGTCGAGACCATGTCGATGGTCCAGTGAATGTGCCTACTTTGCGATGACCCAGGTCTGTTCCGTTCTCTCCTTCACCAGAGCACCTTCTCCCACTCTCCGCGGCGCCCTCTCGCCTAATGATCCACTTCAGACCTCCTCTCGATACCTGAAACGAAGTTCCAGATGGCTGAACTTCAGCACATATGTGTGCCGAATCGCCCAAATGATCGAGAGAATTGAGTCGGAAGCAGAAAAAGCCGAGGAAAACTAGCAGCCGACCGTATCCCATTCAGTTGAAATCGATATTGACCGAAGCGAGCGCTCTCCAAATCGACGATGGGGGATGCCGATAATCAAGAGCGAATGCTGGCCACGTAAAAGGGAGACGGTTTAGAAAAGTGTTGAAATGATAAAAAGGCACACGGGTAAAATTCGATGTGTCGCCCTCGTTCGTTGTCGCTTGAGTGTAGGCCACCATGTTCGATGCGTCCTCTAGCCTTGTGCGAGCGGGCTAGAGTCAAACAAAGATGGAGCTGTTCCGAGCGAGTTCCGAGCGGGAAGACCGATAAACAAGAGAAGAAGAAAAGCCAAGCCGATCCGATCCGAAAAAGAAGTTGAAAGAAGTTGAAATGAAGCAGATCCACCGAGATTGAGAAAGAGAGCGCCACGTGTCGGCAAGCGATGGATGAAGCCCGAGGTTGTATTGACCTTCGTAGATACCGGTCCAAGAGCGTAGCAGGCGAGGAAAGATTGCCGCAGGTTGAAGATATCCTTTGTGGGACCCTCCATCGGTGGTGTGGGTTATAAGACGGATCTTATCTGCGAAGCCGCCGGGTACCCTTGTCTCTGCTTCTTCTCCCTCACTCGACTCGCATCCCCACTCCTCGCCCTTCTTCTCCTTCATCATCTTGCTCCGTTTGAAAGTTGAAAATCGCGTTCCAAGGTTGTTGTTCTACGAAGGCGTGAGATTCAAGTCAGTCATAGTCGAGGAGCAGTGACCTCGCACCGAACTGACCTTGCCAAAGAGCCAGACGGTCCCAGGCGGGGAAATATTACTTACCACTGGGGAGGGGCTTGGTCTCCCATGCCACCGGTGGGAGCAGCGCCGGTTCCCATCCTGGTAGACGACCTCAATTGCCTTTCGCCACGAGCGGCGGCGGTCGCAGCAGCATCCTGCTCGGCCCTACGCCTTTGTTGCTCCTCCATACCAGGGACCTTGGGCTGAACGGACCAGTCAAAGACGTAGTCGTACTGGAATCCTTCGCGGACGAACAAGTCGCGGAACAGCTTTCGGAGGTACGAGTAGTCGGGCTTGTCGTCGAATCGAAGCGATCGGCAGTAGTTGAGGTAGATGGGGAACTCGTTGGGGAATCCTCGGCAGAGGATTTCAGTGGCGGTGGTCATCTCTGAGGATCGAGTTCGGTATCACATCAGCAATTTATATTTGACTCGCAGGGCAACCTTTGTTCAGAGACTCACTCTTCTCCATGATTCGGTCGTACTTCTGCTTCTTGGTAGCAGCCTTCAATCCCTGCCAAGGCAAAGCTCCCCTCAAGAAGTACTGCGGTTGTTATGAAACGTCGCCAAATTGATGAGCAACCACGTTCACCTCCCTTGAGCACCTCCACTCGACACTCACCATTAAAACGTATCCGAGAGACTCGAGATCATCTCGCCTGGACTGCTCAACCCCCAAATGAGTGTTGATCGAGGTGTAACGGGCAGTTCCAGTCAAGTCTACGCGGTAACGAGATCACAAATATATCAGCTCCCGGCCACACATATCGGTGTAGCGTAATCACCAAACTCACTCTTGTTCTCCCTGTAAGGAATGTGCAAGTGGGTCTTGGGATCCCTGTACTTTTTGGCCAGACCGAAATCGATCACGTTGACTTGGTTTCCACGCTTGCCGATTCCCATCAAAAAGTTGTCGGGCTTGATATCTCTGTGGATAAAGTTTCGAGAGTGAATGTATTCGACTCGAGAGATCTGAGGCGACAAGACAGAGTGCTCAGCATGTGATCGTTCAGGCTGGATGTACGAGATGACGGTGACTCACGAGCTGGTCGGCGAGAAGGAGGACAGTCTTCAAGCTGAACTTTCGGTTGCAAAAGTTGAACAAGTCTTCCAACGAAGGTCCGCTATTGGCATGCGAAGGATCACACCTATGAGTCATCCGCCCAATCACCCTATCGCCACCAATCCAAACTCACAGCAAGTCCAAGACCATGGCGTTGTAATCACATTCCGTCCCGTACCACCTAACAAAAGGCACACCCACTCCACCAGCAAGACTCTTGTAAACCTTGCTCTCGTATTCCAACTGAGGGTGCTTGGCTTTGACGGATTCCAACTTGATGGCGACTTCTTCACCCGAGACGATGTTGACTCCCAAGTAGATGTCCCCAAAGGAACCGGATCCGATCTTCTTGCCGATACGGTACTTGGTACCTACGCGGAGATCCATGGCCATGATGAAGGATTAGAGATTTGGAGTGATGGTAAATTCGGTGAGGGGTCTGATTTAGGCAAGGTAGAGCAGTTGAGATGGATGTAAGAAAGGCAGGCGAGAGAAAAAGAGGAATGATGTCAGCGAGAATGTTGGCAATTCAATCTTGAGCACCCCAGGACAAGATCTCCCTGCATCCCGGCTGGGGCCAACTGGACGCCCGTATCCAACATGGTTTTCCTTGCCGAGCTCGTGAAGAGACATGACAATGTCGATGAGTCGACGCGACACGTTCGACACGTTCGGTTTGGATCGTACGGGCGATCAGGCCATCCGAATCATCCGATCAAGTCCGAGGCTGTTCCATCAATACGTTGACCTTGATCCAGGCCATCGTTTGCACAGACGTCTCGACTTGACGGAGGGAGGAAGAGGGAACCAGGACGTAGGCAATCGACGACACGAGACGGATCAACTCACTCGTTAAAGAGGATAGGAAAATCGACGTTCGATTCCTGTGCAAAACCAATTCGACAAGTCGCCCAGATCTAGCTTTTTCGCGGGAGAACGTGTGTAGAAAGGCTCCTTGTGAATTGTCTAACGACGAGGTAGTATGGTTTATCCAAGACGAAAGCGGTTGGAGAGATGTTGGTGGAGATGTTATGTCGAGATTGAATTGATCGACGTGAAAGGGTGAGGGAATGATGATTGAGCAACCCAAGGTGAGGTGGATGCGGCTGCGTGTGTGGAGGAGGAACGAGCTTCTCGCTTTCTCTCTTTGTTTGCCCGGGAGCGCGCGCGTCGTCGTTGTTGGCCGGTCGGGGGTGAGAGAGAGAAAGTGGGGAAAGAGAGGAAGAGACGAGCTAAAACAGAGCCAGAGAGTTGATATGAAGCGAGAGTGAGGACGAAGGGTGGTTGAAGGAATCAGTCAAAGGGGAGATCAGAAGTGCGCGAATGCTTGATAACAAAGCAAGGGGGGGGAAAGAGAATTGATGAGGTGAGGGCAAACGACGAGGCAGGCCAAGGAGCGGGGGGACACGCCGTCAGCGGCACAATCGACCCATGGTCAGCCCGCGCGCGTCTCGAAACAGCCAATCAGGGAGAGCGACGAGTCCATGGTCATTTGCGTGGCCCACACAGCCAAGGTAGGAAGGGAGCACTGCCATCCCATAGATTCAGCTTGAACCAATACGTTTCATCTGCTTTGTCATCCGTTTTTGTGGAGCCTGCTTGCACATCCAGTATGACATGCGGTCGTTTGAAGCAGTAAAAAGTCTGATATACAATTCGATCTGTTTCTGTGGAACTCGGAAAGTTTTCCCTTAGCAACTTTTGAATCAGAGTTGAATGCGAATCGAAATACCTGATGACTGCGTGACAAGAAAGAGATCGCCGAGCCGAGTCGCAACGTGAATGATGAGGGGCTCGACATCTCTCGGACCGCCCAAACACCATTTTCGCGTGTATGCGCTCTCGAGTCGGCCCGGGACCCCCCCCCAGCCGCTTTCTCACGCGTCGTCACGATTTTGAAGCTTTCCACACTTTCCAGGCGCGTGTCGTCGCTTCAGACTTTCCGCGAGTTCTCGTTTCTCTTCCTCTCTCTCTCTGTTGCGTCTCTTCCCCTCTTTGCATTTTTAGAAACCTTTCCTTTCTCTCACCTCGACCACTCCATGTACCTCTAAAATCCTTTCCGAATCGCCCACCCCTCTTTGCATGTCCCTACCCATCTCCACGTTAGGTAGATCATCCATCAGACTCCTCACGACACTTTCACGACCCACTACCCTCTTTCGACCCGTCTCCCTTGTTCACTCTTACGAGCGCATCAACGTTGGAAGACGAGATTTCAGTTCGTGTTTAACCCTCCAAGCATCAAGTAGTGGGAAAAAGAAGAAAATGCGTGAGTCTCGGTGGGGTTTGGTATATGGTTTTCAAAGATCAAGGTGGCTCATGTGATAGCGGGTCTGCTTGCTTTGTTATTCAGCTCCTAAATCTAAAAAGGGCGAGGTCGAGAAGAAGGTGTTGCTCGGTCGACCGGGTAACAACTTGAAGGTGAGTCTACTACCCAACTGGGCTGGAGAGTAAATGTTCGTATGACTGATATTGTATGGTCCTTCTCGCCAACCAGGTCGGTATCGTCGGTGTACCCAACGTCGGAAAGTCAAGTTTCTTCAACTTGTTGTCCAAGGTCAGTCTCGTCGTCTACCAAACAACCTTTGCTCAGCTTCTAACTTGCTCCGCCTTTTCCCACCCTGCAGACCTCGCTTTCCAACGCTGCCAACTTCCCCTATGCCACCATCGACCCCGAGGAGGCTCGTATCCTCGTCCCCGACGAGCGACACGACTGGTTGTGCGAGACCTACAAGCCCGCTTCCCGAATCGCCGCCTACCTCACCTGTATCGATATCGCCGGTCTGACCGCTGGTGCTTCCACCGGTGCTGGTCTCGGAAACGCTTTCTTGTCCCACGTCCGTGCGGTCGATGGAATTTTCCAGATGGTCCGAGCGTTCGATGACGCCGAGGTCATTCACGTCGAGGGTGATGTTGATCCTACCAGGGATATGACCATCATCCAGACCGAGTTGAGGTTGAAGGATATCGAGTGGACGGAGAAGACCATCGAGGCGTTGAAGCGAGGCATGAGGTCAAGTGGTGCCAACAGTCTGGCCGAGAAGGCCAAGAAGGAGGAGCTGGCTACCGTTGAAAAGGTCTTGGCTACCATGAAGGATGAGAACAAGGACGTCCGAAAGGGTGTCTGGAGCAGTAAAGAGGTGAGTGTCGGGTGTGTTCCTGTCGTTCTTGGCTGTTCTTGGCCTTTGCTCGGCACCATCTTGCGGCTACCACCCCCATCCCCTTCACCACTTTACCTGATGAGAAAGGGCGCAAATACAATGCCCGATTTAACCCAGCTCGTTGACTTGGGAGTAACGCCCCGCATATAAGAATGAGATAACTGTATACACTCTGATCCTTTACCACCCACAACCTTTGCTTGATGACTGCTGCTGCGAGATTTGAAACGACCGTCCGAACGAGGCGCTTACACAAACGACCTCTCTTTGGGCTCATCCCGCACATAGGTCGAGGTCATCAACGGTCTCCAACTCCTTACCGCCAAGCCCGTCATCTACCTCGTCAACTTGTCCGAGCGAGACTACATCCGAAAGAAGAACAAGTGGTTGCCCAAGATCAAGGCTTGGATCGATGAGAACAACCCAGGTGATCTCTTGATCCCCTTCTCGGTCGCTTTCGAGCAGCGACTCGAGGATATGGGCGAGGAGGAGGCCAAGGAGGAGGAGAAGAAGGTTGGCGCGACCAGCGCGTTGGGCAAGATTACGACTGCCGGATACGCTTCGTTGAACTTGATCCGATTCTTCACTTGTGGACCTGACGAGGTCCGAGCGTGGACCATTCGAGAGGGAACCAAGGCGCCCGCTGCTGCCGGTGTCATTCACACCGAGTGAGTGCGAGTGAATGTCGATTCTGGAAACTTCTCATCTGACCATGACTTTTATCTTGCATTCCTTAGTATCGAGAAGAACTTTATCTGTGCTGAAGTACAGAGTTACGAGGATTTGAAGGAGCACGGTACGGAAGCTGCTGTCAAGGCCGCCGGTAAACTCAGGCAGCAAGGAAGGACTTGTAAGTCGAAGCCTGTACCTCGGTATTTCTCAGCCTTATTGACTAACTTGTCATCCTACCCTTCACAGACGAAGTTCAGGATGCCGACATTTGCTTCTTCAAGCACAACGGTTAATCGCACTCGATTCCCGTCTTTACATACCCCACCCTACTTTAGTCTTACATCCCCATCTCCATACACACGCGCTTAAACGGATCACTATCGATGATCCGGAGCTGTAGCATACATAATACATGACGCACAAATAGAAAATACGTCACGCCCACATTGACCTGCTTGATGTGAATGTTCCTTGACTTGAGCTCTGTGACTCGGGAACCATGGTAGTCGATCTTGAGCTGGTCAATGAGCCTCATTGTTCTCCTCTGTATCCCCCTCCTGCTCCCTGGGCCTCAGTGCAGTTTTTCAGGCTTCGACGTGGGCCGCTGCGACTGCAAGTAACGGGCTTGCTGCGGCTGTCAGTGCATGTGGACTGGAACTCGATGCAGGAATCAAATCTCGAACAGAGTGTTTGGGGACCGGCGAGGCAGTGGAGAGGAGATGAACAGGCGGTCGAACTGAGGCAGAGAGAGCATCAAGAAGGTGACTAAGTTCTATGAAGAGACCTCGCCCTTCATCATGGAAATATCGCAAGGTCTCTTCCAGCCGATGCCGCCTGCTCCTGCGATCTACATTGAACCGATGAACAATGACTTTTGGCCTCCATTCGTTCTGGTCCATATTCGAATGACCTGTGGGATGGAATGTTACGAGTGCTAGGACCATCCAACTGCGCTTCGACAACCTGTAGCCGACCGGTCTGTAGGCCTGGTTGCCCCAAACGAAGTATCGCAGTGAAAATCGACTGTAAAATGTCTCGCAGGTCTTCCCCCTGGCAGCATCATCATGACACCCATGATAAGCTGTGATAGTGCATCAAATTGGTAATGATGATGATATAAATACATGTCGCCAGCGAGAGACCTCTCAATCCTAGCCTTCTTGCACGGGTACACTATCTGTAGGGCGATGTGCTCGACCACCTCTGGATGTTTGATGGCAAGCCCAATTCCGCCTGCTAAAGAGGTGCATGTAAAATGCGTCTATGTACAAAAGAAACTGTTCGCATACCCGCCCGGATCCGGGTGGACGACCAACGTGTGGCCGTCAATGGCGGGGGAAACGGGGGACCAGAGTGACAAGTCACCCCCGTCTGTCCCGCCTCGCCCCATCTATATTTGTTCCATAACAACACCCCCATCTCCGCTCTCATCAAGTCCTTATCCCCCCAGCCTCCCTATCCCGCCTCCTCTCCCTCCTGGCTCTCTGAACCGGCCTAGGCAAACCCAGCGTATCTCTCAGACTATACCCTGTAGTCGATGACCCCAAGAGGACCGGACCAGGTTCCCCCGAGGTGAGTCCCAACACTTGTCCTAGGGATGTATGGCGGGAAGGTGTAAGTGTGCCAGTTCCTGCCGATGATGAGTCGGGTTTTGTTGGCGGGGGGTAAGAGGAGGAGGAGGCAGAGGAGAACGATGAGGGATCGTTGGCGAGGTCGAGATCGACCACCGTGGTCCCCAATTCGACATTAGGGATGTCTTGTCCTTCATCATCCTCGT
>Ga0308160_10006798_pt1 | contig 11538 bp, 15 predicted proteins | sample PhyFR1_FD_201036 | JGI IMG/M metagenome (GOLD analysis project Ga0308160, IMG submission 201036) | Phyllosphere microbial communities from UC Gill Tract Community Farm, Albany, California, United States - DLSLF.R1 | ecosystem: Host-associated > Plants > Phyllosphere > Unclassified | place: USA... | reverse complement strand
CTCCGCGACAAAGCCGAGCTCACGTGTACCAGTTGTTTCCGTTGAGAGGAGCTGGTGCCGGCTGTGTGCGGGTGGGAACGACCGAGTCACTGATATCGAAGATGCGCTTCGCCTCCTATCTGTCAGTGGTGTTCTTCGCGGTAAGCGCGACCACCCACCTCCCAAGTCTCCATTGTCAGCTCCATGACCGCTTGATTCTTCGCTACGTTGATGTCGTTGCCATCCTCGTTGTGTGGCGTGCGCGCGACTACGTGTCAGATTTTACCGTTGCCAATGCTTACAGATCATGACCTCGCCGTCGTCTGAGACTTGTATGCCTGCCAGGCCGTCTTTAAGCAAGAAACTGACAAAAAAGCAGTTCTCGACAGTCTGGCCAAAGTCGCTGGGATTGATGACCAACCGGAAGAAGTTGATTCCATCGCCCGAGGGATCTACCCTCTGAAGGATTTTGCCAATCTGTCATCAGGAAATGTGACGAACCCGACTCACTCTCTTGACATGTGTCATCAAGTCGTCTTTGGGGGCCTTGGGACCAGCTTGCTGCGAGACGATCTCTTGCGGTCGTATCTCTGCCTCCACCGGAGCTCTCTTTTGCCTATTCTGCACCATCCGCTTTCGCGGCGCGGTTCCGATGGGACCATACCTTCTATCAGCTCCGTATCGAAACTGAAATAAGACTTACATGAACTCCACTCCTGGAACCCGCCGATATAGCTTTGCTGCCATCCATCCGACCTTCTCCCAATCGCCAAGTCTGCCTTTTCTTGCTGCCTGTCGACGACCCCCTCGCACTTCTTGTGGATCTGCGAGCTCGTCCTCTTCGTCGCTGACATCTTGATCTTGCAGCTCTTCCCGATCGAGACCGAGGACACCTTTCATCCTGATATCAGCAGTGTCTATCGTGGCACCTCAACCGGAGCGGACAACTATTCTGGCGAGAACAAAACAACGTACCGTATCAAGAACTCGTCGATGTTGAACGCATTCGTATCTAACTTCATCTTCCTAGCAATATCCAATGCCGTATCCACCGTAGTCGTCATCACTCGAGCATCGAGACTGGCCAGAGCGGGGTCTCGCACTATCCGTCAGCATACAGTACCAGTCTCGGAACATATGCAGCACGCACCATTCCGGAACAGTATCTCGCTCTTTTCCATCGCTTCCGCGAGCTGCATCACCGTCGTATTCGCAGCGTTCGCTCTAAGGTCTGTCTGTCAGCCTACTCTGCGCAATGTTAGCATATTTGATGTACCATCCGCTTCTGACTGCAAGTTCCGGAATCCGGCCGACGTCTCCGCCTTCTCTTTCGGATCTTGCTCCTCGAAGAGATCGTCCGCGTTCATTTCGGTCAACCTCTTCCTCCTCTTCCTCCGGCGCTCTTCATGCAGCTCATCGACCTGATCGCTTTCCTCGATTCCTGCCCTCCGACTTCCACTTGCGTGCTGCTCCCTCTCTCTTCTCGATTGGGACACTCTTCCTGGCATCGTGAGCGATGTTGGACTGATGATAGGACGACTGTTGATGGGAGGAGAAAGTGAATTGTGTCGAAATGTGGAGGTGCGGGCGCGTCCGACGCGATATCACGTGATAAATAACCGTCCGTGCCTGAGATGACCGGACTGATGTCTAGGAGGACTATCGTCAAGTTGAATCGGTTTTTGACATTCCAATATAACACTCAGCATGGCTTCCCCACAGGGCTCGGGAGGGCCATACGAAAATCAGTGAGCTAACACGCCGAAATCAAGCTGCATGAGCTCACGTCAGCGAAGGATCCTCACCCGGTATAGGCCAGCAAGGTGAGTGAAGCGGACGTGCCGGAAGTTACTGTGACCATCTTCCCTGAGCAGTGCGCCTTCAGGCAAACCAAGCAGGGATGTCAGAAGTATTTGCCTGACTATTTGGCTACTGGCAGGAGATATGGCTGTTTGGAAACTCAGTCTGCGAGCGCGGCACCGAGCTGATGGCAGATTCTGACAAGTACGCGCACTTCCCCTTTGTCGCTTATCGACGCCATATGCTCCCGGTGTCTTGGACTGGGCTGATAATACAGCTGCTTTAGGATCCTGCTCGCGACGGACAATCATATTGGGTACGCCGAAAAAGACCCTGTTCGAGGTCAAGACGCCATCAACACTTTCCGCGAGATCCTTCAAATCGCCCGGGATGCCGACGTCGACTTTGTCCTACTAGCCGGGGATCTCTTCCACGAGAATCGCCCAAGCAGAACATGTATGCACCAGACTATAGCCTTACTACGGGAGTATACGCTGGGTGATAAGCCAATACGGGTGAGTGATTGCTCGGCTTGCGCCTTTCACCGGGAAGGGGAATGGGATGACTGGGAACTGGAAGATATGCTGATCCCAGTTTGAGCTGCTGAGTGATCCGATGGACGGCAGTGCAGCTGGATTCTCGTCAGTTTTCTGCTAAATTCCCAGCGGATACGAGCTGACGGGCAGATTCCCAGCAGTCAATTATGAGGATCCAAACCTCAATGTCGGCATCCCTACTTTCTCAATTCATGGCAATCATGACGACCCGCAGGGCACCGGACCGGTTAGGCATGAACTTCCTCGGTTTCTCCATAGCTGACTGTACAGGAAGGTGCACTGTGTGCGCTAGACGTGCTATCTGTCTCCGGCGTCCTCAACTATTTTGGCAAAGTCGATCTCGCGGCAGACGAGGCTCAAGCCGAACAATCGGACAAGGGCATCCGCATCAAGCCAATCTTGCTACGGAAGGGCACAACGTCGCTTGCAATGTACGGCGTCGGAAACGTCAAAGACGCGAGGATGCATTACGAGCTGAGAAGCAACCGAGTCAAGATGTACATGCCGGAAGGAGGAGACGTGCCGGATGAGGATTGGTTCAACATGCTTCTGATACATCAGAATCGGTGAGCTCAATTGACCTATATTCCGGTGACGAGCTGACGTTAGTGTCAAGCATGGACCGCAGCAGAGCGTGCCCGAAGGCATGTTTGACGATTCAATCAAGCTCGTCGTCTGGGGTCACGAGCATGATTGTCGAATCACGCCCGAGAAAGTTGAGGGGAAAGACTACTATATCACGCAGCCAGGCTCGTCTGTCGCTACTTCTTTGGCTCCGGGTGAAGCCATACCAAAGTAAGCGGGGACCGACGATTTCGAAGTCGGATACTCATCCCAGACATGTCGGACTACTGTCGATACAAGGATCTCAGTTCCAGATCGCTGAGATTCCGCTGAAGACTGTCAGACCATTCATATTCGACGAGATCACGCTGTCTCATCTTGCGGAGAATGAAGAGAACAAGATCAATTTGGAAGACAGAGACAGCATTACAGCATTCTTGAGGAGAATGGTACGTGTACTCCTGGGAGATACTGAATGCTGATACGATTCTCCAGGTCGAAAGTCTGATCAAACGTGCCAAAGAGGAATGGAATGACCTACACAAAGACGACGTGGAAAAGACTGAGATGATGCTTCCTCTCATCCGTCTGAAGGTTGGAGACCTCTTCTTCAACGCCGGTTCCAGCTGACGGCAGGTGGAAACCTCCGAAGCGAAAGAGATGTCGAATCCTGTCAGATTTGGCCAGGATTTCATCGGAAGAGTTGCGAACCCGCGTGATATCCTACAATATCACCGAAAGAAGAAGGTGGCCGAGCGAAGTAAGCAATACTTCTCGAACGTTCGGGCGGACGGAGAGCTCATTGGAAGAAGCGAAGAACATGCCTGATGCGCCTGACGGAGAAGACGAGGATGCGTGGATGGATGACGACGATCCAACGGCACTCACCGCCAACGACCGTCTGGCCAAGCTTCGGATGGCGAATCTCGTGAAGCAGTACCTTAAAGCGCAAGAGCTGGAAGTCTTGATCGAAGGCGGCATGGAGGATGCGGTGATGCGGTTCGTCGAGAAGGACGACCGGGACGCGATCAAGGAGTCGGTATCGGCAACTCTGCCCGTCGCTCTTCTGGTTTGTGAGCTGATAATAGCTTCGTTGCGGACACGCTGAAGGCGGTCGGGCGAGATATGCGAGGGAAAGAGGTCAACGACGAAGACGTCGAGGAGCACGTGAGTGTTCCCATCAGTGCAACAGATCAGCGCCGCTGAACATCAGATGACCCGCGCAAAAGAAAGGTGAGACTTTTGATTGTCGTTCGCCAGATCTCATGTCAGCGCCGCGTCTCAGTGGCAGACGGAAAATGCCGATCGAGAAGATAAGAACAAGAAAACGAAGAAGGGCAAAGCAAAGGCGAAAGAGGTCGAGGTCGATAGTATGGGTAAGTTTTGGTCAGTGGATAAGTGTCAGCAGCTGACAGTTCAGCCGAGGATGACAGCATGTGAGATGAACCCCTGCGCTGGATGTAAGTGAGCTCATCAGCAGGGCCGAATCGGCATCTGACGGATCTTTCCAAGAGGCTTCGCCTCCCAAGAAGAAGGCTCCAGCGAAAGGCAGCAAGGGAAAGGCATCAAAACCTCTTGTCAGTTGCTTGGCTTGCCGTTCCGGTAGATCGCTTACATCAGTTCGACGAGGTCTCAGACGAGAACGAAGAGGAGGAGGAGGAGGAGATAGTGCCAGCCAAGAAGAGCCGAGCGCCGGCTGCAAAAGCAACAGCGAAGAAACCCCCAGGCAAAACGACGGCCAGGACTCCAGCGAAGAAGCCGGCCGCTAGGGGCAAAGCGGCTTCGAGTGGAACACAATCGCAGCTCAAGTGAGTGCAACGTAAACGCGTCTCGGAATCCGACTGAAGATAGTTTCACGGCTCGCGGTAAGGCCGGAAAGACATCCAACGCAGTGAGTGTAATGAGCGGCCATGAGACGTACGATCTGATGGTAGATCGAGCTTTCTGATGATTCGGATTGATGCACATCGAATAGAAGGTAGAGGCTCGAACTGTCGATGCGGAGAATGAAGTGACTCCGCCGGCTTAGCCACAGTAGGTGGGGACTCCGAAGGGGAATGCTTTGCACGCCACACGCTATCTGATGAGCTGTACATATTCACGCCATGCATGATGCCACGATGACGAATGGAGATGCTTGGGCGTGGACATGAAAGCTACGCGTTTGTCTATCCGAAAGCACGGCGCCGGTACCACGGCAAGGGGGACGGATATCTCTTACAAGGCGTCATGCTCGCCTTGGCCGCACCATTTTTCGGTGCTTGCCGGGCGTACACTTCACGTTCGAAAGCTGCCAGAGGCGTCCTATCACCGGTCCGAGCCAGTCCGGCCGGATCGCTCCGACTCATTGTGGTGTGTGAGAGTCGGCATATTCGACCAGATCCCTCATGATGCCCAAAGCCCCAGACTTATACCCTCCACCAAACATCAACGCGTGCTACCATAAGCGCCATCGTGAGCGAAGGTGACTGTCAAGTATACGAAGAGGACCGATCGAATCGATCCTGGATGAATCCAGCCAGCCGAGACAAGAAGACGGAGAGATGAACTCACATTCAGGTGGTGATATAGCTCGTATAACTTCAGCCGGGGAGCGTAGTGCGAAGTCGATCTCGGATGGACAGAATGATACGCCTCAAAGAAGTCCGACGTGAAGCCTGGCGTCAGCTCGCGCTTTGGGCTGTCGGTGGGTATAGACTGATGCCATCGCTCGGATGGGTTCCAGGGCATGAGCAATTAGGACAGTTGTCAATACAATGGGCAGTCGCATTTAGAGGTATTGAACATGATAGGTCGAAACTCGGCTCACCTCCGAACATCCCGCATATCCCCAATTCAAACTCGTTATGCGCGTAACAGCTCGAAGGGTCGAATACCACTGTTTTAGCTGTTGCGCTATTGACGCCAACGTTGCCCGACCACAGGTCGCCGTGGATGATAACGGGGCGCGGTGGGGGTTGAATGTCGTCTAGCAGCAGGGGGATGGTGCTGCGCGTAAGCGGGGTGTTTCGCTTCACACCTCGACCCCTCGTCACCGCATCCCGTTCTTTTACTCCCTCTAGACACCTTCGGTCCCGCTCGTGTCGATAAGACTGGGGAACTGCGCTCATATACAGTCACAGACCCATAATCCGCCAACACGTTGTGAACAGCGTGGACGGTTCCCACTCACCGCTCTTGCATTTCCGCCCAGAGCTGTGTCACCCGTTCATCCCCCAGGCGTCGCACAATATCCCCAGCTCTTCTGCGCACGAAGAACTCTTTCCAGCTCTCGGTCCACGTATTGTCCTGCTCCGTCACGCCGCAATGCGTAGGGACGTCAAACCCATACTTCCCTTCTTCATTCGCTTTCGGCCCATCCGCGTTCCCGCTGTCCGGCACGCGGTGCAGCAGTGCCAACCTCCGTCCCAGCTCTGCCTGATCTTTCACCCCGCCCATCTCGAAGTACTCCGAAACCATCCCCCCTTCCTTTCCATCCTCACTGATAGCCACGCTAAATGAGCGAGGGACGAATTCGGCCGGTGCGGTAAGTGTCAAAGCTGTGAGGCTTGCATGTTCCCCTTTCAATTGCGCGACATTATGCGATGTTTTGACGAAGAACTTGGTCTGCCCATCTGAGACGTAGCGACTGTGCTGAGCCAAGGACGCGACATCAATGTTGGCCTGTTCGAACGCTTTGACAATTAGAGGATGTAGCTTGATCATTTGTGCGGGGGAGGGGGCGAGTCGATATTCAATTTCGTTACCGAGGAGCTAGCTTTGAAGTCGGTTGAAGTCGGCGAGGAGAGTCAGAACGTGGTCAACTAGATCAAAGTGGATTGGGCGTGCTTTGACAAGATCCAAGGCCGCTCGACAGCTAGCGCCTGCTCGCTGCCGCTGCTCGCCCTGGCTCGGGTTATGTCAGGAGGACGTCCAGAGTGGAGGTACGGCATGACGGCGCGGAGTTGAGATTACGATTGTGTCTGACCGGGGGTGAATGAATCGTAATGCGATAATCGCAGTGGCCCAATCGCAATAGTGGCACAATCGTAATCATCATTACAACCACTATCACCCGCTTCGTAATGAACCGCTTAAACCTCATCATGACGCCTGCCGGGTCTGGCTCGCGTTCACACGTGCATGAACATACCCGATTCATCCAATGTCCTCCGACTGCAACACCACTCTACATCCCCATTCACTCGACGACGCTTCAATACTTTCAGTCCAAACATCGACCTCGACTACAACTAGCGGTCGTTGCACCGACCCTTGGTCAAAGCGGTGTCACCGAGCTTGCCTTCTAATCTGATCCCGACCACCCGGACGCCCCGGCAGTCCGTACACAATGAAGGTAGCTTGGCCTGACACGGGCGTGGGGAATGAGCTCATGGTAGTTCGGAAAGACAATCCAGTCGCAGCAGGTACCAGGATGGGGGGGATATTACTTGAATTACAAGGTGCGTCTCACACTGCGCACAAAGCCAAAATCAACCGGCTCTCGCCTTACGCACGTTTAGCAACTGACGGTAGGCTTTGAAAAAGATCATCAACTCGTATGCCGCCGGAAGACCCGCTTCGGACGCTTCTCTTCTCTCGCTGGGACAGCGGCCGGCTAAGAGGACTCTGTCATCGCGATCAGACGCCGAGACGCCCGAACCCTCTTTCTCGCTCGACGGAGACAGCAGCATCAACGGACTCGAGGCGCCCTTGCAGGCCGCGACGCAAAGTCTTACCGCTTCAACATTACCGCCATCAGATAGCGAGCTGCGAGGTCAGGGTAGCGCAGATTTGGACCCGTTACCGCCAGAGACGGAGCCGCCCGCGCCGAGCAGAGGCACCATCATGGACCGACCGGGAAGCGGCGGGAGCAGTCAGAACGACAGTTTCAAGGCGCATCGTGATGTCTTTTTCTTCACCCTGCAGCGAGAGCTCGAGAAGGTGAGCAGGAATTCTCGCCGGTTTGAGGAATACGCCCAGTTGGCTGATAACAGATCAACGCATTCTATCTGATTAAAGAACGAGATCTTCGTCTACGACTGCTCACCCTCTTGACCAACCGGAAGCGCCTCCTCTCCTCTCGCCCTCCTGCCACACCCGATACACTCCCCTCCGACTCTATCCACCGCTCCGGTATCGAATGGACGTCTCTTGAAGAAGGATGGCGGTTGTTCGAGCGTGACCTTGGGAAATTGCAGGGATTCATCGAAATCAACGCAACGGGTTTCCGCAAGATTTTGAAGAAGTGGGACAAACGCTCGAAATCCAACACGAAGGAGCTTTACCTCGAACGTCAGGTCGAAGTGCAGCCATGTTTCAACCGAGAGTTCATCGCGCGCTTGAGCGATGTCGTCGCGGCAAATCTGTTGGACATCGAGAACGGAAGTGAGAAGCTGCCCACGGCAATCTTTGCCGATCTGCCCGAAGTTGGCGTGGACGGGTTCGACCGGCGGATAGAGGTGGAGGACGGACCCGGAGCGGAGAATCATGGCCAAGTCGGGCAAGTTCTCGCGCTCGACGCTTTGGTCGATCTGGAGGGGAGCTTGGTCAAGGCTGTAGCGAGTGGACACGATGCTATCGCCGATTGGATCAAAGCGGCCAAAGGTCGACAGGCGAAGGATAGGTCGAAGCGCCTTATGCGGATATTGTGGCGCGCAGCACTGCAAGTGCCAGACGACATGCTCGAGGTCGTTCTCGCCAACTTGACCTTGGATTTCCGATATATCGACAACATCAACGGCCGATCGCCATTGCATCAAGCGTCGATTGTTGGCTCGCTGCGAGTCGTACAACTCTGCGTGGAGCAAATACCGCAATTACTCGAACAGCCCGACACATACGACCGACGCCCGATCCACTATGCCGCGATGCACGGTCACCCGGAGATCGTCTCGTTCTTACTCGACAAGGTTGCCGCCTCGCCGACGGACATGGACGGCTACACTCCGCTCATGCACGCCATTACGAAAGGTCACCTCGAAGTTGTCCGGATCTTTGTCTACGCTAAGGTCTCGCTCGAGCCCACGGCCATCTCGAATGATCTCATTCCCCTCTCACTCGCATGTCAATCGGGTCATCTCGAAGTCGCAGAGCTGCTTCTGTCATGCGGTGCCAAAGTAGTGTCCAATTCCGAAGGGCTATACCCGCAACATTTCGCCGCCAAAGCCGGTCATTCACAAATTTGTCAACTGCTTGTCGACCAAGGCGGGCCAACTGGAGGTGGCAAAGATCGCCAGGACAAGTACAATCTCTGGACGCCGCTTCACCACGCCGCGGTCGGCGGAGAAGAACGGCATTTGGCTTGCATCAAGGTGTTGGTAGAATCCGGGTGTGACGTCAATGCCGCCGATGAGTACGGCAAGTCTGCCGGCTGGTATGCTGCGTGGTTTGGCCACGTCGAGTGCTTGAACTTTTTGCTTGGTGCCGGAGCGAAGCTGGAAGGCAGCCAGACGACCCTCGAAGGGATGGAGGGCTTGGGGCTTTCGGCGGATCCGCAGATGGAGAATCTGAGTCCTGGAAGTGATCTCGAGCTAGATCAAGCGAACGACGACTTTGAACTGATTCCCTCGTTATCGCTCCCGCCGCCTATCATTCCGTGAGTAACAATGGGTTTTGCTTTCCGGGCGCTCACATCAGCTTGCGTGTGTACGGACATGAGTTCCTGGCCCAACGATGTCTCGTCCAGCTGTCGCTCGGTCATCCCTTCCAACGGATAGCGACATCCTCAACCAAGCCAAAACCAGCACCTGTCAAGCTCTACTCGCGAAGCGGTCAGGAATCGCTTCACCTGTGGTCGTCATTAAAACTCGTCATGACCTCGAAATCCGACATCACCGCTGTGCCTCATTCCGTCATTCTCCCTCTCGCCGACGAGCGCGAAGTGTTCTCGTTCCAAGTTTCAGACCTAACCAAATTCACCCTCGAATTCTCCCTTTACCCAACATTCGGCTCCAAAGTCATCGGCCGCGCTGTGATCCTCCCGTCAACGTTCATGGATATTCGATACCACAAAGGTTTCGTCGCTCCCCTTTTAGACACCCAACTGAAGACCATCGGCGAGGTCTCTTTCGAAGTTTCTTGTATCCGACCGTTCGAAAAGGCCCAACTCGAGATTGGCGGACGTGTCGAGACGTACTGGAAATCGAAAGTCACGCCGTCGACGCAATCGCAAGATCATGCGCACTCGTTCCAACATCGCCCATTATCGATATCCACCTCTTCACCTGCAACCCGTCCCAGTGCGACGTCGACCAGCGCGGCAAAAGAGCCGGCACTGGTCACGGCAAGTTCGCTGTCGGGCGAGTATGTCGATGTTGTCGTTCAAGTAACGAAAGACCGCGTTCCCGTCGCTTACCCTGATTACAATCTGCCTGTGCCTGGGTTCGACATTGGCGTGGCCAACGTCACATACGACCAATTCGAGCAGTTGGCTCAAACGACCAACCGCCAATTCTCTCCGCCTTCCAGCGCACAAACCGCCGCCGAGTGGTTCACGACGATATCTAACTCGCTGGTCTCGCTTGAATCGCTGCTAGCGGCTGTTCCGGCTGATATCGGGTTGAACGTGCAGCTGAAATACGTCCGCGCGGGCGATTCGAAGCGGTACAAAGTAGGCAAGAGCGAGGAGGTCAACGAGTTCGTCGATCCAATCCTGCATAGAATATACGAAGCGGGCCGAACGAGTCCCGGGCGAAAGATTATCTTCTCAAGTTTCGACCCCACGGTCTGTACGGCGCTGAACTGGAAACAGCCGAATTGTGAGTGATCAGTGCTTTGCCTAGGATTGGCCCGATTGAATGTGGAGGCCAAAGTCGGACAACGCCAGAACCATGCTCATTCCAGTCGCGGTCTTTTTCGCTTCATACTGCGGTATATCACGGTCGAGAAGTGGCACGCCGTCCCTGGTCCGCGCGCCACAAGAGGAGGAGACGGATCTTCGGTGTTTGAGTGTGCGCGAAGCGGTCAACTTTGCAAAGAGCACAAACTTGCTCGGCGTGATCCTAGAAGCGACCACTTTGGTACGTCGTCCCGTCTCAATTGTCGCCCCTCCGCTTCCTCTCTGCTTTGGTCAGAGGGAAAGCAGAGGGTTGTGGCGTACCGTGATCGGAGATGGGGGAAAGAAGGCAACACTAACGCCAGTCCGCTGTGCCGTCTCTCGTCGCTTCCGTCAAAGACGCAGGTCTGCTGCTCGCCGCATTTGGCGAGACTGGGCATATGACGAGATTAAGAGCTGGGGCTAGTGATGGCCGTACGGTCGACGCGTTCGTCCTGGACGGGTGAGTGGGATAATAAGCCGAGCTGATATTCAGGATAATGACGTTGACTGTTTGAGCGGGCGGCTTAGGGCAGTGAAGGGAGGACAAGGCGAACAGAAAGGGTGTCAGTCGTGGAGGGGCTGGGTGGGAGTTGCTGGACTTGGCCGCTCGCCGAGTCGATGCCGAATTGAACGGATCATTAGAGTTGCCAGCATGTATATGAACATCGCGTCGGCCCTAGCGTCTCTAGGCGTCGAAAACGAGGTGTGCCATCCATAACAGCGGTACGACGCAGTACTGGTCGTCACGACATGACAGCCGGGACGTGTTCGGTACATGTTCAGAACGCGCAGCCTGAATTGGCCGTCGACACGCCGTCGTTGGCCAGGTGCAGCAGTTTC
>Ga0308160_10006797_pt1 | contig 11539 bp, 9 predicted proteins | sample PhyFR1_FD_201036 | JGI IMG/M metagenome (GOLD analysis project Ga0308160, IMG submission 201036) | Phyllosphere microbial communities from UC Gill Tract Community Farm, Albany, California, United States - DLSLF.R1 | ecosystem: Host-associated > Plants > Phyllosphere > Unclassified | place: USA... | reverse complement strand
CCTTCCATCGCTTCCCATCTCCCTAGAGCCCCAGACCCGCTAATAAAGCTTTGTTCTCTGCGATATTCCTAGCTCGCTCATCTTCGTAAATCGTCGGCGAGGAATCTACCATCAGCTCAGTGTCATGACCTCAATCTGTAAGCTCTGATCGCTGGACCCCAAGTCCAGCTCATCCTATATACAATTCGGATATATTACTATCCTCACAAACGTATCTGTTGTTACCTGGACAACTTCTTGCTACCTATTCAGAGTCCCCAACAACCCGTCCCGACACTCAGCAACAAGAATCACGTACCTTCCACGTGAACCTCCCCTTCCACCTTGACCCTCATAGCCTCCATTTGATCCGTTCCAAATAAGCCATTGGCGTAGTATCGGGTGTACCACTGAACCATCGGTTTCGCTCTCCCTTTCTTATACTCTACCAGGCATTTTGCAGGTTTCTTCTTCGTTCCGTAAGTCTCTTCCAGGATTCGGAGGAGTTTGGATCCTGTCGTTAGCGTTCTCTCTGTAGTACTCACCTTTCCGACCTGGCTGCTTTCCGACTTTTCTCATCTTTCTTTTGGGTATCACTTGTGTCGGGGTGGAAGCGACGGGATTTGGGTGATACCCCGTCCTCCAAGCTAAAGCGGCAGCTTCGAGTGTTTCCGCTGAGATACCCATAATCCCCATCTCCTCTGCGGTCTGAGGTAGGACTTTTGCCTTGGGTGAATATCCTTCTCGCCTTGATGACCAGCCGTATCGGACGTAGTAATCTTCTTTGATATCGAGGATGGTGAAGGGGTGTTCTAATCTCAGCTCACCCACATTTTCGCTTACCTTGATTATCAAATTGATCCACCATCTCCGCTGCTGTCTTCCTTATACTGGAGCTTGGCTCCCAAGTATCTTCAGCCGGCCCATAACTCCACCATCGGACTAGATAGGAAGTTTCGATGTTAGGTCTGGGGGTAGATCGGGCTATAATTCGAGAAACGTAGAACTGTTCTCCTTCTTCGTGGGTGGGTTGGAACTAGGATCAGCTGAATTACTTTCCTGTATTATGCAGCTTACTTCATCGTTGTAGCTTGTTTGCGTGTCTGATGGTGGAGATTGGGTGGATGATGAGATTGAGAGTTCGGGCGTGGAGGGAAGGGAGGTTAGAGCTGATGATACTGTACTTGAGGAAGATGGCGGGGCAGTGAACTTGACGAAGGGCATACTGATATAAGTAAATCGCTAATTTGAGTGAAAGTGAAAAGTAATGAGTAAACAAGAGAAAAGACGCGGTTGTCAAGGTGGTGGGAGGAGGTCCGTGCAACCATCAAAACATCAATCCGCAAAACACAATACATGATCCAGCTTTCCAGTACACCTGGGATATCGATTTCTTCCACTCTGTCCAAGCTGACCACCTGATACCACCTGATATCACGGTAGCTACTAGAAGTTAAGGTCTAAACGCCGAGAGGCTCCCTTTGAGATGTGTGTGTGCGTCTTTTTCGGCTCCCATCGCCCGATTTCAACCCTTTTTTCTCGATCTAACCGATCCTTTCCCCCATTTCCCAATACAGCTAGTCAGACAGCTGGTCTGAGCGTGATGGGCATGACATGATCAGGTGATATCGTAATGGTTAAAGGAGGTGATTTCGTTTTCGTTTTCGATTTTGAATCTTTTACTTGGTCTTTCGTTCGGGGTGTTTCGGTAGTGATTGTCGTCGTTTACCAGACTTTCAAACATGTTTACCTCTTCTTTTCAAGCTCATCTTTCCTCTGAGAATCGAGTCGTGCTCAGGGTGTTGGGTACCTTGATCATCTGTGTGTGTATGATCAATCAACCAATTAACCCGATTTCGTAAACACCGTTCATCTGCTAGTTCAGCATCAAATTTCGAAGATACTTTTTCAACCTTTTTCGATATTTGAATGAGTGCTATTGACGATATTGTAGCCTTGTCCGAGACGTCCCCAGGTCATTCACCACTCCTTGATCCGATTCCAATGAAGCTGTAGAGCGAGATTTTCATGAATTTCGAGGGTTACCGCCCTTGTGACCAAAGGATATTCCTAGAATAGGAAAGTCCAGACAGGTCGAGACGGATCAAATTCACACATACTTGGATATCCTTTACCTATCTCCTTACGCTTTTCCCCCTTATAACATATCCTCTGGTCTTTCGCTGTTGGATTGGTCGATCGATGTTTTGCCCATTTTTGATTAATTGGTTTTTGACTTGGTACCTTGGATAGATAGTTTTTGAGGGGGGGGCGTTAGATTGTTAGTAGAATGAGGGAGTTATATAGTTAGAAGGGGATGAATCTAAGCCTGTTTTTCCCATAGAACATTAAGAATGCCCAAATTCGATGCTCGTAATGCTTTCTGCGGCAAGAGGAGAGGATTGTCCGCCAATGGACAATATACGATAACGCCTGAGTCGAGGGTGCCTACCGCCCAGCAGGTCGATTTTTCCCGTCAATCCTGGGCGAAGAAAGCCCCCCCCGCCGTCAAGAAGGAAGAGGTGGAGGTGGAGGAGAGTGATGATGATGAAATCCAGATCGTTGGAAGTCGGGGTCTGAAAGGGAAGGATGTGGGGAGAGAATCCCCAAGCCGACGTGAGATTCTAGTCGTTAGCGGGATATTCAGAGCTGATATCCAGATCGCCAGGGCCCGAAAGGCCCCTTATGTCAAGCCGCCACCCAGGTACAGGGAGGTCCCACCCCTTCCCCTCATCAAGACCAAAGGACTGTCCCACGAGAAAGTCCTGAGGAGGAGAGCTGGGTGAGTAAAAGCGGTCGGGCGCTCCGGTCCTAGAGCTGATGAGCAGGGCGGTAGACCCAGAGGAAGTGAAGGTGGAGAGAGGAGGGGGAGAGGTAGGGAGGGCAGTTGAAGGGGGGAGTAATGCGGTGAAGGAGCAGGTGAAGAGGGAGACCCAGGAGTTGCCTTGGCCGAGGAGAAGAGGCGGTAGGGCGACGAGGTGAGTTTGCGTCCTTTTCAAGCTATGGTGGCTGACATCACCAGGGGAACGAAGAAGGATGCGTTGGAAGGAGAGGGGTTGATGTAAGTGATCCTAACAGATGGCCGAGTGTTGGCGCGAAGTACTGACAGACAGGGCCTTCTCCGAATCTGAATCCGAATGAAATATCCAATGCATACATCCAACCTCCTCTTGTCCTCTTCTTGGTGTTCCCACAATATCCCTGATGACTCTCAACCAATCTCTGATCCTTTCAATTGTCCTTGGGTGATATGTGTATGATGTGTATGTCGCTGACCATTCGATCTAATCGATAGAAGATAGGGTGGAAATCATCGAAGGATATTCCACGGCGGTAACGTGTCCAGGATTCGGTTGCTGAGTTGGTACACCATGAAGACGACTAGATATCAGTGCAGACTCATCTATCTCTACCTTTAGGCCTGAGTCAGAGATGAATTCTCGTTGTCGTTACCAATCCGATATTTGATGATATGTGTTACTGAGTGGAAGCAACGGCCTATCCAATTCCCATGAAACTCCAGTAGAATAATCTGTCTCTTAGCCACGGGAGTGGAGCGTGCTCGAGCATCTTGTTGTACATCATTACAAGAAAGAGTATGTATACCAAGCGGCAACAGTGTTCCGGAAACAAGAAAGTCATGTGAGCAGACAGCGGCGAGTACTTCCACGGAACCAGATTCTGAGTCTATTTCAGTATAAGTGAGAACGCGAAAGGTCAAAACAGCTAATCCACGCCCCTCTCCCCGACGTGTACGCGATGCATAGAGCTACACGACATTGTGCATAATGGTACAGAGCATGGTCAAGTACTACGCAAACTAATCATTCGGAAACCTCCTTTGCGATTCACTGGAAGCAGTCAGCGGTGTCTTTATTGTTGGATATCGGACTTACGAATTGCTTTATTGGCATACTCCTCTATGAATTACTCTTCGTATCCTCGCTTCCGGCCTAGAAGACTCAAGCTGGCAGCTCCCTCGGCTTGAGCATATCGCTTCTCGGTAGACGGCGAACCTCGGACTAGACATCAGCTTTGAGCACGAGGACTTGGACACACAAGCAATGCTTTCAGAACTCCGGAGAAAGTTGTTCGAAGGGTCAATCGTGTGCTTATCCAGGGGAGAAGAAGTATGATTGAGCTATAAATGCGGAGTCTCGAGATCGGAGAGCTGTTGAAATCGTGATTGTGGATTTGACCTGGGCGTCAGCAGCTATACCTCATGGCGAAATGATCACTTCCACATGGTTTACGGTGTAATCCCTTAGGGACAGGAATTATGGATGGTCACACCAATGGGAAGGAAGAGGATGAAGCGGGCAGATTACCGCTGATCGATGAATGAGTCTTGGTGCGATAGATTTCGAGTCTTCCGATCCTACTCTTGGCGAATGTGGATTACTGATACGACTGTCTTAGCACATCGAATCGATTTGATGAGTGATTAAGGGGTGATTAAAGTGTTGTGGTATCGAAGGAAATATCTCGAGAGTTTGAGGTGACAAAATGTACAGGCTGATATGCGGTAATGATTTGATTTCGATATTGAGACAGATTGTATAGATTGAGTTTCGATTTATCGTTGGTGACTTGATTGCATGACTGCGCCATGGTGTACTCGTACATGTTGATCGTCGCTCCATAATCGTTCGATTCGTCTCGACTATTTGCTCGGTACGGTTGGATTCTCGCAAGAAGGGCGGCGATGATATACAAGAAGGGGTATCTTTTAAACAAATCTTGACAATATAGACATTCTGGTCATCAGTATGTTCGTGCGCCAAGCTCACCTCACGATGTACAAGAAGAGGTGTCTTTTAAACAGATCTTGACAATATAGACATTCTGGTTATCAGTATGTTCGTGCTCCAAGATCAACTCACTATTTCCCGGAATGAAAGGTCAGGTATATACAGGAGCCCTAAAGCGAGACAGTATTGGGGTGAAGGTCGATAAAGGATGATGGGGTTGGGGTTGCTGGATGACGATGGGAGGCCGGAGGGCTGATGTCAGACGGTTCCGTTACCCTCATGTAGAGTACTCACTGGTCGGGAACGATCAAAGATCCGAGGGAGCAAACAGGGACGCTGCCGTCGTTGGACCATTTGTCGACATCAGAAAAGATGCTTTGTGGTGGTGCACCTTCTCCGAGAAATGGATCAACGAGGCGAAAGTGTGGAACACGATGGCGAACTCGGGGTGGAACTTCAATCGGAACATCTGCGCCAGGCAGGGGTAATGTTCCTTTCGACCGAAGGAGTGGGCGCTTCGGTTCTTGAGTCCACGCCGAGCGATCGAGTTCGCGACTGTCAATCTTTCCTTCGGGACGCTGACCTTGGCCCGCTCCGTGGGTTGGCGAGTATTCTCAGCACAACCTAAGCAGGGAGCTTGACCATTGGGACCTGAGTCAGCGAACCCAAACACAGCATTGGCGTAAATCAAGTGACGAGTCCAGTCAAAATGATTAGCCAGCTGGATGTCGTCGTGATTGACAATGTTCTGGTAATCAGCAATCATACAACCTTGTACTCACCACTTGGTACGCCCGAGCACCGGCGGCAATTGCCACTGTGATACCTCCTGCGAAGTCCCTCATTGACCCCAGCGCCAGCGCCGAGGAATGTTCTCTCTCCCACCTAGGTCGACCACGAGTCAGATCAAGCTGTCGGCAGTGCTTGTCTAACAGCATAGTGGTGAAGGTGGTGTAGAGAAACGGTTTCTCCGAGTATAGCATCAAGCCTAAAGAACAGGCCAGATCAGCAGCAATCGGCTCCCAAAGATGAACTGGCATTGCCAAGTCCCGCCATCTGCCGCACTATTGTCAGCTGTAGCGGACTAGCGGACCTACTATGATTGCGGCGAGATTAGCCTCGAACAGGGTGTAGTTCACCCCCCCAACGTCGCAGTACTCTCTCAAGTCGGCTGTCGTTGCATAGCGGTGGTGGGCCTCGCTATACAAGTTCCATTCGACTACCCAAGGCTTACCGGCGTTCTCGTTGACCAAGACTTCGTATATAGCCGAGATCGTTGAGAACATTGATTGTCGCCGGTCACCAGCACACAGCTTTCTTGAGTCGGATCGGAAAGCTGCGTACCAGGCTTCGATGGCTACTTCATTGGAAGGAGCGTCGGAAGTCGGCCAAGGGACGGGATTTGCGAGTGCGGCCAGCTGATCGGCTCTGACCACTGCGTTGTCGTCTACTATCGTCAGTCACAGACTCGAGCTATGTTAACAGACTTGCCGTTGACCCCCAAGATATGGTCCCCATCATCATCACCATTCCCCCCACCCCTATCTCCGATTCCACCTACACCTTCACCACCCTCGCCCAGCCTCCTCCGCTGTCTACGGCCATCGCCATTAGGCGAGCCAGACTCGGATCTTCTCCTCCTCCTTCTGCGCACACTACCCTCCTCCTCCTCACCGTCACCTTCATCATCCTCCTCACCGTCGTCATCACTATCAAGGCCATCGAGCTCGGGGTCCCAAGGCGCCCCATTGTCGTCGCCGTCCGGATGCCAAGCGTATCGAGTCAGCTCCAGCATGTCGTCGTCGGGGCCACCACGAATCAGGGGGATGAATTGGACCTGCCCCACCTGATGTTGAGTCCAGATGGCCCGAGTTCGCTGGAGCACGTTGTCGACTTCGTTTTCGTGCTGTCTTAGACTCTGGTCGAGTGAGTCTATGAGCGGCTCGAGTCCGGTTCTGACACCTGGTTGACCGTTTATCGCCCCGAGCTGCATCTGGGTTGACAAAAAGTCACCAAGGGACTGCTAACGTTAGCTGGATCTAGTGTACTGAGTTGGCTATCTCACCCTTCGCTCTTGCTTGATAGCGATGACTGCGATCTGGGCCAGTCCAGCATCGGTATCGGCCATCGGTGGGTCCATCGGTCCTTTGGGAGTGCTTGCAAAGAACTATAGTCAGCCCAAGCCCTGCGACCGAGAGAGTCGACTCACCAAACATTCTCTCTGGACCGAGTCCAGCTGGATCCGCCGTCTCCTCATTTCCGCCGCGCTCCTGATCAGCGGGTCGAGGAGGGTGCCGTAAGCGTCCTTGCCGAACCGGTCGTACTGCTTGCCGGTGAACCCAAAGGCTTGCATCATGCCTTGCCGCTTCCTCATGACGCTAGATGGCTGGACCAGCTGATCCCACTCTCCTAGCCTTTCCCCGCGAACGAGCTCAGACAAGAGGCAGGATCGAGACAACCGATCTCGCCAAGCATCAATCCTAAATGTCAGCTTCCTATATCCATGTCCGAGACTAAGACTTACATTGGAATTTTAGCAGGATTCCGATCCAGCCACTTGAGGTACACCTGCAGCGGAGACATTACCGTCTCACGCTTGCATGGCATACGGTGCCCTGACTGGAGCTTTACGACCAGACCAGCTTCCCACCAGACCCTTCGGAAATCGACCTCCTCGAAAGCAACATTGTTGTCTTCTCTGTCGTTGAGCGCGTCACGGTACTCGGGATTGGTGGACAGTGTTCCGAGTTTATCCATGAACTGGCGTACGTTCATGTCGATACCGTTGGGAGCGACGACGGTCCCGATTGTCAAGCTGTTGAGCAAGTCTTGGTCGATTGAGAAGTACCGAAACACTTGATCCTGTGGGCGTTCCTCAGGAGTGTTCCAGTCTTGCACACCAACATGGCTCAGGACCCTTTGACATGCCTGTGAAAAGACATTCTCCGACCAGAACAGATCGTTCTGGAAGTCGTATCCCATCAAGGCAGTGACAGCGTTGGCGAGGATATCGCGCTCGTGGTTGTCGAGCGGATGTATGTCGATACCGTACTGAATCGACCAGTGACCTTGAGCGGGGGTCAAAGCGGCTTGTTTCGGGGACCAGCAGAGGGCCTGGGTGAGTCCGGGGGTTCGCTCGGATGCTTGCATTTTTTTTTTGTAATGTAGAAGTGTTGGGGTTTGAGTGATTGAGTTGTTTTGACTGTTTATGTTATATGTTATAAGTCAAGTATACAGGTGTTTATCGTGAGTGGCGCTGAGTGGAGCTCAGGATACACCGCCTTATTCAAAAGCTGAAACATACACACACAATCTCTTTTGTCCACGCTGCGCAGTCAACAAGAGACGTCATTGTCCGTATCCGCTTCTTACGGTCTCATTTCATGAGATTTCACACCTACCGGTAGTGATAGTCGGTCTCAAGCATGACATTATCGTCAAGTGAACTCGAGATTTAGACGAATTAGAGCTTGAAGCTTTGTCTATCGTTATCCAGAGTCATCGTCGTCAAAGGTCCGGTGTTTCCGTTGTATCCGTTGCATCCGTTGTATCCGATATCGTATGCATGAAGGCGATCCTCGAGCTCTGAATCTGTATGTGGTATCTCCCTCATCACGTAGGACTAACGAGTGGTAGTAGAAGATCAATCAACCCTGGGGTAGCGGGGATTGACGAATCAACTTTTCTGAAATTTCAGGTCCATAATGCCTGTTTCGCGTCATTTTCTCCTCAATCAATCATACCGGCATGCATGCACTCCGTTCTTGGTATCGAAATACATTCTGTATCCCATTCGAGATACGTAAATCTCGTTTGACGCGCTTCGATAGGCGTAGTTGCTGGATATGAAGCCATCTGCGGTGACTCACCTTGACGCGCTTGGTCCTGCTCTATCATCTATGGCGCTTTGTCCTCGTCATTCGATTATGTCTGCCTGCGATACATCTTCCATTCATCCTAGTGTCTTGTGAAAGGTCTCTGGTAACCTGAAGAATCAATTGATTATGCATCGCGAAGTCGTGCGCGTTCCATAGGGCCTATATCGCTTTCACGGCTGTTCTTTTTTTTCCATATATCTATCTCTTATCGTGTTTCCGATAACAGCACATCTATATCAGCCTGTCGTACCCTCCATCACTAGTAGCATTGATAGCGAAAGGTCTTCGGTGCAAGACATAAAGGTTTCCACTATTTCAGTCATGTCGATGTATGAGTTATTGTCCCCATTTCCATGTATGGGCTGGTGTTCTTGTCTCCATATATACCTCTCCGCCTATACACATGCCAGGCTCATTTTTCCAGACAGCTCTTTGTTCCAAGAGTACCATATTACAGATCCATACATGCTATGCCGTATCCACATCAGATCCCAAAATCACTCACGACCCACACTATTCATTTATCCCATCGGCCTCTATCATCTCCATCAGCCTATCGCTTACTAGCCCATTGCAGGCTGTCCTTTACTCTCCTTCTTACTCCATCACATCTAGTGCTCGTCTATGCTATCTATCACGGTACCAGTATACAAATAAGAAGATAAACAGACCGTGGTAAAATCCCTCACGCGCGTGGATATGAGACACGGGATGGCTTCTCCCCCTCTTTCCCCCTGAAAGGGGCGTTACAGGGCGTGATTACTTCGTTAGAGCCACATAATCGGTGTTGCAAAGCTCAGATCTGACCAAATACTTTCCGAAAACCGCCTCAGAATTTATGTCGTACGCCTAGTCATAACCCTTATCTTTCGCCGGGGGCAACCCCGGCATAAATTAAAATTGGCAAGTCCCCCTTCAGAGTGTTTGTAATAGTGCTAATTAGTCAGGAACGATACAGAGAAGATTGTAAGCCGGAAACGTCCCGAAACGCCGGCAAAACTAACCGCCAGAGCATTGCCCCTGCATAGCAAGTCGATTTCCTCCCCCATTTCAGAACCATAGTTAACCATTCAGAGGATGACAAACTCGAATCAGAGAGGGCTCTTCGGAGCACAAAATTTTTGCTGACAAAGCCCATGTATACATCCAGTAGACGTCAAGGAGGCGGTGGAGAGCGATGAAAGGAGAGGAACAGGTGTTTTTAACCTTTTAGTGTGGGGGGAGTTGCAACCTGAATTTGCCTCCGTCCACCTTGAGTCGACCACATTCCTAGTCCCTCTTACCGAACAACCGCTGTGACTCAGCATGGAAGCACCAGCAAGAAGAGGTCGGCCGATGACGATGTCGATTCTGAAGACAAGCCCGGTCCTTCCAAAGATTCCGGAAACGGTGAGGTTAAAAAGACCAAACAGGTCTAATTTGTATAATGGTTCGTTCTCATAGTAGCTCTGGTAGCTAGCTTTACGTTAAAGTCTCTTGTATCGGAAAATGCATCTGAATTGTGAATTCACCTTGTCTTCGACACCTCGACAGTCTGACGCGGTAATTGGTCTAATCAAAGGCCAACTTTCTGTGATGGTCTAAGCTATACATGTTCGTATATCTATACTATAACCCTCTAATCCCATTTCATCTTCTCGACATACTCCAATATCCCACTATCTATCTGATCCGTCACTAGATCCCCACGTCCAGCTGCAATCTTTACGATAGCCTCATTCAGCGGTGTAGCACCAAGGATATCGACGTGGTCCGCCCTATCCATCAGTTTCAGCCCATACGCTGGGAATGGATACTTACGTCAAAGCTCCTCCCCGTAGATCTAGACTCTCGGGTGTATGTGGATATTCTACATCATCAGCTCCGGCCAGATATCAGTCACTTACCCTGAGTAACAACCTTTATCCCAGCTGGATTCCAAGGTGTCTTGCCCTTCCATCCCCTAACGCACATTCCTCCCAGACTGATGGCAGGAATAGTTCCATCCCCGTTCCCAAACTTGACTCCCGACCTGACCTCTGGAATAGCTCCCTTGAGCGTAACAGCAGCATCAATCCATTGTTGCCTAGCCAATGGGAAATCAAGTGGTGTCCGCTCGGTGGTGGCATTATCACATCCATTCGAGGGGTCGCTTACGTCGCACTGCCGTCAGCTTGTACGAAGTGAGAACTTACAAAGGCCGTATCGTCCACTCCTTCTGAACGTGTTTCATCCTGCTCGTATTCTCCTTGCATGTACCAATAGGACCGCTCTGTTTCTTTGCCGTGGCCGTACAAGCAGTAGATCTTCATTGATGGAGCATTTGGTAGCCTAAAATCAGCTCCTCGTCAAGTTGCATGAAGAGTACTTACTGGACCTCGAGAGGGTTAGACCAAGTCCGATGATCCCCATTATTCTCTTTTAATTTCTCCTCGTCACTCTCGAATCCATAAGTGTAGTTCGATTCAATCATCCTCTGGAAAGCAGATGGGGTATGGGTGAGGATATAAGGACTAGCCTCGTCTATCGTCAAATTTGGCGATACGGTCCCAACGTCTAGGTTTTGTGCATTGGGCGGGGTACCAGGATGACGGAACGAGAGGAATCGGCCATGTGTATCGGTTGCGTTTGCTGGGTCGTCCTATCATCAGGTATATTCACGCAGAAGCCGTACCGGAGCTCCATTGTCATTGCCCCAAATCCTATTTCCACCTTTGACCCACATGGAACTTGACCCTGGCCATTGTCGGAATAGCTTTGCTCGTTCTCTTCTAGAGAAGAACTGCTATTAGCGCTGTCGCTCAATCAAGACTCACCTTTTCAAGAACCCAAGATCCGGCGGGATGCTATCATCAGCAATGCCCATACTGAGTACGTACGAGTTCAACAGTATCCCTCATTTCACCCGATAGGAAAGCAGTCATTGCCTTTGCTACACCAAGGAGAGATCCG
>Ga0308160_10006796_pt1 | contig 11539 bp, 8 predicted proteins | sample PhyFR1_FD_201036 | JGI IMG/M metagenome (GOLD analysis project Ga0308160, IMG submission 201036) | Phyllosphere microbial communities from UC Gill Tract Community Farm, Albany, California, United States - DLSLF.R1 | ecosystem: Host-associated > Plants > Phyllosphere > Unclassified | place: USA... | reverse complement strand
TGTACGGCTACCTGGCCAAGCAGTTCACGGTGTTCGGCCAGCACGTGCACATCGGCTGCGGCTCGGGCGACGAGGCGCTGTTCCTGCTGCATGCGCTGAACCGCTACATCCCGCACTTCATCGCGCTATCGAGTTCGTCGCCCTTCCTGCAGGGCAGCGACACGCAATTCAATTCGGCGCGCCTGAATTCGGTGTTCGCCTTCCCGCTGTCGGGCCGCGCGCCTTTCCTGCTCAGCTGGGAAGCCTTCGAGCGCGATTATTTCACGCGCATGGAAAACACCGGCATCGTGCGCAGCATGAAGGATTTTTACTGGGACCTGCGGCCGAAGCCGGAATACGGCACGATCGAGCTGCGCGTGTGCGACACGCCGCTGACGGTGGAGCGCGCCGCCGCGCTGGCCTGCTACCTGCAGGCGCTGTGCCGCCACCTGCTGGAACGGAACGAATCGCCGCCGCAGGAAGACGATTACCTGGTCTATAACTACAACCGCTTCCAGGCTTGCCGCTTCGGGCTGGACGGCACACTGGTGCATCCGCAAACCCACGAGACGATCTCGCTGCGCGAAGACATCCTCACCACCTTGCGCCACCTGGAGCCGCATGCCAAGGCGCTGGGCAGCGAAGCGGCGCTCGAACACCTGTACAACGAAACGCATACCGGCAGCGATGCCGCCTTTTTGCGCGCGGCGCACGAGGAAGCGGGCAGCACCGAGGGCATCGTGGATGCGGCGCTGCGCCGCTTCCGCGACGGTGGCGCGGGCTAATTAATCTTCTCGATTATTTTATTCTTACTAACTCAAATCCGCATTCAGGGCGAAAAGACTCTGTTAGGCGCATAAGGATCAGCGAGTATCTTTCGCGCTATCTCGGAATCAAGAATACGAGCTCGGAATTGAATTGTGAAAAGCTGCCGGTCTCTGGGCGAGTCCTTGATCGGCGCGCCTACCGCAACCGGCTCTCCTAGACCCTTCGCAGTCACCACAACATTGACAACCGTGCGGTAGATAGCATCTTTGTCTTGGATCTTTGGACCTAGCTTAACGAGATACTGGAGAATCAGTTTTCGGATATCAAGGTGAACGGAGCCGCCCGGTTGCACTGCAGAGTTGAATGAAGTACTGTAGATGACCGCAGGCAGCTCGTCTATTCCATTGGACGGTTCGTAGAGTTTGTAGGTAAGCGGCCTAATTCCTACAACCTCGATCACCGCTCCTTCTACCGGCTTTTTGCCGTCATTATGTAGATTTACATATAAATGGAGCTCACGCTCCAGTTCTTTGGGCGAGAGAAAATCGAAATCATAGCTGGCGGTGCTATAGGCGGAAAACTGGAGTAGGGCCGGCTCCCGGGTCCGCCCTAACGCGATCTCATTTGCTTGCCTTGCTGTGGCGAGAGCTTGCGCAGAAATCTCATTAGTGGACTTAATACCATCGTAGGCAACATATAGAGAGATCATGCTAATGGCCAGGCTAATTACGGTAGCCAACGGCGACGCAAGATTCTTGGCGATACGAATAATGCGATTCAATCTATGCATAGTAGTTAAGCGATACTGTCGGGCATTCGTTTGTTTGCCAGGACACCGAGTCTCTGCGCACGTGAAAATTTTGTAACAGGGCCTATGCTTGGCCGAGCGGGACCTGGGCGTCGGCTTCGTCGGCGGCCAGGCGCGCGATCAGGGTGGAGAGGTCTTGCTCGAGGCGGGCGAGGGTGGCCGGGTCCAGGCTGGCCAGGGCGTCGGGCAGCACGCCGGCGAAAGGCTGGGGTGCGCGCTGCAGCACGGCGTCGGCGGCGGGCAGGGCGCGCAGGGCCACGCCGCGCCGGTCCTGGCCTTCGCGCGCGCTGGCGACCAGGCCGCGGCCGGTGAGGGTGCGCACCAGGTTGCTGGCGGTGGACTGGTGGATGTCGAGGGCGCGCGCCAGTTCGGTCACGCCGATGCCGGGCGACTGCGCGATGACGGACAGGGCCCAGAGCTGGGCGCCGCCGAGGCCGGCATCGCGTTCCACGTCGCGGAAGTGGGTCTTGATCGAGTTGAAGACGATGCGGAACTGGCGCAGCACCCGGGTTTCGGCGGCGAGCCCGTCAGCCTCGCCTTTTTTGTTCTGTTCGGACATACCATTATCATAGCGGAAACCGTTCTAATTTCGGTAACATTCCCCGCGCGCCGTTGTGCGCCAGCGACTTGCGCCCGGTCGGCTATACTTGCCGGATAGAGCAACGCAACAGCGCAAGGACATCAGTGGACCAGGAAGAACAACAAGAGCGCGGACAAGAACGCGGCATCCGCCGGCAGGCGACGACCTTCTTCAGCGGCGCAGGCAGCAAGGCCCAGGCCGGCGTGCGGCGGGCGCATGGTTTTCTCAGCGGCCGGCCGCGCTGGGAACAGGCGGTACTGGTGGGACTGTGGGCGTTTGCCGCGCTGCTGGTGGCCCTGCTGGTCTACCTGATGATCCTGATTCCGCTCACGCCCGGCATCGACGACCTGAAGCAGGTCAGCAGTGCGCGCCCCAGCGTGATGCTGTCGAGCGACGGCAAGGAACTGGGCAGCTTCGAGCAGGGCCTGCAGGAGCGCGTCAAGCTGTCGCAGGTGTCGCCGCACGTGGTGACGGCGCTGATTTCCACCGAAGACCACCGCTTCTACGACCACCACGGCGTCGACTTCACGCGCATCGCCGGCGCGCTGCTGGCCAGCCTGAAGGGCGACGCCCAGGGCGGCTCGACCATCACCCAGCAGCTGGCGCGCAACATGTTCCCGGAAGAGATCGGCCGCGCGCGCAGCATCAACCGCAAGCTCAAGGAACTGATCACCGCGATCAAGATCGAGAACACCTACAGCAAGACCGAGATCCTCGAGGCTTACCTGAACACGGTGCCTTTCCTGTACAACGCGCGCGGCATCGAAATGGCGGCGCGCACCTATTTCAGTAAACCCGCCGCCAAGCTCGATGTGCTGGAAGCGGCAACCCTGGTCGGCATGCTGAAAGGGACCTATTACTACAACCCGGTGACCAATCCCGAGCGTTCCCTCGGCCGGCGCAACGTGGTGCTGGGCCAGATGTACAAGCACGGCGCCTTTGACGAGAAACGCTTCAGGGCGCTGACCAAGCGTCCGCTGCGCCTGCGCTTCGAGCGCCAGCTGGACCGTAGCGGGCGCGACGACCATTTCACGGCCCACGTGCGCAAATGGCTGCTCGAATGGGCCGACGAGAACGACTACGACCTCCAGCTCGACGGCCTGCGCATCGAAACCACGCTCGACGCCGAACTCCAGCAGGCGGCCGTGCGCGCGGTCGAGCGCCAGGCCACTGCATTGCAGGCGGTGGCCGACGTCGAGTGGTCTTCTCCGAGTCTCTTCAATTCGAGTTCGACCAGTACCTACACGTCGATGCGTTCCGGCGTCAAGGCTTTCGATTACTACTGGCGCTCGCACACGGCGGAACTGGACGCATTTGTCCGCGAGTCCGGCGAGTACCGGCGCACGATCGATGGCGGCGAGGCGCCGGCCGCGGCCCTGAAGCGCCTGAAGGGCGACCGCGACTTCCTGCGCGGCCTGAAGGAAGCCAAGTCGCGCCTGGAGGCCGGCTTCGTGGCGATGGACCCGGGCACCGGCGAAGTGAAGGCCTGGGTCGGCAGCCGCGACTTCGCGCGCGACCAGTACGACCACGTGGCGCAAGCCGCGCGCCAGCCGGGATCGACCTTCAAGCCCATCGTGTACGGTGCGGCGCTGGAAAACGGCATCCCGCCCGAGCAGCCCTATGTCGACACGGTGATGGAGTTCGACATGGGCAACGGCAAGGTCTGGCGTCCCACCGACATGTCGGGCACCAGCGGGCGCCAGATCACGATGCGCGAAGGCCTGATCCACTCGAAGAACACGATCACGGCGCAGGTGATGCAGGACGTCGGCCTGCCCTCGGTGATCAAGCTGGCCCGCAACATGGGCATCCGCCAGAGCAAGCTGTCGCCGGTGCCATCGCTGGCCCTGGGCACCAGCCCGGTGACGCTGCTGGAAATGGTGAACACCTATTCGACGATTGCCGCCCAGGGCCAGTACCGCAAGCCGGTATTCGTGCGCCGCATCACGGACCGCGACGGCAAGGTGATCGCGGACTTTGCCAGCGTGGCGCCGGAACGCGCGCTGTCGCAGGCGGCAAGCGAAACGCTGATCGATATCCTGCGCGGGGTGGTGAACCGCGGCACGGGCACGGCGGTGCGCTACCGCTTCGGCGTGAACGGCGACGTGGCCGGCAAGACCGGCACCACGCAGAACAATGCCGACGGCTGGTTCATCCTGATGCACCCGAACCTGGTGGCGGGCGCCTGGGTGGGCTTCAACGACAACCGCGTGACGATGCGCAGCAATTACTGGGGGCAGGGCGGGCACAACGCGATCCTGCTGGTCGGCGACTTCTTCAAGAGCGCGCTGGACGAGGGCAAGATCGACAAGGATGCGCTGTTCCCGGGCGGGCGCAAGCCGGAACCGGTCCACCCGCGTGCCGAACCCGAGGAAGAGTTCATCGATGCGGACGAGCTGAACGAAGGCGTGCCGGCGGACGAGCCGGTCGAGGTGCTGGCGCCGGCGGAGGCCGACGACGCGGTGGAAGTGGAGACGCTGCCGGACGAAGAGATTCCGCCGCCACCACCGCCGCCGACGCCGGTTCCGGCGCCGGAATATTGATCCGCTAACAACGTCTACTGCCTCGACCGTACGGTGGGCACCCCGTGCCCACGCGGAAGCCAGCGCCGTGTTGACGTTCGAGAAAAGTAAAGAAGAAGCGCCGCGTTGACGCATCTGGAAGCGTCAACGCGGCGCTTCTTTTTCGGCATATATCAGCGCTATCACCTTGCGGCATTCCGCGTGGGCACGGGGTGCCCACCGTACGGTCAGCGCACCGTGTCGAACGCGCTGTTACGTAACGCCAGCCTACAAAATCGGCGTCCCGCCGGTGACGGCAATCCGAGCACCCGACACATAACTCGCCTCATCCGACGCCAGCATCACATACACCGGCGCCACTTCCGCCGGCTGCCCCGGCCGCTTCATCGGCACCTGCTCGCCGAAGCTTTCCACTTCCTCCGGCGGCATGGTCGACGGAATCAGCGGCGTCCAGATCGGCCCCGGGGCCACCGAATTCGCACGGATCCCTTTATCGGCCAGCAGCTGCGCCAGGCCGGCCGTGAAGTTGGCGATCGCGCCCTTGGTGGCGGCATAGGCCAGCAGGGTCGGCTTCGGCTTGTCGGAATTGATCGAGCTGGTGTTGATGATCGACGAACCCGGCTTCATGTGCTTCACCGCCGCTTTGCAGATGTGGAACATGGCAGTGATGTTCACCTGGAAGGTATAGTCCCATTCCTCATCCGGAATGTCTTCGATCGATTCGCGCGTCATCTGGAACGCGGCGTTGTTCACCAGGACGTCGATGCGGCCGAAGGCCTGCACCGCCTGGTCGACGATGGCGCGGCAGTGGGCCGGGTCGGCGATGTCGCCCGGCACCAGCACCGCCTTGCGGCCGGCTTCCTCGACCAGGCGCGCGGTTTCCTTCGCGTCGTCGTGCTCGTTCAGGTAGGCGATCAGCACGTCCGCGCCTTCGCGCGCGAATGCCAGGGCGACGGCGCGCCCGATGCCGCTGTCGCCGCCGGTGATCACGGTGGCCTTGCCATCGAGCTTGCCGGACCCCTTGTAGCTGGTTTCGCCGTGGTCGGCTTTCGGCGTCAGCTCGGCTTCGGTACCGGGTGGCTGCTGTTGTTGCGTGGGCTGGTTCATTGAAACATCCTCCTTGCGTGAATCGTCAGGTAAAGCGCGCCTACAGGCGCCCTCAGGTGCCCTTGGGCAGGCTGCGCAGGGTTGCCGGTGGTCGGACCCGGCCCTCGATCGGGAGTTCCGGCGCTGCTTCCTCCGCTGCTTCCTGCAGCAGCAACTGCTGGGCGCGCGGCGCGGTCGAGATCTTCAGGTCGGCGAACATCTGCATCGACGCCAGCAGGATCGCCTGCTGGGTGTTCATGAACAGATCGTAGTCCGCGGTGAGCATGGTGTAGACGACTTCGTACTCGATGAAGTTCTGGTCGTACTTGCTCAGGTGCGCGCGGCCGAAGCTGACCTGGTCGAGACCTTCGATGATCGCCTTGACCGCGTCCGGCACTCTGGCGGCCAGCGCAGCCGGGGTGTCGGGATGGGCGCGCAGGTTGAACACCACGCGGCGCGTCTGCATGCGCTTGAAATTCGACACCGTGTCCTTCAGCAGCGAGGCGTTCGAGATCACGATCTGCTCGCCGCTGGAGGCGCGGATGCGGGTGGTCTTCAGGCCGACCTTTTCCACCGTGCCCGAGATGCTGCCGGTGGAAATGAAGTCGCCCACCTCGAAAGGCTTGTCGAGCGCGATCGACAGCGACGCGAACAGATCGCCGAGCACGTTCTGCACCGCCAGCGCGATGGCGATACCGCCGATCCCGAGGCTGGCGACAAAGGTGCTGACGTCGATCCCCATGTTCGACAGCAGGGCAAGGGCAAAGATGACCCACACCGCCGTCTGCAGCACCCAAATGATGAGGGTGTGGGCGATCGTCACCTGGCCGTCGTTGCCGTGCTGCGAGTGGGTCTGGAAGTAGCGGCGCGCGGTGACCTTGACCGCATTGTGCAGGTAGATCGCCAGCTGCAGGCCGAGGGTCAGGAACCACAGGTGGCCGACGCGCGCGTTCCAGGGCGGCGGCAGGTCGAGGGCGGACAGGCCGATCAGGACGGCGGTGGCGAGCACCACCAGGTTGCTGGTGCGGGCCAGGGTGCGGCGCAGCACTTCGGCAACCGGGCGGTGGGCGGCTTCGTCGCTCAGTTTGTCGAGGCGGCGCCGGAACAGGACCAGCGCGGTATGGATGGCAAGGAAGGCGGCAACCGCCAGGCCGGTGGCGAACAGGGCGTTCGTCAGCGAGATGTCGAGCGATGCGATAAAGGCGCGGATATCCACATTGGGCTCCTTTCATGGAAGAGGTGGCGCAAGGGCGCGCGGACAGGCAGCGCAATGAAGGCTGCCAGGCAGCGGCGGCGCGGGGCCGCCGCATGCACTGCCGGGCCCGGAAGCCCGGCATGGATGGACGCGCAGGGCGTCCGGAGGGGACGTAGGTCTTATTGCTTGCCGAGGTGTTCGCGCACGGCGCTGACCGAGGGGCCGACGGCCTTCACGGCTTGTTCGAGTTCTTCCTTGGTAACGCCCAGGGCCTGGGTCCAATGGCGCACTTCGTAGTCCTCGTGCACGTTGATACGGGAACGGTCTTGTTGGCCGCGGTTTTGCAGGTTATCGGACATGATGGCCTCCTATTGACGAGTTTGTATCGAATATGCCAGCGGACACGAGTGTGGTCCGTTAAGCACTTCACCTTGGACTTGCATTTCTTTTAAGCAGCTCTGCCGCAAAAGTTCCCTCGGCGCAGTCGCGAAGTTTGAGCAAGCTCATCCTCTAAGCGATCTGCCTGCGATCCATTTCCGGTCAGACTCAGCAGTAAGTTTGGCGTAAGAAGCGAGCCCGAGCATCGATGGGTCGCCGCGCACCATATTGGTGCATTTGGGCAACCCACCTGGAGATTTCTATGAAGAACCGATTCGGCTTGCAGCATCCGTTCGTGCGCAACGCCCTGGCCGCCGCCGTTGGCGCCGCCTTGCTCTCCGCCTGCCAGTGGCCCGGCGGCGCGGTCGACCAGTGGAACGGCCTGCGCGGGCCGACGCGCGACCTGACGGTGGAGCTGCGCGAGGGCACCAACATGGCCGCCGCACCGTCGCCCGACGGCAAGCGCATCGTCTTCTCGGCCCAGGGCGCGCTCTGGGTCATGCCCATCGGCGGCGGGCGCGCGGTGCGCATCACCGATTATCAGCTGGAGCCGACCGCGCCGGCCTGGTCGCCGGACGGCAAGCGCATCGCCTTCCAGAACTACGCGCCGGAAGGGAATTTTCACATCTGGACCATCGGACCCGACGGCCACGACCCGCGCGAAATCACCAGCGGCCCCTTCGACGACCGCGAGCCGGCCTGGCTGCCCGACGGCAGCGGCCTGGTGTTCTCCTCGGACCGCAGCGGCGACGGCCAGTACAAGATCTGGAGCGTGGCCCTCGCCGGCGCCGCGCCGGTGCAGCTGACCAGCGGACCTGGCGCCGAAAGCAATCCGGTCGTCTCGCCCGACGGCACGCGCCTGGCCTACGTCGACGGCGCCAACGTGCTGACCGCTCCGATCACGGGCGGCGCCCCGGTCGTGGTCGCGCCCGGTACGGCCCCGGCCTGGACGCCGGACGGCAGCGCCCTGGTCTACCAGAACGCCGCGCGCCAGCTTGTGGTCGGCGCCACCCAGGTCACGCAGGATGAGGACATCTTCCCGTTCCCGGCGCGCTTCCTGCCCGACGGCCGCTTCCTGTACACGGGCGACGGCAAGATCCGCACGCGCGACGCCGCCGGCGGCAACCGCGCCGACATCGACTTCCGTGCCGAGCTGAAGCTGCGCCGGCCGGTGTTCAGGAAGCCGAAGGACCGTGGTTTCGACCACGTTGGTGCGCGCGAAGTGGCCGGCATCAGCGCGCCGGTGCTCTCGCCGGATGGGCAAAGCATCGCCTTTGTCGCCCTCAACGATGTCTGGACCATGCGCATCGGCGACAGGCCGGTGCGGGTGACGGACGATCTCGATCGCGACGCCAATCCGCAGTGGACGGCCGACGGCCGCGCCGTCTACTTCTCGTCCGAGCGCGGGAATGCCGGCCAGCTGGCGGTGGACCAGGTCGACCTGGCCAGCGGCACGCGGACCCGCCTGGCGGCCATCCCCGGCCGCTCGATGGTCACGCCCAAGCTGTCGCCGGACGGCGGCCGCATCGCCTACACCACGCTCTCGGGCCAGCTGGAAATCTGGAACCGCGCCACGAATACCCCGGAGACCATCATCGTGTCGAACAGCACCCAGGTGAGCACGCCGCAATGGACGCCGGACGGGCGCCGCATCCTGCTGGTCGATAACGAGCGCATCAACAACCGCTTCCGCGAGGGCTACAACAAGCTGCGCGTGATCGACCTGGCCAGCCGTACCGGACAGTTTTATCCGGTGGCGCCGGCGCCGCAGCAGATCGCGGAGCGCGACGAGGGCGCGGCCAGCCTGGCGCCGGACGGCAGCAAGGTTGCCTTCATCATGGATTCGCGCCTGCACGTGATGCCGCTGGACGCCAGCGGTGCGCCCACCGGACCGGCGCGCCAGGTCACGGACGACATCGCCGATTTGCCGGTGTGGGGCGGCGATTCCCAGACTATCCTGTACAAGTCGGCCGAGCGCGTGCGCACCGTGCGCGCCGACGGCAGCGGCACGCGCGATATTCCCGTGCAGCTCGAATGGCGCCAGCAGGTGCCGCAAGGCCGCACGCTGGTCCACGCCGGCGCGCTGTGGGATGGCGTCGGGTCCGGGCTGCGCCATGATGTCGACATCGTGTTGGAGGGCAACCGCATCGTCTCGGTCGCGCCGCACACGGACCACGAAGCCGGTGCGCGCGTGGTCGACGCCAGCGGCCTGACCGTGATGCCGGGCCTGATCGAGACCCACCTGCATCCGCTGACGCTGTACCAGGGCGGCCAGTTCGGCCAGATCGCACAATTGATGCTGTCGTATGGCGTGACCACGGCGCAGTCGGTCGCTGGGCCGCTGCACCAGAGCGTGGAGATGCGCGAGGCGCTGGAAGCGGGCAAGCTGATCGGGCCGCGCCTGTTCATCTCGCCGCCACTGTGGGAGGGTAACCGCCTGTTCTACAGCTTTGCACGCACGCTGCGCACGCCGCAGATCGCCCAGCTCGAGATCGACAAGGCCAAGCGCATGGATGCCGACTTCCTGAAGAGCTATGTGCGGGCGCCGATCCCGGTCATGGAGCGCATCGCGCAAGGCGCCCTCGACCTGGGCGTGCCGAGCGGGACCCACATGGTGCAGCCGGGCGCGGCGACCGGCCTGCTCGGCACCACCCACCTGTCGGCCACCCAGCGCATGGGCTACGGCTGGTCGAAGTCGCTGGCGCGCCTGGTTACCTACCAGGACGCGGCCGACGTGTATGGCAAGGGCGCCTTCAACCTGATCGACACGCTGTTCTCCAGCAGTGTCCTGTCCGGGCTGGACCCGGGCATCGCCCTTGATCCGCGTTTCATCCTGGTGCCGCCGAATTTCGTCGCCGGCCTGCAGAACGCCACGCCGCCGACCGCCGCGCAGATTGCCACCATCGTCAACGACGCCACCCAGCAGGCCAAGGTGAAGGCGGCCGGCGCCCTGGTGGCCAACGGCACCGACTCGCCGCTGGTGGTGCCGGGCATCTCCCTGCACCTGAATCTGCGCGGTGCGGCGCTGGTGCAGGGCAACCTGGCCGCGCTGCAGTCGGCCACGCGCGACGCGGCGAAGATCGCGCTGGTAGGCGATGACCTGGGCACGGTAGAGCAGGGGAAGCTGGCCGATTTGATCGTTGTGAACGGCAATCCGCTGCAGGACCTGAAGGCGGCGGCCGACGTGCGCCTGGTGATCAAGAACGGGCGCGTGTACACCCAGGACGAGATCCTGGCGCCGGCACGCACCAGGGAGCAGGTCGAGGTCCGGCGCCTGGCGCTCGAAGCGCAAAAGCGGCTGTGCATCGAACAACCCCATCACTGCGAGACCGAGGAGGGGCATGCACACTGAATGAAAAGTTGCACGACTAACTCTTCCATGGTGTTTTGAGGTACGCTTGTCATATCAACACCGTGGAGGAGACAACGCATGACCTATGAAACAAGCCAGCCGGAGCGCAGCGCGATCGACGCGGCCTCCGGCGTCACCGCCCTCGACTTCGGCACCAACTGGTGCGGCTATTGCCGCGCCGGCGAGCCGCTGATCGAAGCGGCACTGAAGGATTATCCGCAGGCGAATCACATCAAGGTCGAGGATGGCCCCGGCCGTCCGCTGGGCCGCTCGTTCCGCATCAAGCTGTGGCCGACGGTGGTGGTCATGAAGGATGGCGTGGAAGTGGCGCGCGTCACCCGTCCCGTCGATGCCGACGAAGTCCGTCAGGCCCTGGCCAAGGCGGCCAATCCATGACCGCCGCCCCGAAAAACCGCGCGCGCACGGTATTGTTCGCCAGCCTGATCGGCACCACCATCGAATTCTTCGACTTCTACATCTACGCCACGGCGGCGGTGCTGGTCTTCCCGAAGCTGTTCTTCCCGGGTTCGGACCCGACCGCGGCCATGCTGCAGTCCTTCGCCACCTTTGCGATCGCCTTCTTCGCGCGGCCGATCGGCTCGGCCGTGTTCGGCCACTACGGCGACCGCATCGGGCGCAAGGCGACGCTGGTCGCGGCCCTGCTGACCATGGGCGTCTCGACCATCGTGATCGGCCTGCTGCCGACCTATGCCACCATCGGCACCATGGCGCCGCTGCTGCTCGCCTTGTGCCGTTTCGGCCAGGGCCTGGGCCTGGGCGGCGAATGGGGCGGGGCGGTGCTGCTCGCCACCGAGAACGCGCCGCCGGGCAAGCGCGCCTGGTACGGCATGTTCCCGCAGCTGGGCGCGCC
>Ga0308160_10006795_pt1 | contig 11540 bp, 9 predicted proteins | sample PhyFR1_FD_201036 | JGI IMG/M metagenome (GOLD analysis project Ga0308160, IMG submission 201036) | Phyllosphere microbial communities from UC Gill Tract Community Farm, Albany, California, United States - DLSLF.R1 | ecosystem: Host-associated > Plants > Phyllosphere > Unclassified | place: USA... | reverse complement strand
CGGGCGAGTCGAATATGTCCGACCTGCAGCAGCGCACCCATGCGTGGCTGCAGTCGCTGCTCGACATCCAGCAGCAAACGGGCGACTCGGCCGAGTTCCTCGAACACGTCAAGGTCGACCTGTTCCCCGATTCGGTGTATGTGTTTACGCCCAAGTCGAAGATCATCGCCCTGCCCCGCGGCGCGACGGCGCTCGACTTCGCCTATTCGATCCACACCGGCATCGGCGACCATACGGTGGGCGTCAAGATCAACCACGAAGAGCAACCGCTGCGCACCGAACTGCACAACGGCGACATCGTCGAGATCATCACGCAACCCGATTCGCGCCCGAGCCCTACCTGGCTGACGTTTGTCCGTACCGGCAAGGCGCGCTCGGCGATTCGCCATCACCTGCGCCTGGTCGATGTCAACGAGTCGGCCGAGCTGGGTCTCGAACTGCTGACCCAGGCGCTGGCCGTACGCAACATCAAGCCGGATCTGCCGGCCAGTGTCGTCGAACGCCTGCTGGCCGAGTCGTCGGCCAACTCGATGGAAGAAGTGTATGCCGACGTCGGCATCGGCAAACGCATGCCGACGCTGGTGGCGCGCCATATCTTCGGCCTGATGGAAGGCGACCCGGATCTGCTGCCGTCGAGCAAACCGCTGCCGGCCAGCGATATCGCGCCGGTGACGATCTATGGCAGCGAAGGCGTGGCGGTCCAGCTGGCGCCGTGCTGCCTGCCGATCCCGGGCGACCAGATCACGGGCCAATTGCGCCGCGACCAGGCGCTGGTGGTGCACACCTGCGATTGCCAGACGGCCAAGCGCCTGCTGGCGAAAGAACCCGACCGCTGGATCGCCGTGCAGTGGGGCGACGATCTCAACCGCCGCTTCGACTGTCGTATCCGTCTGCTGATCAACAACGAAAAAGGCATCCTCGCCCGCGTGGCTGCCGAGATCGGCGAGTCCGACGCCAACATCACGTATGTGGGCATGGACGAGGACGATGAAAACATGATGACGCAGCTGCGCTTCACGATCCAGATCGCCGACCGGGTGCACCTGGCGCAACTGATTCGCAATCTGCGCCGCGTGGCCGGGGTGAATCGGGTGGAGCGCGAGCGGACCTGATTTTCGTTGTCGGGGAGCTTGCCGGTAGGGTGGACGGCTATGCCGTCCACGCGTTCAAACCAACGTAGCTTCGTTGCAGACAGAAGCGAGTTGAACGCGTGGACGGGAAAACCCGTCCACCCTACTTTTTATCCAGGCTCAGTTTCAGAATACTTTCGAACGCCGCGCAGGCGCCCGCGCAGGCATCGGCAATCTCATCCGCCGACCGCACGTGCTCTTTCAGCGCCAGCATGAACGCGCGCCAGCGCGGACCGGGCCCGGCGTCACTCCCCTTCAGATAGCGCAGCGGATGCGGCGCCAGCGGCCCGGCCAGTTTCCCGTACAGCACCTTGCCGCCCAGCTGCGAACCTTCGATCACATAGCACACGCCCCAGCGATACGCCACGCTGGCATTGCGTGGCCACGCATGGGCCGCAGCCGGTGTACGCAGCGGCGGCATGCCCGGTTCATTCAGGTCAGCCCCGATCAGCGCCAGGCGTTCGACCGGCGGCAAGACCAGCTGCGGCCCATCCGCGAACGACGCCAGCCACGACTGCAATGGCGCCAGCCAGTCGCGCACCATCGTCAGGTGCGCCGCGTAGTCGTTCAAGTCGGGGGCAGGTCCGGACAGCGGCAGGCCGCTGTCGAGCCGTTCGTGTTGGTCGTTGGTGGCGGCGCGCAGCGCTGCCAGGGAGTCGAGGTGATCTGGCTGCTGGTGCATCGGACTGTGCGCCGCTTCATGAGGTCGGTTCATGCGCACATAGTAGCACCGGGCCGCAAGCTCAGTCGGCGACGGGCTCGGGATAGTCGACCGAGATGATTTCGAGCTCATCCATGCCCAGCGGCGTGTGCAGCTGCGCGACGTCGCCTTCGCGGCACTTGGTCAGCGCGCGCGCCACGGGCGAGACCCAGCTGATCTTGCCGTGCAGCGGATCGAGCTCGTCGATGCCGACGATGGTGATGGTGTGCTCTTCGCCGGCCCCGTTGACATAGCGGACCGTGGCGCCGAAAAACACCTGGTCGTTGCCATGCTGGATACTTGGGTCGACGACGAACGCCGAATCCATGCGCTTGGTGAGAAAGCGGATGCGACGGTCGATCTCGCGCAGGCGGCGTTTGCCATAGATATAGTCGCCGTTCTCGGAGCGGTCGCCATTCGACGCGGCCCAGTGCACGATGCGCACGACTTCGGGCCGGTCGACATCGATCAGTTGCAGCAACTCATCCTTGATGCGCTGGTAACCGGCCGGTGTGATGTAGTTCTTGGCGCCGTCAGGAATCGCCTGCGCCAGCACCAGGGCTTCATCATCGTCGTCGTTGTCCGACTCTTTTACAAATGCCTTGTTCATGGACGCATTGTAACGAGACTTGCGCGCCCTTGTCGTATCATTCGACCATGCGCCAACCCGCCCCGCCCCAGCACGACCGTGACGCCGCCGCCGCCGGCCAGGCCGAGCGCACCCGTATCGCGCGCGAACTGCACGATGACCTGGGCGGCAACCTCATCGCCATCAAGATGGCGCTGGCGCGGCTGGCGGCGCGCGTGCCGGCCGACCAGCCCGGTCTGGCCGGCCAGGCCGATTACATCGACGAGCTCGTCGATCGCACGATCGACACGGTGCATCGCATCTCGCTGGGCCTGCGCGCCAGCGCGCTCGACCTGGGGCTTGCGGGCGCGCTCGCATGGCAGGCGAACGAATTCGCGCGCCAGACCGGCGTCATCGTAATCACGCACTGCCCTGCCACACTGATACCGGAACCGGCACCGGAGAACGCCGACGCCCTGTTTCACATCGCCCGGGAAGCACTGACCAATGTTGCCAAGCATGCACGCGCGACGCAGGTCACGCTGACGCTGGAACATGACGACGGCGAGCTCACGCTGGCCATCTGCGACAATGGCTGCGGCATCGACCCGGCCGCGGCCGCCCGCCCGCACGCGTTCGGCCTGCGCGGCATGCACGAGCGGGCCAGCGCGCTTGGCGGCGTGCTGTCCTTGTCGGCGGCGCCCGGAGGTGGCACGATGTTGACCGTCAAGACCAGGCTGGCGCCGTCCGTGGCCCCGGCACAGAACAAGAAGCAGAATGAGTGAAAAAGTAACCATCCGGGTATGCATTGCCGATGACCATGCCATCGTGCGCGAAGGACTCAAGCAGATCCTCGCCGACGAGCGCGACATCGTTGTCGCCGGCGAGGCCGAGGATGGCCACGATGCCGTGCGCCTGGCGGGCAAGACGCGCTGTCACGTGATGCTGCTCGATATCTCGCTGCCCGACCGCAATGGCATCGATGTGCTCAAGCAGATCAAGAAGGACAAGCCCGAGCTGTCGATACTGATGCTGTCGATGCACCGCGAAGACCAGTACGCGATCCGCGCGCTCAAGGCCGGCGCCGCCGGCTACATCACCAAGCAGAGCGCGCCGCGCGAACTGGTCACGGCCATCCGGCTGGTGGCGGGTGGCCAAAAGTATGTCAGCGCCGCGCTCGCGCAGACGCTGGCCAGCGCGATCGGCGAAGACCACGAAAGCGCCGCCCACGAAGGCTTGTCCGACCGCGAATACCAGACGCTGACGATGATCGCATCGGGCATGACCGTCACGCAGATTGCGGGCGAGCTGTCGCTGTCGGTCAAGACGATCAGCGAGTACCGCGCCCGCCTGTTAGTAAAGATGAAACTTCGCAGCAGTGCCGAGCTGACCACGTATGCGATCCGCAACGGCCTGGTCGACTGACACCCCAGCGCATGCCTCGGCGCTGAATAATTATTGATGCGAGGCAAATAAACTGCCTATCATGTCGTCAATCCCGCAAACTCGGCACCGCGCTGCAATCCATGTCCACTCCGTCCACACCCGTCACTGCTGCAGCCGGCCCTGGCGCCCCTGCCGCGCCCGCAGCGAATCCGGCCGACATCGCACGCGAGGCATTCCGCCGCCTGGCCACGCGCCGTATCGCGCCGACGCCGGATGCTTACCGCGCCATCTATGACGAGATTGCCGGCACGCCGCCACCGCCGCCTGCGCCGGCCCCGGATGCAGGGGCCATCGAAGTCCTGAACGGGTTCGCGCGCCGCATGCTCGATACGCCGGGCGAGCTGGCCGACTACGGCCGGCGCATGACGCGCGCGGTCAAGACGGGTGACTGGAGCGGCTACACCCAGGCCCTCGGCCAGTTGAGCGAGCGGCATCTGCGGCGCAACACGCCGGTGATGGCGATGGGCGACGAAGAGCCCGAGACGCGCCTGCTGCGCGACATGCTGGCACGCACGCTGTCGTTTGCCTGTGCCTCGCTGCTGAGCGACAACCCGGAACAGGTCAAGGAGGCCGAAGCGCTCGGCGCCCTGGTCAAGACGGCGGTCGGCGAAAGCGAGTTGCACGAGATCGAGGCGCGCCTGAAGCAGTTGTGCTTCCAGATCGAGTTGCGCAAGGACGACAGTGCGGGCCAGCAGGAGCTGCTGCTGCGGCTGTTCCGCCTGCTGCTCGACAATATCGAAGGCTTGCTCGAGGACGACAACTACATGCGCGGCCAGGTCGTGGCAGTGCAGGAACTGATTGCCGGCCCCGTGGACACGCGCGCGCTGGAAGACGCCACGCGCAGCCTGAAAGACGTGATCATCAAGCAAAGTCATCTGAAACATGGCATCGCCGACGTGCGCGCGACGATGAAGAACATGATGAAGACGTTTGTCGAGCGCCTGGGCTCGGTGGCCGCCGCGACCGGCGACTACCACGCCAAGCTGGGCGACTTTTCCGAGCGCATCGGCGATGCGACCGATATCAGTGAACTCGATACGCTACTGAACGATGTGCTGCGCGAGACACGCCTTGCGCAGGACGAAGCCCTGGCCTCGCGCGACCGCATGGTCAGCGCGCACCGCGAAGTGCAGGAAGCCGAGCAGCGCATCCGCGAACTGGAAGCCGAGCTGCAGCATATGAGCGAGCTGGTGCGCGAAGACCAGCTGACCGGCAGCCTGAACCGCCGCGGCCTGGACGACGTGTTCGAGCGCGAAAGCGCGCGCGCCGACCGCCGCAACACGCCGCTGTGCGTGGCGCTGCTGGACCTCGACAATTTCAAGCGCCTGAACGACACCTATGGGCACATGGCGGGCGACGCCGCGCTCAAGCACCTGGTCAAGGTTGTGCGCGAGACGCTGCGCGCGATGGACGTGATCGCGCGCTTCGGCGGCGAGGAATTTTTGATCCTGCTGCCCGAAACCACCGTCGACGCGGCGGCCGCCGCCATGGTGCGGGTGCAGCGCGAGCTGACCCGGCACTTCTTCCTGCACGATAACGAGAAGATGCTGATCACCTTCTCGTGCGGGGTGGCGCTGCGGGTACAGAACGAGGAACAGGCATCGCTGATGGCGCGGGCCGATAAAGCGATGTACCAGGCCAAGAGCAGCGGCAAGAACCGGGTCGTCGTGGCGGATTGACAAGTTCTGACCACGTGTTTTTCCAGACAGATAAAAAAAACGATTTTTTTTGCGTCCGGCCCTAAACTTTTTCCACAGGGCACCGTTACCAGCAACAACAGCGGTTTGAACGTCACTGAATAACGCGACGGACCAAAGTGAACAGCAGCACGGTCGCTGCACCCCTAGTAAGACCTAGTCTGGAGAATCACCATGGCATCAGTAATCAACACCAACGTCGCATCCCTGAACTCGCAGCGTAACCTGGCGACCTCGCAGTCGCAGCTGAATACCTCGATCCAACGCCTGTCGTCGGGTATGCGCATCAACAGCGCCAAGGATGACGCCGCTGGTCTGGCGATTTCGGACCGCATGAATTCGCAAATCAAGGGTATGACGCAAGCGACCCGTAACGCCAACGATGGCGTGTCGATGGCGCAAACCGCTGAAGGCGCTCTGTCGAGCTCGGGCGACATCCTGCAACGTGTCCGCGAACTGGCTGTTCAGTCGTCGAACTCGTCGAACTCGGCCAGCGACCGCAAAGCACTGCAAACTGAAGTCACCCAGCTGACCTCGGAACTGAACCGTATCGCCAACACCACCGAATTCAACGGCCAGAAGCTGATGGACGGTTCGATGGGCACCGCGAACTTCCAGGTTGGCGCCAATGCCGGCCAGCTGATCTCGATGACCGGCTCGAACTTCACCACGTCGACCTACGGTAACAACCGTCTGGACGCGAGCTCGCTGCAAGCTGCTTCCGGCGCATCGAACGGTGTTGCTACCGGCACCATGACGATCAACGGTTCGTCGGGTTCGAAAGACATCACCGTCGCCGCTAACGGCTCGGCCAAGTCGACCGTTGCCGCCATCAACAAGGTCAGCGGCGACACCGGTGTGACCGCCACGGCAAAGAGCGAAGCCAACCTGGTCGCCACCGCCGGCAAGTCGTTCACCTTCGAAGTCAAGGGTGACAACGCTGACGCTGTCAAAGTGTCGTTCTCGATCGGCACCGATGATGCAAACGGCCACGCCGCTGCGATCAGCGCCTTCAATGCGCAATCGGCCAAGACCGGCATCACCGCATCGTACGACGATAATGGCGGCCTGAAGCTGACCCACGCCGACGGCGCCGACATCAACGTGAAAAACGTGTCGACCGACGCAACGGCAACCGCAACGCTCGGTGCCTACGATGCGGACGGCGCTGCCATCGCGACCCCGATCGCTACCGAAACCACTGGCGCCACCGTCGCCGGCCGCATCATCCTGGACTCGGAAAACAGCTTCTCGGTCGCCGATGCCAGCGGTTTCGATCTGGATGGTGGCGGCACCACCGGTTCGTCGGCACTGAAGTCGGTCGCTGACCTCGACATCAGCACCTTCGAAGGCGCACAGCTGGCCATCAAGACCGCCGATGCAGCACTGGCATCGGTCAACAGCCAGCGCGCTGAGTACGGCGCACTGCAATCGCGCTTCGAATCGGCGATCTCGAACCTGTCGTCGTCGACCGAGAACCTGTCGGCATCGCGCAGCCGCATCGTCGATACCGACTTCGCAGCTGAAACCGCAAAGATGACCCGCGGTCAGATCCTGCAGCAGGCTGGTACGTCGATGCTGGCCCAGGCCAACTCGCTGCCGAACGGTGTTCTGTCGCTCCTGCGTGGCTAATCGCTAACGCGAAGTAACAGCACCACTTGGTAAGCGGTTCCCCGGCTGAAGAAATTTGGCTGGGGAATTTTCGTTAGGATACGCCATGCAAATTCCATCCATTGCAACGTCGCCACTCGCCAAACTGGACGAACGTCCGGCCGTCGCGAGCGGACCGGCTGCCCCGGCACCACGGGCAGCACCGGAGAAAGCTGAAGCCAGGCCGGACCGGGACGAGGTGTCGTCCGCCGTGAAGAAACTCAACGAAGCGCTGCCGCAATCGGCGCAGAGCCTCGAGTTCGAGATCGACGAAGAGAGCAAGGACCTCGTGGTCAAGATCATCGACCGCGATACAAAGGAAGTCGTCCGACAGATGCCGACCAAGGAGGCGCTGGAAATGGCCAAATCGATCGACAAGATGGTGGGACGCCTGCTGAACCAAAGCGCCTGAGACAATCTGCTGCTCAAACGAAGCGCTGCCCCTTCACCGGGTGCAGCGCTTTTTACATGGCGCAGTCAGCGTTGTCTATTGATGACGCCGATTGCGATGCAGAACAAGTGTTCTGGAGAACTGACCCGCCCGCCATCCAGGGCCCAGCGCCAGCCCAGGTAATTGGGCAAGTAGCGCGACGCCACGCCGCGAAAGCCCGTCAACCATGCCTTGAAGCGCTCGTGGTAAGCGTTGACATTCTGAACGTGGATGGCAAGGTGGCCCAGATGCTTGATCCGTACGCCGGCGCGCAGGTTGATCGCTGCATGCGCAATCTTGTGCTTGCGTGCAAAGGCCCGATAAGCGGCATGGCTGTCGCTGACCAGGAGCGCCTGTGGGTCGAGCCTGGGCAGCAAATCACGTTCGAGTTGTGCAGCCGTTAATGCGCCCCGGCCAGTGACCGCATCGATCGTGCGGCCGTTGCGGTCGCGCGCCACCAGGATGCAATCGAGCTCGCTGGAAATGCCGCGCCTGGTGGCCCGTCCACCCCGCCGACGCGGCGGCCGATCGAGCGTGCGCGACCCTTTTTGTGATTCGAGAAGGAACGTCTCATCCGCCTCGACGATACCGTTAATGGATGCCGGCCGGTCGAACTTGACCCAGGCAAGAAACCGGTGGCGCCACCGGAAGGCCGTAGTACGGTGCACGCCGATCCGGTCTGCTGCCTTGCGTACGGGTAGTGAGTCGAGCAGCACCTGCGAATACGCGAGCCATTTGGCCTTCAGCCTCAGCCGCGCCAGCGGCGTGCCGCTCAGGTCATTGAACGTGCGACCGCACACGCAGCAGCGAAAGCGCTGCAGGTCGTTGGCGAAGCCGTGCCGGTGACAGCGCTCGTTGCCACAGCTGGGACAGCAGCGTGCTGGCGCCCTGGCCTGCGCGATCAGCGCCACCACTTGGTCGAGACCGGCTGCAGGGTGCAGGGCCTCAAGCACTTGCCGGCGCTGTGGCTGATTCAGCGATGGCAGCCTGGCGAACCAGCTCTTGAAACGGGGCGCTTTCATCGACAACTCCTCACGCTGGGAACGGAAGTTTGACCACCGACCTGCGCACGAGTTCAAGCTCGTCCCTATTTAGCGCTGACTGCGCCTTTTACATGGCGCTTCGACATCGTTCCTGACAATCGCGGCCAAAATAAAAGGAGAGCCGGCTTTACCGCTCTTAAGTACGGTTTGTTTCTGCCGATAATGACTTACATTATTGCTTTCACCGGAGAAACAAGTGGCCGTACTCGACATCGAAGGTTATGTGACAAAGCTGATGCAGGCGGAATCCCGGCCGCTCGACAACTACGCCAAGAAAACGGCGGCGTTGCAGCAGAAGAACAGCGCGCTGAACCAGGTCAGCGCCGCCGTCGGCGCCTTCCAGGGCGCCCTGACGTCGCTGAACCAGTCGAACACGTTCCAGGGCCTGAGCGCAACGCCGTCCAACAAGGATGTGTTCTCGGGCTCGGCCACCACCGGTGCCGTGCCGGGCAAGTACAAGGTCAATGTCACCCAGCTGGCCCAGTCGCAAAGCCTCAAGACGAGCGGGATGGCCAGCACCACCAGCACCATCGGCTCCGGTGCCCCGACCAATCTCACGTTCCAGTTCGGCACCGTCAGCGGCGGCACCTTCGGCGCCACCGGTACCGCACTGGGCCTGGCATCGGCTGCAGGCGGCATCGCCAACGGCTCGCTGAGCCTGAACGGCGTGGCGATCAGCACCGGCCCGACCACCCGCAGCGCCCGCGCGCTGGCCGAAGCCATCAATGCGCAAAGCGGCAAGACCGGTGTCGTCGCCACTGCCGGCAGCACCGAAACCGCCGCCGACCTGTTTGCCGGCTTCGGCCAGGTGAGCGTCGATGCCGGTTCAAGCTACGCCCTGTCGGTCGGCGGCGTGCAGCTGGCCAACCTGAATACCGGCAGCGCGCCACTGACCGGTGCCGCGCTCGATACATCCCTGGCCAGCGCCGGCACGCGCAATGCCCTGGCCGCCGCCAACATCACCGTCAGCGGCAGCGCCGCCGACGGTACGCTGCAATTCACGGCAGCCGACGGCAATACCATCGACGTGACCGAGACTGTCACCGGCACTGTGCGCGGCGGCATCAAGCATGCCGACAATGCCGTCAATGCGGGCGCGACCACCACGGCCACCGCCGGCGTCACGCTGCGCTCGAACGACGGCAACCAGATCCTGGTTGCCGGTAACAACCCGGCGGCAGCAGGCTTTACCGCCGGCAGCGTCGGCGCGCACATGGGCTCGGATTTTTCGCTGAATGGCGCACTCAACAGCAAGACCATCACGCTAGCGGCAGGCGACCAGACGCTGCAAGGGATTCGTGACGCCATCAACAAGGGCGACATGGGCGTGACTGCCACCATCGTCTCGGACGGCAGCAACAAGCCGTATCACCTGGTGCTCACGTCGAACAAGACCGGCGAAGCGACCTCGATGAAAGTCAGCGTGGCCGGCGAGGACGGCGAAGCCGCCGACCCGGCCCTGGCCGCCCTGCTCGGCTACGATCCGGCCGGTACGCAAGGCATGACGCAGACCGCCGGCGCCCAGAGCACGCTGCTGAACATGAACGGCATCGAGATCAAGAGCGACAGCACCACCGTCAAGGATGCGATCCAGGGCGTCACGCTCGAGATCAACGGCCTGGGCAGCAGCACGATGACGGTCTCGAAGGATACTGCCGCGATCAGCACTGCCGTGAACGAGTTCGTCAAGGCCTACAACGCGCTGAACACGACCATGAGCGGCCTGACCAAGTACAACGCCGAGACGAAAAAAGGCGGCGTGCTGCAAGGCGACGCCAGCGTGCGCTCGATCCAGACCCAGATGCGGCGTCAGATCAGCGAAGTCATGGAAGGTACGGGCGGCAAGCTGACGTCGCTGAGCCAGATCGGCATCGCGTTCCAGCAGGACGGCAGCCTGAAGCTGGACTCGACCAAACTGAGCAAGGCAATCACCGAGAACGCGGCCGACTTCGGCGGCCTGTTCGCCGCCATGGGCTCGACCACTGACGGTCTGGTCAAGTTCGACAAATCGACCGCCGCGACCAAGGCCGGGACCTATGGCGTGAACATCACCAGCCTGGCCACGCAGGGTACGCTGGCCAGCAGCGCCGCACTGGGCGCGAGCACGACGATCGCCCCGAATACCGTCTGGCGCGTGACGCTGAACCAGACCGAGCCGGCGACCGAAAGCAAGACCCAGGAAGTCAAGCTGCCGGCCGGCACCTACAACAAGGACGATCTGGCCGCCCTGCTGCGTTCGGCGATCAATGGCAATGCGACGTTCGCCGGCGCCGGCGACACGGTCGAATCGAAGATCGGCGACGATGGCCTGTTGACGCTGTCGTCGAGCAAATATGGCGCGGCCTCGAATATTGCGCTGACCAGCATGAGCGGCAGCTCGATCGATTCGATTTTCGGCAGCGCCACGCCCAGCAAGGGCGCCGACGTGGTCGGCACCATCGGCGGCGTGGCCGCCACCGGCAACGGCCAGTCACTGACGGCCGCAGCCGGCTCGAACGCCACCGGCATCCAGGTCTCGATCACGGGCGGCGCGCTCGGGGACCGCGGCACGGTCACGTTCTCGCAGGGCTTCGCCTTCCAGCTCAACAATCTGGCCACCAGCTTCGTCGGCAAGGATAGTCTGATCAAGAGCAAGACCGATGGCCTGAACACATCGATCAAGACCATCGCCGACCAGGCCGCGCGCTTTGAAACGCGCCTGGACAGCATGGAAAAACGTTACCGCGCCCAGTTCGTTGCACTCGACGCCACGCTGTCGTCGATGCAGTCGACGTCGGATTACCTTACCCAGCAGTTGGCGTCCCTGGCGGCCAACCGATAAATTTCAGCATCACCGGAGAATCTCATATGTTTGGAACCCCGAAACGCGGCGTCGG
>Ga0308160_10006793_pt1 | contig 11543 bp, 14 predicted proteins | sample PhyFR1_FD_201036 | JGI IMG/M metagenome (GOLD analysis project Ga0308160, IMG submission 201036) | Phyllosphere microbial communities from UC Gill Tract Community Farm, Albany, California, United States - DLSLF.R1 | ecosystem: Host-associated > Plants > Phyllosphere > Unclassified | place: USA... | reverse complement strand
TGGTTGGGGCCGTACTTCTCACGGATAGCCATGAGTCCGGGCATCTCGTGCTCGGCGAGCTCGATTTCCTTTCGGCCGAAGGCGGCGAGGGAGATGTCTGCGACTTTGTAGTTGGACTGTATTGGGAATGATCGGTGCGGAGGAGGAACGTGCGCGGTAGATAAGTAGGACGGGAGTGGTATCATTCGATGAGGGGGAGCGAGGTCAGCATTGTACTAACGATTTTGAAGGTAAGTTGGGTACTCACCATTGTTTTTTATGTTGTTGGTGGGATTAGGGGAAGAGAAGATGAAGTATAGAAGAGAGAGATAGATAATCTCGTCCCATCCCCACCGATCTTCCTTACCTTCCCTGATCTCTGAAGCGCGATACAAAAAAGTCAAAACGTGGCAAAGTGGAGGTATACTCAGGTACCGGCAATACAACCGTAATGGATCCTAGTGGCACTTGGAACACCCTTCCTCGTCGAGTGGAGGTCGACCGCGACTGTGCTGTTGATTCAAGCTAAGTCTGTAGTGTAAAATAGCTTCGAGAATGGCCACATAGCAGGACGATAACTCGTGCAGCCCCTGTCAATCACCTGGTATCATTGTGACAACATCAATATGGACGAAGAAGCGGATCTAGCACTACTGGTGAGCTGCTCAGCTGCCATGTCGGAATTACATCTGACTTGCAGGACCAGCACCTGCTGAAGACCAATCTATTAAGTCAGCGGATGACCGGTAAGCTAGGTTGATCGGAGATTGAACTCTTAGTTGACTCTCGAGGTATTCTAGCTCAGCTCGATACCCGTCTATCAAGACTGGACAAGACGATAGCTCCTCTCGGCATCCAGCCACTCACGAGGAAGGGTCACAGTACGCTCTCCTGGTATACTAAGGCAAGGCTGACAGGCAGATATCGATGCACTACTAGCAGCGCTAGAAGGCTCATCGGGCCATGCCTCCACACCCTCAATAACATCGCAATCATCCACTAGATCACGCACGGTTCCCCCTAAAATCCAGCCAAGAGGATATTCGCTGGATCCTATATCTTCCGCGCCAGGGTCCGGGGTAGCCACACCTGCGGATGAATCTGCTATCCTGGCTCGAGGGCCGGATTTGATGGCGTTGAGTGAATTTACCAATGCTTTCGATAGCGTCGCAGCGGATTTGGAGCGGATGTATAGGGGCTTCAAGGAAGGTAGGGGCGGAGCGAGAGAAGCTGGAGTCCGAGATCTGGTGAGTTTACTCGTTCAAAGACAATTTTGAGCTGAACATACAGTCCAAACTGGTCGAGGTCGGCTTCACAGGCCTGATGCATCTGTTCATGAAACTTGCTCGTGAAGGCACTGGCAAGCTTTGTGACCCAGATGCAATGATCAGACACGGTCAGCTCATTGTCGCCTATTCTCTTGGAATAAAAGCTGATTGTGCAGGCGCACCGACACCTCCCAATTACTTCCCTCCCCTACAGACTCTCCTTCCACTAACGACATTCGTAGTCAAATACACCTCACAGCAATCATATACCCAATCGATCATTCAGCCAATCTTTGATGAGACGATAGCTTCCTTGGCCAATCTGAGAGGTGAATGGATGGTCAAAAGTCTCAGGGCGATGTTGGTGAGAGTGGAAGAGGTGGATGAAGGAGGTATCTGGGAGGGTGGAAGGGGAAAGGAGAAGGTTGCTGCGTTGATCGACCTCTGGGATGCTATGCCCGTCATGGCGGAGGTAAGCTAGCAAGCGCCTGACATCGCGTCAGCTGACATTCAGGCGGAAACTTTACTGATCATCTCTCTCTTCCCCAACAACCCACCCCCTTCACTCCTTCCCGGAGTCATTGGCCCACCAATCTCAGCCATCATATACGCCATTCAGCCGACCATCACCACCATCAAACGATCACTCTCTACCCATACCTTCCTCGCTTTAGAGCTATACACTGCCCTCATCTCCGCCCAATCAACATTCGAGCACGTCTCATCACGGTGCTTGGAAATGGCACATTCCCCACAAACGCCAGAGATGATCTCGCCCCTCTCACCAATACTCTCAATCCTGAGATCTTTGGTACTACGTTCGTTCCCCGAACTGCTGGTTGACATCCGGTCGACAAGTGCCGCTGGTAATACAAGTGGGATAGCCGATACGACATATACGGTCCTCACTTATATCGAGACGCTACCGGCCTATGAAAAGACTGTGGAGAATCTACTTGGAAAGAGCCACTCGGAGAGGAGTTGGCTGATGGGAGCCAAGGATGCTCCGTCGCCGGTGAGGAGTGCTGCAGACGAAGGAGGTATCGTGAACCTTTTTGTCGGTACGTATCTTCACTTTTCTGTCCGACCAAGCTGACCCTCGCAGCGGATGTACTGGGGACATTGCTTTCATACCTTGAACAACGGGCCAAGCCGATGCGGAAGCCAGTCGGTCCTACCTTCCTGCTCAACAACTGTGAGTATTTAGCATGAGGCTCTGCTGAAGTCAGTATCACATATCCGCAATACGACCTCAGGTCTTCACTCGGATATCATAGGTCCCGGAGCTGAGGATATGATGAATAAAGCTTTCCGAGAAGCCAAGAAGTAAGCTTACATCTACTGCATCAGAAGCTGATCATCAGTCAATACCTCTCCGAATGGTCATCTCTCCTGGGCGTGTTATCAGCACCCCAACAATCCACTCGTTTAGCCCTCAATCCCGAAAGAGCAACCCTAAAAGAAATGGCCAGTACATTCTTTGACCGCCTTGGCGAGATTGAGAATACCACAAACCAATATCCATTCGCTCGTAATGATCCAGATCTAAGAGAGCGAATATCTAAGGAAGTAGAGTTGAAAGTCAAGGATGGCTATGGAGCATTCTGGGCCAAGTCGCAGGGCAAGGGGATTGAGAAATGTGAGTCTCCCACCACGCTCTGCTCTACCAGCTGACGAGGTAGATCTAAGAGGCTCGCCTGATGAGGTTGTGAAGCGTGTACAAACTATATTCCGTTGATCAGACTTCTTGTACTGCTGCTTTCATGTACTACACTCGACATGGCCTACACCTATACCCACTAACTTACTTGCTGACTGGTGACAGCGCCGCTTGAGCCGGAAATACGGTCCGGTGTTTTCGCGGGGTTTTATCGGGATAAAGTCGTGCCGGTCAAGTGGGGTCGGTTGTCGGTGCTCGGAGGTGTCCATGCGTACCGAATACCGACTTCCGACTTTGCACTAAGCTTATTGTCAACCGTCTACCACACTACCTTGCACATACTTAGCTCTTACGACCAAAATGCAGACTCCTCTAAAGACACAATTGGCCGAAGGAAAGCCCGGACTTGGGTTCTGGCTCACGTACGTCCACCTTTTCCCGCTCATTTCTCCGCTTACGTGCAGATACCCCTCGGCACCACTTGCCAAGAGTATCATCCACGGTGGAGGATTCAACTGGGTCCTCATTGATGGAGAGCACGGTCTGATCAATGATTCGAATTACTACGAGGTGAGTCACCCCTCTCTCTTCAGTGCAGGGCTGATGATAGCTCAATAACGCTATTTCCCATTCTGGAGTTAGCCCTATCATCCGAATACCCGTTGCTGAGGAATGGTTGGTCAAGCGGGCCCTCGACCAGGGTGCTCATGGAGTCATGACTCCAATGTGTCATTCTGTCGTACGTCCCATTCGTATCGATGAAAATAGCTGATGAGGTAGGAGGACGCAAAGAAGATTGTCAGTTACTCAAAATACCCACCTACTGGTACTAGAGGTTTCGGTCCCATGTTCACTTCTCACTCTTTCCAAACTACCGACGCAAATTACATTAGTGGAGCAGACAAGAACTTAATGGTCATCGTCCAGATTGAGAGTGTTCAGGGAGTCGAGAATGTCGAGGAAATTGCTAAAGTCGATGGAATCGATTGTTTGTTCATTGGTATGTGCCCTCAAATCATCGAATGTTGGTAGTCAGCTGATAAATAGGCCCATTCGACTTGAGTAAATTCATGCAAGTTGAATTCGGAGGAAAAGAGCACGAAGCAGCTATTGCTAAAATCTTGGCAGCTGCCAAAGCAGCCAACAAGACCGCTGCTATCTTCTGTACGTCTCGTTCAGTGAGGCAAGGCTAATGTACAGGTACATCAGGTGCTCAGGCAAAGAAGAGGCTGGATCAGGGGTTCAACATGGTTTCCATCATTACGGATCTTGCTGCTGTTACCAATTCTTTCCAGAGGGAATTGGCTGATGCTAATGGTGTTGAGGCTGGAGCTGGTAGGACTGGGTACTAGTCGCTGGGCTTGATGCATTGCGTTATGAAGGCAAGCGTATGATCGGATAGGAAGCATAGAAGTTTGTCATGGCAGGAGTACTTATTCATACGGCAAATCAGGACTGTACTATTTGAGCGCTTCCAGAACTAATATTCAAACCGAACGAGCTCGTCAAGCAATCCCTACGTTGGATCCCATTCTTTATGACCCCGATTTAATTCACCTCTCACTCCACCAACTCGGTGCCACACCGTAATAGGTCCCTCCAGACCGCCTCGTGGGTCTACCTATCATTCCCCACCGCCTCCGCATTAAGACCTAGTCCCTCCCTCAAAACGCTGCCCTACCAGCCCGTACTTCAAGCAACCTCTGCACCGACTTGTATAAGGCCAAATGTGCCCCAACAAGAAGTACCGGTAAGATACTAACCAGCTCTCCCAATCCAGCGAAGGCAGGTGGGATCCTCCACCCAGTGACTCCACTAGCAAGGAGTATAGCAGCCGCGAAATAAACCCCGCAAAACGATAGCGACACCATAACGTGATTCCTAGTCATTCGCGAAGTATTCAAGATCTGATATACCGCCTTGGGAACGTCTGAGGAGAGGATGATGATTTGTGAAGAAGCGTTTGAGGCTGAGCCGGTTGCAATCGAGATATCGGCGGTGGAGAGGGCTATGGTATCGTTGATTCCGTCTCCTACGAATGCGACGAGTCCAGGGGTACTGTTTTTGAGATGTTGGACCACTTCACCCTTCGAGACAGGAGTCTGAGAGGCGTGGACGTTGTTATGGGAAATCCCAATTGTCTGGGCGAAGGAATGGACGGCGGAGTGATTATCGCCAGAGACTAGGGATACTTGTTTCCCCTGTCCTTCGAGGTGTGTTACCAGCTCGTTCACCCCGGATCTGGGTTGATCTTTCATCCCGAACAAGCCGATAAGCTGTCCGCCAAGAGTGATGACTAGTATAGTCATTCCCTTTGAGAGGTATTCCTTGACGAGGGGGTGATGGGTAGTATCGGTAAATTCGGCATTACCAGCCATCACAGGGAACCCAAAGAAGGTCGCAGTAACGCCTTTTCCAGGAACGATGTCCACATCCTCCAATCCCTTGGTCTCTTGCGATAGCTCGTGTTGCGACTCGATATATCGCTTGGCGGTCTCCGATACTGGGTGTTTACTAGCGGCAGTAATGGCGTGAATGAGCTGAACACTTTGTGGATCTTGATCGTATGAGGTCTGTTGGACAGTCATGATCCCTTGTGAGAGGGTACCGGTTTTGTCGAATGCCATAGCTTTTACAGCATGAGCGGTGAGCAGGGCTTGGGTCGACCGGAACAGGATCCCACCTTGGACGGTTGTGGCCATTGAGACTGACGTAACTAGGGTCACCTGTGAATCAGCATGAACCTCAAAACAGACATGATGACTTACCGCAATGGCAAGGGCACAAGGACAAGACACCGCAGCAATAGCTATAGCATACCCAACTCCACTAATCACCGCCTCGCCCCAGCTTTGACCTCGTCTGAACCTCTTCACAAACATCCAGCCCAAGAACGCCGCCAAACAACAAATTCCAGCAATAGGCAACAACCATCCAGCCATCCTATCGGCCAAATCCTGATACTCGGATCCAGTAGATGATGAAGAAACAGCATCGACGATTGTCGAGACTGAATTCTCGGGGATCAAGCGGGTGACGGCGATGTCTAGTTGACCATCTCGGAGTTTGGTACCGGCTGTCAAGCTTGATCCTGGCGATTTGGCTACAGGGACAGATTCACCGGTAAGGGACGATTCGTCGACTGTCCCATGCCCTTCGACAACTACTCCGTCGGTGGGAACGATCTCGCCAGTCTTGATCCGGATTATATCATCGTAATGTAAGAGTCTTTTCGTCAGCCTTATTACAGCCGCCGTGAGGCAAGGGGACTGACCGAACATCAATCTCCCTCTCCTCTTGATCAATCAACCTCGCCGTCTGAGGCTGTAGTTTCCCCAGATTATCAACAGCTTTCAACCCAAATTTCCTAGTTCCAGCTTGTAAAGTCCTCCCGGCGAAAATCAGAGTAATCAACAATCCAACAGTCTCGAAGAATGGTTCCCCAATCTCCCTCCCGCCCACTTGGAATCCAAAAGCGATGACTGAGAAAATATAGCTGGTCAAGGTGGAGAAGGACGTTAAAACACCTAGATCGGCTCTGTGGAGGTAATAGGCTGATCTGAATGATCCGGAATAAATAGGCCAAGCGACCAGGACTATCAGGGTCGCTAGTGCTAGCTGAGTGCCGTGAGATACGTTGGGTGAGGCGAGGGGTCGTGGAAACCAGACGAGTACCAAGATTGGGATGGTAAGGATCAGAGAGGCGAGAGTTCGAAATGCGATGTTTCGTAAATCTCGATGGATTCGAGCTGAATTCTGGTCCGTCGATTGGGGTCGAAGTGTAGCGCCATAGACTGCGAGGCCCTCGAGTACATTTCGGGGCTGAATGGGCTCGGAAGAGTCTAGGCGGAGGACAATATCGATATGAACGCCTTGGTCAGAGCTGGTGCGGCCCAACAAGTTGGTCCAGGTCTTGACAGGACCTTGAGAGCCCGTGGTCTCATACCCATCGAGCACACTCTGAGGGGGATTTGAGGTAAAAGACAGGGGTAGGATCAATGCCTTTGATTTGTCCAGCGCAATTCCACCCTCAAGAACGTTGATAGTGAAACCCGAAGCTCGGGCTGTAAAGGTTTGTATCGCCTTCAGATCGATGACACCTGATACGTCAGTGTCTGTCCATGAACAGGGGGTACGGGACTCACGAGGATCATATTTGACATTCACCAAGCCTCTGACTCCATCCGCATTGATCACCTCAGCATCTGAAAGGATTCGTACCGCTTGAGTGACCTTTGATAGGCAGTCTGGGCAATCCATCCCCATCACCTCTAGCACTATCTCCTCCTCTACATCCGTTTCTTTTCCCTTATCCACGATGTCCGAGCCCTCTTTGTCCGCCGTTAACTCATCTGCGGCCTTATTGTATGGATCTGTGCCGCCAGAGTATTCGAGATGAGGAACCGACGTTCCATGTTCATCCTGACACGCGGTTTCGCAGCATCCCGTTTCAGTCTTGGACTGAGCACAACATAGGTCGGCGAAAGCGATACAGCATCTCTTGAACTTCTCTTGAGCTTCATTGACTCTAGAAAGGACAGCGTTGAGGACTAGCATCAGCGAATTCTGTCCGGATGACTTACCATTGAGATTGAGCTTGAGCATACTTTGTACGCAACATGGACACATTGCTTCTTCCTTCATTCCTGTCACATTAGCCCATGCCTGATATGAATATTTGGAGGGTAAACGCACCCAATGAAGCAGCTCGTGATTTGGATTTGGACGACTTTGACTTTGAAGCCTGCTCAGATTTCCCTTTTCGAGATCCTTTGGAACAGCAGCCCTTTTCCGATTGAACAGGTGAGTCGCCGGTGCAGCAGGCTTTGGTGCTACAGACGACCTCATCCTTAGCCGGGCTGCAGCGACTATCGGCATCCGAAGATTTGGTGTCGCAGGCTCCGTTGTCGTTCTTGGAAGGCTGCGTAGTGGAGCAGCATCCCGAGGTCTTTCCTTCCTGCAAAGGTGATTCCGATGTGATTGACTTCGGACCGCGACACCCCTTCTTGGGTGATTGAATTACTTGCGGGACGGTCGGGCAGCAGCCCGAAGGTTCTTCCCTGGTGATTGAGGAACAGCAAGATGGTTTCTCGGTGTTGAGTAGCGGTACCTTCGAGCAGCAGCCAGTTTTAGGGATGGGAGCTTTGACTGCGGCTTCGTCGGGAACGGCACAGCTTTTAGAACTGTTTTTGGTGGATGCACAGATAGTGTCGCCCTTGTTCTGGGAGGAACAGCAGCCAGAGGACGAGCCGGAGGCGATTATGACTGTTTGCTCGGTTTGGTCGGTTTTCTTGTCGGTACCACAGACGACTTCGATGGGTTTAACGACAACAGGTCCACAACAGGCGCTTTTGCAACTCGTGTCTTCTTCGGCTGTCTCTTGCTGAAGGCTCGAAGGACAGCATCCATCCTCCATCCCTTCATCCTTCTCAAAAGTATCGTCCATACTGCAACATCCATCCTCACATCCCTCGTCCTCGTCCATAGTGATCTCATCATCACAACATCCATCTCTACAATCATCCTTCGAGACTGATGATTCGCAACCCTTGTCCGTCTCCTCAGATGGCTTGATAACCTTGTTCTTGCTAGCGCAGCAGTCATCTGGGATTAAGACTTGGCCGCATGAGTCTTTGATCTCTTGATTGTCATCGTTGTTTTTGTCGGTAAGAGTAGATATGTCGGGTTCACCCGTCACACACGCTTCGACCTTGCTCGAACAGCATCGAGCCGACTGATTCAGGACCATCTCTGGTTCTTTGGCCGGTCCGCACATGGCTTGTGAGATGTGTGTTGTGTAAGTCAATGAAAAGGTAGAAGATAGAGCAGAACTAGTCGGCAAGATAACGACGCAAAGGCGCGCGTCAAGATATCGCGCAAAATCGCGCTTGGCGGAAATGACAGATACTCTATTCTATGACATTGGCTGCTTGTACAACATCTATTGATCTATATAATACAGCATCAGAACCCTTTACCATTTGGCTTGAATCCGGTAGCATAGATCTTATCCTCGAAATCTCTCAATAAGTCATGGTCGGACCATAATGCCAGCTTGACGGTCAGCTTGAGCGACTTAGCAGAACGAGAGACCCACTTGAATAGGACTTTGATTCCAATCGGGATATGTCGGTTCACTCTGCTCCTCTATTTCTTGAACTGGCTCGGGGAGACCTGCTGAGCTGGCTGCATCCTTGGCTGATTGCCATTTTTGCTCTTTCTCCGCTTTCTGGGAGTTGATCTTGTCGAGTAAGAGACGGTCTTCTGCTTGGCGGTCTTTTGGTCGGGGGTCGATATATTGGAGGTCGATACTGCCGCGTCAGCCCCGTATAATTTGGAATAAGACAACTCACCAAAGGGCAGAAGTGACTCCTCCGTGATATATTACCTTGACCCCCCTTTCCCTTGCTGCTCTCCGCATCACCTCCTCCGGTGCTTTTGCCCTCGCAATACCCTCCTCATCCGCATCAGCAAGCATATCACAATCCACATCTCCACTCCCTCCCAATCCATCATCATTCAAAGGTCCGCCAAGACGAGCAGTTGCAGGTGAAGCGGGATAATCGTCAAACATCGGTAACCTCTTCATTCGTCCCCATGAGAACCCTTTTCTCACTCCTGAGGGGATTTGCTTAAGGAGGTTGTAGTGAACAAACATCGGTTCCCCGTAGGCATCATGTTGTAACATTGTATTTCCGCAGAAATCGCCAGATTGGGTTCGACGAGGGAAACCAGCGGCAGATACCCATCGTCCTGGGACTCCCCATCTCTTTCTCAAGGCGAGGAGGGCGAATCGGAAAATATCTTTATCGCCATCTGAAAACCTGAACCACTGTTATCAGATCAATTTCACGTGGCAGACTCACAAAGTCATGGTGTTCCATCATGTACCGTACTAGTAACATTACGTCCAGATGACGTTTCTTGTCAATCACCATTTGCCCACTTTCCATCTCCCACTCATTTCGACATTTTACACCCATGATTGCCCACATTGGGTTATTGGATGGTGTCTTCCAGTAGTCGGGAGTCGCCCATATACCTAATCGCTGATACGATGGTGCTGAGAAAAGAGTGTCTGGGTCCGCTAATGGGATAGAGTCCGAGTCCTGTCATTCAGTGTGGCTCTGATGACAATGAGACTTACAAGGTAGATCACTTCCCGCCATGGACAGTCTGTGATTGATGCCGCCTTTATGTGGTAGCTTTTACTCTTTCCCTCGTCTCTCATCTGACCCTTGACAGCCACCAGCTCAGCTCCTAGCTCTGTAAGCGCTGTACGTATTGGGTCATCATCCGCAGGCGCCTCGGAAGGGAAGTGGTACTACTCGTCAACGTCTCCTAGTCACTGATTACACTGCACTTACTATCTGAACAGGCAATCCACATCCATACCCTCTTAGCATCATCAAGGTCCACTTGACCCTCTGCAGCGTATCAGCGTTCCCAGCGACCATCACGATTCCTCTTCCCGCCCCATAATGTTGGGTAGCATTGCGAGAAAGTGCATCTTCCATATAGTTGATGAGCTCCGTACGGTGCTCATATATCGATTGTCGAGTCTGAGATGCCCAAAGTTGATGTGAATGCTGGATCATGTGGGTATTGAGATTATGATCAATCGTCGGACCGCATTGCTAGCTGTCAGCTAGGTCGGCTTGACGGACGTACTTCTAGATTCCATTGAACGAATTGCCCAGGTTCCACTTCTCCTGGAATATCGCCCCTCCCACCGGGGGCATCCCTCCATGCGTCCAAACGTTCCCTCAGAGTGGCTTCTAGTGGTAAAGCATTCGAGGAGATGTCGATATCTCGAAGCCCGACTGCGCCCGATCCCGGTCGAACGCTAGATATACGATGACCATGTCTGGAGGCACGTACCTACTCATGAGCATGGGTATAGAAGTGAGACACATACATGATGCTTGTAGAAGTACAGGCCTAACCATAATAACCCAAAAAGCCCTAGAACAACTAAACGCCGAGCACTTCCTCCTCTGACTTTCCCGTGAATCCACCGCTTTGTCCTCTGCCATCTTGACCGGTCTGTCTTGAATGAATAGCCATCTTCTAGATGATCACCTGGTATTGGAGTCGGAAGGGGGGTGACTTTTACATAGGGCGCAGTGAAGAACGTGTCTCTACCGGTATCGAGCCGTAACGTCGGTTTCATCGCTCAAGCGATTGATTGAGTGTAGAGATGGGTCACTAGCGATCGAATTGAGTAAGTCATGTCATGAGTATAATCCATCACTTTGAATGAATACATCGCAATACCCACCAAAACTACGGCGCAGTCTGAAAGAGGCATCTCATGACGGAGTATTTGTGGCTTCAGTCAGCTTGATCTGGCTATCTTTGGCTTATGAGATCTGGTGAGAGGGACTACGAATTAGTTCAGGTACAATCAAATGTACCTGATGAATAGTGCCACACTGCGGGATTATCTCACACAAGGGGGCTGTGCCGATCATCCGGTGATCGCCGAGGTTCCACGGTTCCACGTCGACAGCCTCGTTGATGTTCTCGTTGTTCCGACCATTCCTCATTGTTCCACGTAGTCAGTCATTTGTTTCACCCTTTCGCTCCTTATCGTTTTGTAGACCTTCGTTTTATCTTATCACTAGTTGTAGTTG
>Ga0308160_10006792_pt1 | contig 11545 bp, 15 predicted proteins | sample PhyFR1_FD_201036 | JGI IMG/M metagenome (GOLD analysis project Ga0308160, IMG submission 201036) | Phyllosphere microbial communities from UC Gill Tract Community Farm, Albany, California, United States - DLSLF.R1 | ecosystem: Host-associated > Plants > Phyllosphere > Unclassified | place: USA... | reverse complement strand
TCACCAGGGGCGATATTCGGTGCGGGTTGGAAGAATTCATCTGCGAAACCGGCGACGCCAAAGAAATCCCAAGGATTGGTTGAATCGGCATTATAGTCCAAATTGTAAAGATCGCTGAAAATCGCTGGTTCCGAAGCTTGATGTATCGTTGGTGGCATTGGACCAAAAAGCTGTACCGTAGGATCTGGGAATGTGGTTTGGGCCAAGAAGTCAGGTGCATTGTCAGGGGTCCCGGCCGTGGGCGCTGAGAAATCGACAGCAACGTCGGGACCGATGCCGCTGATACAGCTGAGTTGGAGAGCCACATTCATCGTGATCCGGTATGTTGGGGCAAGGCGCATCTTCTGAGAGACATCGATGAGTCGAGCAATAGGTTCGCGACTATCATCCCATTCTGTCGAATTGGGCTGACCAAGGAATTGGAGTGATAGAATCATAATCGCATGTTGAGCCGCATAGAAATCCAGCCAGACTGATCCTTCGAGTGTATCGTAATCCGATAACAGAAGGAGCTTCGTCACAGAAGCATGAGCAGCAGACACAGCGTATTCGGCAATCTCGTCTATTTCGGTGGGGCGTGGTCCGTCTTGAAGGTCTTGATTGACTCGACATAAGAGGTAAGGTCGACAGAGAACACTTTCAAAGTAATCGGCCCAAACTTGCAACATGATGATCAGGCGACGATGCTCGATGCTGGCGTAAGCTTGTCCAAGCGATAGTCCCGATGGTAGACTCTTCTTCCAGTTGATGAGATCGGCGTGGATCTTCATGACGAGATCGTAGTGCTCCATCAGCTTACTGGCATCCTCGTAATGGACCGATACGATGCCCACAGTCTGCTTGATCTTGACGATAAATTGGGAAAGCGAGACGTATGCTTCCAAGTACCCTAGAGGCAGGCCTATGCTGAGCTCGAAAGATGTATCGGGTAATGTAGTGTTGACATGAATGGCATCCGTGAATGATGGGCGACCGAGAGCGAGAGAGACCGTCTGCTCGAAAATGTGTAGATACCACCATACCGTCCTGCGGCTGTTCCTCTCGAATGGGTCGTCGAATACGTTGTTATCTCCATCCTTGTGTAATCCGGAAGAGACAGCAGCTCGTATCGCCTGCCCAATAAGGATGTACGCCGTATTCCTCTCGCCTGCATTGTGCTGATACAGAGCGAGCAGTATTAAAGCTTGGACATTTGCGAGCGTGGAAGTGAGGACAAGTCGACCAAGACCCTCCCGAATGACAATAGCCAAATATTGTTGCTGGATTGCCCTTGCCGAAGGCAAACTCTCTTCCAAAGCTTGAGCGCCGAGTGTGAGGACCATGTACAAAGTACATGCTTTTCCAGGTTCGAGGGCAAGATTAATGTCTTGACGGAATGCTTGATCGTACAGGACATGGAACGCTCCACGGTGTAATATCGGTATGTTTGGATGGACTCGATCAAAGAATGCAGATACAAGCCTATCTGCCGTTCGGCGACCAGGAAGACGAATATGACGAAACCCATCTCCCCCCGGCGACGGTCGAGATCGCTCCGTCTCTCCTAGTACTGTAGCCGAAGGCGACTGCTCGGTACCGGCTGCGAATGTTGCTGGATGATCTTGAAGATTCGCTTCAATAGTATGACTGGTTTTGTAGGTTGTGAAAGCGGCAGCTTGAAGATATCGGCGTAATCCAGCGTCATCAAAGTTGGGGTGTTTATGTATATTCGATTTAGCGACGAGTTGTCGAGCACAACGTGCAAAGTAGACGAGGGATGATGGACCGACGTAATGATGACCTCCTCTAGGTGCTGGGACTAGCCATCCTTCCGGTATTTCCAACGGTCCAACGGAATCCAGTTCTCTTTTTCCCAGTCGCAGTTCCTCTTCATCCGGTATATCCTTCTTTCTGGCTTTGGCTGGCACCACTCCCACCTCCCTTGCTACAGCTGCTAGTCCTGCTACCGTATTGATCTCTGCGTCCGGGTAAAGCTTCCTGACGATGGCGTCTAAAGTTGCGTAGCGAGCGGATGGTTGAGGGGTAATCAAACGCCTTTTACGAGGTAATGTCGCTTCGCATTCCGCTCCGGCTTCTTGACATGCATTACATGTTTCGCTATCCGCTTCCCTCTCGCATCTCCTCTTACGTTGCTTGCATCGGTCACAGCTGATTTCTCCTCGCTGTCGCAAGTCGTCAGGTACTCGTCTATTTCTGGTTGGTGGGTCTAGTCATCAATACAGGAAAGAGGACAGGAGGGAGCTGTGCTTACTCAGAACAAATTGACTAGGTCCTGCTACTGACGAGCCACCACCTGAAGTGGATGCTACTGACATTACTGAACAGGGCGAAGTACAACAAAGTGCGAATGTTCGATCACCCGCGGGGCCGAGACTATGAAGCCGAGATGACGGCGAAATGCCGGGAAAACCAAGATGACTGAGCGTAAATCGTATACATGCAAATGACTACAACACCACTTCCGAACTCGCTCTAGGAGGGGAGAGATCTACAAAGTCTCGATAAGATCGGCAATATGTTTCCCAAGGCCCTCGCAATTTCCCTTTCCACCAAGATCAGGTGTAATTACACTAGTTCCAGCCTTTTCTAGCGCTACCTCAATAGCCTTCATCATTGTGTCGGCTGCTTCTTTGAAGCCAAAGTGCTCGAGCATCATCTGACCTGCCCAGATCATTCCGATAGGGTTGGCGATACCTTTACCGGCGATATCGGGAGCTGATCCATGGACTGGCTCGAAGAGGGATGGCCATTTTCCGGTGGGGTTGATGTTTCCTGATGGTGCGACACCGATAGAACCGGTGCATGCGGGTCCGAGGTCGGATAGGATATCTCCAAAGAGGTTCTAATAGTCAGCTGTGGCTGTATGTATATCGGAAAGACTTACAGAACCAACAACGACGTCAAACGACTCTGGTCTGAGGACAAAGAAGGCAGTGAGGATATCGATATGTTGTTTGTCGAGCTTGACCTCGGGGTAATTCTTGGCCATCTCGGCAACTCGCTCGTCCCAGTAAGGCATCGATATAGAGATACCGTTGGACTTGGTAGCACTAGTCAACTTCTTCCTAGGTCTCTTCTGGGCGAGCTCGAAAGCGTACTTTAAAACTCGATCAACTCCGATCCTGGTCATGATGGTATCTTGAACGACAAACTCTCGGTCGGTACCGGGGAACATCTTTCCTCCAATGGACGAGTACTCTCCCTCAGTGTTCTCTCGGACGACCCAGAAATCGATATCGCCTAGTTTCTTGTTGGCTAGGGGACATGCGATACCGGGGAGTAGTCGACATGGTCGTAGGGAGATGTATTGGTCGAACTCTCGGCGGAACTGGATTAAACTGCCCCAGAGGGAGATGTGGTCGGGGACTCGTGTAGGATCGCCTACTCTTTAGCGTGTCAAGCAAGTTGATCTGACACAGACTCACCAACTGCGCCAAAGTAGATAGCATCATATCCCTCCAACTGCTGCTTCCAGTCTTCGGGCAACATATTTCCCTTCTCCATATATCGATCACAGCTAGCCCAATCGCTAAAGCTCTCGTCGAGCTCTAAATCGAGGTTGAATCTGTATCGTCAGTATGCTGCATAGTACAAGGTGACAGACTTACCGCTTGGCAGCAGCCCTCAAAGCCCTCAGGCCTTCCACCATAACCTCAGTACCAATACCATCACCTGGTATGACCGCAATCTTAAGTTTCTTGCCGACAGCACCGTTTGTGCTGCCATTGCCATTAACATGGGGGTTGATAGTTCCTTGCTCGAGAGTCATTGTTGCTGAGATAGTATGACGAGGATATACTGGCGCTCAGCTCATATTTAAGTCATGAAGCGGTCAGGGCAAGTACGGACGTACTGGAATTACGGCGAATTGCTTGTTGAGCGGGCAAGAGCTAGCTCCGTGGCGCCTATCAGTGTAGGCGTGACTCGTCTTGACATTATGGTATCTGTAATATGGTATAAAATATAGAAAGTGACTTAGTGAAGTGAAGGATGATGAAAAGCGAGTTAGATTGAGCCAAAGGCATGTTGAATGATTCAAAGGACCCAAAGGACCCCAAAGGCGTCATCAAAGGACCACCCATAACATACCCTACCTACCTATCTCCGGACTAAGCATCCTAGGAGTGCCATTCTCTGCATACTTCATTCTATCAAGAACACCTCTTGGACTAGTATCTCTACTAGCAAATTGATAGGCAGTCATGCATTGGATTTGATACAACGTCTGAAACCCGAAACCAGCTCAGCTAGCCATCATGTCAACGCCACATCTCTTGCAGACATTCCACCATTTCCGGCTTCAGCTCGTCCAGCTTTGTCACGCCCATAAGCTGCATCCCCGTAACGATCTCTCTTTCCAGTACTAACGATCAGCATCAAGCAATCCCCTGAATGGCAAGGACTCACTTCTAACAGCCCGAATGACTCCCTTCTCACCATATGCCGCTTGGGCGAACAAGAATGGTCGACCTAGACCTACGCCCTTTGCTCCTAGAGCTAGAGCCATGAGGACGTCTGTACCCCTTCTTGCACCGCCATCGACGTAGATCTCGATTTCCTTCGTGATGTTAGGATCTTGCTGAGTGATCTGACGGAGACTGTCGAAGCCTGTCCGAGCCCTGCATGTCAGGAAAGCTAACAAACCGGAAGAGGACTTACCGATCCAGTTGTCGTCCGCCGTGATTCGATAGGATACAGCCTTTGACACCATGTTGTTTTGCTAAGCGGATGTCCTATTTATCAGGTTTCATACCCTAGCCAGGGATCACTCACCTCAATACTCGATACACCTTTCATGTAAATCGGCACATCCCCTGCCACCTCCTTGAGCCAAGTCAAGTCCTCCCAATTCAATGCTGGATCGTGGGAAGTAAGGGTAAACTCGGTGAAAGGTCCCATCTTCTTTCCTGGTTCTGCCGATAGTGTCATACCCTTCATCTTCTCCACTTCTTGCCTCAGATCTCCGACGTTCGAGTCGACAGTAAGCAGGAGTGCTCTATTCATCAGCTCTTTGCTCAGCATACATAGTTGTAATGGGTGGAGTTATAGCTCGTTCAACTCGAGTAGGGATAGGACCTCGGTGCTGTCATGGTGACCGCCCGATGCAACGCTCATTCAGTCAGGGGCTTTGGCACCCCGGTGTACTTAGGTGTACTTGACAAAGCACACCCAGGACAGCTGGAATCGATCCAGTGCTATCCCACCAGATGGAAGGAGATTTGTGCAATACATTCCCCCCTCCCCTCCGCATATCCTTTTAGACCATGATGGGAGTCTAGGCGCAGGGTATCTGGTCACTCTGTTTGCGGCTTCTGACCGAGCAGATACGATTGAAATCGGGAATATACTCACCGACAACCACCATCTATGGCTTCACGGATAACCTCCTTGTTCTTCTCTCGATCTTTTCGGACGTAGACTTGGAAGACCATTCCCATGTTATCGCCTAGTTGTTCGTCCAGCTGCTCCTTTTCGGCGAGAATATCGCAGAGGGGGTATGATGCGACATACGAGATCCCCTGGACAATTCCAGTCTTTGCGGCCTGCTGATCAGCTTACTCTTTCTGTTGGTATGAGCTGACTTACACCTCTGGTCATGTTCAGCTCCCCATCAGGATGACCTAGCATTGCATTGGATGAGGGCGAGATGTAGATCGGTAAAGCGGATTCCAGGCCGAATATCGTCGTCTGGGGCCGGACCGAGGATACATTCCGCATAACCCGAGGGACAATCCGACATTTCCGGAAAGAGTCCTTGTTCCCTCTCATCGAAATCCCATCGAGTGAACCAGTATGGTAATAAAGAGAAGCTTGGTGACTCATGACCGAACCTGCGGCCTCCTAGCCCGTCAGCGCTACTCTCAACTCGAGATGGGGAGATGACATACCTCAAACTCATCTATACCCAGTATCGTCTCTACTGGAGCTAGGGCAGCCCTCGCACTGGCTATACGAGCCCTCTCGGCGTTCTGCTTCGCAGCCGCGATGGCTGTGATTTCTGGATCGACTCGACCTTTGTAGCTGTCGGGCGAAAGGTTGTTCTCTAGCGTTCCAGCTGGATGTAAGGGATTGAAGAGCGTACTACAATCAGTCCCGGCGTTCGAAACGATGATTGCACTGCCGCCTGGGTGATGCTGGTGAAAGTCGGTGACACTGTCTGATCAGCAGTTGACAGGTGGAGGGTACTTACTCGAAGACTTTGCCATTGATAATCACCCAAGCATCCTGTGACAGATTATGCTTTGCGACCTCTTTCAGAGTAAGGTATTCCTCCGGCTCGCCAGCTCCTGATAATCCTTTCTTGGGCTGCTTGACTATCCCCCTAGATGTTTCCGTAGAGATCGGATCCTCTTCCTCGAGCCCAACTCGATCCCGATATAAAGTATGAGTGACCTATTCATTAGCTACCGACCAAATGGGAGGAGCTCACCAAAAGAGCCGCTGATCCTCCCAACGCAATCCAAGGCGCCCGAGTCGTGCGAGCTGGCCGCGAGCTCGTAGCGATTCCTCTTCCCCTACAGCAGCTGCGGAACACTGCACTACCTTGCCGTCCTAGCTTTAGCATCGTGATGTTGTAGTTTGAGATTACACCAATCCGAAATTAGGATTATCATATATTTCGCAATCGCTCGTTAATTCTCCGAGCCCAGGCGGAAGCGTGTCAATTCCGGTCATTCTGTAAATCCGTGCGTTCTCTCGGCGTTGTTCGGAATAGTTCGCAGTATGCATGCACGCAAATGTATTATAGGCGAGAGCTTGAATGATTGATGGGATACACTTCATCAATTCCATACAACTACTGATTCAAAGGATGGGTCGACCCAAAGTCCTTTTAATGGGTAAACTTGGGTTTCGGAGATATCCGAAGGGTTGACTGACGCTCAGGACCTATGCCCTATGTTAGAGATACATTCTACGCCAAAGTGGAACCATATGCAGATATAGTAGAGGTCACATCCAGCAGCTTCGAAGAGCTAGAGGAAGACTTCAAGATTAAGTACGATGGTGTAAAAGCTATCTATCGGTGCAGAGCGCCAGGGACGATCTGGGGAAGTCTTGGCGAGGAATTCTTCAAACGCGTTCCTTCTTCTTGCAAAGTCGTCTCACATTGTAAGTACCTCGTGGAGGGCTCTGCTGATGTATAGTGGGAGCTGGATATGATGATATCGATGTGGCAGCAGCAAAGAAGTATGGGGTCACGGTAGGTTTGTGCGGAACTCTCGGGATATTGAGATGCTGATGACAGGTCACCCACACCCCAGGCGCCGTAGATGATGCCACAGCGACAGTGGCTATCTACCTCATCATCTCCGCAATGAGACAATTTGCAAAAGCCGAAGTAGCCTGTCGGAACCTAGAGTGGAAGAAGGACCTACCACTAGCGAGAGACCCAGAACAAAAGACTATCGGGATAGTTGGAATGGGTGGGATAGGGACGGTGGTTGCTAGGCGTATGGCACTTGGATGGGGTATGAGGGTGCTCTACCACAACCGATCGAAGCTGGCACAGGAGCCCACCGACTTCAAGGTGGAATATAAATCTAGTTTGGAGGAATTATTGGCGGAATCGGATATCGTTTCTCTGCATATTCCTGTAAGTCTACAAGAGACGGTTGGTTACTGCTGATTATCAGATGTCCGCAAAGACAAAGGACTTGTTTGGTAAAGCTCAATTCGATGCGATGAAGGATGGCAGTGTCTTGGTCAATACGGCAAGGTGAGTCAAACTCGAGCGAGTGAAGCTAATGGGGTAGAGGAGGCTTGATCAACGAAGAAGCATTACTCCAAGCTCTTACCTCAGGTAAACTCCATGGCGCAGGACTGGACGTCTTCCCAGATGAACCAAACGTCAACCCAGAGCTGTTTAAACATTTCAACGTCACCCTACTACCCCATATGGGTACTGAGTACGTACCAACCTCCCAATTTGAGAAGTAAGCTGACCTCTAGGACTTGGGATAGCCGGAATAAGATGGCTCTCATGGTCTTGGATAACATTCTGGCTGCTTTGAAGGACGAGCCTTTGCCTAATATTGTACCTGAACATAGATAGTGTCTGCTGGCTTTGACTTACAACCTACATGCATTGAGATCATTCTCGGTGAAGAGGAAACTCAAAGTTAAGCTTAGAGATCGGCTGAACCGGAATTAGGCAACTCGCCAACTCGTTTACAACATCTACTGCACCTCTCTTTCGGTCATACATCTTCACACCACGAGCCTCAATTGTAGGAGAGCCCATGATTGCTTCTGGACCTTGAAAGACATTCAGAAGGAGTGGCTGCTGGTATCGGAGAGCATAGGCGTGTTTATAATGGAGAACAAGGAGCCAGGACAATCCGGTATTACTAGGATTTCAAAAGCCTGTAAATCCCCCTACTTCACCTACTTCCATGCCAAGCTGACGAAACAGGCGACCCCTGCCGAGTCAGGAAGACAAGATGCGACATAGCTACTCAGGCAGTATGTTCTGAATGCTTGAAACGAGATCAAGCGGCAGGATGCACAATTCGAGAAAAAGCTCGTCCAAGTCGGTACGTCCGGAAGAAACATAGTTCAACTCTAGCTGATAGATAGCCCAGCGCCCCAGAAAATAGCTGCAAAGCCCAAGCAGGTCGAGAAGAGAGGAAGGTCTCCTTCTTTGGATACTATCAACTCGCCGATGAGGGATAGTAACACTACAAACAACGACCACAACCAAGCGGGTCCAAGTCGCCATGTCTCTTTTTCGTCGTACCCGAATTCGGCCTCACCTCTTCCAAATACACATAGAAGGATACCTATCGCTGCTGGAGCACCTCAAGCTGGAGGATCACGGCCCATTTCAGGTCCTCTGATGGTGGAGAGCATACTTGAAGAAGAGGCATTATCCCGGAAAGGTGAGTCGGATCTTAGTCGTGGTAATGGTTGATTGGGCTAACATCTTAGGTCTGGAGCTTCACGTCGCCTTGGAACCTGAGAACATCTTTGATTCGGTTCAATTCACACGACATAGTCTAAAGGAGATTGGTCTCACGCCAGGAGACCCTACAGCAGTCCAACAAGCCCATCATTGGATCAACACCCATTTCGGAGCCATACACCACAATACCCCTTTCCTCAGCCTCCCCGCGGTCCTCGAAACAGCTTCCAAGGTTTTCGTTCCTCACTCCCCCCAAGGCCCTCGCGCGCAGCATGACGACCTCGCTCTCCTGTATTCTATCCTCGCGCTGGGCAGCCTACGGGAGCAGACCTACGATTCTCAGACGAAACGATATCGAGCTATCCGCAAGCCTCTCGCATTCGATGATCAACCAGCAATCAGCCCTTTATCAGCCGCTTCCCTCCCCTCCTTCCATTCCAGGACAACAGCGCAGTGTCTATTCCGACTCGCACAGGATGAATTGGAGAGTATCGATCAACCCTCCGAAATCGCTGTCCAGGCTTTATTCGTACTACACACTTTCATCAGTAATACGTCTATGGGCAGGCGGTCCAGGGATTATGTCGCTAGGGCTATTATGATGGCTCATGAGCTTGGATTGAATAGGCAGATTCCGGTGGATCTGTTTCAGCCCAAGAGGATTAAGCAGGATAAGCATGCGGCTAGGAGGCGGTCTATGCTTTATCTTTATGTGTACTTCTCTGATGTGTAAGTCCTCGAAATCTCCTAAATCTCTAATACCACCACCCCTCTTCATCATCGACCATCTCTCTCTAGTGCCCTGGCTCTAATTTACACAAACCGCCTACCCACCTCACCATACAATCTCCCTGTTCATTGTGCACCCTCCCTCCACATCAGGTCCCCACTCACTCATACTCGCCCTTGGCCTTACCACTCGCCCTCTTTCTCTCCCTCCGCTCTCGCCCCCCACCTCGCCTTTTCACTACTTCTACTACTACTAATCCTCCATTTTCAACTTCATCCTTCTATAACAAACTTCGCGTTGCATGCGGACCTTGTCTGAGTAGCCCTGCTCGTCGAGGTCGGGGAATCGTGATCCTGAAGGGGGAATCCATTACGGCCTCGGGAATGGTTTCGTCAATCAGACCTATAGCTGACGCGATAGATACCTATCCGCATTGGACAGCCACCCACCATTGATCAAGCGACAAGATTACGACTCGGAGGTGTTTGACATTCTCTACCAATCCTCCTCATCTGGCGTCGATACCCCTTCAGGACTATCACTTCACGGATTGCGGTCTTTTGTCGACTTGGTCACTACCATTGGCAGCGTCTTAGAGCGCTTGCACGTTAGCATACTCTCTCCCGAAGCACGCATCGAGCTCGTCCTTCAGCTCGAGAGCGAGATCGACAGCTTACGCGATCGACTTGGACCACATACGTTCGATATCGATATTGGGGATAGTACCTCAACAGATCCCCTGAAACGGAATATCGCCGCGGGATCTATTCTACGACAGATTCACTACAACTGGTCACGAATAGCTCTTCGAGCCCCGTTCCTGCGGGATCCGCTACTCCGACACTCGTCGCTGTCTGTCTGCGCTCGCGCAGCGATGTCTATCGTTCAATTCCACCGTCATGTCGTTTCTGCCGCTTTGCTCAATTTACCATGGATGCAGATTCGCCGAATGACAATTTCGATATACATCATATTCATCGCATTTTGGAGAGGCGAGATCACCAAGATGGAATGTGAGCAGGCGGTGAATAGCTCGCTGGAGGTCTTGTGCGTTTTGGGAACAAGATGGAGATCGGCTACCCATGTCAGGCAGATCGTAGTTCAGCTCGCCGATAAATCAGGTAAGCTCCCCACATTCTCGATAACTACCGCTGATAATAGGTCTCATATACAAAGAACCATTACTAGAGGAGCCAACGGATCAAGCTGATAATGGTCTGGAACGCTTAGCGGCGGTAGCAACAAATACAGATGGGAATATGGGATCAATGCCAATGTTTGCATCGGAGGAATGGAGTAGTCTGATGAATGGGTTCGGAGCTGCTGGAGCTGCTGATCCAATGTATGTCCTAGACTTATGATCCGGGCTGATGAATAGGGCTCAGTTTGTCAATACAGATCTGTTTGGCCAGTATACGGATGATAGCGGGCTTGGACCTGATTTACTGGATTGGCAGGGGCTTCATCAGCCACCTTGGTAATCCAGCTTAGTCGGTAGTTGGAGGTCATCGAGCCCGTCAAGACGATAGACTTCTCGATCCAATAAGGCTTCAGCATTGAAAGTTGCCATGTCGGTCATTGAGTATGCTCAGAAATACGAATTCAATATGGAACTGGAACGAATCCAGTCGGCTTTCTTCCGCCGAATGGCCGTCAATCCCTCTCTCGGATACAAATACCTCTTCTTGGCTGCGGCACTCGGCAGCTACAATAGCAACTATGCGGAATGTGTATCGCTTCAGTACATGCCGATCCCCCTTCGAACAATCTCGATGCTGTTCAAAGTCGCATTGTTATGAGTCGAATTCTGGATGTCAAGGCGCAGGATCTCACTGGCTTTAGTGATATCTACCGATTCGGACCCGACTTTATCATGAGCGTGATTAAAGCTGGGATTCAAGCCAGGAAAGGGC
>Ga0308160_10006789_pt1 | contig 11547 bp, 6 predicted proteins | sample PhyFR1_FD_201036 | JGI IMG/M metagenome (GOLD analysis project Ga0308160, IMG submission 201036) | Phyllosphere microbial communities from UC Gill Tract Community Farm, Albany, California, United States - DLSLF.R1 | ecosystem: Host-associated > Plants > Phyllosphere > Unclassified | place: USA... | reverse complement strand
CCTGGCCGGCCTGATGCAGAATCTCGGCCTGCAGGTCGCATTCCAGGTGGCCGACCGCATCTGCGACGGCAAGGTGCCCGGTTCCAGCGACTTCGGCATCGCGCTGTTCGCCGCCAGCCGCCAGCTGTCGTCGGTGATCGCCAACCACTGGGACTTCCCGCCCGAGGTGGTCGAGGCGATCGCGCACGCGGGCGAGCCGGGCGCGCCGCACCTGGCCCAGGCGCTGGCTCAGGGCGACCGGATCGCCAAGCTGCGGCTGCTGCTCGACGCCGAAGTGATCGAGGAGGACGACTCGCTGATTACCCAGGGCCTGAACGGCTTCCAGCGACGCTGCCTGGGCAAGCTCGAGGATCTGTCCGACTGATCGATCGGGACGCCGCGCGCTTGCCGCGCGCCGCCCGCGCCTGCACGGCAGGCGCGGGCAACGGCGGCCGGTTCAGAAATCGATCTGCGCCGACAGCTTGAACGTGCGCGGCGCTCCCGGCAGCAGATACCCGCCGAGCGACTGCGTCACATCGCGCCAGTAGAACTTGTCGAACGCATTGTCCACGCGCGCCCGGATGATCGTGTTCAAGCCACCTGCGCGCAGCAGGTACGAGGCGCCGAAGCCGGCCACGTGATACCCCGGCACCTTGACCCGATTCGCCGGATCGAAGGCCTTGTTGCCGGAATACTGCCACTGCGCGTCGAGCTTCAATCCCGCCACCTGCGGCAGCGCGTATTCGATCCACGCGCTCGAGCGCAGCTCCGGCACATTGGTCACGCGCTTGCCTTCGGTCGACGCGTCGCCCGTGTCTTGCTGGTCGGTGTCGAGCGCCGTCAGCGATAGCGTGTAGTTCAGGTCCGGCGTGGCCTTGCCCATGGCCGACAGCTCGATGCCGCGGTGCGTCTGCTCGCCCGCGCGCACGAAGGTGTTCGACGCATTCGTGTATTCCAGGCCCTGGCGGATCTCGAACAGCGCACCCGACAGCGCCAGCTGCTCGTTCACATTGCGCTTGACGCCGAATTCGAGCTGCTTCGAGCGGCTGGGCGGCAGGGCGGTGTTCTGGTTGGTGGTTTCCATCGGCGCGATGCCGCCATACTGCAGGCCATGGCTGAGCGCGCCGTACACGCGCCAGTCGCGCGCCGGCGCATACACCAGCGCCACGTTCGGCAGCGCGAACGAATTCTTGGCGTGCACCCGGCCGCCGTCGATTTCCTCGAGCGCGTCAAGGCTCAGTTTCACGTAGCGCACGCCGGCGTGCAGCGTCAGGCCGGACGACAGCGTCAGCACGTCCTGCACGAACAGCGAACGCTCCTGCGTGGCGCGGCGCTCCATCACGGGACCGGTGACGCGGTCGCTGGACACCGGCGGCACGATCGCGTTCTGCCAGATATTGCTGGAGCCGACGTAGTCGTAGACATATTCGCCGAAGCTGTCGTGGCGCTCGGCGTACGCGGTCCCGATGGTGAGTGCGTGGCGCAGCGCGCCGGTGTCGAAGCCGCCCTGCAGCATGGCCTGCAGTCCCCACGGCGTCTTGCGCTCGCCCGTGCTCTGGAAGTCATACACGTCGTAGTCGCCGTTCGAGCAGTAGCCAGGATAGTAGCCGTCGGCCTCGTTGCTGCAGCCGTAGGGGAAGGCGGTGAAGTCGTCGCGCTTGAACCAGTGCTTGTTGGCGTTGACGGTGGCGCGCCAGGCGTCGTTCAGGCGGTACTCGAAGCGCAGGCCCAGGTTGCTGCTTTCGGTGTCGACCGGGCGCGTCCACGGCTGGTCGTTGAGCAGCGTCCTGGCCGAGACGCCGGTCGGCAGGACTTCGTTGCGCAGCAGCTGGTAGCCCGGGGCCGTGACCTGTTCCTTGTGCTGGTGATCGAGGTCGATCTGGAACAGTGCGTCCGGCGTGATCTGCCAGTCGAACGCGGCGGAGACGAACTGGCGCTCGCCGTCGGCGCCGCGCACATACGACTTGAGATCTTCGGCCGCAGCGTTGATGCGGTAGCCGAAGCGGCGGTCATCGAAGCGGCCGCCCAGGTCGACGGCGCCGTACACGGTGCCGCGTTCGCGCACTTCGACCGTCGCGCTGCGGAGCAGCGCGCTGGTCGGGCGCTTGGTCACCAGGTTGATCATGCCGCCCGGCGCCGCGACGCCGGCCTGCAGGCCGGCCAGGCCGCGCAGGATCTCGACGCGCTCCTTGTTCTCGAGCGGGATCTGGGTGTCGGCGGGAATCGCGATCATGTCCTTGCGGAAGCTGGTTGCGTTGTCCAGCGCGAAGCCGCGGATCGAGAACTGCTCGGCGTAGCCGACCGCGTTGTAGGCGTCGCCGATCGAGGCGTCGTAGCGGCTGGCGTCGGTCAGGCTGCGGATCGACAGGTCCTGCATCTGGCCCTGGCCCATCGAAGTGATCGAGGCCGGGGCGTCCAGCAGCTCGACGTCGGCGAAGCCGCCCACGCTGGCGCGGTCCAGCGTGATCCATTTGCTGCCGGTGACCAGCACCGAGGGGACGGTCTCCTGGGCCGAGGCCGGGGACGCGACGGCGAAGGCCTGCACGATGGCGCAGGCAAGGACGGTGTACTTATTGTTGATTGTCATGGTGTGCTCGCATTCGCGCGCCATGCGGCGCGCTGCTTTTATCAAAGCCGGAGCCAACGTGGGGGAAGGGCAAACGAAATGAGGATGCTGCTTTGCGCTTTCCTTCGCTGGCATTATCCAGATCAGGTACGAAGGGTATCTCTCACCCGGAACAGCATTCCAGGACCCCTAGCGAAGCGGCGAGTGTACCACGGCCTTGGGCCGCCGTGGCGATTCTGGCAAGACGATGTTGCAGCGCCGGCTCAGGCCCCGGCGGTGGAACGCTCGTCAGCGGCAAGCGCCTGGACCGCGCCGGCCGGCGCCATCTGGCGCTGCAGCGCGGCGTGCGCGGCGTCGCCGATCGCGCGCCAGTGCTCGCGGCGCTGGGCGGCGCGCTTGCGGTGCTTGGACGGCATGTCCTGCAAGGGCTTGAGGTAGAAGGGCAGCGGCACCAGGCTGGTGCGGGCGTCCTTCTCGGCGCCGCCCAGGATGCGCCAGAAGCCGTCGTAGGCGTTCTCGAAGGCCTTGTCCTGGGCCGGGTCGTAGGCCACGTGCGAGGCGCCGCGCACCGCCAGCACGCGGTCGATCCCGAGCGCCTGGCATGCTCCCTGCAGGGCGGCGAAGCAGAAGAAGCTGGGCGAATTGTTGGGGAACACCCGCTCGAAGGCCTCGAAGGCGCCGCCGGCGTCGCGCCACAGGCCCGCATTGCGGGTCACGAAGGGCACGACCGGCAGGGGGATATCGAACAGGCCGCCCTCGACCCAGGTCCAGGACAGGCGGTGCAGCACCTTGCCGTCGGCGACCAGCGAAATCGTCAGTTCTCCCTCCGGGTCGTGGCGCGGCGCGCGCGCGAGCCTGAGCGCGAAGCCGGCGCCATCGACCTCGTCCTCGCCCTCGACCTCGTGCTGCCACAGCACCAGGCCGTCGCCGTCCACTGCCTGGCGGTAGGCGGGCCCGAAGGCGGCCTGTTCGAAGCGGTAATGCGCCAGCACGCAGCGCATGCGCTCGCGTACGCCGAGCCCGCGCGCCAGGTAGTCGCGCGAGCTCACCTGCTGGAAGAGGTCGTCGCCAGGCGCGTCCGGTGCGCGCGCGGTCCCGGCGATGCGGGACAGGGACTGGTGCTCGCGCCAGTAGCGCAAGGCGTGCCAGCGTTGGGTCAAGCGAGCGAAAATCATGAAACGCTCCATTCGGCATAAAAGGCGGATGTGACAGGAGGAAATTAATTCCCATCCGCAATTATGTGCCGAATCACCAGGTCGTGCCTGGCGCAGGCGTAAATATAGCTGGCGCATGGCGGCCGGGGCGGGGGGGCAGGATTTTTCTCCCAGCCAGGTCGGCCTGTGCCTGTTTCTTCGTCAGGATGACGGGACTGGCAGGTTTGCGGCGCGCCACGCTTCCCGGTTCATGCCGATAATGCGCCGGAACCTATCGAGAATGGAGGCGGCACATGGCGTACGAACTGTTTTATTGGCCATCGATCCAGGGGCGCGGCGAATTCGTGCGGCTGGCGCTCGAAGAGGCGGGCGTCGACTATGTCGACGTGGCGCGCCGCGAAGGCGGCGTCGACCTGCTGATGGCGGCGCTCGAGGTGGAGGAACACCCGTCGTTCGCGCCGCCGTTCCTGAAGGCGGGCGAGCAGTCGATCGGCCAGGTGGCCAGCATCCTGCTGTTCCTGGGCGAGCAGCATGGCCTGGCGCCGCGCACCGATCCCGGCCGGCTGTGGGTGCACCAGCTGCAACTGACCATCGCCGACCTGGTGACCGAGGCGCACGACACCCACCACCCGATCGCCTCGGCGCTGTACTACGAGGACCAGAAACCCGAGGCGCTGCGCCGTTCCGCCGACTTCGTCGAAACGCGCATTCCCAAGTTCATGGGCTACTTCGCGCGCCTGCTGTCCAATCCCGAGCAGCGCGACTACCTCACCGGCGACAAGGTGACCTATGCCGACCTGTCGCTGTTCCAGGTCATCGAGGGACTGCGCTACGCGTTCCCGAACGCGATGAAGAAGATCGAGCAGGAGCACCCGGTGCTCGGCGCCCTGCGCGACCGGGTGGCGGCACGGCCCAATATCGCCGCCTACCTGGCCTCCGAGCGGCGCATTCCCTTCAACCAGGATGGCATCTTCCGCCGCTATCCCGAGCTCGACCAGTAAGGCTCAGTTGAACTGCGGCGCGATTCGCGCTGGCTTGGCCGGCACGCCGTCGCGCCGGTCGAGCCAGCCGGCCAGGGTGGTGAGCAGCAGGGCGCCGACCACCACCAGGGCGCCGATCCACGGCGTGGCCATCAGGCCCAGGTGGGCGACGATCAGGCCGCCGCCCCAGGCGCCCAGCGCGATGCCGACATTGAAGGCGGCGATGTTCAGGCTCGACGCCACATCCACCGCCTGCGGGGCGTCACGCTCGGCGCGCCGTACCACGTACACCTGCAGGCCGGGCACGTTGCCGAAGGCGACCGCGCCCCAGGCCAGGACCGTGAGCAGCACCAGCGGCTTGCTTGGCGCGGTGAAGCTCAGCACCAGCAACACCAGGACCAGCAGCGCGAACACGAACTGCAGCGCGCGCACCGGGCCATGGCGGTCGGCCAGCCGGCCGCCCCAGATATTCCCGGCCGCGACGGAGACGCCGTACACCAGCATCACCAGGCCGACGGTGGACGCCTCGAAGCCCGCGACTTCCTGCAGGATCGGCGCCAGGTAAGTAAAGGCGATGAAGGTGCCGCCATAGCCCAGCGTGGTCATGGCGTATACCAGCAGCAGGCGCGGTTTCTTCAGCACCGCCAGTTGCGTGAGCAGGCTCGATGGCTGGTCGCCGGCGATGTCGGACGGGACCAGGATGGCGCTGCCGACGATGGCGACGACGCCCAGCACCGACACGGCCAGGAAGGTCGCCTGCCAGCCGAAGTGCTGGCCGATGAAGGTCCCGATCGGCACACCGGTGACCAGCGCCACGGTCAGGCCGGTGAACATCAGCGCGATCGCGCTGGCCGCTTGCTCCTTCGGCACCAGGCGGGTGGCGATGGTCGAGCCGATCGAGAAGAACACGCCGTGGGCCAGGCCGGTCAGCACCCGCGCAGCCATCAGGGCGGCATAGTTCGGCGCCATCCAGGCCACCAGGTTACCGAGGGTGAACAAGACCATCAGTGCCAGCAGCAGCCGTTTGCGCGGCACGCGGCCGGTGAGCGCGGTCAGCACCGGCGCGCCGACGGCGACGCCCAGCGCGTACAGGCTGACCAGCAGGCCGGCCGAGGGCACCGAGACGTTCAGGCTGGCGGCGATGGTGGGAATCAGGCCGACGATCACGAATTCGGTCGTCCCGATGGCGAAGGCGCTCAATGCGAGCGCCCAGAGTGCGAGAGGCATGGCTTGCTCCTTGTCGTAGCCGGGTTGGTGTTACACGGCATGCAGTGTGCTGCACCCTGCCGCAAAGAAAAACGGGCCGCTGTACAATTCACCTTTGATTCGGAGTCATCAATGATCGATGTCGATGCGCTGATTGTATTTTCCACCGTCATGGATGCGGGCTCGTTCTCGGCCGCCGCCGAGCGCCTCGGGCAGACTCCTTCGGGCGTCTCGCGCGCCATCTCGCGCCTGGAAGACAGCCTCGGAATGACGCTGATGCATCGCACGACCCGGCGCCTGCAGCTGACCGAAGAAGGGGCCTGGCTGCTCGAACGCGCGCGCGCCATCCTGGCCGACCTGGCCAATACCGAGGCCGAGGCGCAGGCGCGCCGCTCGCAGCCATCGGGACTGGTGCGGGTCAACGCCTCGACGCCCGCCCTCGACCATCTGCTCGCACCCCTGCTGCCCGACTTTCTCGAAGCCTTTCCGCTGGTGCAGCTGGACCTGACCAGCGGCGAGACCTATGTCGACCTGATCGAGGAGCGGGCCGACCTGGCGATCCGCATCGGCGCGCTGCCCGATTCGACGCTCAATGCGCGCCGCCTGGGGACGGGCAGGCTGCTGGTGGTCGCGTCGCCCGCCTATATTGCACGTCATGGCGTGCCGCGCGATCCCGGCGAGCTGGCGCACCATCGCACGCTCGGCTTTTCGGCGCCGGCTTCGCTCAATACCTGGCCGCTGCTGCATGCCGGCGGCGACGGCTATACCGTGGCGCCGCAGGTGATGGCCTCGAGCGGCGAAACGGTGCGCCACCTGGCGCTGCACGGTGCCGGCATCGCGTCGGTGGGGGAGTTCCTGGTGAAGTCGGATCTGGCGGCGGGGCGCCTGGTGCAGGTGCTGGAACAGCACACCCTGCCGTGGACCCAGCCCGTATGGGCGGTGTTCTACAAGCAGGGTGCGTTGGCGCCGCGGGTGGCGGCGCTGGTGGAGTTCCTCGCCCGCAGGTTGGGCGGGATACTCGATTAGAAGTCGACCTGCGCCGACATCACCACGGTGCGCGGCGCGGCGGCGGTGCCGACGGTGGCCAGCGTGCTGCTCGAAAGCCAGTAGCGCTTGTTGGCCACGTTCTCGATATTGGCGCGCAGGACCACGGCCTTGCCCATCAACTCGGTGCGATAGCGCGCGCCGATGTCGAAGCGGTTCCACGACGAGAACGACACGGTGTTGGTCACGTTCTGTTCCATTTCGGCGGTATGGATGGCGCGCCCGCTCAGGGACAGGCCGCTGACCCATGGCAGGTCCCAGTCCACGCCGGCGTTGAAGGTATTCCTCGGCACGCCGGTGGCCTTCCTGCCCTCGTTGACGCCGCCGGCGGTCTGGTGCTGCTTGGCGTCGTAGAAGGTGGCGCTGGTCATCAGGCGCAGGCCTGGCGCGGCTTCGCCGGTGGCCGACAGTTCGAGGCCGCGGTTGCGCTGGATGCCGTCCAGGCTGTAGACCGAGGTGATCGGATCGGTGATCGCGTTCGGGCGGTCGATCTGGAACACGGCGGCGCCCAGCAGCATGCGGCCGCGCGCGTGGCCGATATCGGCCTTCGCGCCGATCTCGTACTGCTTCGACTTGAACGGCGCGAACACTTCGCCGGCGTTGGCGGCGGTGGCCGGCGCGGTCGAGCCACGGGTCAGGCCCGATGTGAAATTGGCGTACAGCGACAGGTTCTCGACCGGGATCACTACGATGCCGGCCAGCGGCGAGACCGCGCTTTCGCTGTACCCGCTGGTGACGGCGCCGCTCGGGTTCAGGTTGTCGGCCTCGACCTTCTGCTTGCGCACGCCGCCGGTGAACAGCACGCGGCCGTCGGCGAACGACAGCGTATCGGTCAGCGAGACGCTCGACAGCTCGGTTTCCGAGGTCTTGGTCGGCGCCAGGCGGTTGCCCGTCATCGGCGTGATCCGGACCGGGTTGTAGATGTTCGACAGCTGCGACGTGCTGGCCGGCGCCGACAGGAAGAAGCTGCCCGCTTCGCTGTCCAGGGTCGACACCGACGCGGTGATGACGTGCTGGACGCCGAAGGTGGCGAGCTTCAGGCGCGCGCCCGCTTCGCCGGTCTTGCTGCGCGAATAGGCGTCGTACCAGGCGTTGGTGAGGCGGAAGTTACCGAGCGTGTCCACGGCGTTCAGGGCGCGCGCGCTCGGGAAGTCCTGCTCGCTGGCGCCGTAGTGGTAGCCTCCGGCGGCATACACCATCAGCTGCTCAGAGACATCGTATTCGAGGCGCGTGGCGGCGGTCGCGTCGCGGAACTCCAGGTCGGCGCCGCTATACGCTGCGCGGTGGCCCGACGGCGGCGCCGGGATCGCGCTGATGTCGGGACGGAAGCTGTTCTGGGCGCGGAAGTTATCGGTCTTTTCCTGCTGGCCGTAGCTGTCCAGGGTCCAGCGCAGCTTGCTCGAGCGGTAGTCGACCGCAATCGCGGCCAGGCCGAAATCCTGCTTGCCGTCGTCGATATTGGTGTCGCCATGACGCACCACGCCATTCACGCGCACGCCCCAGGCATTGTTCTCGCCGAAGCGGCGCCCCACGTCCAGGTGGGCGCCCAGGATCGACTTGCTCTCGTAGGTCGCGCTCACGCGGGTGAGCGGCGTGTCGCCCGCGCGCTTGGTCGCGATATTGATATTGCCGCCAATGCTGCCGTTCGGGCTGATGCCGTACATCAGGGTGCCCGGGCCCTTGAGCACTTCGACCCGTTCCATGATCGCGGCCGGCATCCGATTCGACGAGCTCAGGCCATACAGGCCGTTCAGGCCGACGTCGCCGCTGGTGACGTTGAAGCCGCGGATCTGGAAATCTTCGCTGAAGCCGCCGGTCGAGGTCATCACGCGTACCGAGGCCTCGTTCACGACCACGTCGGCCAGCGTGCGCACCTGCTGGTCTTCCAGGATCTGCGAGGTGTAGTTGGTGGTCGAAAACGGCGTCTTCATGATGTCCGCCTCGCCCAGCACGCCCAGGCCGCCGCTGCGGCCGATCTGGCCGCCGGCGTAGGCCGGGTCGTCCGCCAGCCTGGCGCCGGTGATCACGACGCGGTCCACGGCGGCGGCGCCGGCCTGCTGGGCCTGGGCTGCGAACGGGAACATCAGGATCGGCGCCGAGGCGACGGCGCCGCCGATGGCATGGCGCACCAGGCGCGACAGCAGCGAGGGGGCGGGGCGTCGATCGGCGTGGCGTGGGGAGGAATGTTGGATAGTCATTTTTGTTGGTCGTGGACGGGCGAAAACCCGCATTCTAACAAAAATGAGAATCATTATCATCCTCATTCGCATCCGGCCTGCATGTCGATCTAGGCGGCGACACGGTCCTGCCTGGCGCTGCCAAGGCGCTCCACCAGGTCAGGCAGCGGCATCGGCCGGCAGAACAGGTAGCCCTGCATGCAGGGTTGACCGTGCGCAGCGAGGAACTGCGCCTGTTCGCGGGTCTCGATGCCTTCAGCGACCACCCGCAGGCCGAGCTGCCCCGCCATCGCCAGGATCGACTGCACCAGGGCGGTGCCGTTGCTGTCGTCCGGCATGTCGCGAATGAACGCCTTGTCGATCTTGAGTTCGTACAGCGGCATCCTGCGCAGGTAGGCCAGGTTCGAGTAGCCGGTGCCGAAGTCGTCGATCGAGAACCGGATGCCGAGCTGCGCCAGTTCGTGCATGCGGCTGATCGTCTGGTCGAGATCGTCGACCAGCAAGCCTTCGGTGACTTCGAAGATCAGCTGCTGCGCCGGCACGCCGGTCTCGCCAAGGGTCGCGCGCACCACGGCGATGAAATCGGGTTGGCGGAACTGGCGCGGGCTGACATTGATCGACAGGGGCAGCGTGTGGCCGGCGCGCGCCAGCTCGAGCCAGGCCAGGCAGGCCTGGTGCAGCACCCAGTTCCCGAGCGGGACGATGAGGCCCGTTTCTTCGGCCACCGGAATGAACACGTCGGGCGGCACCAGCACGCCGTCGGCGCGGCGCCAGCGCAGCAGCACCTCGGCGCCGCTCGCGGCGCCGCGCGCGTCGACCTGCAGCTGCAGGTGCAGCGCCAGCTCGTTCCTGCCGATGGCGGCGGCCAGGTCGCGCTCGAGCATCAGGACATGCTCGGCCGCGGCCAGCATGGTGGTCTCGAACAGCGCGACCCCGTTGCGGCCGGCCGCCTTGGCGTGGTACATCGCAGTATCGGCCTCGCGCAGCAGGTCGTGCGTGGTCTGCCCGGGGCGCAGCGGCAGCGCCACGCCGATGCTGCCCGACGACTGGTAGACCTGGTGATCGATGTCGGCCGGATGCCGCAACGCCTGGCCGATCTGCTGCGCCAGCGCCAGCGCGGCGGCGGTGGCGGTGTCGGCGTCGTGGCCCAGGTTACCCGCCAGGATCACGAACTCGTCGCCGCCCAGGCGCGCCACCGTGTCGCCCTCGCGCACCGCGCCCTGCAGATGCGCCGCGACATGCTTGAGCAGGGCGTCGCCGGTGGCGTGGCCGCGCGCATCGTTGACGCTCTTGAAGTTGTCCAGGTCGAGGTACAGCACGGCGCCGAGGCCGCGCCCCGCATGCGCCTGTTCCACCAGCGTATGCAGGCGTTCCATCAGCAGGCGCCGGTTCGGCAGTCCGGTGAGAACGTCGAAGAAGGCAAGCTGCTCGATCGCATCGGCCGAGCGGCGCCGTTCGGTGATGTCGCGCCCGACTGCAACCCAGTGCGTGATCGGCCCGCCTTCGCTGGCGAACGGCACCATGTCGACCTCGACCCAGCATGGCTCGCCGGTCTTCGAGTAAGTCACCAGCTCCGCCGACACCGGCTGGCGTACGCGCATCGCGTGCATCACCTTCGCCACGACCGCCGGGTCGGTATCCGGTCCGTGCAGGATGCGCATGCTGCGGCCGGCGACTTCGTCGGCGCGGTAGCCGCTGCGGCGCTCGAACGCCGTGTTGGCGAAGATGATGGGCTGGACGGCGTCTTCGCCATCGACCACCTTGACGATCAGGACCATCTCGTTCAGCCCGGCCAGCGCCGCCGAGGTCAGGCGCAGTTCGCCGTTGAGCGCACCGAGCGCTGCCTGGCCTTCCTCGAGCGAGGCGGCCGCCTGCCGCACATTCCTGAGCGAGCCGTCCAGGCCCTTGAGCAGGGTGCCGCAGGTGTAGGTGATCAGGGCGCCGACACAGCTGAAGTTGAGTGCGAAGATCAGCACGCCGGCCAGCGAATCATGGTCGAAATTGCCAACGCTGATCTGGCTGTAGCCCAGCAGGCCCAGTGCCACGATGGTGACGGCGTCGAATGCCAGCGCGGCCAGCGCCGGCCGCGTGCCCAGCAGCACGACTGCGAGTACCGGCAGTGCCATCAAGTAGAACAGGCCGACAGCACCCACCGTGACCATGCAGAACACGCCCACGCAGTACAGCACCGCCAGGAAGTTCAGCACGCGCGCCGTATGCGACCACCGGTTCGCGCGCCAGATCACCAGTACCCATGCCAGCGCCGAGGTATCCATCAGCGCGACGGCCGGCATATGGCGCGCCACGGCCAGCGATGCACTGGGCACCGCCGCCACCAGCGCCAGCACCAGCACGATCGACATCAACGATGTAAAGACACGGCTGCGCCACTGCGCGACATCGTTAGCAACCATCATACGCATTCCCGTATCAATAATAAT
>Ga0308160_10006788_pt1 | contig 11548 bp, 10 predicted proteins | sample PhyFR1_FD_201036 | JGI IMG/M metagenome (GOLD analysis project Ga0308160, IMG submission 201036) | Phyllosphere microbial communities from UC Gill Tract Community Farm, Albany, California, United States - DLSLF.R1 | ecosystem: Host-associated > Plants > Phyllosphere > Unclassified | place: USA... | reverse complement strand
CCGATCGGCTGCTCCGTCTGCTCGAACACCGGGTACCGCGGACGCATCGCCCTGCACGAGGTCATGACCGTGTCCGAGGAGATCGAGCGCCTCGCGGTGTCCCGGGCCTCGAGCGCCGAGATCAGTCGAGTCGCCCAGGAGCAGGGCATGCTCACCCTCCGCATGGACGGGTGGGAGAAGGTCAAGCTCGGGCTGACGAGCGTCGACGAGATCCTGCGCGTGGTCGCGTAGGCGTGGAGGACGGACAGATGACGGACTCCGTGTACGACCTGACCCCCGCCGGCGACGAGCCCGTCGACGGCTGGCACCCCGGGACGCCCGGCCTGGAGGTCGGTGGCCGCCGGGCCGCACGCCTGGCGCAGGCCGCGCAGCAGCACGTCGTGCAGCAGCACCCCGTGCAACCCGCCGAACCCGGCACCCCGGACGCAGGCGCCGCACCCGCGGTGCCGGCCACCCCCGTCTACGACCTGAGCGACGACCTCGCCGGCTGGGGTGCCCCGAGCGGCGCACCCGTCGCCGTCCCGGTCGCCCAGCCGTACGCTGTGCCGGCCACCCCGCCCGCGGCGGTGCCGCCCTCGACCGCGAGCTACGGCTACGCACCGGACTCCGCCCTCGGGTACCAGGCGACCGAACGGCTGCCGGTCGTGCCCGCGGTCGTGACCACGAGCCTCCAGGCCGTCACCGCACCGCCGGTGCCGATGGCCGCGCCGTCCGGCAGCGCCGAGATCAACTTCACGCGCCACGCGCGGGAAGACGCCGACGCCGACCTCGTCACCGCACTCGCCCAGGTCGTCTACCAGGGTGCGTCCGACCTGCACGTCACCGCCGACGCGCCGCCCACGGTCCGCGTCGACGGCTCGCTCCGTCCCGCCGTGCCGGGAGGCCCGTGGGCACGGAACAAGGTCATCGCCGCCCTCAAGACCCTGATGTCGGCCGAGCAGGCGGCGCAGTTCGACCAGGAACAGGAACTCGACTTCGCGTACTCGCTGTCGCCCGAGTTCCGCTTCCGCGTGAACTACTACCAGCAGCGCGGCAACTGGGGCGCGGCCTTCCGCATCATCCCCACGAAGATCAAGACCCTCAAGCAGCTCGGCATCCCCGAGCACGTGGGGGAGTTCGCCAAGCTGCCGCGCGGCCTCGTGCTCGTCACCGGCCCGACCGGCTCCGGCAAGTCGACCACCCTCGCCGCGCTCATCGACCTGGTCAACGAGACCCGGGCCGACCACATCGTGACGGTCGAGGACCCGATCGAGTTCATGCACGACCACAAGAAGGCGATCATCAACCAGCGCGAGGTCGGCGCGGACACGCAGTCCTTCGCCCGCGCGTTGAAGCACGTGCTGCGCCAGGACCCGGACGTCATCCTCATCGGCGAGCTCCGCGACCTCGAGACGATCTCCGTCGCCCTCACCGCAGCCGAGACCGGCCACCTGGTGTTCGCCACCCTGCACACGCAGAGCGCCCCCGGCACCATCGACCGCGTCATCGACGTGTTCCCGCCGCACCAGCAGGGCCAGATCCGCACCCAGCTCGCCGCCACCCTCGAAGGCGTCGTCTGCCAGACCCTCGTCCCCAAGGCCAACGGCACCGGGCGCATCGTGTCCACCGAGATCATGAAGACGACCCCCGCGATCGGCAACCTCATCCGCGAGGGCAAGACGTACCAGATCACCTCGGCGATGCAGGCCGGGCGCGACGCGGGCATGCACACGATGGACCAAGACCTCGCCGAACTGGTCAACGTCGGCACCATCACCCGCAAGGCGGCGCTCGAGAAGGTGCACGACCTCGAGGGCTTCGACCGACTGGTGCAGCGTGTCGAGTCCCCGTCCGACGCGTCCGCCGACGCCATCGCCGCGAGCGGGATCGACTTCGGCGACAAGTTCTCCGGAGGCTACTGATGTCCCTCGCATTCGACTACCGCGGGCGGGACGGGGCGGGGAAGCTCGTCAAGGGCCGCGTCGACGCTGCGTCCGAAGGGGCCGTCGTGCAGCGTCTGCGCGGCATGGGTGTCTCGCCGATCGCCATCACCGAGGCGAAGGCCGGCACCGGGCTGCAGACCGAGATCAAGATCCCGGGCTTCGAGAAGGGCGTCGGGCTCAAGGACCTGGCGATCATGTCGCGGCAGGCGTCGACGATGTTGTCGTCGGGGTTGTCGTTGCTTCGTGCGCTGTCGATCCTGGCGGACCAGACGGAGAGCAAGAAGCTCAAGGACATCCTGGGCAAGGTGCGCGACGAGGTCGAGCAGGGTGTCTCGTTCTCCGACGCCGTCGGCAAGTACCCGGTCGACTTCCCGCCCATCATGATCAACATGATCCGCGCGGGGGAGACCGGTGGGTTCCTCGACCAGGCCATGGACTCGATCGCGACGAACTTCGAGAAGGAGCACAAGCTCCGGACGACCATCAAGTCAGCCATGACCTACCCGGTCGTCGTGCTCATCATGTCGTTGCTCGCCGTCGTGATCATGCTCGTGTTCATCGTCCCGATCTTCCAGGACATGTTCTCGAGCCTCGGGGGCAAGTTGCCGCTCCCGACGATGATGCTCGTCTACCTGTCCCACGCGATGGTCTACGTCGGACCGGTCATGGCGGTTGTGTTCGTCGTCGGGTGGTTCTGGTGGCGGGCGAACAAGAACACAGACGGCTTCCGCGGCGTCGTCGACCCGGTGCGCCTCCGTCTGCCGGTGTTCGGGCAACTCAACAAGAAGATCGTGATGGCGCGGTTCGCTCGGAACCTCTCGAACATGATCGGTGCCGGTGTGCCCATCTTGCAGGCATTGCAGATCGCCGGCCAGGTGTCGAACAACTTCGTCGTCGAGAAAGCCCTCGGCCGTGTTTCCGAATCGGTTCGGAAAGGTGAATCGATCTCCGAACCGTTGAGCCGCGAGAATGTCTTCCCGTCAATGGTTTCGCAGATGATCGCGGTGGGTGAAGACGCCGGTTCGATGGAGATCATGTTGCAGAAGATCGCTTCGTTCTACGACAACGAAGTGGAAGCGACCACGGAGGCGCTGACCTCGCTCATCGAACCGCTCCTCATTGCATTCCTCGGTGTCGTGGTGGGTGGCATGATCGTCGCCCTGTACTTGCCGATCTTCCAGATCAGCACGGTGGTGCACTGACTCCTACCCCCGTTCGGGAGTGGTCGGACCTGTTGCACCCCCGGTACTGGGGGCATTTCGTTCACGGCTCACCCCCCGTTCTCGGGATTCCGCCCGGAGAATGCCATGAATAGGCTCTCCGTGGCGGCAGAGCACAGCCCCGCAACACCTCACAATCGCATTCCTGAAGAACGGAAAACTCATGTACTTCGCGCTCATGGGCAAGTTGGACGCTCGCCGTAAAGGTCTCCTCGCCGACAAGGAGAAGGGCTTCACGCTCATCGAACTCCTCGTCGTCGTCATCATCATCGGCATCCTCGCCGCGATCGCCATCCCGGTGTACATCGGTGTGCAGAACAACGCGAAGGACGCTGCTGCGCGTTCGGACCTGACGAATGCGAAGACCGCGGTCGTCACGTACTTCACGCAGAACAACAAGAACCCCGCTGACCTCACCGGCCTCGGCGACCAGGGCTACTCTGCCCCGGCGACTGGCACCTACGGCACCGGCGCGAGCGCTCCTGCCTACAAGACGGGCGCCAACGCCACGGACGGCAAGTTCTGTATCCAGGCGACGAGCAACGCTGGCAACCCGTTCAGCGTCACGAACGACGGTGGCGTCGTGAAGGGCCTCTGCGCCTAGTCCCACCCGACGAAGGGCGGGCCGTACGCGGCCCGCCCTTCGTCACACCCCCGACCATCGCGATCCCGAGGGAGCACCGTGCACCGTCTCGTCCAGCGCCTGCGCACCGCGCCCGGCGCCGACCGTGGCGTCTCGATCATCGAGGTGATGGTCGCGATGACCGTGTTCGCCCTGATCGCGATGGGCGTGGCGGCCGGGATCGTCTCGACGATGTACCTCACGCAGGACAACCGGTCCCGTGAAGCCGCACTGAACCTGGCCTCGCAGGAGATCGACGAGGCCCGGAGCACGAAGGACGTGTTCACCCTCGACGACGACACGTCATCGCAGACCGTTGGTGGCGAGGTCTACTCGATCGCACGCACCACGAACTGGATCAACTCCGACGGCTCGGACCAGACCTGCGGAGCCGGGACCGGCGTCCTCGCCTACAAGCGCATCGCGATCACCGTGAGCTGGACGAGCGGGACGTCTCCCCGGCAGAAGACAGTGGTCCTCGACACCCTGGTCGCACCGTCGTCGTCGGTGTCCAGCGCGACGTCCTCCTCCATCGTCGTCGGGGTGCAGACCTCGACCGGCGGGCCGAACCAAGGGGTGAAGGTCACCATCACGCCGGTCGGCGCCGGGGCCGGGACCCTGAACGCACAGCCGGCACTCACCGACGGCAACGGGTGCACTTACGCCCTCGGCGTCAAGCCGGGGAACTACACCGTCCTGATCTCGAAGGCCGGCAACATCGACCCCGACGGCGAGACTGCTCCGTCCAAGCCGGTCACGACGAGCGCCGGCGGCACCGGGAACCAGACCTTCCTGTACGACCAGCCGACGGTGATCACGTCGAAGTACGCGTCGAACGTGCCGTCCGGGGCGAAGCTGCCGACCGCCATGACCACAACGTTCACCCACGGGCTCGTGTCCACGGTCTCGTCGACCTCCACGACGTCGCTCTTCCCGTACAGCGACGGCTGGAGCGCCGTCGCCGGCACGGAGACGGCCAAGTGCACCAACGTCGATCCCTCGATGTGGCCGCCGTCGGTGGTGGCAGCCGCACCCGCGTCGGCACCGGCACCCGCACCCGCACCCGCGCCGGCGCCGGCGCCGGGGTCCACGCCCACCCCGACGCCCACACCCACACCGGCACCGGTGCCGTCGCGGCCGATGGTCGCCGACCCCAAGCTCGTGCCGAAGACGGGTACGGTCGCCGGCGCGAACGACGTCGTCAACCTGCCGATGGGCGTGGTGGACGTCAAGACCTCGCTCCTCGACACGGTGCTCGTGGCCACCTCGAAGAACCTCACCGCGGTGGCGAACGGCGACCCCGGGTGTTCGCCCACGACGACGTACACGTTCACCGGGCTGAACTCCGCGAAGGCGACCACCATCGCCCTGCCGTACGGCACCTGGACCTTCCGGACCACGACGGCGGTCGGCCTCCTCGGCACGAACACCCCGACAGTGTCCGCAACACCGAGCGCGAAGAACGTCTACGTGGCGGTCTCCGGCTCCGACGTGCTGCTCGACCCCCGAACGGTGCCGGCATCGTGATGACTCGACTGCACCGTCTGACACGGCGGTCCCGGCAAGCCGACGCGGGTCTCACCCTCGTCGAGCTCCTCGTCGCCACGACGCTCTCGCTGCTCGTCCTGACGATGGTGACGTCCTTCCTCATCTCGGCGCAGCGCGCGGCCGCCACTGCCGGGTCGGTCAGCGAGAACACCCGCGTCGCGGCGACCGCCATGAACGAGATCGGCCGGACCCTGCGGGCGGCCACCGACAACCCGGTGTCCACCGGTGACGTCCCGCAGTACGCCTTCCAGTACGCGAGCCCGACGTCGGTTCGCTTCTTCGCCTACGTCAACCTCGAGTCGACGCTCTCGAAAGCCGTCGAGGTGCAACTCACACTCGACCCGACGACGCGGTCGGTGACCGAGACGCGATGGGCGGGCACGCAGTTCTCCCCGACGAGCGCGTACTACACGTTCCCGCTCGCGGCCGGCGCCGTCCTGAGCGCCGCGCCGACCAGCTCCCGGTCCCTCGCCACCACCGCCGTCAACACCACGCTCTTCGCCTTCAAGGACGCCGGCGGCAACACCCTCGGTAACCCGGGTGCACCGCTGTCGGCGGCGGACCTCCCGAACGTCCGCGCCGTCACGGTGACCGTGGTCGTGGGTAAGAGCATGAGTGACCCGAACGCCGTCACGCTGACCAACACGGTCGGCCTGGCCAACATCGTGATGGGAGCGTCGTGATGACCCGTCTTGCTCGGTTGCTCCGCGAACGTGACGACGAGCGCGGGTTCGCCCTCGTCGCGGTGGTCGGCGTCGCAGCTGTGGTGATGATCCTCGTCGCCACGATGCTGTCCGTCTCGACCAGCGGGGCCCGCGTGACGTCGAACGACACCGACTGGGCCCGGGCTGCCGACGCCGCCTACGCGGGGGTCGCCGACTACCAGTCGCACCTCAACGCCGACAACACCTACGGCCAGTACGGCCAGGCGGACGCGACGTTCAGCAAGGCGACCGGCAGCACCTTCGCCAAGGGCCTGGACACGAACCCGGCGTTCGACATCAAGCCGGTGTCTGCCGGCGGCCGCTGGGTCACTGTCCCGACTGTGGGCGGCGTGGCCGGCCCGTCCTCGTTCCGCTACGCGGTCGACAACAGCAAGCTCGCCTCGCAGGGCGTCATCCGTGTCCAGTCGACGGGTCGGGCCGGCAAGGTGACCCGGACGGTCGTCGCCAACGTCCGGCCGGACGGGTTCTCGAACTACCTCTACTTCACCAACTACGAGTCCGGCGACCCCACCGTGACCAACGAGACAGCCGGTCGGAGCGGCGCCAGCTGCACGAGCGACTACCGAGTCGCCGCGCGGACCTCGAGCTGCCAGCAGATCCAGTTCGGCCCGAACGACCTGCTGCAGGGGCCGGTGCGGACCAACGACCAGCTGAAGATCTGCGGGTCGACGTTCCAGAGCACGGTCCAGACTGTCGGTGGCTGGAACAGCGCCGACTGCGGCACGGCGGCCCCGTCGTTCGCCTCCGCTCCGACGACCGCGTCGACCCTGACGCCCCCGTCGACCATCGGCGACCTCCGCGATTCCATGCGCAGTGACCTCCAGACCACGACCGACTCCGTCGAAGGCACCGGGTGTCTCTTCACCGGACCCACGAAGATCACGTTCAACGGTGACGGCACGATGACCGTCGTGTCACCCCTCACCATCGCGACCAACGTGGAGGGTGCGACCGCGGTACCCGGAGCGCCGATCACGAAGGGGTCCGCCCCCGCGAAGTGCGGGGACGTCGACGCGCTGCACAGCTCAGGCGGGGCCACGATCCCGATCCCGAAGAACAACCTGGTGTACGTGCAGAACGAGCCCGCCGCGCGGCCGAGCGGCACGACACCGGACCCGAACTACTGGGACGCATCGCCGAAGTACAAGAACATCGCGAACGCCTGCGACGCGACGTCGTACGCAAACAGCTGGACCCGGTTGAAGTCGAACGGCGTCGGGTTCCCGTACTCGACGAACTCACCGACCACCTCCGAGGTCGAGCCCGTGAACGGGAACAACGCGAACGTCTCCACTCCGTACGGTTGCGACCGCGGTGACGCCTTCGTGAAGGGCGTCGTGGACAAGGCCGTCACCGTGGCCGCCGAGAACTACCTCTACGTGACGGGCGACGTGACCTACCCCGCGACGCGTGCAGCCTCCACCGTGCTGGGGCTGATCGGACAGCGTGCGGTCTGGGTCTGGAACCCCATCAACACCTACGGCAACACCCTCACCGGCCAGGACCGGGAGATCGACGCGGCGATCCTGTCGAACCAGGGGACCTTCGTCGTGCAGAACTGGACGCAGGGCTCGACGCGGGGGCGGGGGGCCCTGACGATCAAGGGGTCCGTCGCCCAGAACTTCCGTGGCGCCGTCGGCTTGGCCAGCGGTCAGGGGTACGACAAGAACTACAAGTACGACGCGAGTCTCGCCACGTACACCCCGCCGAAGTTCCCGCAGCCCACCGTGACGACCTACCGGGTCGCGACCCAGGTCGAGTCGAAGACCGCCTACACGGCCGACGGCGCGGCGATCCCGTGACCCCGGTCCTCGGAGCCGGGGTGCTCGTTGCGGGGCTCGTCGGGGTACTCGGTCTCGCGATCGGTTCGTTCCTCAACGTCGTCGTCCACCGGGTCCCGGCCGGGCTGTCGGTGGTGCGGCCGGCATCGGCCTGTCCACGGTGCGGCACCGCGATCCGGACCCGGGACAACGTTCCGGTGGTCTCCTGGCTGGTGCTCCGCGGGCGGTGCCGGGACTGTGCGGAACGGATCTCGGTCCGGTACCCCGTGGTCGAAGCGGGCACGGCGGTGCTGTTCGTCGTCGTGGCCCTGCGCTTCCTGCCGTCCGACGGAGCGGACGGCCCACACACGGCCGCTGCGTTCGTCGTCCTGGTCGGACTCATCTACCTGGTGGCCGTCTCGGTCGCGCTGACGCTCATCGACCTCGAGGAGCACCGGCTCCCGGACCGCATCGTGCTCCCCATGTACCCGGTGCTCGCGGTGCTGCTCACCGTCGCGAGCGCCCTCTCCGGCGACTGGGGTGCGCTCCTGCGGGCGTTCATCGGCATGGCCGCGATGGGGCTCGGGTACCTCGTGCTCGCCCTCATCGCCCCGCAGGGCATGGGCCTCGGAGACGTGAAGTTGGCCGGCGCGCTCGGCCTGGTCCTGGCGTACCTCGGATGGGGACCCCTCGCAGTGGGTGCTTTCGCGGCCTTCGCGCTCGGCGGTACCTTCGGCATCGGCCTGATCGTCGTCCGACGAGCCGGCAGGAAGACCGGCATTCCCTTCGGCCCTTGGATGCTGGCCGGCGCGTGGGTCGGGGCGTTCTGCGGCACCACGCTCTGGGACTCCTACCTCGGACTCATCGGACTGGCCTGACGGCCCGGAAGGAATCGACATGGCCAAGAGCATCGTCGGCATCGACATCGGCGCGAACGCGATCCGCGCGGTCGAGGTCTCCGACGTCGACAAGCCGCGCCCCATCGTGCTGCGGTTCGCCGAGGTGGAGACGCCGAAGGACGCGACCAAGCAGGGCGAGGTACTCGAGGCCAACACCGTTGCCGCGACCCTGCGGTCCCTCTGGGCGCTCGGGAAGTTCCGGTCGAAGGACGTCGTCCTCGGTGTCGGCAACCAGCGCGTGCTGTCCCGTGACCTCACCGTACCGATGGCCCCGCTCGCGCAGATCCGCGAGTCGTTGCCGTTCCAGGTGCAGGACATGCTCCCGGTCCCGGTCGGCGACGCGATCCTCGACTTCTACCCGACCTCGGAGGGTGAAGGTGAGGGTGGGCCCGTCGTCAACGGGCTCCTCGTCGCCGCGATCAAGGACGCGGTCCTCGCCAACGTGCAGGCCGTCCAGCTCGCGGGCCTCAACCCCGTCGGAGTCGACCTGATCCCGTTCGCCCTGGCACGGGTGCTCGCACCGCGGGTCGCGGGATCCGGCACGGTCGCCATCGTGGACTGCGGCGCGGAGACGACGTCGGTCGTGATCTCGACCGACGGTCTGCCCAAGTTCGTCCGCATCATCCCCACTGGCGGCGCTGACGTCACCCGGGCGATCACCGCCCAGCTCGGCATCGAGCTCGCAGAGGCAGAGGCAGTCAAGCGGCACTTCGGGATGGCTGGCGCAACCGTCACCCAGGACGACGACCGTGCGGTCGCCGTCGTACGGTCCGCGGTCGGTGAACTCCTCGCAAGCATCCGGAACACGGTGAACTACTTCGTCAACACGCGCCCGGAGGAGCCTGTGCGCGGCATCGTCCTCGTCGGCGGTGGTGCCGCCCTTCCCGGGCTCCGTGAGGGACTCGGCGAGTTGGCCCGGGTCCCGGTCGCCCTGGGTGACCCCTTCGTCACCGCTCAGCTCGGACGTGGCGTCACCCCGGAGGCCATCCGAGAACGAGGGGCCGCCATCTCCGTCGCCTGGAGCCTCGTGGCAGGGAGCCGTGCAGCATGACCGAGACGATCGACGCGGCGCCCGCGACCCGGCCGGTGCGTGGTCGCAAGACCGGGCCCATTGCAGGCGGAACCGCCGACGTGCGTCCGCGCCGAGGACCGCGGGGTACGCAGCAGCTGGTCATCGGTGGCGTGCCGCGCGTCGACCTGCTCCCGCCCGAAGTGCACGTCCACCGGCGGCAACGCGGCAACGTGCGTCGGGCATGGGCGGGTGTCGTCCTCGTCGCGCTCGTCGCCGGGATCGGCGCCGGGGCGGCTTCGCTCACCCGGTCGGCCGCCGCGGACGACCTTGCCACGGCCCAAGCGGAGACCCTGTCGTTGCAGCAACAGCAGCAGCAGTTCCGGGACGTCCGGACGACCGAGTCGGCAAGCGCCCTACTCCGTTCGGCGCAGACGGTGGGTGGGGCGACCGAGATCGATTGGTCCGCGTCGCTCGCCGCGATCGAGGACAGGCTGCCGGCGGGTGTCGTGATCACGGCGGTGACCATCGACTCCGCCACTGCCGAGGACCCGTACGCCCAGTCCGACGACCCACTGCAGCCGCAACGGGTCGCGACCGTGACCCTTGATGCGACGAGCGCCACCTTGCCCTCCGTGCCTGCCTGGATCAGCGCGCTCAGGGATCTTCGCGGCTTCACGGATGCCACGGCCAACTCCGTCACCAAGGGCAACACCGCTGGCGACGGGTACACGGTCAACATGACGATCCACCTCGACGAGAAGGCGTACGACGATCGCTACGCCGAGAAGAAGGACTGAGCCGTGACCCGCAACCGCCTGAGCCTGCTCCTCGCCGTGCTCGCGATGTTCGTCGTCGCGGCCGCGGGGTACTTCCTCGCCGTCCAGCCGCAACTCGCACAGGCGGCGGAAGCCCGGACGCAACGGGAGAGTGTGGAGCAGACCAACGAATCGAGTCGGGTCGAGCTCAGCCGACTGCGTGCACAGGCGAAGACCCTGCCGCAGATGAAGACCGAACTCGAGGCCCTTTCGGCGTCGATTCCGGACGAAGCGGCCTTGCCCGCCTTCATCGACGAACTGAACGCGACCGCGACGGCAGCCGGTGTCCAGGTGCAGTCGTACACGACCAGCGATGCCGCGGCCTACGCACCGACGGCGAGCACGACGGGCAGCGCGGCGGAGACCGCGCCCGGTGGGACGGCGACGAGCGCCCCGACCGCGACGCCAGCCCCGGCGGCTGCGCCGTCCACGGCGGCGGAGCCGCCGATCGTCACCGACCCCGCCGTCACCGCCCAGAACTTCTCGGTCGTGCCCGCGGCAGTCGCGGTGGAAGGCACGTACGACCAGGCGCTGGCCTTCGTGAAGGGTCTGCAGAACGGCAAGCGGCTCTTCCTCATCACGAAGATCTCGTCCGCCGAGGCGAGTGGCTCCGAGGCCGACGCGACCGGCGTGGCGACCTGGATGTTCGGGGGCAGCCTGTACGTGCTCGACTCGTCGACCTCGTCGACCTCGTCGACCTCGTCGACCCCGTCGACCCCGTCGACCCCGTCCGCCTCGGCCACCCCGTCCACCGACGGCTGACCGACTCCGACTCCGCCCCCACCACCCCCGCACCGGGGCCACCCCGCCACGCCGCTCGCACTTCCGCCACGCCGCCGGCCACGTTTACGATGCTGCTCGGGCCCGCGCTCGCGGCCGCCCATCTCCCTCTCGGACGCCCGCGAAACGGGTGCTCCTCGTCGTGCCCGGAGTCGCGCGTGTTCGTCGGTGTCATCGAGTTCCTCGGCTGGTTCGGAGCAGGAACCGTCCTCGCCGGTTATCTGCTCTTCTCGCTCGGCAAGATC
>Ga0308160_10006786_pt1 | contig 11550 bp, 6 predicted proteins | sample PhyFR1_FD_201036 | JGI IMG/M metagenome (GOLD analysis project Ga0308160, IMG submission 201036) | Phyllosphere microbial communities from UC Gill Tract Community Farm, Albany, California, United States - DLSLF.R1 | ecosystem: Host-associated > Plants > Phyllosphere > Unclassified | place: USA... | reverse complement strand
GAGGGTGCGTGCGGGTTTCATGGTCGGTAAAAGGTGTGGAATGCAAAGCGCGCATTGTACAAGGGATGGGTTGTACGGGAGGTGGATGACATAAGCCGTTTGCTTGCTTGTGCAAATCGGGATAAGGCAAACCGTTTCCTCGATACGATTAGTTCCCTGTGGAAATTTTATCGAGGCGAGCAAATGATGACAGTGGAGACGGTATCCTGTTTTCCCCGATTGGTGACGCTTGGCCTGATCAGCGAGGCCCAATGCGAGGCTGGAGAAAGGCATCCGCGCTGCGGCGACGCCGAAGCGTACGAAGGTTTGGCCCAGCAGCTGATCTGGCTGGTGCGGGAACGGATCGTTTCGCACGCCAAGTTGCTCGCGATACGGGAACGGTCGATCAGCGAGTTGGGCGACCAGAACCAACGCGAGCGCGATACCGTGCTGTCGCAGGTCTTGCCGCAACTGGATGCCCTGAGCCCGAGCCTGAACGAGACGCTGCTCGATAGCCTGCTAAGGGATGGCCTGATCACGAAGCATGAGCATGACAGCACGATGGCGCAGCCGTTTCCGATCGTGTTTACGTCCGAAGCACAGGCATTGGCGCACGTCGTCGATTGTGGTGTGATGCCCCTGGCGCGTTTCGATGCGCTTGCGAAACAACTACAAAGCGAAGAGGCATCGGAGGCTGGCGCACGGCGCCTGTCCATTGTCGAAGAAGCTTGCAGTACGTTGCTCGCCCTGCGCATGGCCCAGGTGGCGCCGGAGTCGGCATCGGAGAAGTCAGGCGCGCGGGGATGGTTGGTATTGTTCCTCGTGATCGGCATCATGCTGTTCGCGGGTTACAAGGGCTTCCGGTGGCTCGACGCGGCGCCAGCCTGCGACTCCTCGGCGGTGACCAAGCCGATCTTGAGCAAAATGGCGTCAATGGCAGTCACACTCGACCCCGCACATGTGTTCGGTTCACCCAGGCTCACCGACATTCGCGAGGTCGGCCACGCATCCGCGCGTCACCAGCGTGGCTGTTCCGCGAAGCTGGAGCTGGGCGGCGAGTCCAAGCCATTCAGTTACGTCATTGCTCCGGTGTCGGATACGAACGAAACGATGACCGTCACAGGCACCCATCCGGCCATCGTCGAAGCGCGTTTCGCCCGCATCGGAAGCGATGGGAGCTTTGCCAACATGGCCGAACCGATAGGCCGTGATGCGCTGGAGGCAGCCATGCGCGCTGTCATGGGGGATGACCGTCCTAGCCTGTCCGGCCTGCTCAATCCGATGGACCCGACGAAAGCGCTGCTCAGCCACATCATCCCTGAACGTATTCGTGAAATCGCCGAGATTGAGCCGATTGGCGCCTGCCGGGAACTCCAGCGCGGCACGAGATATGCATGCAAGGTCATGGTCGAGCGCAACGATCCCATCCTGCAGATGGTTGGCCAGAGATCTGAAATCGTCGAGGGGGAATTCACATTCGAGCGGACGGGAGAGCCTGGGCATTGGCGCGTGTCCGACGACTTCCAGAGCGAATTCGCCAGCGCCCTCCATGCAGCCCGGGTGAGGGCAGCAGGTGGCGGAAAAAGCTGACCCGCTCGACGGCCAGGCCTCGCAGCGAACAAGGCCTGGGCTGTTGTTAAACGCCGGGAAGCACACCCCGAGGCCGGTGCACCCGCCGCATTCGACGCAGCCCGCTAAAGCACCGTCACCGCGCTGCTCCCGCCTCCGGCGCGCCGCACCTGGATCTTGGCCGCGATCCGCTCGGTCATCTCATGCACGTGCGAGATCACGCCGACCTTGCGCCCCATCGACTGCAGCGCGTCGAGCGCATCCATCGCCACCGTCAGGGTGTCGCTGTCGAGCGAGCCGAAGCCTTCGTCGATGAACAGCGACTCGACCCGCACCCGGTTCGAGGACAGCGAGGCCAGGCCCAGCGCCAGCGCCAGCGACACCAGGAAGGATTCGCCGCCGGACAGGGAGTTGACCGAGCGGATTTCGCCGCCCATGTCGTGGTCGCGCACCATCAGCGCCAGCGACGGCGCGCCGGCATTGTCCACGCGTTCCAGGCGATAACGCTTGGCCAGGTGCGTCAGGTGGGCGTTGGCGTAACCCAGCAGCACCTCCAGCGTGAACTGCTGGGCGTAGTTGCGGAACTTCTTGCCGTCGGCGGAACCGATCAATTCGGAGAGCCGGCCCCAGCGCGCCTCGATCGCCTGCTGGCGCTCGATCTCGGCCAGCATCGCCTGCGCCTTGACGCGGCGCTCGTCGTCCTGCGCGGCTTGCAGGCGCAGCTTCGAAGCGCCGTCGTGCAGGGCCTGGCGTTCGTCCAGCACCTTCTGCAGCGCGGCTTGCACCGCTTCGGCATCCTGTGCGTGCGCAGAAGGATCGGCGCTCGCCTCGTGCAGCGCGCGCTGGTTCTTGCGTTCGGCCAGCACGGCGGCGGCCCTGGCGACGGCGCCGTCGATCTCGCCCAGGGCCGCGCGTTCGTTCGACAGCCACTGCGCGCCAACCGCCAGCAGCGAAGCCAGCGCCGCCCCGTTTTCCACCGGCTCCAGGTCGGCGTGGCGGGCGGCGTAGTCCTCGATCCAATCCGCCAGGCGGGCCGCCGCGTCGCGCGCGTCGTCGAGCAGGCTGGCGATGCGCTCGCCGGACTGCGCGATGCCGCTGCGGATGCGGGTTTCCAGCTGGGCCGCTTCGTTGGCGGCCAGCTGGCGCGCGGCCAGGGCATCGCGTGCGGCCGCCAATTGCTGGCGCAGGCCGGCCTCGACGTCCTGCACCGCACGGCCGTCGAACAGCGCGGCGCGTTCGGCGCGGCGTTCGCGCAGGGCGGCCTCGCTGCGCGCAAAGGCTTCCTGGGTGCCGGCGGCGGCCTGCGCGGCATGGTCGGCATGCACCGCGGCCTCGCGGGCGTTGGCCTCAACCGTGCCGAGCGCGGCGCGCTGCTCGGCCAACTGCGCCGACTGCGCGGTCCAGGCTTGCGCCTCGCCCGCGCGGTCGCGGTGCCAGGCGGCGGGATCGGCGCGCCAGCCGGTTTGCCAGCCGTCGCCGCAGGAGGCGCACATCACCGGGTCGAGTTCGGCCAGCAGCGCATCCAGTGTTGCCGTGTCGCGTTCCGCCTGTGCGGCCAGGGTCTCTTGCGCGTGCCGGGCTTCCAGCTGGGCGGCGGCCGCGGCTTGGGCCGCATCCTGTACGCGCTTGCATTCTGCGCTGGCCGCATCGAACGCAGCCTGGGCGGCATCGCGTGCCTGGAAGGCGCGCCGCGCCGCTCCCTGCTGCACATCATTTGCGCGCAGGGCTTCGCGTACGGTCTGCAACTGGGCGGCGAACCAGTCGGCACGCCCGGTACCCGACGCGGACTCGGGTGCGGCTTCCGCTGCAAGCGGATGCCTGTCCCAGGCTGCTTCGAGCATCTGCACGTCGTCCTGCAGGCCGGCGCGTTCTTCGTCCAGCAGCTCCTGGCGTTCCTGGCTGGCCGCCAGTTCGGCGCGGTGCGTGGCCTGGGCCGACAGGTTTGCTTGGACCCGGGCGCGCACCTCGTCGACCTGCGCGCGCAGGGTGTCGAGCACGGCGTGCAGGCGCACGTCGGGCGCGGCATACGGGTGGTCTTCGCTGCCGCAGACAGGGCAGGGTGCATGCTCGACCAGCCGCTCGCGCAGGTCCTCGACCTTGGCGGCGCAGGCCAGTTCGGCGGCGCTGAGCGCGACCTGTGCCTGGCTGGCGGCGGCACGCAAAGCTGGCGCGGCGTCGACGGCGGCGGCCAGCGCGGTCTCGGCGGCCAGGCGGGCGGCGCCGGTTTTTTCGCGTTCGAGGTCGATGCGTTGCAGGCGCTGGCGCGCGCTGGCGTAGCCTTGCCAGATCTTCTCGGCGGCGGCCAGGGCATCGCGCCGCGTTTCCATGCTCGCGCGCGCTTTCAGCAGGCTGTCGAGATCGAACTCGGCCAGCGCCTGCACGGCCTGGGCACGTGCGGCTTCCTGTTGTTCGATGCGCTTCGATGCCGCCTGCACCGCTTCCTTGCTGGCGGTGGCGCGGGCCGTGGCGTCGACCAGCGCACGCTCGGCCTTCACCAACTGAGCGGCATTCGCACGGCTCGCCTGCGCGGCCGCATCCAGCTGGCCGAACAGCTTGTCCCAGCGCGGCCATTGGGCGGCCAGCGCTTCGAAGCGGCGGTTGGCATCGAGCCAGGCGGCGCTGCGCCCTTCGAGTGCGCGCGTGGCGTCGCGTTGCTGCGTGGCCTGGGCCAGTGCGGCCTGCGCCTTGCCTGACCCTGCTGCCGTGTCGTCGCGTTGCACCGCGACCTTGGCGTGGGCCTCGTGCAGGGTGGCGATGGTGGCGTCCAGCGCCTTGGCCGCGTCCAGCTGCGGCGCGGCGGCCAGTTGCGCGGCTTCGACCTCGTGCACCGCATCGGCAGCAAGCGTCACGTCCTGCACTGCCTGGCGCGCCGCGTCCTGCACACGCTGCAGTTCGCGCTGGCCGTTGGCGAGCGCGGTTTCGGCTTCCACCCGTTCTTTCTCGAAGCGTGCCAGGTCCGCCATCAGCGGACGCGCGTCCTGCACCACGTCGAGCGTGGCCAGGCGGATGCGGCGTTCGCGCGCGCCTTCGAACTGCACGCGCGCCTGCGCCAGGGCAGCGTCGGCATCGAGTTCGTTGCGGCGCAGCTTGTCGCGTTCCTGGTGCCAGCGCAGCTGGGTTTCCAGCAGCGCGCGCTGCACCTCGACCGCTCCCAAGGCCGCTTCGGCCGCCGTCTTCGCGGCATCGAGTTCGGCGCGCGCTTCCGCCGCGAGAGGGGTCTGGTCGGCCAGGCGCGCGCTGATGCGGCGCACGTTTTCCTGTTCCAGCTTGTAGCGCTCGTAGGCGCGCTTCGAGATCTCGCTGTAGACGGCGCTGCCGGTCAGGGTTTCCAGCAGTTCGCCGCGCTCGTTCTCGTCGGTTTTCAAGAAGGCGGAAAACTCGTTCTGGGCCAGCAGCACCGAGCGCATGAACTGCTCGAACGACAGGCCGACGCGCTGCGCGATCTCGGCCGCCGCCTCGGTCTTGGTCGCGCCCAGGGCCACCAGCTCGGGCAGGCGGTGCAAAGTCATGGCGGGCGGCTGCAGCAGGCCGCTGGCCTTGTTGCGCGAGCGGCGCACGCTCCAGCGCGCGCGGTAGCGCAGGCCGTCGTTGCCGACGAAGTCGACTTCGGCATAACCCTCGGCGGTGCCGCGCCGCAGCAGGTTGCGCGGATCGAAAGTGGAGACGGTGTCGCCGCCGGCGTCGGGCAGGGCGCTGCCGCCCCGGCCGCCACTCTTCGGCAGGCGCGGCGTGTTGCCATACAGCGCCAGGCAGAGCGCGTCGAGCAGGGTGCTCTTGCCCGCGCCGGTCGGGCCGCTGATGGCGAACAAGCCGGAAGAAGCCAGCGGCTCGGCCTCGAAGTCGACGCAGAAGTCGCCGGCCAGCGACGCCAGGTTGCGTCCGGCGATACGCAGGATCTTCATGCGTCCTCCCTGTCGCCGGGCATCATCAGTTCGGAAAAGGCCGAGAGCTGGTCGTCGGGCGCATCCTCGCCATAGCGCTGCTGCCACAGGCGCTTGAAGATATCGTCGGGCTGCAGCTGGGCCAACTGGTCGAGGGTCAGCGCCTCGGCCGCCTCGCCTGCAACCGTCTTGCGGGTTGGCTCGATCTTCGCCAGGCGCACCGGCTTGTCGGCGATCGCCGCTTCCACTTGCGCACGCAGGCCGGGCTCGGGGCCGTCGAGCAGCACCCGCGCTTCCAGGTAGGGATGGCAGGCGGGCGGCAAATCGGGATCGAGTGCGAGCGATTCCAGCGCGGCCAGCACCTCCGCCAGCGGCGCCGGCTTGGCGGGCACGCGCAGCATCTCGACGGCACGCGGGACGTGGATAGGCGTCACCTCCCGCGCCACCGCGCCGTCGAGGTCGATGCGCAGCACCTGGTGCTGGTAGCCGACTTCGGCAAACGACAGCGGCAGCGGGCTGCCGCAATAGCGCAGGTGCTCCTTCTTGCCGACGCGCTGGGCCAGGTGCAGGTGGCCGAGCGCCGCATACGCGATCTCGGGATCGAACATCGAGGCCGGCAGCGCCTCGGTGCCGCCGATCACGATGCGGCGCTCGGAGTCTTGGGAAGACTGGCCGTCGACCATGTGGCAGTGGCCCATGGCCAGGATCGCCTGGCCTTCTTCACGGCGCGACCTCGCCAGTTCGAAGGCCTGGCGATACAGCGCGGCGATGCCGTTCAGGTAGGCGTCGCCCTCGACCTCCACGCGCGGCACGTCGCCCGGGCGCAGGAAGGGAATGCCGAGGCACCAGGCTTTCACGCTGCCGTCGCGGTCGCGCAGCGGCACCAGCAGGCGTTCGAGGTCGATGACGCCGTCGCGGCCGCGCACCACGTTGCCGATCACGGTCGTGCCATGCGCTTCCAGCAGCGGGCCCGGCGCTTCCAGGCGGCCCGGCGAATCGTGGTTGCCGGCGATGACGACGATCTGCAGGTGCGGCGTGCGCGCCTTGGCCCGCTGCAGGAAACCGTAGAGCTGGCGCTGGGCGGCGGACGACGGATTCGCGTTGTCAAAGATATCGCCGGCAATCAGGAGGGCGTCGGCCTCTTCGCTCACGATGGTGTCGAGCAGCCAGTCGAGGAAGCACTGGTGTTCGTAGGTCCGGTCGTAATTGTGCAAGGTCTGGCCGAGATGCCAGTCGGAAGTGTGCAACAGCCGCATGGGGAGTCGGAAATCGGGAGTCGGGAACAGGGGGGGGGGATCTACTGCGTCGGCTGAACTATAACGCAGGTCGCGCGCGGCCACAAAAAAATGTCCGGCTAATGCCGCGAGCAATGGCCAAACGTCATTAGAATATTGTCATGAGCGAATTGCATCTTTCCATGGACGGCGCCCGCGCCCTGCACCTGGCGGCCCAGGGCTTGCTGCAGCCGCGCCGGCGCAAGGCGGCCAAGGGCGACGTGCTCGACGCCATTCGTCGCATGGAAATGTTGCAAATCGACACCATCAATGTGGTCGCGCGCAGCCCTTATCTTGTCTTGTGGAGCCGGCTGGGCGACTACCGCAGCGAATGGCTGGACGAGCTGCTGGCCGAAGGGAAATTGTTCGAGTATTGGGCCCACGAAGCCTGCTTCCTGCCGATCGAGGATTACGGCCTGTACCGCCACCGCATGCTCGACCCGGCGGCCATGGGCTGGAAGTATTCGAGCACCTGGATGCGCGAGCGCGCCGGCGAGGTCGCGGCGCTGCTGGCGCACATCCGCAGCAAGGGTCCGGTGCGCTCCTCGGATTTCGAAAGACCGGACGGCAAGAGCGGCGGCTGGTGGGAATGGAAGCCGGAAAAGCGCTCGCTCGAAGTGCTGTTCACCTCGGGCGCGCTGATGATTTCCCGGCGCCACAATTTCCAGCGCGTGTACGACTTGGCCGAGCGCGTGCTGCCCGGCTGGAGCGATGCGCAACTGCCGGCGCTGCCTGAGGTGCGCCGGACCTTTGCGCTGCGCACCGTGAAAGCCCTGGGCCTGGCGCGCGCCGGCTGGATTCCCGATTACCACCGCACCCGGCGCCCGCACGTCGTCCCGGCCGCACTGGCCGAGGAAGGCCTGCTGCTGCGCGCCCGTGTCGAAGGCTGGAACGAGCCGGTCTACATCCACCCCGACCATGCCGCGCTGGCGCGCCAGGCGGCCGATGGCGCCTTGCGACCGACGCTGACCACCATCCTGTCTCCCTTCGACCCGGTGGTGTGGGACCGGCGCCGCGCGCTGGAACTCTTCGGTTTCGATTACCGCCTGGAGTGCTATACGCCGGCCGCCAAGCGCCGCTACGGCTATTTCACATTGCCGATCCTGCGCCGCGGAGCGCTGGTCGGACGCATCGATGCCAAGGCGCACCGCCGCGCCGGCATCTTCGAGGTCAAGGCGGCGCTGTTCGAGCCGGGCCTGCGCACGAGCGAGGCCCTGGTGCGCGACGTCGCCGGCGCCTTGCAGCGCTGCGCGCGCTGGCATGGTTGCACGCAAGTGTCCATCAACCGCGCCGAGCCGGACGCGATGGCGGCGCGGCTGGCGCTGGCGCTGGAGTCCTCCCCCAGTTTGGGGCAAGCCGCATGAGCCTGCCCGCCGCCCCGCGGGACGTGGTGGGTGCGGACGGGCTGCCGCTGTTCGGGCGTTACCAGGGGCTGGCCGGCGCACCGGGCTGGAGCCGGCTGGCGCCGCCGTTTGCGCACGGTGCGCTGTGGCGCCGCCTGCACCATTAACGCTGGCATTTCGTGTCGCTGGTCACCGACGAGCTGTTCGTCGGCCTGGTCGTGATCGACATCGGCTGGAGCAACAGCGCCTTTGCCTATGCTTTCGACCGTACGCTGGGCAAAGTCGTGGAGGCATTTTCTCCGGTCGGCTTGCCGGGCTTGACGGCCGAGGTTGGCGCCAACGTGGCGGAGGGGGCGCGCTTCGTGATGCCGGGCCGGCGCATCGTCATCGAGGCCGATGGCGCCGATGGCCACCGCCTGCGCCTGCGCGCCGGCAATTTCCGTATCGATGCCGAATACGGCGGCGCCGGGCCGCGCTTGCTGGCGGTCGGCCCGGTAGCCGATGGCGGCGCGGTCCACAGCACGCAAAAGTCGCCCGGCCTGGCCCTGCGCGGCACGATCGATGCCGGCGGAAAACGCTTCCGCCTGGACGGCGGCGTTGCCAGCTACGATTTTTCGAATGGCTTGCTGGGGCGGCGCACGGCCTGGCGCTGGATCTCGGCGCACACGCGCGAGCTGGGCATCAATCTGCAAGCCGGCTATTTTGGCGACGCCGAAAATGCACTCTGGCTGGATGGCGAACTGATTGCGCTGGGCTCGCTCGGCAGCCGGGTCGAGGCCGACGGCAGCTGGGCGATCGCCACCGCCGACGGCTTGCTCGACCTGCGCTTTACGCCCGAAGGCACGCGCCGCGACGACAAGCAATTGCTGGTTGCCAGCAGTAGCTTGACCCAGCATGTGGGACGTTTCGATGGCTGGGTCAAGGCTGGGCCGGACGGGCCGAAACGCACGGTTTCCGGGCTGACAGGACTGGCCGAAGACTACCGCGCACGCTGGTGAAAACGCCTGCGCTCGCCAACGCAGCAGGTTTCGTATGGTTGACTGTCGCTTCCGCACCGACCGGTCCGAGTTTGAGCCAGATCAAACGCCGGCCAGGGTCCGCTCCTTACACTACGAGTTCTTTCGGGCTGAAGAAAAACACAACAAGCACAGCCTGTCCAAAACCAGACTTCCCACTTTGCCGTGCTTCCTCGCGGAGCATGCGCTTGCGTTGGAGAAATCGAGAGGAGACCGAATGCTTACCGCAACCTACACGCTCGTGGCATTGTCAGTTGAACAAACCAACATGCGCGTCAGCCTGCACGCAGTCCAGCAACTCGTTCAAAAAAGCTATGCGCGCCAGACGGCGCTGACAGTTGGCCAGGCCGAATATGTGTGCGATACCCTGCGCGGCCTGTACGAAAGCTGCCAGCGCCGCAAGCTCGACCGCTTCCTGCTGCCGGCCCTGCGCCGCGCCAGCGCGAATGCCGACAGTTTGGTGGCCGAACTCGACCAGCTCAGCCGCGAGGCGGTCGAATCCCTGGCCACCGCCAACGAGCTGCTGCGCGGCGGCATCGACAGCGAAGAGCGGGTCGACGCCTTTTGCACCGCCGTCGAGCGCTTTTGCGCCGCGCTGACCCTGCGTTTCGAGCGCGAGGAGCTGGAGCTGTTCCCGGTGGCGCGCGTGGCGATCGCCGGCGAAACCTGGTTTGCGATGGCGCACCAGATGCTGGCCCACGACGCTTACCGCGAGGAACACCGGGTGCACCTGGTCACGCCGCCGGCCAGCCGTCCGGCACGCGGCGAGCCTGCGCATCGCCAGGCGCCGCCGGTGTCGTACATGCACTGAGTATTCGTACGCACCGGGTGCGCCGGGGTTCCTGCACGGCGCCGGCGCACGCGGCAGTCCGGCGCATCGATTACACCGCTGCCCAGCCCGGATGCGCTGCATCCGCCTGCATCTGCCCGGCAACAGCCCGCGCACCTGTCGAGCGCGCCCGAAAACTGCCATCGTTCTTTGTTATGATGGGGGTTTTGGAAGTGCGATTTCATCATGTTCGAATTCCTATTCAAGCGTCAGGGCGACAAACCGGGTAATGCGCCGGCTGCGGCAGGTGGCAAGCTTGCCGACAAGGCGGCAAAGCCTGCAGCCGGGTCCGCACCGGCAGCGCCGGGCGGGCAGGGCGCTGGCGCGGCGCAGGCCCCGTCCAAGCCGGGGCAGGGGGCGCGCGAGCAGCAGGCCGAGCAACTGCGCCAGCTCGACGGCGATGAAAGCCGCGCCGTGGAATTCATCCTGCAAGCCGATTTTTCCGAGCTGCGCCTGGCGGCTGCCGAGCAGGTCCACAGCCGCGCCGGGCTCGAGCGCGTGCACGCGGCCATGCGCAATCTCGACCGCCGGGTCGCCAAGCTGATGCAGTCGCGCCTGGATTCGATCCGCCACCACGACGCCGAACTGGCGCGCGGCCAGGCCACGCTGGAGCAGGCGCGCACCATGTTGCAAGACGGCTTGCTCACGCCGAACCACGTTGCCGAGCTCGACCGCAAATGGGCAGTCATCGCCGCACCCGAGCTGGCCGACGCGTTCACGTCCGTGCGTGCCCAGCTGGGCGCCCGCCTGGAAGCGCAGGTGGCGCTGCAGCGCGCCATGATCGACCGCCTGGCCAGCCTGCGCGCCCTGGAAACGGCCAACCTGAACGCCGCCGAACTGGCCGCCCGCCTGGACGCGATGCTGCAGGAACAGAACGCCGCCCTGGCTGCGCCGGAACACGCCGCGCTGCCGCGCGCCCTGCCTGCCGAGTTCGCGGCGGAACATGCGCGCCTGAGCGCCAGCCTGGCGACGCTGGAACAGCAGCAGGCCGCCCTGGCCGCGCGCGAAGCCGCGCTCGCCGAGTGGCAGGCCCAGCCGGTGGCCGAACTGCAGGCCGACAAGGTACGCCAGGCCTGGCAAAAACTGCCGGCCTTGCCGCAAGGCACGGCCGCTGCCGCCTTGCAGGAACGCTTCGACGCACTGCTGGGTACGCTGCCTCAGCCACTCCCGAAACAGGCAGGCAGGGGAGCAAAACCGCGCGAACTGCCGCCATCGCCCGCCAGGGATACTGCCGCCCAGGCCGCCAAACCGGCGCGAAATGACGCCAACAAGGGCGCCGACCAGGGCTTCGTCGACACCATGGATGCGCTGGAAGCCGCCCTGCAACAAGGTTCGCTCGGCACCGCCGCCGAACTCGACAAGGCGCTGAAGGAAACCAAGGGCAAGGGCATGCGCCTTTCCGCCGCCCAGGCCGACCGCCTGAGCCACCTGCGCGCCGAGCTGAAACGCTTGTCTGACTGGGCGCGCTGGGGCGGCAACGTGTCGCGCGAAGAACTCATCAAGACCGTGGAAACCCTGTCCACGCAAAGCCTGCCGATGGCCGAGCTGGCCAAGAAGGTCGGCAGCATGCGCGAACGCTGGAAGGCGCTCGACAGCCTGTCCGGCGCCGCCCCGAAAAGCCTGTGGGAACGCTTCGACCACGCCTGCACCGTGGCCTAC
>Ga0308160_10006784_pt1 | contig 11554 bp, 10 predicted proteins | sample PhyFR1_FD_201036 | JGI IMG/M metagenome (GOLD analysis project Ga0308160, IMG submission 201036) | Phyllosphere microbial communities from UC Gill Tract Community Farm, Albany, California, United States - DLSLF.R1 | ecosystem: Host-associated > Plants > Phyllosphere > Unclassified | place: USA... | reverse complement strand
AGCCAGATGCCGTCGCAATAATTGAAGTGATAGCCGTTGGCCTTGGTAGCCAGCCATATCTGATGGAGCGGCTCTTGGCGATTGATGATAATTTTGCTGCCGTTTTCGAAAATTAGCGTCATCACGCCACCATGGATTTCATAATCGATATCCGCATTGCCAGCAAAATCGTCCAATGTCTCTTCAATATTAAGCATCAATTGGTCAGCCAACTGATGAAACTCACTGTTGTTCATATTTAATTCCTATTGCTTTTCATGATCCACCTGCGATTATAGAGGTCTTGGATGCATGAATTACAGGCATTAATGCAAATGAAAAAACAACTACGCTATGCGCTGCTGGCAGTTCTGCTCGCCGGACTCTCCGGCTGCGGCCTGAAAGGCCCGCTATACTTCCCTCCTGCCGATCCCATTAGCAAAAAACCGGCCACGCCATCACTACCAACGGGCGAGCAGGTGCAAAAAAATCAGCAGGAACTGCCTGGTTCTAAGCAAAAACCGTCGATGAGCGACCAATAATACCTTGTTTGCGGTTGCTGTGCGCCACCGCAACACCATGACGGATAGCGGAGTATGATATGCAGTTCGCCAAAATGCACGGTCTGGGCAACGACTTTATGGTGGTCGATGCCATTACTCAGAATGTCTATTTTTCACCTGAGTTGATCCGCAGGTTGTCCGATCGGCACCTGGGCATCGGCTTTGACCAATTGCTGGTGGTGGAGCCTCCTTACGACCCTGAGTTGGATTTTCACTACCGCATCTTTAATGCTGACGGTAGTGAAGTGTCCCAGTGTGGCAACGGCGCACGCTGTTTCGCGCGCTTTGTGCAACTGAAGGGGCTGACTAATAAGTGCGAACTCCGTGTCAGCACCCAGAGCGGGCGCATGGTGCTTAATGTGACTGGCAACGATCAGGTGTGTGTCAATATGGGGGAACCCAATTTCGATCCGCAGGCGGTGCCATTCCGTGCCACTAAGGCAGAGAAGACCTACATCATGCGTGCTGCGGAACATACCGTGCTGTGCGGCATAGTGTCGATGGGCAACCCACATTGTGTTTTACAGGTAGATGATGTCAACACCGCCAAGGTGGCACTGCTTGGGCCGGTGCTGGAAGGGCATGAGCGCTTTCCTGAACGAGCTAACATTGGCTTTATGCAAATCGTCAGCCGCGAACACATCAAGCTGCGCGTCTACGAGCGTGGCAGCGGTGAAACACAGGCTTGCGGTAGCGGTGCTTGTGCAGCGGTAGCGGTGGGTATCCAACAAGAATTACTGTCCGAGGAAGTGCGTGTGGAACTGCCAGGTGGTCGCCTGCATATTCGCTGGAAAGGGCCGGGTAGCCCGCTGTTTATGACCGGCCCGGCAACCCATGTCTATGACGGATTTATTCACCTATGAAAAACGTAGAAGAGCAGAGCATCACCAGTATTGCGCTAGATGACGACACCGTAATGCAGTATCTGCTGCAAAACCCGGATTTCTTTATTCGCAATGCGCGTAGGGTTGAACAAATACGTGTTCCCCATCCGGTGCGTGGCACTGTCTCACTGGTGGAGTGGCACCTGGCTCGCCAACGTAATCACGTCAACCAACTGGAAGAAGAAATCACCCTGTTGATGGAACAAGCCAACGCCAACGAAACCCTGTTCACCAGCCTACTACATCTGCAAGCTAGCCTGATCACCGCCGACAGCTTGCAGGACATGCTTAATCGTTTGCAATGCTGGGCGCGCGGTTTCGGCCTTGCCAGTGCCAGTATCCGGCTGTTTTCCGATCGCTGGAACATCGGCGCACCGTCCGATTTTACTCATCTGGCGCTGACGCGTTCAGCGTTTGAACCGCTGCGCATTCAGCGTCTGGGCGATGAGCTGCATTTCCTTGGTTGTTTGAATGGCCCCGAATTGCTGCTGCTATTACCGCAAGCCAAACAGGTCGGTTCGGTGGCATTGTCAATGCTGGGCGACGCAGGGGAACTGGGCATGGTGATCTTCAGCAGCCGCGACACGCAACACTATCAACCAGGTATGGGTACGGTGATACTCAATCAGTTGGCACGCATGCTGCCAACACTGCTGGAACGTTGGATCGAACGCGCATGAACCCACTCGCGGCCAGCTTGCAACTGCCAGTGGATGCTTTCCTGCGCTATCTAAAGGTGGAACGCCAACTCAGCCCGCTGACGCAGCTCAGCTATGCGCATCAGCTTCAGGCGTTGATGCTACTGGCACAAAGCATCGGCGTGAGCGAATGGACGTCACTGGACGCCGCTGCGGTGCGCATGCTGGCAGTGCGTAGCAAACGCGCTGGCCTACAGTCTGCCAGCCTGGCGTTACGTCTGTCATCGTTGCGCAGCTTTCTCGACTGGCTGGTCAGCCAGGGCGTGCTAAATGCCAACCCCGCCAAAGGCATCCGCACGCCCCGCAGCGGCCGCCACCTGCCGAAAAATATCGACGTCGATGAAATGAACCAATTGCTAGACATCGATCTCAATGATCCGCTGGCGGTGCGCGATCGCGCCATGCTGGAGACAATGTACGGTGCCGGTTTGCGCTTGTCCGAGCTGGTGGGGCTGGACTGCCGCCACATCGATTTGGCCGCTGGTGAGATCTGGGTGATGGGCAAAGGCAGTAAGGAACGCAAGCTGCCGCTAGGGCGCACCGCCGTCACCTGGCTGCAACACTGGCTGGCGATACGCGAGCTGTTCGAGCCAGAGGACGATGCGATATTCCTGTCCAACCAAGGGCGGCGCATCTCGCCACGCAATGTGCAGAAACGCTTCGCCGAATGGGGCGTAAAGCAGGGCGTCAACAGCCATATTCATCCGCACAAACTGCGCCACTCGTTTGCCACCCATATGCTGGAATCCAGTGGCGATCTGCGCGCGGTGCAGGAACTACTCGGCCATGCCAACCTGACCACCACCCAAATTTATACCCACCTCGACTTTCAACATCTGGCAAAGGTGTACGATGCCGCGCATCCACGTGCCAAACGGGGGAAATCCTGATGCATTTTTACCGTCCGCTACGCCCGCTGGCCGCGCTGACCTTCGATCTGGACGATACGCTGTACGATAACCGCCCAGCCATCAGGCAAACCGAGCAGCAATCAATGGCCTTTCTGCAAAATTACCATCCTCGCCTGAGCCGCTTCCAGTCGACAGACCTTCACCGCCTGCGTCAGGAACTGTGTGAGCAAGAGCCAGAGATTTACCACGATGTCACTCAGTGGCGCTGGCGCGCTATCCATCTAGCACTGAGCCGAGAGGGGCTAAGCGACATTGAAGCCACCATCGGTGCCGATGCGGCAATGCAAAACTTTGCGCTATGGCGCAGCCGCATTGAGGTGCCAGCAGCGACTCACGCCATCCTGAGGGCGTTGGGAGAACGCTACCCACTGGTGGCGATCACCAACGGCAATGCCGATCCGGCGTTGTGCGGGCTGGGCGGTTACTTCCAATTCGTGCTGCGTGCCGGGCCGGATGGCCGCGCCAAACCTTATCAGGACATGTACCAGTTGGCCAGCGAGCGTCTGGGCGTCGCGGCTAGACAGATCCTCCATGTGGGCGACGATCTGACCACTGACATCGCTGGCGCGTTGCGTGCGGGCTTTCAAGCCTGCTGGATCAACGAGCATCAACGCGATCTAATGCAGTCCGCCGACAGCCGCTTGCTGCCACACATTGAAATTTCGCGGTTGGCATCGCTGGCAGCATTGCTATAATCTCTACCGGAAATCTGTATAAATTCCCAGTGGAAAATCTGTTTCCCAGGGTTTTCCCTTACCAATATTAATGGTGCCTATGGACGTCTCCGAGCTCTTCGACAGCCTGAATGAAAAACAACGTGAAGCCGTGGCAGCACCGCGTTGTAACCTGTTGGTTCTGGCCGGTGCAGGCAGCGGTAAAACCAGGGTGCTGGTACATCGCATCGCCTGGCTACTGTCGGTAGAGAACTGCTCGCCGTATTCGATCATGGCGGTGACCTTCACCAACAAGGCCGCAGCGGAAATGCGCCACCGCATCGAACACGTGATCGGCACCAGCCAGGGTGGCATGTGGATCGGCACTTTCCACGGGCTGGCGCATCGTTTGCTGCGCGCACATCATATGGAAGCCAATCTGCCGCAAGACTTCCAGATCCTCGACAGCGACGACCAACTGCGGCTGCTCAAACGCATCGTCAACGCGTTGAATATAGACGAGAAACAGTGGCCACCGCGCCAGGCGATGTGGTACATCAACGGCAAGAAAGATGAAGGTCTACGCCCGCAACACATTGAAACCTATAACAACCCGGTGGAAACCACCTGGTTACGCATCTATCAGGCTTATCAGGAGGCTTGCGATCGCGCCGGGCTGGTGGACTTCGCCGAGTTGCTGCTGCGCGCCCACGAGCTGTGGCTGAACAAGCCGCATATCCTCAACCATTACCGCGAGCGCTTCACCAATGTGCTGGTGGACGAGTTCCAAGATACCAACAGTATCCAATATGCCTGGATCCACCTGCTAGCGGGTAGCAACAGCAACGTGATGATCGTTGGCGACGATGATCAGTCAATCTACGGCTGGCGCGGCGCACAAGTGGAAAACATCCAGCGCTTCCTAAAGGACTTTCCCGGTGCAAAAACCCTCCGTCTGGAGCAGAACTACCGCTCCACCAGCAATATCCTGGAGGCGGCCAACACCCTGATCGCCCATAACGCTGGGCGCATGGGCAAAAACCTGTGGACAGATGGGGGCCAAGGTGAACCCATTTCAATCTACTGTGCCTTCAACGAGCTTGACGAGGCGCGTTTCGTGGTCAACCGCATCAAAACCTGGCAGGACAATGGCGGTACACTGAACGACTGCGCGATCCTCTACCGCAGCAACGCCCAGTCGCGGGTGCTGGAGGAGGCATTGTTGCAGGCCGCCATGTCGTACCGCATTTACGGTGGTCAGCGCTTCTTTGAGCGTCAAGAAATTAAGGATGCGCTGGCTTACCTGCGCCTGATATCCAACCGCAACGACGATGCAGCCTTTGAACGGGTGGTCAATACCCCGACGCGTGGTATCGGCGGACGCACCCTTGACGTGGTGCGTCAGGCAGCACGTGATCGCCAACTGACGCTGTGGCGGGCAACGCGTGAACTGCTGCACGAAAAAGTCCTGGCTGGCCGTGCGGCCTCCGCACTGCAACGCTTTACCGAACTGGTGGATTCATTGGCGCATGAAACCGCCGAGATGCCGCTGCATATCCAGACCGACCGGGTGATCCGCGACTCTGGGTTATTCATCATGTATCAGCAGGAAAAGGGCGAAAAAGGTCAGGCACGTATCGAAAACCTGGAGGAACTGGTGACGGCGACACGCCAGTACAGCTATCAGGAAGAAGATCAGGATCTGATGCCGCTGCAAGCGTTTTTATCGCATGCGGCGCTGGAGGCAGGCGAAGGCCAAGCCGATGCCTATCAGGACGCGGTGCAGTTAATGACCTTGCACTCGGCCAAGGGGCTGGAGTTCCCGCTGGTGTTTATCGTCGGTATGGAAGAAGGTATGTTCCCAAGCCAGATGTCACTGGACGAAAGCGGCCGGCTGGAGGAAGAACGCCGTCTGGCCTACGTGGGCGTGACGCGCGCCATGCAAAAATTGACGCTGACCTACGCCGAAACACGTCGTCTGTACGGCAAAGAGGTCTATCACCGACCTTCACGCTTTATCGGCGAATTGCCGGAACACTGTATGGAAGAGGTACGGCTACGCGCCAGCGTGTCACGCCCGGTAAACCACCGCCGTATGGGGACACCAATCAGTGAAAACGACACCGGCTACAAGCTGGGCCAACGCGTACGACATCCTAAATTTGGTGAAGGTACCATCGTCAATCTGGAAGGCAACGGCGAACACAGCCGATTGCAGGTCGCCTTCCCTGGGGAAGGCATCAAATGGCTGGTGGCGGCGTATGCCCGGCTGGAAAGGGTGTAGCGGGAGAAATGCCCAGTAGATAATTTTTGGCTGAATAGCCAAAGCCCGGCAGCAACAGCACCTAGGGGGAGCGACCACAGCCAACAATACTGCGGCTTCAAGTATGCAGAGTATACTGGTCACCGAGCTGCGCGGTGGCGTACCAACGCATCACCGCTTCAATTCCTTCCCCTCCCTCCGGTGGCGCCCAGTGCATACAGTCTTCTTCCGTGAGTGCCTGATAAGGGCCTTGTTTCACTTCAAACACCACGCCACCTGGATCGACAGACAGCACTGCATGCCAGGTCAATGCTGGCATCTCCAGCACTTTGGTTTCTTCTCCAAGCAGAGTGCGTTGCGTCACTACGCCATCATTGTTGAACTGTAGCACGACAAAACGGCCACGAAGTGGCGTCAGCAACTCCCAGGTTTGTGGATGGCGATGTGGGCGGATATAGGTGCCTGGCTCCATAGCGATCGCCAGCCGTTGCACCGGGTCGGTTAACTCTTGGTGTAATGTACGGTGCGCGCGCAAGCGGGCTACATGGGCAGCCTGCTCGCTCATCGTGGTCAGTTCATGGGCGGTAATCTGTTTCATCAGTGAAATCTGCAAACCTGTTGTTATACTTTAGGGTGGCGTAATCTTAGCAACATTCCCTACTGTGGTAAGAGATCTCCGCAACTTTTTCTTCCCATAACCCTGTGGGTTAAACGCATTTTTACCCTTGTCATGGTGATAAATAGCGACGCAATTACCCAAAGTGCGCCGGTGCCTGATAGATACCCAGTGCGCCCTGAACTTTCTGTGGCAGATTAACCTCTGTACTTCACGCGCAAGAACTGGCTGTAAATAACGTTGGCACTCCCTCTACCTCAACTGCGTTTGCGTTGGGTATAAAGGGCCTCGAGGGTAAACAGCACCAGAGCCGCCCAGATAAAGCCAAAGGTCACCAGCTTGTCTTGACCAACGGTTTCACTGTAGAAAGTGACCGCCAGCAGGAACACCAACGTTGGAGCAAGGTACTGGAAGAAACCGAGCGTCGATAGGCGCAGGCGGTTGGCCGCAGCGGTAAAGAACAGCAATGGCACAGTGGTGACGATGCCAGTCGCCATCAGCAGCAGGTTCAGCGACCACGGGTTGGCGCTGAGTTGGCTGGTTGGGCTGTCGGCGATCAGCAGCAGGTAAACCGCCGCCGCAGGCAGCAACCACAAGGTTTCTATCAGCATACCAGTCTGGGCGTCGATGCCAATCTTCTTGCGCAGTAGCCCGTAGCAGGCGAAGCTAAACGCCAGACCCAGGCCGATAATCGGTAGCGACCCAAACTGCCACAGTTGGATCAGCACGCCCAAAAAGGCCAGCGCCACCGCCAGCCACTGCATGCGGCGAAAACGTTCGCCGAAAAATAGCATCCCCAACAACACGTTAACCAGTGGGTTGATGAAATAGCCCAGACTGGCCTCCAGCATATGGTGGTTATTCACCGCCCAAATATACAGCAGCCAGTTGCCGCCAATTAATAATGCGGTGATCGCCAGTATCAGCAGCCGTTTGCGGTTTTGGCAGGCGGCGCGCACTTGCGGCCAGTTACGGTTCAGCGAAATCAACAGCAGAATAAAGAAGAATGACCAGATCACCCGGTGGGTGAGGATCTCATCCGCAGGCACCTGCTGGATCAGTTTGAAATAGACCGGGGCGATACCCCAAATAAGATAGGCTGCCAGAGCAAAGAAAATGCCCTGACGTGTCTGCTGCGCATCCATCGCAATACTCTGATGGTGAAATAAGATGCGCTGAGTGTACTTAAAAGGCACTCTGCGTACAATCCCCGGTTCGGCGGTGTCCGGCACTAAGCCGCCCCTTGTATGTTTGTAGTTGATGTAAAAAGATAGGTTGTACGGTGTTCTTACCCGGCGTGGCAGCACGTTCCCCCTCTCTCCCCTGCCCTGCAAGGTTTTCTGCTCATCCTGCCGGAATGGATGAAGGTCGTGGTTGTTAAAGCATCGCGAGCAAAAATTTCGCCAAATCTGCGGGTAGCGTTAATGAATTGTAGATTTTGGGTGTAAAATGGCCTGCTTTTTTGCAGCTTGAGTAAGAACCTCTCCCATTAGGCTCTTAGCCAAAGAGGGGGCGGTGTTGGTGTCATGCTTAACAGTATTATGTAATCATACCCTTGGGTGTTTTGCAGCAGTGGCCGCGCTGGTCGCCGCTCTGTGGGGTTATGCCGATAAAAATGGGGATGTGTGTGTCAACCACAGCAGTAATAAACCGAGAATTGCGGGTAACGCAAGTATTACGCGATACCTTCGGCTACCAGCAATTCCGTCCGGGTCAACAAGCCATTATCAACGCCGCGATCGAGGGGCAAGATTGCCTAGTGGTGATGCCGACCGGCGGCGGTAAATCGTTGTGTTACCAAATCCCTGCGCTGGTCATGGATGGCCTGACGCTGGTGGTCTCCCCACTGATCTCGCTGATGAAGGATCAAGTCGATCAACTGTTGGCCTACGGTGTTTCCGCTGCCTGCTACAACTCAACGCAGACTCGAGAGCAGCAGTTAGCGGCGATGGCGGGTTGCCGCAGTGGCCAAATCAAACTGCTGTACATTGCCCCAGAACGGCTCATGATGGACAGCTTCCTCGATTCGCTCGGCCGTTGTCCACCAGTGATGCTGGCGGTAGATGAGGCACACTGTATTTCTCAATGGGGTCACGATTTCCGCCCGGAATACCGCGCGCTGGGTCAATTGAAGCAGCGTTTCCCGGCAATGCCCGTGATCGCGTTAACCGCCACCGCCGACGAATCTACACGCGGCGATATCGTACGCCTGCTGGCGTTGCACAAGCCGTTGGTGCAGGTCAGCAGCTTTGATCGCCCGAATATTCGCTATACATTGGTAGAGAAATTCAAACCGCTCGACCAACTCTGGCATTTTGTGCAGGGGCAACGGGGTAAAAGCGGCATCATTTACTGCAACAGCCGCGCCAAGGTGGAAGACACCACTGCGCGCTTGCAAAGTCGTGGGTTGAGCGTGGGTGCCTATCATGCCGGGCTGGATAACGACCGCCGTGCGCAAGTGCAGGAAGCGTTCCAGCGCGATGATTTGCAAGTGGTAGTGGCGACCGTCGCCTTTGGCATGGGCATCAATAAACCCAACGTGCGTTTTGTGGTGCATTTTGACATCCCACGCAATATCGAATCCTACTATCAGGAAACCGGCCGTGCCGGGCGCGATGGCCTGCCGGCTGAAGCCCTCCTGCTGTACGATCCGTCCGATATGGCCTGGCTACGCCGTTGCCTGGAGGAGAAGCCCGCTGGTCAGCAACGGGATATTGAACGGCACAAATTGAACGCGATGGGGGCTTTCGCCGAGGCGCAAACCTGTCGCCGTCTGGTGTTACTTAACTACTTTGGTGAGGGCAAGCACCAGGACTGCGGTAACTGCGACATCTGCCTGGATCCTCCCAAGCGCTACGATGGATTGGAGGACGCACGCAAGGCGCTGTCCTGCGTATACCGCGTCGGCCAGCGTTTTGGTCTGGGTTATATCGTTGAGGTACTGCGCGGCTCTAACAACCAGCGCATCCGTGAGTATGGCCACAACCAGCTACCGGTGTACGGCATCGGCCACGATCGGTCTACAGAACACTGGATCAGCGTGCTGCGTCAGTTGATCCATCTGGGTTTTATCACCCAGAACATCACTATGCACTCGGCACTGCAACTGGCCGAGGCCGCGCGTCCGGTATTACGTGGTGAAGTGGCGCTCCAATTAGCGGTGCCGCGTATTCAGAGCTTGCGGCCACGCAGCAGCGCCAACCAAAAATCCTACGGCGGCAATTATGATCGCAAGTTGTTTGCCAAATTGCGCAAGCTGCGCAAATCGATCGCCGACGAAGAAAATATTCCACCTTACGTGGTATTCAACGATGCTACGTTGCTGGAGATGGTCGAACAGATGCCGATCACGGCTGGCGACTTGTTGAGCATTAACGGGGTTGGCCAACGCAAATTGGTGCGTTTCGGCGCCTCCTTTATGGCAATGATCCGCGACCACCTAAACAATGATGAAGATTAGGCTGTGCTGGTAAGCACCACTGGCGGTCATTTGGACACCTATACAAGGCGCGGGCCGTGAGGTTTTTTGCGCCAAAGTAAGCGGCGCGTCACCTAGGGGCGCGTTTAAATGGCCTCAGCCCTTCGGGTCGCGCCCCAAAAGCCCGTACTCCGTGCTATCGGGCTTGCCCATATACACTATGGGTTGTACCCTCTGCCTTGATTATGGGCTTTTGGGTCTGCAACACCGCCACGATCAATTACCGGATACAACTTAAGGATAACCAATCATGCTGTTTCTGACTGTGGCGCTGGTGCACCTGATTGCGCTGATGAGTCCTGGGCCGGACTTCTTTTTTGTGTCGCAAACCGCCGCCAGCCGTTCGCACCGTGAGGCGATGATGGCCGTAGTTGGCATTTCGCTCGGCATCATGGTGTGGGCCGGGGTGGCGCTGATGGGGCTGCATCTGATCCTACAGAAGATGGCCTGGCTGCATCAGGTGATCATGGTCGGTGGCGGCATCTATCTGTGCTGGATGGGCTGTCAACTGCTGCGTTCGGCGCGGGCACAGAACATGCAGCCAGCACCGGAGGCGCAAGTGCCGATGGCCGGGCGCAGCTTTCTCCGTGGTTTGCTGACCAACCTGTCAAACCCTAAGTCGCTGATCTACTTCGGCAGCGTGTTCTCGATGTTTGTCGGCGACAACATCGGCACTGGCACGCGCTGGGGGTTGTTCCTGATGATCGTCACCGAGACCGTCGTCTGGTTCAGCCTGGTGGTGATGATTTTCTCGCTGCCAGCGATGCGCCGCAGCTACCAGCGTTTAGCCAAATGGATCGACAGGCTGGCGAGCGTGTTGTTTATCGGTTTCGGTTTGCACCTGATCTTTACCCACTAACCCCGGTAGCACTCGGACTCCTTGACATCGTCCACTCTCAGCGCCAAGGATTGGTTAACGAGTAAAACGCAGTTCGCTGCTTTCACCACCGGTCTGCTGCTGAATGTTGGCGGCAGCGTGAGAAGCACGAGTTTAGCGGGGTGGCCAACGTGCTGCTCCGCTTCGTGTGCCTCCGTTGGTCGCACCACCGGCGGGTGGTGGTGATCAGCCCTGGCCGCATTGAGAACTATGTTAAATATCCTGAGAATGAGTGAACCACCCTACCACGGGGGACGAGAAAGCTTTCAGGCTGGGCGGCGGATCGCCGCTCAGCCTGCCAACATCACCACACCACTGCTATTATTACAGTTTAGTGAGGATCAGGGGTCGATAACCGTTCACATCAGATCTTCTGTCGTGCCATGTCAGACGCTGGCCCCCTGTGCAGAGGAACAACCGCAAGTTATCAAAGGCGCACCTGTTTGAGCAGGACGCGCTGCATGCCAAGCACTGAACGCAATCTCGCGCTTCTTTTCTTAGTACTTAGGTGGTAACCCTACCGCCGACAACACCATCAGAGGTTAGAATACAACGCTATGTATCACGTCGTCGCTTCCGATTTAGATGGCACACTGCTGTCTCCTGACCACACTTTATCGCCGTACGCCAAA
>Ga0308160_10006783_pt1 | contig 11554 bp, 6 predicted proteins | sample PhyFR1_FD_201036 | JGI IMG/M metagenome (GOLD analysis project Ga0308160, IMG submission 201036) | Phyllosphere microbial communities from UC Gill Tract Community Farm, Albany, California, United States - DLSLF.R1 | ecosystem: Host-associated > Plants > Phyllosphere > Unclassified | place: USA... | reverse complement strand
CGGCTGATCGAGCATCCCGGCGTGCAGGACTACGTGCAAGGCCTGTGGGACCAGATCCACGCCAGCCTGCGCGAGGACCTGTCGCGCAGCGACGGTGTGCTGGTGCAGCATTTGCAGCGCTCGCTGGGGGCGCTCGGCGAGTCGCTTTCACAGGACAGCGCGTTGCGCGATGCGCTCAACCAGCACCTGCTGGGCGGCGCGGAGAAGCTGACCCAGCGCCTGCGCAGCGGCGTCACCGAACACATCGCGCAGACCGTGAAAGGCTGGGACGAACGCCATCTGGTGGAGCAACTGGAATTGAGCGTGGGCCGCGACCTGCAGTACATCCGCTTCAACGGCACCCTGGTCGGCGGCCTGATCGGACTCGCGCTGCACGCAGCCGTCACGCTGATTCCATGAAGGTCGTAGACGGTCGCTCCCGCAATACGCCGCGGGGGCTGGTGCGGCCGCAACGATCGCGCTAGCGTGGGATGCACGGTCGGGGCAGGACCGTCGCTTCAATCGTGAAAGCCATCCCGTACGGACTGGAGGGACGCCGATGCCTTTGCATCGCCAGCGTTCGCCAAAGGAAAGGGGCGCATGTCGAAGAACCGCTGGACACCCGCTGTCGGCCCTGCACGGTCGGCGCTCGGCGCCGCGCTGGCGGTGCTGCTGCTGGGGCTGCTGGCCGCGGCGCTGCTCGCCCGCAGCCTGCACGAGCGCAATCGCCAGGAGGCCCGCGACCGCTTCCAGCAACTGACCACCCACGTCACCGGCGAGCTGCAGCAACGCCTGAATGTCTACGAGCACGGTCTGCGCGGCGCGCGCGGCGCGGTCATCGCCGCCGGCGGCGACCATATCTCGCGCGATCGCTTCGACCGCTACAGCGCCTCGCGCGAGTACCGGCGCGAATTCCCCGGGGTGCGCGGCTTCGGCTATATCCGCCGGGTGGCGCCGGCCGACGAGGCCACGTTCCTGCAACAGGCACACAGCGACGGCGCGCCATCGCTGCAGATCCACCAGCTGACGCCGCACGACGGCGATCGCTTCGTGATCCTGTATATCCAACCGCGGCGCGCCAACAATCCCGCCTTGGGGTTCGACATCGCCTCCGAGCCGGCGCGGCGCGCGGCGGCGATCGCCGCGGTGCGATCCGGCAAGCCGACCATCACCGCGCCGATCCGCCTGGTACAGACGCCGGGAATCGGCAACAGCGGCTTCCTGCTGTTGCTGCCGATCTACCGCGAAGACCTGCCGCTGCAGACCGCCGAGCAACGCTGGCAGGCCACCACCGGCTGGGCCTATGCGCCGCTGAACATCGCCGAAGTGCTGGTGGCCTCCCCCAACCATGCCCACGAACTGTTGCTGACCCTGGCCGACAGCGAAAACAGCGCCCAGCCGTTCTATCGCGGCGACGGCGCCGCCCAGGCGTCGGCGACCGGGCTGCGCGCCGAACGCAGCATGCCGGTGTACGGCCGCCGCTGGCTGCTCAGCACGCAGGCGACGCCGGCCTTCGTGCGCTCGCTCAACCAGACCTCGCCGCTGCTGGCTGGCGGCCTGGTCGGCGGCATCTCCGTGCTGCTCGCCGCGCTGCTGTACCTGTACCTGACCGGCCGCCACCGCCGCGACCTGATCCTGCGCGAGCAGAGCCAGCTGGCCGCACTGGTCGGCGGTTCCAGCGAAGCGATCGTGGCCGAGGACCCGGATGGCCGCATCACCCACTGGAATCCGGCCGCCGAGCGCATCTTCGGTTACGCCGCGGCGCAGGCCATCGGCCAGCCGTTGCAGGAACTGCTCGGCAGCCAGATACGCGACGCCGCCGGCAACGGCACGCAGGTGCGGGAACTGCGCCATCGCGACGGCCATCGCGTCAGCGTGCTGGCCAGCGCCTCGCCGATCCTGGACAACGACGGCGACATGGCCGGCCACTCGCACCTGCTGCACGACGTGTCCGAACGGGTGCGTGCCGAAGCGCGGGTGCTGGAGCTCAACGCCACCCTGGAACAGCAGGTGGCGCAGCGCACCAGCGAACTGGTCACCTATTCGGCGCTGCAGCGCGCGATCCTGGCCAACGCCGGCTACGCGATCGTGGCCACCGACCCGGACGGCACCATCACCCTGTTCAACCCCGCCGCCGAAACCATGCTCGGCTATCCCGCGCACGAGATGATCGGGCGCAAGGCCACCGGCCTGTTCCTGGATCCGGAGCAACTGGCCAGCCGCGCCGAAAGCATGGCCGCGCAATCGGGCATGGCGGTGGCGCCTGCGTTCGAATCGGTGGCCGCGCTGTCCACGCTGGGGCGCAGCGACACCCGCGAATGGACCTACGTCAGCAAGGACGGCCGCCCGTTCCCGGTGCTGCTGACGCTGAGCACGCTGCGCGACGACAACGACCAGGTGATCGGCTACCTGGGCATCGCGGTGGACCTGACCGAGCAGAAGCGCCACGAGCGCGAACTGCGCCTGGCGATCGACGCGGCGGAAACCGCCAACCAGTCCAAGAGCGATTTCCTGGCCAACATGAGCCACGAGATCCGCACGCCGATGAACGCGATCCTGGGCATGCTGTACCTGCTGCAGCACAGCGAACTGCCGCAGGCGGCCAAGGACATGATCCAGAAGAGCGACGCGTCGGCGCGCGCGCTGCTGGAGATCATCAACGACATCCTCGACTTCTCCAAGATCGAATCCGGGCGCATCGACCTGGAATCGGAACCGTTCGACCTGAACCAGCTGCTGGAGAACATCGCCGCGCTGATGACCTCGGCGATCAGCGCCAAGCCGGTGGAGATGATCGTCGAACCGCTGCCGGCCGGCTGCCGCTGGTTGCGCGGCGACGCGCTGCGCCTGAACCAGGTGCTGATCAACCTGGTCGGCAATGCCATCAAGTTCACCGAGCAGGGCGAAGTGGCGCTGTCGGTGCGCAGCTTCCCCAGTGGCGAACCGGGCAAGATCAAGCTGTTCTTCTCGGTACGCGACACCGGCATCGGCATCGCGCGCGACAAGCAGAGCCTGATCTTCTCGCCGTTCCTGCAGGCCGACACCTCCACCAGCCGCCGCTACGGCGGCAGCGGCCTGGGCCTGACCATCAGCCGGCGCCTGGTGGAGCTGATGGGCGGCCAGCTCGAAGTGCAGAGCACGCCGGGCCGCGGCAGCGATTTCTATTTCGCGATCAGCTTCCCGGTGCTGCCGGCGCCGGCCGCCGAGGTCGAACATCCGGAGGCGCGGCGGGTGTTGATCGCCGACGACCACGACCTGGTGCGCAGCAACCTGAGCAGCATCGCCAGCGGTTTCGGCTGGCAGGTGGAAGCGGTGGCCAACGGCACCGACGCGATCGCCGCGGCCGGCCCGGAACGCGAGGGCTTCGACGTGATCCTGCTCGACTGGCGCATGCCCGACCTGGACGGGTTGCGCGTGGCGCAGCGCATCCGCGCGCAATCGGCGCCGGACCGGCAGCCGATCATCGTCATGGTCACCGCCTACGAGCGCCGCCTGCTGGAAGAGCAGCACTACGCGCCCAGCGACGTGGACGCGGTGATGACCAAGCCGGTCACCGCCTCGGCGCTGTACCGCACCATCGCCACGCTGCTGGCGCGGCGCCGCGGCGACGGCCCGGCGCCCCTGCTCAGCGGCGACGGCACCCCGCGCCTGGCCGGCGCGCGGCTGCTGGTGGTGGACGACAGCGAGATCAATTGCGAGGTCGCGCAGCGCATCCTCGAAGGCGAAGGCGCGCTGGTGGAACTGGCCCACGACGGCGAGCAGGCGCTACAACGGTTGCGGCGCGATCCCAGCCGCTTCCAGCTGGTGCTGATGGACGTGCAGATGCCAACCCTGGACGGCTACGAAGCCACCCGCCTGCTGCGCGAGGACCCGCGCCTGGCCGGCCTGCCGGTGATCGCACTGACCGCCGGCGCCTACCGCCAGCAACAGGAGCTGGCGCTGTCCAGCGGCATGAACGGCTTCATCGCCAAACCGTTCCAGGTCGAGGAACTGATCGCGATCATCCGCCAGTTCCTGCCGCTGCGCCTGTCGCTGCCGCTGGAGCCGCTGCCGACCTCCGCCGCAGAGGTCTGGCCCGAGGCCGATCCACAGCTGCTCGACGCCGCGCAGGCGCAACGCCTGTGGAACGAGCGCGTGCCCTACCAGCGTTACCTGCTGAAACTGCTGCAGGACAACCCCGATCCGGCAGCGACGCTGCAGACCCTGCTGGATGCGCAGGCGCCGGCGGCGGCGATCTCCTACGTGCACAAGCTGCGCGGCTCGGCCGGCTCGCTGGCGCTGCCGGCGCTGGTCGCGGCCAGCGCCGCGCTGGAAGAACGGCTCGGCGACGCGCCGGACCAGGCCGACGCCGCGATCGCGGCGCTGGGCACGGCCATGAGCGCCACCGCCACGGCGATCCAGCGCTTCGTGGCCGAGGCCGAGACGTTGCCCGGGTCGGTGCCGCCGACCGCCTCCGCCGTCGCGGACGACGGCGCCGTGGCCGCAGTCCCGCTGCGGCAACAGCTGCAGCAGCTGCTGCAGGCCCTGGACAGCGACGACCCGGACCGCGTGGAACGGGTGCTGCACGACCTGGCGCCCTCGCTGCCCGCGGCGATGGCCACGGAGCTGAAGCAGTTGGTCGAGAGTTTTTCCTTCCGCGAGGCCGAAGCTCAAGTCAGGCGCTGGCAGGCCGATGCATCCCTATAGCATTCGCCGCGCCGGTCCTTGAGTCGCCGCGGGTGTACCCGACAAGGAACCACGATGGTCCAGCTCCCCATCCTGTGCGTGGACGACGAAGCCAGCAACCTGGCGCTGATCCGCCAGATCCTGCGCGAGGACTACGCGCTGACCTTCGCCAAGAACGGCGCCGAGGCGCTTCGCGCCGTGGTCAAGCACCGCCCGGCGCTGATCCTGCTCGACGTCGACCTGCCCGACCTGGACGGCTACACCATCGCCCGCACCCTGAAACAGGACCCGCGCACCGCGCCGATCCCGATCATCTTCGTCACCGGCAAGGACAAGGACGCCGACGAGAGCATTGGCTTCGAGGCCGGCGGCGTGGACTACATCACCAAGCCGTATTCGCCCAGCATCCTGCGCGCGCGGGTGCGCACCCACCTGTCGCTGGTCAGCGCCGCCAGTCTGGCCAGCAGCCATCGCGACGCGATCCAGATGCTGGGCATGGCCGGCCACTACAGCGATTCGGATACCGGCACCCATATCTGGCGGATGGCCGCCTACGCCCGCGCCCTGGCGGTGGCCGCCGGCTGGTCGGGCGAGGACGCCAAGCTGCTCGAGCAGGCCGCGCCGATGCACGACACCGGCAAGATCGGCATCCCCGACGCGATCCTGAAGAAGCCGGGGCCGCTGGATGCGGACGAATGGACGGTGATGAAGCGGCATCCGCAGATCGGCTACGACATCCTCAGCCGCAGCGGCGCGCCGCTGTTCCGGCTCGCCGCCGAGGTCGCGCTGTACCACCACGAGCACTGGGACGGCAATGGCTATCCGGCCGGCCTGGCCGGCGAACGCATTCCCGAGTCGGCGCGGATCGTAGCCCTGGCCGATGTGTTCGATGCGCTGACCACGCAGCGCCCCTACAAGGAACCATGGCCGCTGGCGAAGGTGATGGCGATGTTCCAGCAGCAGGCCGGGTCCCAGTTCGAGCCGCGGCTGGTGAGCCTGTTCACCGAGATCCTGCCGCAGATCCTGCAGATCCAGGACTACTGGAGCGAACGCGAGCCGGGCGACGACGTGCCACACCGCGCCAGCACGCATGCCTCGGTGCGGCATAGCGACGGCTGAGCCGCACGCGCGCTGTCCGCACAAATGCTCGCGCTGCTCGCACCAATGTAGGAGCGGCTTCAGCCGCGACAGGCTCTATCCGTAGAGCCTGTCGCGGCTGAAGCCGCTCCTACAACATACAACAGCAACCACAAGACGAAGACGCTGCGACGCGCGCCGCCCTCAGCGCCGCTGCAACCGCCAGGCACGGTGAATCCGCGGATTGCGCTCGAAATCCGGCGCGATGGTCTGCGCGGTGATCTCCTCGCACGAGGCGAATTCGGCCAGCGCGTCCTCGTCCAGCTTGAAGCGGCGGAAATTGTTGGAGAAGTACAGCACGCCCTCCGGCATCAGCCGCGCCACCGCCGCGCGCAGCAGCCGCACGTGCTCGCGCTGCAGATCGAAATCCTCGGCGCGCGCGGAGTTGGAGAAGGTCGGCGGGTCGCAGAAGATCACGTCGTAGCGGTTCTTCTCCGCCTCCAGCCAAGTCAGCGCGTCGGCCTGCACCAGCCGATGCTGGGCGCCGCCCTTGCCGTTGAAGCCCAGGTTGTCGGCGCACCACTGCAGGTAGGTGCCGGACAGATCCACGCTGGTGGTGGAATCGGCGCCGGCCACCGCGGCCTGCACGCTGGCCACGCCGGTGTAGCAGAACAGGTTGAGGAAGCGCTTGCCGCGCGCCTGCTGCGCCATCGCCCCGCGCAGCGGGCGGTGGTCCAGGAACAGGCCGGTGTCCAGGTAATCGAACAGGTTCACCCGCAGCAGCGCGTCGTGTTCGCGCACCACCAGGAACTCGCCGCGCTGCTCGAAACGGCCGTACTTGCTGCCGCCCTTGCCGCGCTCGCGCGACTTCAGCGCCACCCGCTCGGCCGGGACCTCGAACACCTCGCGCGCGGCGGCCAGCAACTCGTTGCGGCGGCGGCGCACGTCGGCGTCGGGAATCTCCTCCGGCGCAGCGTATTCCTGCACGTGCAGATAGGTACGCGCCTGGCCGCCGTCTTCCTGGTACACGTCGATCGCCGCTGCGTATTCGGGCAGGTCGGCGTCGTAGGCGCGGAAGCAGCCGACCCGTTCGCGCGCACGCCAGTTCTTGAACTTGCGCAGGTTCTTGCGCAGCCGGTTGGCGACCATCTGCGCGCCTTCGCTGAGCGCGCGCGGCGCCTCGGCCGGTTCGCGCTGCGCGACCGCGATCGGATCGCAGACGATCAACGGGCATTCCAGCGCGCCATTGAACATCTGGTATTTCTTGGCTGCGCGCAGGCCGGTGGCGTAGGCCAGGTCGGCATTGCCGCACAGCAGGCTGGCGCGCCACTGCGGCACCGCGCGCTTGAGCGCCTCGCCCAGGCGCCGGTACAGCGCGGTGTCGGCGGCCAGGCGTTCGTCGTACGGCGGATTGCACACCACCGTGCCCAGCGCCTGCGCCGGCGTGCGCAGATCGGCGACGTCACGCACCTCGAACACGATCGCCGCGGCGACCCCGGCCGCCTGCGCGTTCTCGCGCGCGGCGCGGATCGCATGCGGATCGATGTCGCCGCCGTATATCACCGGCTGCAACGCGGCGCGGCCGGCCGCCTCGCGCTGCCGCGCCTCGGTCAACAGGGTACGCCAGGCCTCCTGGTCGAAGCCCAGCCAGCGGCTCGGCGCGGCGCTGAATTGCAGCGGGCCGGCGTCGCCACGGCGCGCGGCGGCCAGATCGCCGCGCAGCAGTCCCGGGGCCACGTCGGCGGCCATCAGCGCGCCTTCGATCAGCAGCGTGCCGCTGCCGCACATCGGATCCAGCAGACCGCCGCCCTGCGCGTACAGCTGTGGCCATTGCCCGCGCAGCAGCACTGCCGCGGCCAGGTTCTCCTTCAGCGGCGCGGCGTTCTGCACCTGGCGCCAGCCGCGCCGGTGCAGCGAGCCGCCGCCCAGGTCCACCGACAGCGTGGCGCGGCCCTTGCGCAGCGACAGGTTCAGGCGCAGATCCGGATGCTCCACGTCCACCGACGGCCGCTCCAGGCCTTCGCCGCGCAGCGTGTCCACCACCGCGTCCTTGACCCGCTGCGCGGCATAGCGCGCATGCGTGATCGCGGTGCCGGACACGTGCGCGTCCACCGCCAGGGTGTGCTGCGAGGTCAGGTGCTCGCGCCACGGCAACGCCGCCACGCCGGCATACAGCGCGGTCTCGTCGGGGCAGTCGAACTCGTCCAGCGGCCACAGCACGCGGCTGGCCAGGCGCGACCACAGCACCGCGCGCTGCGCATCGCGCAGCTCGCCCTCGCTGTTGACCCCGGACACGGTGGCGGTGGCTTTGGCGACGCCGAGCGCGAGCAGCTCGTCGACGAGCAGGTATTCCAGGCCCTTGGCGCAGGAGACGAAGAATTTCACGGGAATGCGGACCACACGAAGAAGGAAGGATGCGCGGGCGGACGCCAGGCCCGCCCCGCGCGTATCGCGGCAGCGCGGCCCACGGCGGGCGGGCGGCGGCAACGGACGGGAAGACGCGAATGGTCGGCCATCGCGCCCGCCATTACCAGCCCGGGCCATGCTCCACGCCCGGCGCTTGCCGCCCAGGGCGCGCGGCGCGCGCTCACCACGGCGCCAGCCGCCAGCCGTCCGGGTCGGCCTGCAGGCGCGTGTCCAGGCGCAGACCGTCGAGGAAGGCGACATCGTGCGAGACCACCAGCAGCGCGCCCGGATACTGCAGCAGCACCTGTCGCAGCGCCTCGCGCGCGTCCAGGTCCAGGTGGTTGTCCGGCTCGTCGAGCAACAGCAGGTGCGCCGGCGGATCGCGGTAGAACGCGCAGGCCAGCGCCGCCTTCAGCCGCTCGCCGCCGCTGAGCCGGCCGCTGGGCACGCCGATGCGCTGCGCGTCCAGGCCGAGCAAGGCCAGCCGCGTGCGCAGTGCGGCCACGTCGGCCACGGCATTGGCCGCCTGCAGCTGCGCCAGTGGCGGCTGTGCCGGATCCAGCAGCTGCAACGCCTGGTCCAGGTAGGCGCTGGGCACCTCCACCGCGCAGCGCCCGGCCAGCGGCGCCAGTTGGCCGTCCAGCACCCGCAGCAGGGTCGATTTGCCGCTGCCGTTCGGCCCAACCACGCCGATCCGCTGGCGGCCACCGATGCACAGATCCAGCGCGGCGCGCGTGGGCGGCGCGTACGGCAACCGCAGGCCGCGCAGGTCGGCGACCCGGCGCCCGGCCGCCGCAGCCGGCATCGGCGCGAACAAGGCGACCGGTGCCGCGGCCTCGACCGCGCGCGCGGCCTCGCGCACCTGCGCCGACAGCCGCGCGTGCGCGGCGGCCGCCTGCTGCCGGTGCTTGCCGGCGCTGTGTTCGCTGCGCTGCTTCTGCGCGCCGAGCAGGATCGGCGCCTGGTTGGCCTCCTGCGCCTGGCGGCGGCCGTGCGCGCTGCGCCGCTGCTGGCGCGCCTGCTGCTCGCGCAGCGCATCGCCGTGACGCTGGCGTTCGTGCTTGCGGCGTCCCAGCTCGGCCAGCGCCTGTTGTTGCTGCTGCGCCTTGCACTGCGCGTAGAACGCGTAATCGCCGCCGTAGTCGCGCAGGCCCAGCGACGACAGTTCCACGATGCGCTGCATGTCCTGCAGCAGCGCGCGATCGTGGCTGACCACCAGCAGCCCGTGCGGCCAGCGCTGCAGTTGCTGCTGCAGTTGCTGGCGCTGCGCAAGGTCGAGATGGTTGCTCGGTTCGTCCAGGATCAGCACGTCGACGTCGGACAACCAGGCGCCGAGCAGCGCCACGCGCATCGCCTCGCCGCCGCTGAGTTCGGCCGCCGGCCGCTGCGCGGTCACATGGCCGAGCCCGCACAGCTCCAGTTCGGCGTGCAGGCGCTGGGCAATGTCCCAGCGCTCGCCGAGCGTATCGAAATCGGCCGGATCGGCGCTGCCGGCCTCGATCCGCGCCAGCGCCTCCAGCGCCGGGCCCACCCCGGCCAACGACGCCACCGTGTCGCCGGCGGCGCGCGCGATCTGCTGCGGCAGGTAATGCACGCGGCCATGCCGGCGGCAGTGGCCGGCGCTGGGCGCCAGCTGGCCGGCGAGCAGGCGCGCGAACACGCTCTTGCCGACGCCGTTACGGCCGACCAGGCCGGTGCGGCGCGCATCGAGCGCGAAATCGAGAGCGGAAAACAGGGGCCTGCCGTCGGGCAGGACATACGACGCGCTGTCCAGCGCGAGCCACGGATGCGTCATGGGAACTCCAGGGATGCCGGTCACGCCCGCCGCATTCGGCAGGAACGGACAAGGCCGTCGAAGACGGCGGCATCAATGGCGCATCGGAGGCATCCTCGGCTGGCTAACTACACTGAGCCACGATGGTAACCCGCGTGCGTGCGGCCATGCAGCGACGCGGCGGCGGCGCTCAGCCGCCGGCCAGGAACGCGTCGTGGTAGTCGGCCTCGGCCACCGGCGGCAGGCGGTCGCCGAAACCGATCGCCTGGAAGTACCCGGCCGGCACCCCGGGCAGCACCAGCCCCGGTTCCGGCGCGAAGCCGAAACGCGCGTAGAACGCAGGCTCGCCGAGCACCACGCAGCCGGCCGCGCCCAGCGCCTGCAGCTGCGCCAGCGCCTCGCGCACCAGCCGTGTGCCCAGCCCCTGGCGCTGGTGGCCCGGCCCCACCGACAGCGGCCCCAGCGCGTACCAACCGCGGCTGCCATCGGAGAGCTGCACTGGCGACACCGCCACATGGCCGACGATGTAGCCGTCGTGCTCGACCACCAGCGACAGGGTCAGCGCGCCGTCCGCGCGCAGCCGTTCGATGATCTGCTGCTCGTCGTGGCGGCTGTGCGCAACGCGGAAGAACGCGACCAGGGTCAGCGCCTCGATCGCGGCGTGGTCGGCGGCCGTTTCGGCGCGGATGTTCAGTTCCATCGGTGACTCCAGTCGATGCGGCCTGCTGCGCGGAACATGCCGCTCACAGCGTTTCCAGCAATTCGGCGAACGCGCGCGCCGCGGTCTCGACGTGGCCGCCGAGCCGATGCATGTCGTCCACCAGCAGCAGCCGCGCCGCGCGCGCCTGCGCCCAGGCGATCACCTCGGCCGCGGGAATCAGTTCGTCGTGCCAGGCATGCACGATCGAGATCGGCACCGACGCCGCGTCCAGCGCCGGCATCCAGCCCATCCGCGTCGGCGGCACCATCAGGAACAGGCCGCGCACCGGCACCTGCAACGACACCTGCGCGGCGATGTACGCGCCCAGGCTGGATCCGGCCAGCACCACCGGCCCGCGCTGCGCAGCGGCCTGGGTCAACGCGAGCAGGCGCTGCAGCCGCGCCGGCACATCGCCGAGTTGGCTGACCTCGCGGCGCGCGTCCAGGTCGGTGAAGTCCGGACGCTCGTGGCTCCAGCCCAGGCGCTGCGCGACCTCGGCCAGCGCCGCGACCTTGATCGCGTCCGGACCGCTCTCGAACCCGTGCGCAAGAATGCAGTGGCCGCGGCTCACAGCGCCACCACCGCATCGCCGAGCCGCAGCGTGCCGCCGTGCACGATCCGCGCGCACAGGCCGCCATGGCCGCGCATCGCGTTGTAGCCGCCCGGGCCCAGCGCGTGCTCCATGCGCGAGCACGGATCGCACGGCGCGATGCCTTCCAGCTCGACGTCGCCGACGCGGAAACGGCGGCCTTTCAGCGCGATCAGCGGGATGCCGGAGACGACCAGGTTGCGCCGCAGCGTCGCCGGCGCCACCTGCGCATGGCCGGCCAATGCGGCGATCGCCGGCAGGTGTTCGGCCTGGATCAGGGTCAGCCCGCGCATGCCGTTGCGGCCGGCGTAGCGATCGCCGAACAGGCCGCCATCGGCGTGCGCCACCGCCTGCTCCACTTCGA
>Ga0308160_10006782_pt1 | contig 11556 bp, 6 predicted proteins | sample PhyFR1_FD_201036 | JGI IMG/M metagenome (GOLD analysis project Ga0308160, IMG submission 201036) | Phyllosphere microbial communities from UC Gill Tract Community Farm, Albany, California, United States - DLSLF.R1 | ecosystem: Host-associated > Plants > Phyllosphere > Unclassified | place: USA... | reverse complement strand
CTCGGTCTGCAGGTGCAGCACGCCGTCGATGCGGAAGCGGATCTGCAGGCGCCCGTCCTGCGGCTCGATGTGGATGTCGGAGGCGCGCACCTGGGCGGCATCGTCGAACACCGACTGCAGCAGCTTCACCACCGGCGCTTCTTCGAGGCCGGAATTCGAGGCCAGCGCGCCGAAGTCGACCGAGGTGGCATCGCCCAGGTCCTGCTCCAGCTCGCGCGCCAGGCCGGTGATCTCGCCGGTGCGGCGGTAGATGCGGTCGATGACCTGCAGCACCTCGGTCTCGTTGACCACGGCCAGCTCGACGCCCTTCTTCAGCAGGCGCGCGATCTCGTCGTAGGCGAACAGGTCGGTCGGGTCGGACACGCCCACCAGCACGCTCTCGATGCGGTCTTCCAGCACCAGCGCGCGGAAGCGCCGCGCCTGGGTCTCGGGCAGCAGGCGCACCACGTCCTGGTTGATGTTGTAGAACTTGAGGTTGATGTAGGGGATGCCGAGCTGGCGCGCCAGCGCGCCGGAAATCTGTTCCTCGGTCACGAAGCCGCTTTCCACGAACACGCGCCCGAGCTTGCGCCCGGTGCGCTTCTGGTCAGCCAGCGCCTGGTTCAGCTGATCTTCCGACAGCAGCTTCTGTTGCACCAGGATTTCCCCGAGCCTGACTTTTTCCGGCCTCGCCATATCACCTCTTAGTTTCTTTAAAGCACCTCCACGCATTCTAAATCAGAAGACACAAAAATTTACGCTCGGCATTAATTTCCATACGGAAGCGTCGCCCGCGCGCGACGACCGGAAACTGCGGCATTGTCATTTAGAACTTGAACGTTGCCATGAATCCACTAACGTGAATTTATTACTCTCAATAACTACAGCAGCGCTACACCGGTCCGATGGCTGGGCTACCATGCGATCCAAGGCGCATAGCGATGCGCATTCGTGGAGTTTCATGCGGTGCAGTTGTCACGCCCTCATTCCCTGCCGTCGATCCGGTCCAAGCTGGTCACCCTGGTCCTTGCCTGCGCGCTGCCGATCCTGATCGGCTACCTGGTGTTCGCCCACGATGCCGACCAGCGCGAGGCGCGCCACGTGGCCGAGGATGCGGCCATGATCGCGCGCGCCCTGGCGGGTGCGGTCGAGCGCGACCTGGATAACGGCGAGACCGCGGCGCGCACGCTGGCCAACGACCCGGCGCTGGCGGCCGGCCGCCTCGCCGAATTCCACGCCAATGCGCGCCGCCTGCTGCGCCCGGCCTTCCCGGTTGCGGCCTTCGTGCTGAGCGCGCCCGACGGCCGCCGGCTGCTGGATTCGCGCCACGCCTTCGGCAGCCCGCTGCCGCCGCCAGCCGATGGCGATACCGATGCAGACGTCACCCGGGCCGACCTGCGCACGGTGTTCGCCGGCGGCGACGCCGTCGTCTCCGGACTGCGCCGCGCCGGCAGCGCCCGTCCCTGGGGCATCGCGATCACGGTGCCGGTGTGGGCAGGGGACAAGATCGCCTACGCGCTCACCGTCGAGCTGCGCCCGCGCCGCCTGGCCGAGCTGCTGGCCGCCCAGCAGTTGCCGCCGCACTGGAACGCCCACGTCTACGACCGCAACGGGCTGCTGGTCGCACGCGCCGGCGAGCTGGTACGCGCGATCGGTGCGCCGATGCGGCGTGAACTGGCAGCCGCGCTGCCCGGGCACGACAGCGGCGTCGCCATCCTGGCAGCGCGCGACACCGGCGCCGCCAACCTGGCCTTCGCGCGCACGCCGGTGCAAGGCTGGACCGTGGCGATCGGCTTCCCGCGCCACGCCGCGCGCGATCTGCTGGGCACGCAGCCGGCCGTCGCGCTGGCCGGCATCCTGGGCCTGCTGGTGCTCAGCCTCGGGCTGGCCTGGCGCATCGGCAATTCGATCGCGCGCTCGGTGCGCGCCCTGACCGAACCGGCCGCCGCGCTCGGCCGCGGCGAGCCGCTGCGCATCCCGCTGCTGACGATCCGCGAAGCGGCGAGCGTCGCCGGGGCGCTGCGCCAGGTCGAGGACGAACTGCTGCACTACCGCCTCGGCCTGGAATCGCTGGTGGCCAAGCGGACCAACGAACTGCAGCGCTCCAGCGCGCTGCTGGCCACGGTGTACGCCAGCGCCCCGGTCGGCCTGTCCTTCCTCGACCACAAGCTGCGCATCGTGATGGTCAACGACTACCTGGCAGCGATCAACGGCCTGCCGGCGGCGGCCCACATCGGCCGCACCCTGCCCGAGCTGCTGGGCGCGCGCGGCGCCGTCATCGAACAGCCCTATCGCGAGGTGCTGGCCAGCGGAAGGCCGCTGATCGACGTCGAGGACAGCGGCGATTCGCCGGCGGCGCCGGGCGTGATGCGCCACTGGCTGTGCAGCTACTACCCGGTGTTCGGCCCCGGCCCGGCGGCGGAACGCGAACTGGTCGGCATCAACGCGGTCGTGCTCGACATCAGCGAACGCATGCAGCAGGACCAGCGCCACCGCGACAACGAAGTGCTGTACCGCGCCCTGTTCGAGGATTCCGGCGACGCCCACGTCCTGATCGCCCTCGGCGCCGGCTTCGTCAGCGCCAACCAGGCCGCGGTGCGCATGTTCGGCTGCGCCGATACCGCCGACTTCCTGGCGATGTCGCCGGCCAGCGCCTCGCCCGAATTCCAGCCCGACGGCAGCCGTTCCGACGAGCAGGCCGAGCGCTACATCAACGGGGCACTCGAGGAAGGCGTACGCCAGTTCGAATGGCTGCACCGCCGCCGCGACGGCAGCGTGTTCCATGCCGACGTGCTGCTGAACCGGGTCGACATCGGCGGCAAGGGCATCGTGCAGGGCACCATCCGCGACATCAGCGCGCGCGTCGCCACCGAAGCCGCGCTGCGCGCCGCCGGCAGGCGCCTGGAAGAAAGCGAGCGTATGATCCGCATGGTCACCGACCACCTGCCGGCGCTGGTCGGCTACTGGGATGTCGGCCTGCGCGTCCGCTTCGCCAACCGTCCCTATCTCGAATGGCTGGGCAAGAGCAGCATCGAGGTGATCGGCCACTCAATCGACGAACTGATGGATCCCGAGCAGATCGCCCAGGTGCGGGCCCAGCTCGACGGTGTGCTGCGCGGCGAACCGCAGTTCTTCGAACGCAACCTGCAGCGCAGCGGCACCGACAAGGTGATCCATGCCTGGGGCAGCTACATCCCCGACTTCGACGACGCCGGCCGGGTGCGCGGCTTCTACATGCTGCATGCCGACGTCACCGAGCTAAAACGCACGCAGTCGCGCCTGGAGGAAGCGCTGCAGGCGGCGCAGGCGGCCAGCAGCGCCAAGGGCGCCTTCCTGGCCAACATGAGCCACGAGATCCGCACCCCGATGAACGCGATCATGGGCCTGGCGCGCCTGCTCGAGGAAGCCGGACTCGGACGGCGCGAGCGCGGCTACCTGGCGCGCATGCAGATGGCATCCAAGACCCTGCTGTCGATGCTGGGCGACGTGCTCGACTACTCCAAGGTCGAAGCCGGCCAGCTGGTGCTGGAGCAGACGGTGTTCCGCATCGACGACGTGCTCTCCAGCGTCGGCGTGCTGACCGCGACCACCGCCTGGAAGCGCGGCATCGAACCGGTGTTCGCGGTCGACCCCGGCGTACCGGCCAGCCTGGTGGGCGACCCGATGCGGCTGGAACAGGTGCTGCTCAACCTGATGAGCAACGCAGTCAAGTTCACCGAGCAAGGTGAAGTGGTGCTGTCGATCGCGCCGGCCGCCCGCAGCGCGCACGGCGACGACGGCGCGGTGGCGCTGGCGTTCTCGGTGCGCGACACCGGCATCGGCATCGCCCCGGAACAGCAGCAGCGCATGTTCGAAGCCTTTTCGCAGGCCGACAGCTCGACCAGCCGCAAATATGGCGGCACCGGCCTCGGCCTGGCCATCAGCCGCCGTCTGGTGGCGCTGATGGGCGGCGATCTGGGTGTGCAGAGCACGCCCGGCCAGGGTGCCGAGTTCCGCTTCACGGCGAAGTTCGGCGCAGCACCGGCACCGGCAGCGGCGCTGCCGGCGGCACCTGTCGACGGCGCGCGCGTGCTGGTGGTCGACGACAACGCCAGCAGCCGCGGCGCGCTGGCGCGCCTGCTGGCCGGCTGCGGCTGGCAGGTCGATGGCGCCGCCAGCGGCGCCGAGGCGCTGGCGCTGCTGCGCGGCGACAGTTCGGCAGCGGCCACCCCCTATCGGCTGGCGTTCGTCGACAGCGCCCTGCCCGACCTCGACGGCGCCTCGGTCATTGCCTACGCGCGCGCCGACGCTGCGATCGCCATGCCGCCCTGCGCGCTGCTGGCCGCCGATCCCGAACACGAGCGCCTGGACGCGCTGGCGGCCGACCTGCGCATCGACGCGGTGCTGGCCAAGCCGTTCACGCCGCAGGCGCTGCGCGACACCCTGGCCACGCTGCTGGACGGGGCCGCGGCGCCGGCCGCAGACCCGGACCCCGGCCAGGCCGCGCCGCTGCGCGCCCGCCTGGCCGGCCTGCGCGTGCTGCTGGTCGAGGACAACCTACTGAACCAGGAAGTGGCGAACTATGTGCTGGTGCACGCCGGCGCGCGCGTCGATTTCGCCGTCAACGGCCGCGCCGCGCTCAGCATGCTGGAAGCCGGCAGCGTCTACGACGCAGTTCTGATGGACCTGCAGATGCCGGTGATGGACGGGGTCGAAGCCACTGCCGCGATCCGCGCCATGGGCCTGCACGCGCTGCCGGTCATTGCCATGACCGCCAACGCCATGGAAGACGACCGCCGGCGCGCGCTCGACGCCGGCATGAACGGCTACGTGGCCAAGCCGATCGACGTCGACGAGCTGGTGCAGACGCTGGCGCGCGTCACCGGGCGTGGCGGCGAGGAAGGGCCGGCGGCGGCGGTTACGGTACCCCTGCCCGCGGCGCCGGCGCTGCCGGCCGCCATCCCCGGCATCGACCTGAAGGCCACCCTGCCCCGTTTCGGCGGCAGCTTCGCCCGCTTTGCCGCGCTGTTCAAGCGCCTCGAAGCCTCGCAGGGCGGTGCGGTGGACGAGGCGCGCGCCTGCCTGCTTGCGGGCGACCGCGGCGGCGCAGCCCAGGCCGTGCACCGCCTGCGCGGCGTCGCCGCCAACCTCGGCGCCACCGAGGTCGCACGCCTGGCGCTCGAGTTCGAGGGTGCGCTGCGGGTCGACACCGATGCCGCGCTGACGCTGCGCCTGGCCCGGCTGGATGCGGCGCTGGACACAGTGCTGCAGGCCGCGCGCGAACTGGACCTGCCCGAGGACGCGCCGGCGCGCCCGGCGCCGCCATGCGAGCTGCATGCCGCGTTGGCGCAACTCCTCGATCTGCTGCAAAATAACAACATGAAAGCGCTTGCCCGGTTCGATACCCTGCGCCCCGCCCTCGGCCGCGCCGCCCCCGCCCGGTGCCAGCCGCTGGCGGACGCCGTCGCGATGCTGCGCTTCGACACCGCCGCCGCACTGGTGCGCGAGATTCTGCACACCCTGGAGGATGCATGAGCTGGACCGACATGGCCATCAACGGCCGTATCCTGGTGGTCGACGATGCGATGGAGAATATCCAGATCCTGCACGCCGCCCTCCAGGACGAGCACGAGGTCCTGTTCGCCCTCGACGGCGCCCGTGCGCTGGAACTGGCGCGCACCCAGCAACCCGACCTGATCCTGCTCGACGCCGTGATGCCCGACATCGATGGCTACGTGCTGTGCCGCGAACTGCTGGCCGCGCCGGAGACTGCCGGCATCCCGATCGTCTTCGTCACCGCCTTGAGCTCGCCGGAAGACGAGACGCGCGCGCTGGAAGCCGGCGCCGCCGACTTCATCAGCAAGCCGGTGAATGCCGCCGTCGTGCGCGCGCGCGTGCGGACCCAATTGACGGTGAAGCGCCAGCGCGATGCGCTGCGTGCGCTGATCCTGGTCGATGCGCTGACCGGCGTCGCCAACCGCCGCGCCTTCGACGAGCGTCTCGACGCCGAGTGGCGGCGCTGCAGCCGCAGCGGCCTGCCGGTGGCGCTGATGCTGGTCGACATCGACCACTTCAAGCTGTACAACGACCATTACGGCCACCCGGGCGGCGACGCTACCCTGGTGCAGGTGGCTGGCGCCATGCGCCGTGCGGCCGGGCGCAGCCAGGACCTGGTGGCGCGCTACGGCGGCGAGGAATTCGCGATCCTGCTGCCGCAGCTCGACGCGCAGGGCGCCAGCGGCGTGGCGCGCCGCCTGATGGCCGAACTCGACCACATGGCAATCCCGCACGCGGCCTCGCCCACGGCGCCGCACCTGACCGCCAGCATGGGCATCGCCTGCATGGTGCCGGGCGAGCACAGCTTCCCGGCCGACCTGATCCAGGTGGCCGACGCCCTGCTGTACCAGGCCAAGGCGGGCGGCCGCAACCGCTACCGGGCGACCGCGGGCTGCGCCGCCGGGCCCGATCCGCTCTAGTTGCCGGCTTCTAGCGGACGGCGCCCGAACATCCCCATACCCTCCACCGTACACACGGTCTCGCCATGCTGGTTGATGGCGACCCACTTCGACCACACTACGCCGCGGTCGGGCTTGCTCGTGGATGCCTTGGTTTTCACGGTCTGGTAATGCACGTTGAGGGTGTCGCCGGCGCGCACCGGCGCCAGCCAGCGCACGCCGTCCAGGCCGGGCGAACCCATGCTCGAGGACTTGCTCAGCAGCTGCTCGACCACCAGGCGCATCATGGTGCCGCAGGTGTGCCAGCCGCTGGCGATCACGCCGCCGTAGATCGAATGGGCGGCCGCCTCCTTATCGATGTGGAAGGGTTGCGGATCGAACTGGGTGGCGAAGGCGATGATCTCTTCCTCGCCCAGCGTGCGGCTGCCCAGGTCGAGGTCCTGGCCGGCATGGAAATCCTCGAAATACCAATAATCCTTCATGCGGCCTCCTTGCCGTCGAAACCCGGCTGCGCGATGAAGCGCGCCAGGTGATGGTCGCTGTCGCCCAGGCTGAGTTCGATCGTGCTCAGGCGCTTGAAATAGTGGGCGGCGGGCAGTTCGTCGGTCACGCCCATGCCGCCGTGCAGCTGCACGGCCTGCTGGCCGACGAAGCGTGCCGCCTGGCCGACCCGGTACTTGGCGGCCGACACCGCGCGCCGGCGCTCGAGGGCATCGTCGCCATCGAGCCGCACCGCCGCCAGCAGCGCGAGCGAACGGGCCTGCTCGAGATGGATGTACATGTCGGCCATGCGGTGCTGCAGCGCCTGGAACTTGCCGATCGGGACCCCGAACTGCTGGCGCGTCTTGAGATAATCGAGCGTGGCCGCGAACAGCGCATCCATCGCCCCTACTGCTTCCGCGCACAGCAGGCCGGCGCCGTAGTCGGCCACCGCTTCCAGGATGGTCCAGCCCGCGCCCACCGTGCCGACGACGGCGCCGGCGTCGAGCTGCACGCCGTCCAGGCGCAGGTCGGCGGCGCGCAGGCCGTCGAGCGTGCGGTATCCGGTGATTTGCAGGCCGGGCGCATCCGCCGGCAGCGCGAACAGGGTGATGCCGTCCAGGTCACGCCGGCCGCCGCCGGTGCGGGCCGGGACCACGATGACGCCGGCCTGGGCCGCATGCAGGGCGACCTTCTTCTCGCCGTCGAGGCGCCAGCCGCCGCCAGCGGGCACGGCGCGGGTGGCGATGTCGTGTAAGTCGTGACGTGCCCCGCGCTCGCCCAGGGCGCAGGCCAGCTTCAGATCGCCGGCGGCGACCTGTTCCAGCAAGCCGGCGTGGCCGCCGCCGCGCTTGAGGCATTCGGCGCCGAGCACGGTGGCGAGATAGGGTTCGACGACCAGCCCGCGCCCCAGTTCCTGCATCACCAGGTACAGGTCGACCGCGCCGCCGTCGAAGCCGCCCTGCGCTTGCGGCAACGGCAGCGCGGTCAGGCCGAGTTCGGCCAACTGGCGCCAGGCGACGTCCGAGCTGCCGCTGCCGGACCGGATGATGGCGCGGCGCGCCTCGAAGCCGTAGTCGCGCGCGATCCAGCGCTTGAGCGCGTCGGCCAGTTGCAACTGTTCTTCCTTGAAGTTGAAGTCCATGTTCCGTCTCGCTCCGCTTACAGGCCCAGGATCATCTGGGCGATGATATTGCGCTGGATTTCATTCGACCCGCCATAGATCGTCGTCTTGCGGTAATTGAAGTAGTGCGACAGCAGCGGCGCCACGACGTCGTCGTCGAAGACGCTGTGCTCCACCTCACCGGTCAGGTAGGCCGGGTCGAAGGGCAGCGCCATCGGGCCGGCGGCTTCCACCATCAGTTCGGTGAGGCGCTGCTGGAGTTCGGAGCCGCGGATCTTCAGCACCGAGGCTTCGGGGCCGGGGGCCTGGTGGGCTTGGGAAATAACGCGCAGCACCGTCATTTCCAGCGCCATCAGTTCGATCTCGAGGTCGGCGACCTTGGCGGCGAACAGCGGATCCTCGATCAGCGCACGGCCGCCCTTCTGCTCGCGCCGCGCCAGCGCCTTCAGGCGCGCCAGCTCGCGCTTGGAACGGCCGACCGCGGCGATGCCGGTGCGCTCGTGGCCGAGCAGGTACTTGGCATAGGTCCAACCCTTGTTTTCCTGGCCAACCAGGTTGGCGGCCGGGACCCGGACATTCTCGAAAAAGACTTCGTTGACTTCGTGGTCTTCGTCGAGCATGAGAATCGGGCGCACCGTGACGCCGGGCGCGTGCATGTCGATCAGCAGGAAGGAAATGCCCTCCTGCTTGCGCACGCCGCTGTCGGTGCGCACCAGGCAAAAGATCATGTCGGCGTGCTGGGCCAGCGTGGTCCAGGTCTTCTGGCCGTTGACGATGTAGTGTTCGCCGTCGGCATCAAGGGCGCGCACCGCGGTCGTCTTGAGGGAAGCCAGGTCGGAGCCGGCGCCCGGTTCGGAATAGCCCTGGCACCACCAGTCCTCGCAGGACAGGATGCGCGGCAGGTAATAATCCTTCTGGGCCTGGCTGCCGAAGGCCATGATCACCGGCGCCACCATGCTGATGCCGAGCGGCAGGATCGGCGGCGTGCCGGCACGCGCGCATTCGTCCTCGAAGATGTGGCGCTGCAAGGGTGTCCAGCCGGGGCCGCCGTATTCGACCGGCCAGCCCGGCGCCACCCAGCCCTGGCGCGCCAGGATGCGGTGCCAGCGCACGTAGTCATCCTTCTCGAGGCGCAGGCGGTCGTGCATCTTGCGCCGCAGGTCGGGCGGCAGCTCGGCGTCCAGGAAGGCGCGCACCCGGTCGCGGAATGCCAGGTCGTCGTCCGTGTAATCCAGGTCCATTGGTCTCCTCCACGTTATCGTAACAAAATAGCACGACCGTGCCGGATATGTCACCTAAATAAGATAACGACGGCGGCTGACGCCGGACGAAAAAAAAGCGGGCCGCAGCCCGCTTTTTTACAAGGACGAATGTTCTGTCAACGATTGTGACGGAGGTCCGATCAACGATTGCGGCGGCGACGGCCCAGTGCCAGTGCACCAGCCATGCCTGCCATCATCAGAGCGATCGACGACGGCTCCGGCACTTCGGCTGCAGCGGCGCCGACATCGCCTGCATCAGCGACGGTGCCCGGGAGAGCCACCGGGGCGGCCGGCGCAGCGACGTCCTGGTTGCTGCCGCTGGCAGCGCCGGTGTCGGCGACCACTTCGGCGACCGGGTCGGTTGCGGCCGGCGCGGCTGCGTCAGCGACGACGGTTGCCGGTGCAGCGGCTGCCGGTGCCGAGATCGTGGCGCTGTCAGGTGCCGAGTAGCTCACCGGGGCGACGTCCGCAGAGGTCTTGTGGAATACCGACGACATGCCGTAACCCAGCATCGCAGCCATGATGGTGTTGCTGGTGCCGATCACATAAGGACCTTCGACGCCGTCGGCCAGGTTCACGGTAACCGAGCCGGACTGGTCGGCGCTGGTTTTGCCATACAAAGCCTGAACCAGCGACGAGCCGGCAGTGTCACTGGCTGGCAAGACGTCAGCCTGGGCGACGCAGGCACTGGTCATCAGCAACGCTGCGATGAGGTAACGAGTTGACATATTGTACTCCTTGAGGGGTAGAGAAAGTTATTGTTGATTCAACTGCTGGGCGGATCGTAACACAAGTATAAAAAACATAATGTTCAATTGAATCGTACCAATTACTTTATGAAAAATCCATAAAAAAAGCGGGGCATCCTTGAGGAGCCCCGCTTTTGCCCACCCTTCCCGGGCGGAAATTATTGCATGAAATATTACTTTCTTTGCAAGCCTTAGTTGCCGTTCTGTTTCAACATTGACAAGTAAGGCATGGCGCGCGACGCCATCCGCGTGTCAGCCTTCAGCATGCCAGCCTCATCCGCGAGGATGTGGGCCGCTTCCTGCAGGTAGACGTCCTTGGCATTCTTGGCCGCCTTCTCGGCTGCCAGCTCCGCCGACAGGCTGCGTTCGTCGCCTTGCAAACCGTCGTCGGTGCGCGAGGTGTTCTTCAGCGCCGTTGCCTTGCTGATCTTGGTCGGCTTGGTCGGGTCCGGCACCTTGCCGCGCTGTTCCTTGCTGCCCGGACCGGACACCGGCTCGTCCTTCGGTGCACCTTCGCCGGCCAGGCGGGCTTCACGCAGCTTGGCCTTGGCTTCCTGGTTCTCGCGTTCCTTGCGGCGCACGGTTTCGTTCAGGGAGATCACGTTGTCCTTGCGCAGTTTCGTGGCTTCGGCGATATCGTCCTGGATATCCTGGAAGTCCTTGTCCTTGGCAATGCGCGCATCGTGCTTCTTCTGCAGCGGACCGATCAGTTCCTTCAGGTCGCCCGACGGCAGGTACATCGCCGGCTTGATCTGGGTGTACGGCAGCGCGTTCTCGTAGGAGGTCTCGCCGAAGTTCTCGGTGTCCGAGGTCACCGGCAGCTTGATGTCGGGCGTGACGCCGCGCAGCTGGGTGGTGCCGCCGTTGATGCGGAAGAACTGAGCGATGGTCATCTTCAGTTCGCCGTACTTCATCTTGTCGCTCTGCGAGAAGCGGTCGAGCGGGATCAGGGTCTGGACCGTGCCCTTGCCGAAGCTGGGCTCGCCGATCACGACGCCGCGGCCGTAATCCTGGATCGCGGCGGCGAAGATCTCCGACGCCGATGCCGAGCCGCGGTTGATCAGCACGCCCATTGGGCCGTCCCAGGCCAGGCCGGCATTGGTATCGCTCTCGACCTCGGTCTTGCCTTCGGCGTTACGCTGCTGCACCACCGGACCCTTGTCGATGAACAGGCCGGTCAGTTCCACCGCCTCGATCAGCGAACCGCCGCCGTTGTTGCGCAGGTCGATCAGCACGTTGTCGACCTTGTCCTTCTTGAGCTCGCCGAGGATGCGCTGGACGTCGCGGGTCGCGCTCTTGAAGTCCTTGTCGCCCTTGCGGCGGGCGTCGAAGTCCTGGTAGAAGGTCGGCAGCTGGATCACGCCGATGCGGCGCTTGACGTTGCCGTCCTTGACTTCGATGATCTGCTTCTTGGCCGACTGCTCTTCCATGCTGATCTTCTGGCGCACCAGCGAGATCGTCACGTGCTTGCCGTCCTGGCCGGCGTCGGCCGGCAGCACGTCCAGGCGCACGGTGGAATTGCGCTCGCC